>Ga0308410_1000220_pt1 | contig 28910 bp, 18 predicted proteins | sample HotsprOSTMatCore_FD_203467 | JGI IMG/M metagenome (GOLD analysis project Ga0308410, IMG submission 203467) | Hot spring phototrophic mat microbial communities from Octopus Spring, Yellowstone National Park, Wyoming, United States -... | ecosystem: Environmental > Aquatic > Thermal springs > Hot...
GATGAATTTTAGCTTATTTAGGGCGGAGGCCCAAAAGATTAGCTGGCTCCAGGGGGAGGCCAAACCGGTTAGCTTACTCTATTTGAAGGCAAATGGATGCGGTGTTTGATAAGTGTTGCCCAATAACTCCGATGGACCCGTGGCTAGCCCTCATTTTGCGGGATAGGTCCGAGATTCTAGGAACCGGAAGTGTTGCCGCTTGCATACCGGGCAATCTACGCGATCCCTGAGATTGCTGACGTCAATCTGGCGGATCTCGCGGTTCCACAGGTCGACGACGGTAAGCCGCGGGGTGATTGTTTCGAGATGGCCGGAAAGAATTTTAATCGCCTCCATTGCCTGAAGTGATGCAATCACTCCGACTACCGAAGCGAAGATTCCTACCATTTCGCATGTCATATCTAGCCCCGCAGGAGGACAGTCATGCAAAAGGCAGTTTAAACACGGAGTTCGTCCCGGAATAATGGGCATTACTTGACCCTCCGCCCCCAGAACGCCGCCGAAAACCCAGGGGATACCCTTTTTCACGGCAAATTCGTTTAAAACAAATCGGGTTTCGAAGTTATCTGTCCCGTCAAGGATGATGTTCACCTGATCAGATAGCTCCTCGATATTCTCGGGGGTTGCACGAAGGGGGATGGTCTCGATAATCACCTGCGAATTGGCCTGACGGAGCTTCTCCGCTGCTGCTTCCACCTTTAATCGGTTCTGCGTGGCGTCTGCCTCGTCAAAAAGAATTTGCCGCTGCAGGTTGACCAGCTCCACGCGATCAGGGTCCACAATTCTCAGTCGGCCAATTCCCGCCCGAACCAAGATGGTAGCCATCATATTCCCTAAGGCCCCGCATCCGCAAAGGAGAGCCGACGAGTTGCGGAGTCGCCGCTGACCTTCCTCCCCAAATAGTGAAAAGCGAGTTTGACGCACGTATCTTCCTAATTCCGACATACCGCCAACTCCCAAAACCAGAAGTCGTTAGGTAGCTCTGCAGTTCGATCCCTAAACAATTCTCACCACTTTTACGATAACATAATCCCTTGGTGAAAAAAGTAGTGAAGATCGTTTAACCGAAAATTTGACGCAGAAGGTGGGGCTTCTCTTAGCCGACAGGGAGGAAGTAGAATCTTCTCTTAGCCGATAGGGACTGAGTGATATCTGCCAATCAGGTCTTTAAAATATGGAGTCGGTTAGCCATACAACCTGGATTGATTCCCGTGTCGGTAGGCGGGTCGACTTCCGCTTGCTTCGCAAATGCTGGTGGAGCATCGTAGTGGGTTAAATGGAACTATAAGCCGGTGCTTGAGACCTGGCTTCGGGGAATGTGGAAGCCCCTTTTGGGTTTGGGAGTTTTGGGATTATCAATCTTAACGGCCCGAGACGGCCCGAGGTTGGGACCAAGCCCCGGTGTCTCGAGGATTTGGTAGTCAGAGGTAAAGTATCCCTGGCCTGGCCAAACGCACGGGTGGGGCTTTGCCCCCGGGGATGGGCGATTCTCTTCGTTCCGGTAGTTTCCCAAGGGCAAGGGAAGTGAGTGGAAAGGGGTTCACCGCACCGGAGCTGACCAAAAAGGGATGGTAAAGATGTTTGGGCCCCGGCTGAAATGGAACTCTCCGGTTCCGTTAAGGTGACAAATTTCGCCGGTTCGAAATTTATTCCCGGTTCGCAGCCTTGTAAATGGGAGAAAGTTTTCTGGGGTAGAGGCCCTGACCTCTTTCACCCGACAACATCTATAAGCCTAACAAATTTGTGGGGGAAGGCAGGAATTGTCCCGCTAGGCGGGGCAGTGGGGAGTGGCCTTTTGGGCTAGTGACCTAATTGCAGTTCCTCGGAATTGAAATCTGCTCGTTTGGAAGATTTACTTCTCAGGAGCTGTAAAGATCTTTCGGAACTCGGGGAGATCGTAGAGAGAAAGGAGCCTGAACGATGAAGCATCGTTTCTCGCGTCGTAAGTGGTTGGGGGGAGCCAGCTTGGGCTTCGGGTTATGGGAATTTGTTACCCTCACAAGAAAGAGGGCTGCCGCCCAGGAGATCGTGCCCTTAAAAGGCCGCATCAACCAATCCGTTAGCCGCTGGTGTTTCCCCAGGATCCCTTTGGATCGGCTCTGCGAGTTTTGCAAGAAGTTGGGAATCAAATCGGTTGAGCTTCTTGGTCCACAGGATTGGCCCATCGTCAAGAAATATGGGTTAACCTGTGCGATGGTCTCTTCGGGGACACCTATTGAAAAAGGGTTTAATCGGCGGGAGAACCATGATTGGTTGGTGCCCCACTACGAGAAAATGATCCCGATGGTTGCTGAAGCCGGCTTTCGGAATTTGATTTGCTTGTCCGGAAACCGTCAGGGAATGGATGACGAAGAAGGATTACGCAATTGTGCCGAGGGAATCAAACGCCTCTTACCGCTTTGTGAGCAGCACAAAGTGGTCCTAGTTATGGAGCTACTCAATAGCAAAGTGGATCACCCCGATTACATGTGCGATCGCACTCGTTGGGGGGTGGAGCTTTGCAAGCGGGTTGGTTCCGAATACTTTAAACTCCTTTATGACATATATCACATGCAAATCATGGAAGGGGATCTGATTCGGACAATTCGGGAAAACATTCAGTACATTGCCCATTTCCACACAGGTGGAAATCCGGGGAGAAATGAGATTGATGAGACGCAGGAAATATGGTATCCGGCCGTCATGCGGGCCATTGCGGATCTGGGGTTTACAGGTTTTGTGGGCCATGAATTCATTCCCAAATCCCCGGACCCGTTGGCATCCCTAGAAAAGTGTGCGCGATTGTGCGATGTTTAGCTTTTTGTTACGGGTTTGAGCTTGAGCAAAACCACCCCTGAGCGGTGGTACACGGCGGGGTGGGCTGCTTTGGTAGTGTGGCCGAACCGAGCCTGGCGGAATAATTCGGCATAGCGAAAGTAGCCGGGACTAGTGCGAGCCAACCGATTCCGGCTCCAGCAAGAGGATCGGTATTTCGCTCTCTTCTGGGGGCAGGTTGCCCTCGTAAACCGATTTTGTTTCCGGGCTATTGGATTGCTGGGTAGCGAAGCCCGCTAGCCGAGGTGGAGGCTGGGCGGAGTCAATACTTGGGGCCGGGAGAGAGGTTGGCTCAGGTTTTTTGGGCTGGCCGGCGGTAATTCGCGTTTCAGGTTGGACGAGCTCTGACGGAAAGTAGCGGATTTGCCAGCCGCCACCTAATGCTTTGTAGAGACCAATAAGGTGGAGAGCCACGTTGGCCTTGCTTTCGGCCAAGGCATCTTGCTGCTGCAGCAAGACACGTTGGGAATCAATCAGCCGCTGGTAATCAATGACCCCCTGCTGATAGAGTGCGGTGGCAAGCTGGACGGCCCGGTCCGTGGCTTGGACCGCCTTGTCGACGGCCTGAACGCGCTCTTGTTCTCGGAGATAGGCAGCGATCATTGCCTCGGCTTCCTCCGCAGCCCGGAGGACGGTCTCTTGATAAGCCAGGATCGCTTGGCGGAGACGGGAGTCCTCTGCCCAGATGTTGTTCCAAATGCGGCCATAGTTGAGAATCTTCCAAGAGAATCCCGGTCCCACCCGCCCTGCAAGAGCATCCCCATTAAAAATGTCGCTAAACTTTTCCGCTTGCCAGCTGAGGGTTCCCACTATCGCGAACTGGGGATACAAGTCGCTTTCCGCGATACCTATCCGAGCCGATTGAGCGGCCACGAGTCGCTCCGCGCGTCGGACGTCAGGACGCTGACGCAGTAACTCTGCCGGCAGACCGACCACCACTTCTGCGGGGGGCTGAGGAATTTTGCCTGTCCCCAAGACGGGATCCAAATCCTGAGGGGGTATTCCTAGCAAGGTACAAAGTCGGTTCTCGGCCCGCCGCCGGCCTAGCTCCAACAGGGGAATCATCGCTTCTGTCTGGGCCACGATTGCCTCGGCTTGATGCAGGTCCAGCCCACTTACCAAACCGGCCTCGAACCGAGCCCGCACAATATCCAAAGTCTTTTGCTGGAGATCCAAGTTCTGTCGGGCCAAAGCCAGCCGTTCGTCAAAACTTCGCAGCTGCAGGTAATTGGTGGCAACTTCCGCTTGCAGGATCACCAACATCTCGTCGTAACTTGCCACCTGGGCTTCCAGGTTAGCCTGAGCTGCCTCGATCATTCGGCGATATCGCCCCCAAAAATCCAGCTCCCAAGCCGCTTGGAAACCAACACTCCAATCATCAAATTCCCGTCGAAGAGGAAACCTCCCCCAGGGATAAGCTTTACCGCTGAATTTGTTGCGGGAGTAAGCCCCTTTCATTTCCTGTTGTTGCGGCCATAGGGTACCTCGGGCAACTCCGAGCTGAGCGCGGGCTTCAATCACCCTTTCTGCTGCGATCTGCAAAGGCAGATTGGTACCAGCTGCCCGTCGGACGAGTTCGGTGAGAGTGGGGTCATCGAACACATTCCACCAGGCGATCCGGATCCAATCCTCCTTTTCGGAAATTGTCCGGAGGGAACTCTCTTTCACCTTTATCGATGGATGAGAACTATCGATCCAGCGGTCAACGACCTTCGCCTGGGGCGGTGTGTAATTTGGTCCGACCTTAAACCCATTTTGGATCCATTGTTGCAACGATGTGCGGCATCCCCCGACCAAAAAGGTCGCCACGCCCAGCATCAGGACCTGGGATACCCACGGTCGGTTAATTCTTCTGGCAAGCCTGCTGCCGAAGGTTGGGGCCACGGCACAGCTGCCTGAACCTCCCAATTTCGGGGGTATTGATTCACCCTCCATGGCGACCTCCAAAGATTGTGCGACTTAGATTTGGGATGGACCTCGGGTGCCAACCCAAGTCGTGGGAGTTGCCGCCCACGAGTCCTCGGACAATTCGATACTAGCTGCGCTATCTTAGTATTCGGCAGTTACGGTCTGATCGATGAAAACAGGCCCTTTATCCCTTCCTCGGAGGTTTACGCGGTACAACACCGGGGTGAGATCCCCGTCGGGGCCAAACTCGAGCTTGAGCCCGGAATTTCGCACTCGTCTGAGTACAAACTCCTTTGGGTACGGAGGCCCCTTTTTGATTAAGCCAACGCTCCGGTTTTCGGAGTGACTTTATAGTCAGATCTACAACTTGAAGTATTTACTTTTGAAAACTTGGTCGATATAATATGGATGCGGTCAGGAGTGCCATCTATATGTAAGTAAGCTTATTACAGAATGGGTGCTTAATTAACTTCCTGTGTAGTTCCTCGATCGCGATTTTGGCGGATAGGCCAAGACATTTCCAAATAAGACCGTGGGAGCTGCCATCTATGAAGTCTTTAGCTGCCCAATGTCGGGAGCTTGCTAGTGCCGCTATGCGAGAGGGAATTTTCCAGGCGGCACTTCGGGTGGTTCGGGAGAATGGCTTTGAAGGATTAACCATGGATCGGGTCGCCGAGATTGCCGGCGTGGCTAAGGGGAGCTTGTACAACTATTTCCCCACGAAGCAGGCCCTTCTCCAGTTCATCTTCGATCGCGTGGTCTCCCCTGCAATTGAACGGGCTCGAGCGGTGGTCGCTTCTTCGGTTTCGCCTGTTGAAAAGCTGCGAGGGGTGCTACGGGAGTGGTTCGACCACTTTGGGGAATACCGGGGAGTGTTCGAGACAATCTTTGCCGACAAGACGGTCCGCCAGTTTTGCGCGGATGCCCGACGCACCAAATATGGGGAGGGCCTGGCCCTTTTGGAGGCGGTTTTTCGAGAGGGGATTGAGCAAGGGGTGTTCCGGGGCATCGATCCCCAGGTTGCTAGCGAAATCGTGTTGGGAGCCCTTATTCTTCCGGTAGAACGGGATTTGGATTCCGGCCAGAGACGTTCGGCTCTCGAGTGGGTGGAAAAGTTTCTGGATGTAATCCTTTGGGGAGTTTCAACCTCTCGGCCGTCCTCAGGGTCTCCGGCAGCGGCCAGGTAGTTCTTGGGGCTTTCTCGACTAAGTCCGGAGTTCGTTTTTGGGAAGAAGTGAATTTTTGCGACAGTCCGAAGTGGGAGTTAGGGTGTGAACCCCCTCAGGAGATTTCAGGTCGGTTGTCGGATTTAGCAGCGTTCCTGATGCCCCAAAGGTGGATTTGTGCAGATGTACAGAATCCCTTGGCGAACTTAAGGCCTGTGGGTGGGCTGCAACGAGAAAAGATCGTCTGGGTTGGGAATTCCTTCGTATCTTGGTGCTTGTGGGGTGTGTACATAGTGCCACATGTGTTATCCCAGTTTATGGGTATGTTGGGCGGGCATGCTAACCTAGGTTTATGAAGGAGATTGGTTTTGCCGGTTTGGGATCGTGGAGAAGGGGTGAAGGTCTCTCGGGAGGAAAAATTGTGATGAGATGCCGTACTTTCTGTGGGATATTGCTCGCCGTAGTCGTTCCGATCGCTTTTGCGGCGATTGGGGTGGCGGCATGGCAAGCGAATCATTCCTCTCCGCCCAGTAAGCCTTCAACTGGCATTGGCGATCTTGGGGAGGAAGCGGTAGGAGTGATCATCGGCTCAGCGGACTTGCGGAAATTTGAAAGAAAGATTCGTTCGTCCGGAAGTGTTTATGCAGTGCGGTTTGCTTTGGTGTCGGCAAGAATTCCCGGCACTCTCGATGCCGTTTATGTTCGCGAAGGGGACCGGGTCGAGGTGGGGGTGACGAAGCTATTTCAGACGGATTCTCTCAAGCTCAGCAAGGCCTTGGCTATTGCCCAAGAAAATCTCCAGGTTGCCGAGTGTGCTCTAAGAGAGAAGGAGGCTCTCCGGGAAAAGACGCTGATTGCCAAGGAACAGGCGGAGCGGGACCTGCGGCGGTACGAAGAACTTCTGGCCACCAATGGTGTCTCCCGGCAGATGGTGGAGCATCAAAGGGCGGCCGTGAGGCAATTGGAAGCGGATTTGAAGCACGTTGAAACTCTTATGGACCTTGCGCGGGCCCAGGTAGAACAAGCACGGCTATCGGTGGTAATCGCTGAAAAAGATCTTGCCGATTCGCTCGTCTATGCCCCGATTACGGGCGTGGTGGAAGAGAGGTATCGGGAACCAGGAGAAATGGCGGGGGCGGGGACACCCATTCTAAAGATCTTAGATCCTTCGCTAGTTGAGGTCCGCGTGTATTTGCCCCAGGAGTATTACGGGGAGGTTAGGGCAGGGGAAACGCCGATGCTGGTGCGGGTAGGTAGTCGGGAGTTACCGCTTCAGGTTGTCTCTTACAAATCGCCGGCGATTGATTTGCGTTCCCGGACTTTCGAGGTTCGGTGTCAGATCGCCTCTCCGCCCCCGGAGGTGGTGCCTGGGGCCCTAGCGGATGTCATAGTGGTTCTGGAAAGCCGGCAAGCCGTGGGGGTACCTTTAGATGCTGTGGTCACTTATGAGGGAGCTCCGGTGGTTTATGTGGTAGAGGGCGATCGGGCCCGGCGAGTACCCGTTCGACTGGGGATTCGCAGTGATGATTATCTCGAGGTTGTCGACGGTTTACAGCCGGGAACCAAAGTAGTGCTCACAGGTCAGAGCCGGTTGCAAGACGGGGTGCGAGTTCGTGCCATTGAAACACCTGTAAAACAGATTCACCGTGAAGCCCGGGCTGCCGCATCAATTGAGGACAAAACTTCTCGGATGATCGCTTCGGGAGCTCAAAACCCGGGCGGAGATGTCCACAGAAAAATTCCGGGACTCTTTGCGTTAAGTCAAGAAAATTGGCGGACTTAGTCAGACGGGATTTCGTGGCAGAAACGGGGAAGGTCGCGAGGGAGATTTTTCGGAATGTTTCTTACCGACTTTGCAATCCGTCGGCCGGTGGCTTTAGCTTGCCTCTTCATCGGGCTGGTGATCCTCGGCATCGATTCTTACCGCAAGATGCCCCTGGAACTGCTGCCGAAATTCGATGTGCCGTATATCACGGTGGTTACCGTTTATCCAGGGGCATCACCGGAGGAGCTCGAGCTGGATGTGGCCAAGCGGATTGAGGACGCGGTGGTGACGGTAGAGGGGCTTAAGCATGTAGCCTCCTCTTGTATGGAAAATGTCGTCATGACCTTGCTGGAATTCGAGTTGGGGGTGGATGTGGATCGGGCTGCGACGGATGTTCGGGAGAAATTGGATCTAATCCGTCGGGATCTTCCCGAGGGAGTGGAAGATCCGAAAATCGAGAAGTTTGATATCAATGCAGCCCCGATTGTGACATTGGCATTAACCGGTGGAGAGGGGATCGGGCCGGAAGAACTGTATGACTATGCCGATAACACACTTCGCGACCGGTTGACAACGATCGAAGGGGTGGCGGGAATTCAACTGGTGGGGGGAGCTCGCCGTGAAATTCGGGTGGAGTTGGATCCGCAACGGCTTTTCGCGAGAGGACTTACCAGTGCGGATGTTCTGCAGGCTCTTCGACAAGGTTTGGGGACTATTCCTTCCGGCCGGGTTGAGGAGGCGGGCACAGAGTTCTCCGTAACCTACGACGCAGATTGCCGCACGCTGGAGAGTTTAGCCGATATCGAGGTGGCAAATTTTGACGGTCGGCGGATCTGCCTTCGAGATCTCGGTAGCGTCCGAATGGGCACGGAGGAACTGCGACAGCTGGCTTGGCTCGATGGCCGGCCGGCCATCTCCATCCGAGTCATCAAAAAGGCGGATGCTAATGTGGTAACTGTAGCCCGACGCGTTCGCGAACGTATGCTTCAAATCCGAAACGAGCTTCCCGCGGGAATGGATCTGGTGTGGGTAAGCGATATGGGGCGGTTTGTGGAGCAGGTGAATTCGAGTGCGTGGAAAGACGTGGGGATGGGAATTGCGCTGACTGCCATGATCCTTTTCTTGTTCCTATACAACCTCCGATCGTTGATCATTGTCTCTATCACCATGCCGGTAACGATCGCGGTTGGGTTGTTTCTGATGAGGATTTTCGGTCTAGGGTTGAACACGTCGACGCTGATAGCGATTGGATTGTCGGTGGGTGTTCTCGTTACGAACTCGATTGTGGTGCTGGAGTCTATCCTCACCCGGCTTGCTCAAGGGTTATCCCCAAAAGAGGCAAGCAGGATTGGGGCGAAGGAGGTGTTCATCGCTGTACTCGCAAGTGCCACCACGAATATGGTGGTGCTCTTTCCATTGGCGGCAATGCAAACTCGGATCGGGCTTTTTATCGCCCCGTTGGCAATAACGATGTTCCTCATGACTGTTGTGTCACTGTTTGTCTCCTTTACACTTACCCCGATGTTGAGCGCGCTTTTGCTGAAAGAGCAGGATTCGGGCAGGAGCTTGTTAAAGGTAGTCGCTCGGGTTTGGGATCGGGCTCTCGAGGGCGTGATTGGCGGTTATCGATGGGTTTTGGAGCGGATGGCCCATCCGATCGGTTCCATCCTCACAATAGCCTTGGCAGTGGGCCTACTAGTTCACGCTTTGGGAGTTGCCCAGAAACTGGGAACTAGCTTCCTAGCTACTCCTGACATGGGAGAGGTTTATGTAAAGCTTGAGTTCCCCACCAATTACACCCTGTCCCGTACGGCCACGCTGGTCCGGTTGGCCGAGGAACGCATGAAGGATTTGCCCGAGCTTCGGCACATCCTGTCGACTATTGGTAAAGTGGAGGGTGTGCTGGGACAAGCCAACGAGGGGGTCTTTTTGGCTCAAATTCTGGTAACCTTTTCGGACCGCGATCAACGCCGGATAACGATCGACGAGCTCATGGAAGAGATTCGGGTTCGAATCAACCACTTACCGGATGCCACCATTACGGTTAGCCAACCGGCGGCTATCGGTGGCCAAAGTTACCCGATTGAAATGGAGATTGCTGGGGACGATCTGACTACCTTGGATGCTTTGGCTACAAAAGCATTGGCCTTGGCTCAGAAGATTCCCGGCGTGCTCGATGCAAGTATTACCGTCCGGCCGGGAAAACCCCGGCTCAGGGTGGAGCCGCGGCGCGAAGTGCTGGGTGATTTAGGCGTTCCGCCGGCAGTAGTGGGACTAGCCTTGCGGGCCAATCTTGAGGGAATCGAAGCTGGCACCTTCAAAATGGGGGCAAGGAACTATGATATCGTGGTTTGTTTGCAAAAAGAGCTGGGACGTGATCAAGTGACTGCTTACCAATTCCCGGGGCGGCCCGGTCAACCAATCCTGCTCACGTCCTTGGCTCATATCACAGAGGATACGGTCCCCGTGCAGATTTTCCGTAAAGACAAGCAGCGGGTGCAGAAACTCACAGCTCAGTTGGCCGAGGGTGTGGCCCTCGGAAACGCCGCTCGGCAAATCGCCGATGCCGTGGGTGCTTCTGGCGGGTTTCCGTCGGGTTATACCTTTAAGTTTGTTGGTATCTTCGAAGTGATGCAGGAAGGGTTGGGAGGATTGATCGAGGCGGGAATTCTTTCTGTTCTGCTGGTTTATCTATGCATGGCAGCAATTCTGGAATCTTTCCGCCAACCTTTCCTGGTGCTTGCCACGGTTCCCTTGGCTCTCATTGGGACTTTTTGGGCCCTTGGCTTTGCAGGGGAAAGCTTGAGTGTCTTCGCGGTGATGGGAATTGTAATCATGATTGGCATCGTGGTTAATAACGCAATTCTCATTGTGGATCGCTTAAATATCATTCGTCAAAGCACTGAGACCACTTGCCGGGATGCCATGATTCAAGCCGCGTGCGATCGTTTTCGGGCCCAGCTCATGATCACCCTGGCGGCTGTGATGGGGATGCTTCCTATGGCGTTGAGTCGAGGTCTCGGTGCGGAGCTCCGTAATGGCGTGGGAATAGCAAGTGCTGGTGGGATATTAGTCTCCGCATTGTTGACGCTGTTTGTCGTCCCGTGTTTGTATCTTCTGTTTCATTGCAGAGAGAAGGTTAAGTCAGGGTCCGGTCGGCAAGTTCGCGAGGCGGTGGAGGGATGAATCCCTGTGAGGAGTAACCCCTGAGATGGGAAACCTGAGTGAAAATCCCGGATAAAGCATATTGCCTATGGCTGACTCCAGCAAACGCCATCCAGAAAAGTCTGGACATCAAGGGCCCGTGCCTCCGCGACATAGACTAGTCCACGGAATCCGTATTATCGGGGGCCAATTCAAGGGTCGACGGTTGATTTACAATGGGTTTGTAACCCTCCGGCCGATGCGGGATCGCGTTCGGGAGTCTCTTTTTGCTCACCTGGGTTCTCAGGTTGAGGGAAAGCGCGTGTTTGACTTATTTGCTGGGACTGGGGCCATGGGTTTGGAGGCTTTAAGTCGGGGAGCAGCCCACGCCACGTTTGTGGAAAGGCATCATCCGACCTTAGAAACTCTCCGTCAAAACATCACTCTCCTGGGAGTTCAGGCTCGCTGTGAAGTTGTTTTTGGGGATTGTTTTGTGTGGGCCAGGCGGTTGACCCGACCCCTAGAGCTGGTTCCCTGGCTGGTATTCGTGTGTCCCCCTTATGCCTTTTTCCATAGTCGGCCTTCCGAGATGGGGGAACTTCTCAGTAGGGTTTTGCACCTTGCCCCTCCGCGAAGCATTCTCGTCGCTGAGTCGGATGATCACTATAAGGGGCAAGAACTCCCCCCGGACTTTTCTTGGCAGCGAAGAGCCTATGGCCAGACGATTCTTTGGATTACTTCAAAAGAGCAACCAGAGGTGACAGGAGTTGATCTCAGCGAGGAGGATGGTGCGGAGGAGTCGTGGTCAGATGAAACTCAACCCCCTTCCTCTTAGCCCTCCTACAGCAACGGAAAAACCTGACAAGAGGAACTGCCCGATGGACGTGCGAAATATCGATGAAGTCACACCCTTCATTACGAAGGATGGTTCGGAGATCCGCGAATTGCTGGCCCACCGGAATTCGGTTATTCGGAACCAGAGCCTAGCCGAGGCCCGAGTGAAACCCGGTCAAAGCACCGTTGCCCACCGGCATCTTCGCACGGAGGAAATTTATTTCATTCTCGAAGGTTTGGCTTTGATGCAGATAGAGGACGAGCTCCGGCACGTCCGTGCCGGTGATGCGATTGCCATCCCACCAGGTGCCTTACACCGGATCACCAACATCGGTGCCGATGAACTTCGGTTCCTTTGCTGTTGTGCTCCTCCTTACGAGCATGAGGATACTGTCCTCGAGAATTCGGAAGGATCCGGCGAGGGGTAACCGATCATTTCAATTTTTCCGCCAGTTCCGGGGATCGGCACCAATTAATGGTCTTGAGTCTTTTTTGAAAAAACCAGAGGCTCAACCTCCGGTGTTCTTCTGAACAGATACCAAGACATTCCGGTGCCGGAAAACCTCACGAGGTTGCGAGGTCTTCTCGCAAGCTATTTGAGCCGGTGATTGAGGCCGCTTTTGCTCAATGAACGGTGAGCCACAGGCCTATTTCAAGCCCTCTGGGCCGGTATGACGCCGTACCAGTCTCGTTGCGAGGGCTGGGCCAATCACCTTCTGCCTGCGGTCACCAGGGGGAAGTTATCCGTTCGGAAAGGAGACGCAGGTAAACCTGCTGCATTGAAGAGGTTCGGCTCTGCGTCGTCGCTCCAGCCGAACCGTACGGCTACGGGGTTGGCCACTTCGTCGCTCCAAACGACAACCGTATCCCCGTCGATGACGGCTTTGGCCGGTTTGAACTCCCCATCGGCAGCGGCGATTTGGAAGTACGTCAATTCGTTCCCCTTGACAACTAGCCCGCCGTCAACATGGTCGAAGAAAATTCGGATTTTATTTCCCTCTATCTTCGCTTCTCGATACAACGGGCCGCTGTAGACCAAATCTGCTTTTCCGTAGGTCTTCGCTAGTGCCCATAGCGCGAGGCGTCTCCCCACTTCTTGTTTGTTGGTGGGGTGAATGTCGTTGACATCGCCGATATCGGTGGTTACTACCATGCCGGTGTGGGGCAGACGGAGCGTCAACCGCTGGGCCTCCCGGAGTTCCGCAGCGTTGCGGGGGTCTGCGTTGCGGTAGCGGAACGGGGCCAACTGGACAAAGTAAAATGGGAATTCCCCTTGCCCCCAACGCTTCCGCCAGTCTTGGATCAATGTCGGGAATAGCTTCTGGTATTGTTCTGCCCGAGCACAGTTGGATTCTCCCTGATACCAAACTACCCCTCGGATGGCGAAGTTTAATAGGGGATGAATCATCCCGTTAAAGAGCACGGCCGGTTGGTTTGGAGTTTTAGGATCAAACTTCGCACCTCGTTCCAAGATGGGGCGGAAATCCTCGTCTCCTTCGAGGGCCTCCCGGCTTGTCCATGCTTCGGCTACGGTGCCACCCCAGGAGCTGTTAATCAGCCCCACTGGGACTTCCAGTTCCTGATGCAGTTTCCGCCCAAAAAAGTAGAGTACCGCAGAGAAATCGGAAATAGTTTCGGGACTGCAGATTACCCATTTTCCTTCGCAGTCTTCCTGCGGTGTTTCCGCAATACGGCGGGTCACGGTAAAGAGACGGATTTTCGGCCAATTGGCGTTGGCGATTTCTTCTTGAGCGTTCATCGATCGACTCACCGGCCACTGCATATTGGATTGCCCCGAGCCGATCCATACTTCCCCGATAAAAACATCTTCCAGTTCAATCCGGTTCTTTCCCTCAACAATGAGCTTGTGCGGACCTCCTGCCCGGAGGGGTTGGAGAATCACTTGCCAGTGTCCAGCACTATCGGTCACCACGGTCTGGGTTTGTCCGGCTAAGGACACTGATACTTGTTCCCCGGCTTCGGCCCAGCCCCATACCTTCAATGGCATTTGTTGTTGTAGAACCATATGGCTGCCAAAAATCTTTGGGAGCCGAATATCTGCCTGGACCTCCGATCCCCAGGCCACCAGAAGTAACGTTGCGATCACCAATTCCCACCACTTCCGGAACCAGTATTGTTGCTTTGGTCGTTTCATGGCAACCTCGCCTCTTTGGAACCGACTCTTTCTAGGGCCGTTTTACCACAACCTTCCGAACTTGGTCATCTCTAACCCTTGGCGAATCAGCAGAGGGACCAAGATGCAGTTTTAAAACCATTCTGCTGAGTTCTTGCACCGCGGTATCGGCTGCCTCCGGAAAGCCTCTCGGTTTTCCGATTCGGTTGGGAGCCCCCGAGAGTTCCTTACAAGGCAAAAAGCGGTCCTCACCCTCACACTTTTGCTTCAAACCATCAATTCCCGGAACACAAACACCGGGAGAATCCCGGGCGAAACCAAAAATATAAGCCAATGGTGTGGCAGGTAAAACCCTCCCTCGTTCCTTCGAAATTAGACCTGGTCCCCAAATGGTGTCAATGCCCTAGGCAGAACGGAGCCATGCTAAATATGCGGAGAGAATGTCGACATTCGCAATAAAAGTCTGAGAGCGAATGACTTGCCCGACAGACTGGCCGGCAGTTTCCATCCGGCCCTTTTCTACCCAACGCCCTCTGTCGTCCAAGGTTTTTATAACACGTTCAACCGCCGATAAAGAGGGTCTGGGAGGCAGGTGCGGTCCGGGGGTTTCTCGGAGGCTTTGAGGCTGCTGCCTTTCGCGCAGCCTCTGATACTGCACCTCTATTTCGGGCAGGCAATTTTCCACTTTGAAAGCGTAATGCGTCGGCAGATCCTGGTCGTCGTGAGTAAGGCGATAATCGCGAGTGAAGTAGAGTGGCCGGTTGGTCTTTAACTCGTAAAACCTTGCCAACCTTCCATCGGGAAGTACGGAACTCTTCAAATAACCGACGGCTCGAGGGATCGGAGCAAGGAAATCCTCCCGACCCGTGTGCTGATACAACGTCATTAGTACCCTCAGTACGTCCTGGGATTCACCGCCGGCAATGGCCGGCAGCTCGAATCGTCGGGCCCAGGCTGGTTGCATTTGGAAGTTATATTGTTGGGCCCATGCAGGCTGGGGATCCGGCATTTGGGCAAGGAGCAAAAACTCTCCGCCCTTCTCCGCCGCTTTTTGATACTTCGGTTCCCCGTAAATTTTTGCGGCCAGCAGGAGCATGCGAATCGTGTCCATGTGTGCTTGGTCGTTTAGCGTGTAAAATCTCCAGTACTCTTTAAAATTCGGGGCGGGCGGAATCTCTTCGGGATAAGTTGCCCCAAGAACCGGATAGGCGGTCGGATCTGGGGGCTCGCGGAACCCTTGGGGCCAAGCCCCGCAAGGATATTGAACTGCGAGAAGTCGCGTCAGCCCATATTGAACGCATTCGTGAATAAGTTCATTGCCGAAGCCTAGGACTCTGTCGAGCTCCATAAGGAATCTCAAGGCCGATTGGGTGGTATCGTCGTCCAGCGTGCTCCAGTTAAACCCCTTTTCGTTCCGCGGGGGCGTGCGGTAGAAAAATCGCCGGCGTGCATCGAGGGAAAATTCAATTCGATAGGTCCACCCTCCGCTTTCTAGTTGTCCCCGAGCGAGGCACTCACCGGCTTTCCGGGCCGCTTCCAGGTACTCTTCTTCGCCGGTTCGCTCATAGGCACGAAGGATTGCCGCTCCCACAGCGGGTGTCCCCGGGGGTTGGACCCAGACGGTCGTTTCCGATGCCCGGCCTTCTCCCTGCCGGAAGCGGAGATCCGCCGAGTAAGTCCAGACATATCCGCCTTCCCAGGCCACTTCCGTAGCGAAAAACCGGATGGCTTTACGAAGAGCCTCCGCTGCCTGCTTTCCGAAGGAAGAGTAGTCGCCTGCCGCTTGGCTCTTCGAGTCAGGTTTTTGCTGCGAGGTACCCCATGCCCGGGGTCCGTCGCATAGCTGATCGATTCCCACGCACTCGGCGAAAACCATTCCGCCGATAATCCCTCTGCCCAAGAACTGCAAAACCGATCGTCGGGACCTTCGTTTCGGATTCTCGCTCATGGTTTCTCCCTCCCCGTAAACGGGTTAGTGTGAAACTTCCGGGTACTCATTGCCGACCCAAGCGGCCTCCGATGCTTAGGGAGTCTCATGCAACCTGGCTAAACGGTTGCAAAAGGGGGAGCTCATGATTCGCGGTTGTTTCATCTCCGGCAGATTTCCACCACTATAGGTTCGGGGATTGCGGGCAGGTTGCCAGTAAAGGCGGAGAATGCCTTAGAACTACCCAGGGTAAATCGGACCTTCGAAAACAGTCGGGTGGGTTGCCGATTTTCTTTTTTCCGCAACTTGGGAGGTTTAGCTTAGGAGGGTAAACCTACAAAGGAGCAAGCAAGGAACGCTCCTGGCGACTATGTGTGGTCGCAATCGCCTTTTAAATTTGGATGGCTACCGGAAGGCATGGCTGGCATTCTTGCATCCCAACGCGGTGGTAAGGTCAGGCGGCCTTGGGTTCCAATCTCTCCCTTCCATCCAGGGACGGAAGTGCCGTCATTCTTATCGGGATTGCTTAAGCACTAGGATTTTCCACGGCAGTTGGGATTTTCAATCAGATGACATTCAACCTAGGTTTTCTCGCCCTTTCAAGTGAGAAATGTGCTAAGCAGCCTCTTTCCGAAGACCACCGAACAAGCTCAACCACTCCTCCCAAGTTAGGCCCAGGGAGTCCGGAGGACTTTTACTTGAGAAGACGCGGTGAAAAAGCATTCGCTTTGTCCTCAGTAGTTCATCGATCCGTTCCTCAATCGTACCTGCAACAAGATAACGGGTGATGATGACCGGTGAGGAGCTACCAAGTCGGTGGGCCCGGCTGATGGCCTGATCCTCCACCGCTGGATTCCACCAGCGATCGAATAAAAACACATAACTGGCACATTGAAGATTCAACCCCACCCCGCCGGCTCGGTAACTCAGCAGCAACACTTGGTGAGAGGGATCTTTCCGAAATTGGTGCAAGGTTCTTTCCCGCTCTTCTTGATTCATTCCTCCAAAAAATAGTAGGGGTTTCAAAGGATCAAGTTGATTTTGCAGACGTCGGAGGGTGCTTACAAACTGGCTAAAAACCAGTGCCTTTCGTCCTGGTGTGAGCACGGATTCCAAATCGTTTTTTAGCTGCTCTAACTTGGCACTTTGGCCGGTTACAGGGTCAAAGTTACAAATTTGTTTTAGTCGGATGATCTGCACAAGAACGTGGCCAAGAGAAGTATCCCCGCTTTCTTCAAGTTTTTTCCGAGCCTTTGTTTCTGCCTCGGCATAGCGGAGTGCTTGCTCGGGGGAAAGTTCCAGAAGCCGATCTCGATAAATCTTTTGGGGAAGATCCTTGGCTACCAGATCTTTTGTGCGACGGAGGAGGTACGGCCCGATGGTGGAGCGAACCTCCGAAAGTGTCATTCGGGGGGAAAGTAATCCCGGCCGAACAAGCAGAAAAAGGCCCCGCAGATCATTTAGCGAGTTCTCCAACGGGGTGCCGGTCAGAGCCCACAAGCGGCGTCGGGGGATTGATTGGATAATTTTCCATGCGGAACTCTTTTGATTTTTTACCCGCTGGGCTTCATCCAGAATCAGCACATCAAAAAATAGACCTCCCATTCGAGCAAACTGTTGGAGCCAACCGCCGTCGTGTACAAGCAGCTCGTAGTGGACAAGAAGCAGTGATGCTTTCGAATACTGCCACAGCCAGCGGCGTTGGTGGGGCGAGCCGTAAATCCGTTGGCTTTGGAGCTCAGGAGCCCATCGAGCTAATTCCCGCTGCCAATTCGGTAGGAGGGATTTCGGAGCGACCAGCAGCGCGCGTCGAAGCTGACCTTGATAGGCGAGCATTCGGAGGGCCACCAAGGCCTGAATGGTTTTCCCTAGGCCCATTTCGTCCGCGAGTACCGCAGAATTCCGGGAAATGAGAAATACTACTCCCGATCGCTGGTGCGGTAGCAAGCCCAAGGTCTGCTCGGTCCATCGCTCCTTCCTTTTCTGTATCTGATCATCTCCGACCCACAAGGTGGTAGCTGGCCCTGCTTGCCTCCCCCAAAAGGGGCCCGGACCGATAGAGCCAGAAGTTTCGGATTCCGAAGCCCACCCGAACGGGGCCAGGAAAGAGGGGTTATCGTTCGCAACGTTCGATTCGTTCGGATTAAGTCGCTGGGGATTGCCGGGTAGCATAAATCGTAGAAGGTCCTATTACTGACTTATCTGGAACGAGGTTTGCAACGCCAATTGCTTCGATGGGTCGGTGTACGAATAGCCCATCGGATGGCCAGGAGGGATTCTTCGGGGTATATCGGAATCCTTTTCGCAACCGAGCCAGCGGGCATCAAAACCCCGAAAGGTCCTACTCGACTGTTTATGAGTTTTGTGGGTATACTTGATAGCTAGAGAGATGCAGCATTTCGGAAGAGGGGAGGCGCGATGAATCAGGACCGGCCGGCACATCATCCCGGTTTTTACAGCCAGATTGACGTTTCCCAGTTGGGTGCCTTGCCATCTCGGCAGCCGTCCGGGGATGCATCGGCTGAGATAATTCACCTTCTGCGTCAGATTTTGGCTGCTCAAGAGCGGCAAATCCTTTTGCTCCAGGAACTCCTCCAGCATTGGGTGCAACCTCATCGGCAGCGGCTTCAGGAATTGGCTCAGTGGCGGCAGGCCAATCCAGAATTGGCCAAGCGGTGTCGGGCCGCAGCCGAAGCCCTAGCGAAGGTGCACACAGATTATTTGCATACCCTTACGGAGGAGGTACTGGAGAATATTGAGGTCCTCCGGGACGAGGAGTTCATGTTGAGCGAGTTTGTGGATCGGTTCGGACCGCGAATTGCTCATCTCAACGGCCTGCTCCAGTTACTTTATCAACTCGGTTACGCACCCGACCAGAGTTCCAAACAACCCTGAAAGAATCCGAAGCGGCTTCGGCCAAAAAAAAAAGGTTGCTTCTTCCGGGTTGCGGGTTGAACGCCTAGCGAGCGACAATGTCGGCGGCGACGCGTTCCTGGTCAGGATCTTTCTAACTCGGCAGATCTACTGCTTTAGATGAGTGAACTCTGCGGCTGATGCCCGTTTTTTCTAATAGGGCGGTTTGACTCGTCAGCGGGAGACGCTGAACCCCCAAGTAATGCGACTTCGGGGCGGATGGTAGTAGTATCGGTACCGAGGTCCACTCCACCACCAGGGTCCATAGTGGTACTCCTCGATAATCACCGGCGGGGGAGGAGCTTCCCGAATTACCACGGCTGAGCGAGGGCCGGTGTGAGCAGCATCCTGGATTGCTCGGATGACGGCGGCACTTACCCCTTCTTGCCGCAGGGTCACAATTTCGTGAGGTCCGGGCTGGCGAGTCACTCCGTTTGCCCGAATGTGGTTGATAATCAATTCATCTTCCACTCCAGCTTTTACCATCATGACAATCTCCTCGATGCTCACTGGGCCGGGTCCAACTTCTCGGCCTAGCTGGGCGGCGATCATGGCTCGGTTTCGCGCTTCGATCTCGTCCAAACCCTCGCCAACGGCGGCCCCGGTGATGGCCCCCACTCCTGCACCGAAGAGGGCGCCGGCAGCAGTACTTCCAAGTGCCTTGCCCACTACCGCTCCGGTCCCTGCACCCAGCAGCCCCCCGAGAAGGGCCCCACGGTCGGCATAATAGGGCGATGCACAACCGAGAACCGTCAGGCTTGCCAGGAGGACAAAAAATACCGGAGCGGTCCCTCGCAATTTCTGGGCGGTTGGCAGGAGCAGGAATTCACCCCATCGTTGGTCCTCGACTTGGGAAAGCTTCAAAATAAGCCGTGAAGTACCCTGTCCAATCACTTTTCGGACTCCTCCGATTGCCTTGCCGGCCGGAGATTCGCAAGGAATTGAAGACCACTCGCCGAGAGCAAAAACCAGATCTGCCGCAACGGCTCGCCGGAACCGTATTGTTTGAGGTAATCGGCATCCCCTTCCATAGAGTGAGTATGCGCCACCCGAAAATAGGGATGTGCCTACGGGGTCATTGGCAGTATCGGCAGATCCTGGAGTTAGCTTTGCCAAAAGGAGAGCCGTTCGGCAGCTAAACCAAGGTGACCCGCGGCGATTATCGGCACGGCCAATGAAAAATGAAAAGGCGAGTTTCAGAAAGTCCCGCCCAAATTCGGTAGCAGAGAAAAAACTTTACTAGATAGGCAAAATCAATAAAGTACGTGCCCGTATTGTGGTTTGAAGCTTGGAGGACACCCCCCTTCCGAGTTATCGCGGAACTCCAGGCAGCGTTGTCGGCGTCTTGAAGCGGAAAAAATTGCGTTTCCGGGGTAACGGGGGAGAGGTGTTTTCGGAGCAGAACGTCCCCGGGGCAGGGCATCGGGAAGAATGTGGTACTCTCGAAAAATTGAGAGGTGGAGCGGCCGTAACCTTAGCGGGACTTGATCGACAGAACGGGATGGTCGTATCATTGACACGAAATCCCGATCGGCATGCGGTTGGAACCAGTCGGGTGATGCTGGTCGACACTTTGCCGGGCTAATGCTTGGTTTAAATCGTTGCACGAAACTGGCCACCACACCCAGACAGCCTGGGACCCTCCCTGCGGATTCAAACCCCGAATGCTTTTGGTTGGGGCCGAAACGCGGTAGTAGGTCTTGCGGGCGATTGTTAATAGCAGAAGTGGAGATTCCTCAGAACTTCTTATGCCAGTGTAGTGCGAATGCCCACAACGGGGGGCGTGAACCCGGGAAGGGGTAATTTGAGACTCTGCATCCTGGTCCTAAAAAAATCGGTGCCCGTTTATAGGATTTTGAATGCCGAGGGCCGATGGCTTGGTAAGGCCTTTGGGGATTCTCAACAGGCCATTCGGAGATCCTGATTTTTTTGGGGACGTAGCTCAACCGGGAGAGCACCGGCTTTGCAAGCCGGGGGTTGGCGGTTCGAGTCCGCTCGTCTCCACTTGTGTGCGGTTTTCTTAGGTAGTTACCGCATGGCCCGGGCTTTGGGGGGAGAAGGCAAAACCGGCCTTTATCTTTTGCCCGAAAGTGGGGACTCGAAGGCCGTGAAGCTTTTCTCGCTAGTGCTGATTGCCAGCTGAGGAATTTAGGTTCTCCGCTTTCCTTGGAGTCCGATTGCTACTCAAGGAGGTTGTTTCGCGTAGATGGGGCAGGTCGGGCTAATAATGGTGCCCGCGATTGTGGTGCGGTGAAGTCCGAGGCGGGCCTTCCACTGCCTGGGAGTCGCGAATACTCCCCTGGCGCGTGTTGTCAAGATATCGTCTCCTAAGCGCCGGATCGCCCTAGAAAGCTTGCGAGTCTGGTCACTGAACAAGCGAATCTCTACCCGCTCGGTCCACGAGTGTCTGGCCCTCTTTCATCAGAAGCATGCGGTAATAATAGCCGTCTTCCACAAGGATTCGTCGAAGCATCCCCCAGTGATCGAAGGAATCCTCCCACATCGCAACGTCGATTGCCCAACGTTTCGGGGGAAAAGTTTTAAGACGCTGTCGGACTCGCTGGGCAGCATCCGGCTCGGTTAGTGGGATTCCCCGATCCACACGCGGCAAAGTCAAAATCCCTTCAGAACTCTCACCGACGACTACAAAATCCTCGAGGTTAGGTCCCACCCGTTTAAGAGCAGAGTCATATTGATGCCAGACATAAACTCGGCCAAATCGAATCACCACAAAGACGAAGCTTATCCCAGGATTTTGGCGTTCCGTTGACAGGCGAAATTCTTCAACCTGCTGGACCAAGCGGTTCTTTAAATGTTGGAGTTGCACGCGAAGCTCTTGATTGGTACCTTCCAGAGCTTGCAATTCCTTCTCCAGTTGGTGATGCTGCTTCTTAGCATCGAGGACGGTCTTTTCGAGGAATTCGAGCTCCTTTGTGACCCGACTCAACTGTTCTTGTAGTTTCTGACCTAACTCTGCTGAACTGGCCATTTCAGAAGGAAGATTTTGCAGCGCGCTTTTCAAGGCCATAAGCTCTGTCTGCAGCATCCGATTTTCGTATTGCATTTGGGCCACATAGACCCTCTCTTTAAGCGTTTGTAGCTTGTGTTCGAGGGTTCTTACCGTGCCACGCCCCATCAAGGCCACAAGGAGCGACAAGAGTACAACGCACCCAAAGGTATTGCATACAATGTCCAAGATCAAATCGAGGCTGCTAGGTAACACAGCGTGGCGCCGAGCCATTCACGTGAAGACCTCAAAAATCGGTAACTAGTTCTAGTTGCTGTGTACTTCCCAAAGGGTCGAAACCGAAGGGATATCCATGGGTTCTTAAAAAGTCGCGCAATAGATGAAACTCATCAATTCCGGAGGGACGTACGAACAGAAGGAATCCCTCCTTGCCCTTGGGGCGCGCAGCCAACCAATCCTGGAAGGCCTGAAGCCGTTTGCTGGCGGCAGGCTGAATAAATTGCTTCCGCCGTCCCGTCGGCATGCCCGATTGATCAACCTGCCAAGCGTGCCAGCCATTTCCCGTGATTTCCATAATCCACCATGACGGCAGCTGCTCGGCACGAATTCGACCAATTCGATGATGAGTGCCCACCAGGCTCTTCTCACGAGATTGCATTCTTTGGAGTTCTACATTTAACCGAAGCTGCTCGGTTTTGAGCTTCTCCATTTTTTCAAAGAGAGACTTTGAGCTTTCTGCTAAGGCGGCCATTTCGGACTTCTGCATACTGGCCAACTCAGAACGGCGTCGCTCAGCCTCTTTCAGTTGCGCTTCAAGCTGTTTGATTTTTTCTGGGGAATACTCGCGAAGGAGCGCTACCTCGGCACGCAGTTTTTCGAGTTCCTGACGGAGAAGCTCGTTTTGCTGTGCAAGTTCTTGTGGATTGCTTTGAAATATTTCTACCTCAGAAGGCTCGGCTACAGCTTCGGCTACTTCCGCTGCGGTTTGCACTAGCTCCAGTGCCATTAGGAGTGCGATAAGAATCATCACTCCAGTTACCCCAGTGATAATATCCTGGAAGGCAAAAAGACTGACTTTAGGACGCGATTTTCGGCGGTGAGGCATGGCTTAAAAGTTTTGAGATCGCTCGGCAAATTCTTCGTCATAAGGGAGCAGACGCAATCGGCCCACAATATGGCGACTACAGTATTCGCCGCAGCGTTCGAGGAATTCTTGCTCAGCACGACGCAAAGCTGTTAGAAGCAACTGGATGATCAACGCGGCCACCAACGCTACAAGCGTTGTTTCGAAGGCGGTGGCCAATCCTGCAGTTACGCCACGCAGTTCCATGCCCAAGGCACCCGGGTCGGGGCTATGTTCCAAAACGCCCGCGAACCTCCCGATAGCCTGTGCAAGCCCTAGCACCGTACCGATGAACCCACGCACAGGAATGGCCCAAACGAATCCTTCCACTAATGTGTAACTTCCCTCTGTGACAGCCTCGTCTTGGTCGGCCTGGTTTCGTAGAATGTCGTCAACATCGCTGACGCGTCCCAGATTCTTGAGGTTGGACAAAGCAACCATGATCCGGTTGAAAAGCGTGAAACACTGGGGATCGTCGACCGTTCTATAGATCTCTTGGATCACTTGATCCACGGTGGCCGGTGAGAGGACAAAACTGGGTGAAGTGGGAACCACAGGGTAGTCGAGCGCCCGCCGCTGAAAGCAGAGTTTTCTCCATTTGAACTACAGAATGAGTAACGCCCAAAGGGTCAAATACACCACAACGTATTGTGTCGGACCTCTTCGCAGAAACATGTCCGTCACCAGCGATTCTGGATAAATAAAAATGAGCCCGTAAAAAAAAGAAGTGCATCAGCTCCGGCCGCAATGAACAAAAACATCACTATAATGAGCATCAGTATAATTAGTATACATCCCCCATAAACTACCGCAAGGTATACCCAATAAATCTTCAGCCGGTTAACTGCCATGACTGCTTCTGCAGCCGAGCGCGTTCTCGCGATCGCATCAAATTTACTACTCACCCATAACCCGAGAATTGGGAGGGTGATTAACGCGACGTCCAATAGCAAAGCCACAAAAAGAATAGTACGGGCGGTGGCATAGTTCACTGCAAGCATGAGCATCAGAGTTCCTAAAAGGATAAAAGCTCCCAAAATTATCCCGAGGATGTTCGCTACCCGCCCGGCGATAGCACATTGATTGGCTGCAATGATAGCCATATGGGAAAATAATGATTGTTCGTTGGTCAAACCGGGGGTTCCGCCAGGCAGTGAGGCTTCTATCGGAGGTTTCGCCTGATCCGATTGCGGTAAGAATTTTGCAAGCCGGGTCGAAACAATAGGCTGCCAGTCGGTGAACTCCTCTGTCCATACAAGGGAATTAGCGGCCAAGAGTCCGGCCCGGATCTCCGAAATGAGCTCACCCTCTGCGACAGGCTGGGCTTTGTTCCCTCGAGCTACGTACCAGATTTTCTGAGTACTCCCGCTCGGGGTAATTTCCATACCAGTTCCCTGAGTGCCTACCAGTGCGGCACTCTGACTCGGTTGTTGGGGAACGCCTAATGCTATTTGCTTGGGTACATCCGGCGTAACGAGTTGCCCCGCCGCGGCGCTCAGCCCGGCACTGGGGAAAAACTGTGGCCAGGCGGCAAGTGGGCGCCAAATTTGCTGGTCCATAGAGGCTTCGGTGGACCGTGATACCCTGCCGCGTTTGATCATTTCGTGCACCTGGGCCTCCGTGAAAGGTCCTAGAGTCAGGCCACGGAAGCGGAGATAATAAGTATCAGCCATGGCAGTTCCCTCAACAAACGCCCAAGGTAATTACAACTGCTCCGGAGGATTCCGAGATTCATAAGAAGGCACAAACACCGGCATTCCCACAAGGATCCCGGGAGGCGGGTTTGTTGTGAGTTTCTTTTCGATGTCTTTAAATGCCCCTAGGGGTACGATGGCCAGCGTCGGAGTTTTGGACACCATCGCGTAAAGCGGTTGCTCAGGCTGCGGATGGAAGTTTGATGGCCATAAGACTGTCAGTTGTCCACCCCTGATCGCAAAAACTCCTACCCACTGGAGCGAAGGCAGCCGGATACGCTGAAGCTCGTCGCGGGTCCGAAGTACTGCGTCATAACGACTTCGTAACTGAGCCTCATCGATTTCGAAGATTATCTTGCGCACTTTCAGCCCGGCCTCCACCGCTGCTTTTTCCGACGTGAGCCAATTCGGGATTTCGCTTGGCACCGCGCGCATTAGCTCCTGTAAGGTCGTGTTCCAATGCGTTGCAAGGGGATAACTTCCTTGGCATGCGGCCTTTAAGGTTTCGAGCAGGCATTGTCCTACGACAATCCACTCAGGTTCTCGCTGGGAGCGTTGAACTTCCGTGATAACCATAGCCAAAAGCCAAAGAAACCGCTCCTCCCATGGTTCTGTTGACAAGGCCTGCCAATTACGCAGCACCGTGTTCGCTATCTCGGAATGTGGGGCCCGGCCGCGAAAAGTGATTCGACTCGCTTCCAAAGTTATTTGTTCTCGTTCGAAGTTGAAGTTTACCAACCGCGTAATAGTAACATCTCCCGTGCTCGCATTGGGGGGTTCTTCATCGCAATAAAGACGCTCTCCGTCGTCAAGTTCAATTAGCCACAGGTCCTTAATATAAGACTCCCCCCAAAGCTGTCGCACCCGTGATTCGTCGGCAGGCCCTCCCTTGGTCCGACGAGAAATCGCCAGTAGCGTTTCCTCGATCTTGCCGTAGCTACTCTCATCCAAAAGCATTTGAATTTGCTCTTTCCACTTTTGCCAAGAACTCAATGGTTCCTTCACTCGGGCGGCGGAAAGAGATGCCAGAGAGATGGCATCCCACCGCTCTGCGTAATCGTTCCATTCATCAACTTTTTTCCAGACCTCCGGTAAAAGTTTTGAGGTTTGTTCAACCCCGGCCGCATGCGTTGTATCTGCCAAGACCGTACCCATCTCCTTTAGCAGCATAGAGTAAGTCAGGCGCTTGCCCACGGTGTCAGCAAGTGATCTCAATGCTTGATCTTCCCGTTCCAACGCCCTCCCTTGCATCTCCAGCTTTTTGACTCGGACTTCGATAACCGCCAAAGCGCTTTGAAATTGTGGAGGAGCGCGACGTTTCAAATCCTCGAAATGCTCCTTTGCCTGCTTTATCGATGCCAAATAGGATGGAGAAGATTCAATGGCCCCTTGTTCGATTTTGTCTAACTGGAGCTCCAGAGTGCTAAGCTCATAGGAAAATTTGTCTTCTATATTTTTTTGAATTTCTAGCTCACGCTGGCGGACTACTTCTTCCAGCCTCAGAAGCTCGGTTTCCTCTTCCTGGGATTTTACCAATCCCTTAGCTTTTTTGAGCGCTTCCAAAGCCGCTTCACCCGTTAGGGATTCTTCCAATTCCCGAAATAACAGGGCGAGTTGTCGTTTCCGATCGGCCTCGAGGTTGATAAGCTCCTCGAGGTCAGATTTGAGACGCTGGATTTTTGGCTCAAGAAGCAGATTGGGGAAAGTTTTCGATACTTCGGTAAAGTAGGCCTCGGCTTTTTCCACCTCTCCCTGCCGAATGAGTTCGGTGAGGTTAGAAATATGAATCGATACGGTTCTTCGTACGTGGGCAGACCATAGATAAATTGCCAAAGCGAGCGAAGGACCGATGAGAACGGAAAAACCTAGCACGTACAGTAAGCGTCTTTTCTGTGCTTGACTTTGGCGGGCAGCTTCCAGAGTTATTTGATAACGCCGCTCCAGTTCTACAGGCAACTCCACACCCGCTCGGGTGGCTTGGTCGTGAAGTCGCTCCAGGTACTCCGGAGAGACTTTGTTCTCCAGAGCTTTTTCGAGCTTTGCCACAGCCTTTAACCTAGCTGCTTCGAGGCGGGTTTTTTCTTCCTGTGCCTGGAGCCACTGCAATGCAGGGCCTGCCTGGGACCAGACAGGGTCGTCCTTGTTAGGCAGAGCAAGTTTGAAAAGAGTTTCCCATTGGGCGCGCAACGCACGCGCGGTGCTCACATCGAAGGCAACGTATGCTTGGTGCAATCTTTCAGCAACCTGTCTTAGCTCCTGCAGCGCTTGTTCGCGAACTACTTGTTCATGGGCAACTCGCGCCATACGAACCAAATCGGGAGGCACCGTTACAACCCAATCTTTACTAGTAAGTTCCTCAACCCAGCTAAGAAGTAGGGGTATATTTCGTTGGTTCTCTGCGGAGCGGAGGCCGGTGGCGATATCATCTAGTCGTGCCTTTTCCCATTGTTCTAAATCCTCCCGCCAAGCCACATTGTCGGGCTCCAAGCGATTCAATTGCCGAAGAATCTTCAATCGATCGCCAAGGGAAGCCCGGCGGATGGCCATCGTTCGCAGAGCCCGCAGAAGTGGGGCCACCCTTTTTCCCTTCGCGTAAGCCTCGTTCAACTCCGACACTTTCTGCTCCGGAAAAGGTGGCGGTACCGCAAATCCGAAACCTTCGCAAAGAGTGCGCCAAGTTGTGTACTCAGGGGCACTTAATATCTGAAGGAGATCCAATAAGGGCGGTTGCATATCGGCAAGCCGGAGAGCTTCACTGCGCTGGCCCAAATGGATTAAGGTAATGCATTGCTCCAGCTGCGCAAAAACCGGGTTACAGAATTGCACAAAGCGCGCTGCCAGTTCTTCCAATTGCTGCGTGTCCCAATTTTCCGGCTGGGTTACGGCGTCGCGAATTTTTTCCATTAACTCCCTGAGTCCGGTTAGAGTAACCACAGTGTGCGACATAGGTACTCACTTTCCTTCGCACTTGTAAAAGAACCCGCTTTTTCCGGTCGAACCTTAATGGAGACGACCGCAAAAATCATTCACGAACGATTTCGAAAAGGGTGACGCCATACCTTTTTTGGCTGTCCTTCTTCTCGTAAACAAAGAAAATGCGACCTTCGATCAGTGGGTACTCGATCGCTTCAGCAGAGGGGGAAGACGGTTCGGAGGTTGATTGGCCCTCGACCTTACCCTCATCGGTCCCGTGATCACCTATTCGAACATCGGCTGGGCAGGGATCCTGAGGGGATGTGGACTTAATAAACCGGGCTTCGAAAGATAATGGGGGAACATCCGACAATTCCGAAGGGATCGGAAACGGAGTCAAAGAGATTTCTATCCGATCGGCTGTTTGATCTTTAGGTGACAATACGCGGAGAGTACAGCTGCTTTTGATCTTGATTGGGGCAAACAACTGTAACACTTTGGGCTTTTCCACCCCGCCGACCTCGAGGAGGTAGGGCCGCAATTTTTCCGCCTCCTTAGGCGGTCGCAGCTCAAGCGCCAGTTGCAATTTTCCTTCTGCTTGTTTCCGGACCTCAATAGTTCCGATTTTCGTGGCCCGAGCGGCGGTGATGTCCCAAATTTCTTGGTTCTCACGCTTAACTAATTTCAGCGGCTCCGCTGTAGGTGGGTTCCGGCGGGGACTCCGAGAAAGTTGACTATGTGGTTGTGGAAATGAATATCCCAACGCGATAAGCTCCAAGGTAACGGGACCTGTGCCTGCATCAGTGTCCCCAACCTCTAACTCTTTGGACGTGGCAAGCTCCGATTTGCTGGAGGAGTCAGATGGTTGGGAAAGGTCCCAAATTTCAGCAAAGATAATCTTGTCGGTCCGCGAAACCTTTTCTCTTTGATCTTCCGTTGGGGTTTGCGGGGTTTCTGACGTGGGGGAAGGAGGTGGGGAGGTCCCGGGTGCTGGGTCAGCATCGGTTTTGATTCCCTTGTTTGAACTGGGTTCTCCGTGCGACGGTTGCTTGTTAGGATGATCCTTATCCGAAGGTTCGGAAGCAGGTTCTGATTGTTGTTGGCTTTCGGGTGCATCCTCAACTTTTTTGTCTCTCGCAGCTTCCGTCTCCCTTTCGGACTTGTTTTCTGACGCGGGGGGAACTAAGTTTTTGGACTGTGACTTTTCGTCAGAGGGCTTCCGGACTTCAGAGGGCTTCGGGACTTCGGGAAGCTTTGCTTGGGGTGGCAGAGAACCTATCGGAGTTGGCCTAGCCGCATCCTCTCGAGCTACCCTGCGGGATGCTATCAACAGGGATCCGATTCCAAGAAGCGAAACGAGTATAATTGCGAGCGACAAGCCGACGAGGAGGGTGCGTGGAAACCGTTTGTCTCCGAAGCCGTATGAATCCAGCGTGGGAGGTAAGGTCACAGGCTGATGGGGGTCCGGAGGAAGCTGGGGGGTAACGCTTCGCGGGGCTGGAGGTGTTGGGCTAATTTCCAGGCCAATTGGTGAAAGGATTTCTGCCTCCCTTGGAGCAGGGAAACCACTTATTGGTTGGCCGGTCGGATAGGGTTCCGACAACGCT
>Ga0308410_1000221_pt1 | contig 28905 bp, 25 predicted proteins | sample HotsprOSTMatCore_FD_203467 | JGI IMG/M metagenome (GOLD analysis project Ga0308410, IMG submission 203467) | Hot spring phototrophic mat microbial communities from Octopus Spring, Yellowstone National Park, Wyoming, United States -... | ecosystem: Environmental > Aquatic > Thermal springs > Hot...
GTCATCTCACAACGATTGAACAGGACAGGTTGGACGGGAATCGCGTCAAGTGCAAGCACCGTCACACTGCCTGAAGAAGGGAAACGATCATGAGACTGAGTTCTGTTTACAAACAGTTCCTTGATCGATTGACATTGGCAGGCCTCGAACTTGCGGAATTAACCCCCGCAACGGGAATCGAACTGATGTTGCAGTTTTATCTCGATGAACGGGTCAGTCACTGCTTGCTCGATGAGGACGGCGACTTGTTGCTGTTTCAGTGGGGAAGTTATGACTGGGGGCAGGGCGAACATTTTGAACTGAATATTTCTCGGCAACTGATGACGGCCGCCGGGGACGGTATCGAACAGATGCGGCAATTGTCGCTGACTTTTCGTTATCCGCCTTCGCCGCAGTGGAAAACCGTGGGTGAAGGGAATCTTTGGTGCGACACTCCCGAGGATGTCCAAGCCTTTGCGAGATCGATCCAGAATTGCCGGGCCATGAAGTTGGCCACACAACAGCAACCGGCGGCAGTAGATTTAACGTTTGATGAAATCTGAGGCGAGGACGGCGGCAGGACGATAACCTCAAGAACGGCGGCGGCGGGTTCGTAACAGGAGGTCGGGGGGTACGGATTCCACGTTCCACTCGTCCCAGAGACGGGCATCGGCGAGACGGGCCACCCCGGTGCCGGCAATAGGTGGCGGTGCCTGACCCCCGACCGTTCGCGGTGCCACGAAGACCCAGAGTTCATCCATGGCGTCGTTGTCGTGAAAAGCACCGAGAACTCCGGCACCACCTTCCACTAGCACGTTGGTCATTTGCCGACGCCCCAGTTCGACAAGCACTCGATCAAGAAAGTGGCGCGGATCGTCGGCAACGATCGGCAGAATTTCCGCTCCGTCGTCCGCCCAGCCCTTTAATCGTTCTGCATTTTTGGCATCGACAAACACCAGCACGGCATCGGCACGGGCCGTCGCTCGTAACTGGCAGGTTTCGGGAAGGCAGCCCGAGCGGGTCAGAACAACCCGCGCGGGCCGACGAGGACCGCCGAGCCGGGCCGTCAACTGGGGGTCGTCGTGCCAGACCGTTTTTGCACCCACCAGGATCGCATCGACTTTTCCCCGCAGCTCGTGTACTCGTTGGCGAGCGGCGGACCCGCTGATCCACCGGGATTCACCCGTTGCCGTGGCGATCTTACCATCAAGGGTCATCGCCCACTTTCCGATCACCCAGGGAAGGCCGGTACGAATCCGTTTCAGGTACGGCGCATTCAGCCGTTCCGCGGCTTGCTGGCAAAGGCCGAGCTCCACTTGGATCCCCGCTTCTTCCAGTCGTTGTTTTCCTTTCCCGGCAACTTGCGGGAAGGGATCGAGCATCGCTACCACAACCCGAGCAATGCCCGCGGCAATGATCGCCTCCGTGCACGGCGGTGTTTTCCCGTAATGACAACACGGTTCAAGGGTCACATAAAGTGTGCCCCCGACCGTCCGCTCTCCGGCTTGGCGAAAGGCCTCGACTTCGGCATGGGGTCCGCCAAACCGCTGATGCCAACCTTCCGCAACAAACTGGCCGGATCGATCGATCAGCACTGCCCCGACGAGCGGATTCGGTTCCACATACCCTCGGCCGTTCTCGGCAATTTCGAGAGCACGACGCATCCACTGCTGATCGACTTCCGGGACCATCATAACACGTTAAGCTGCGTCGGAACTGCCGGGATTGCGATACCACAAAACAAGCAGGAAGACAATCGGCAGCAGTGCGGACAATCCCGCGACGGCAAAACCGATGTCGTGCGAACCTGACCGATCGGCCAGCCAGCCGAAAAACGGCTGGGTCGGCGAGGAAAGAAGCCAGGCAGTGAAGGAAAGGATTCCGCTCAGCTTGCCCATGCTTTGGACTGTTAATTCCTGAGTGAAGGAATAATAGCAGGGATACATGCCGAGGGAACCGGCCGCGATCAGCGTCAGCACCCCGAGAAACAACGGTCCCGGCGGGAGGACCGCCGCTACGACCGTCAAGGAGGTAAGCCCGGCCATCACACTAAACACCAAGACCCGGGAGCGGTGGACATCGAAGCCGCGACGAGCCAAGGCGAGTGTTGCAGCACCGGCAAGCAAACAGCCAAGATCGGCAAATATGTAATAAATCGAGTTGAACAACAGGGTTGCCGATTCGGAATAGCCCCGACTTTCAATGAGAATCTTCGGCAACCACGCCCGAATAATCTGCCAGGGGATTGTTATTGACACAATCATCACCAACAGCACGAAAAAACGCCGATCGCTGAGAAATGCAAAGGCGGATGCTGAACTAATCTTGGCGGACTGAGCTTCTTCCGGGGCTTTCAAACTGGCGGGCGGCACAATCACAAACCAGAGAAGCACCCACACCAACCCGACAGCCCCGACAATCACGAACGGCAACGGCCAGACCGTCGGCGGTTCCCCCGTGGCTGTGACTCCCGCACCGCCCATCACGGCCAGATATCCCAGTCGAATCGACTCATTCGGATCAGCCAGCGAAAAAATGCCTAGCACTACCAGAGGGGTCAGAATCGCTCCGAATGAAGCCCCGCTTTGCAAGACGCTGTTCCCCATCCCGCGATCGGCACGATCGAGCAGTCGCTGGGTAATCACCAGGGCACAGGGCCAGTTGCCTGCTTCAAAGATCCCCAGCATCGTCCGGCAGGCGAGTAATTCTTCGTAACTTCGTGACAAACCGGTCAGAATTCCGGCGGTTGACCAGCCAATCAATGCGGTGGGGTAAAGCCAGCGAATGTTGAACTGATCCGCCAGCCAGCCAAAAAGCAGGGCACCTGCGGCAAAGGCCCAGCCGAAAGCCAGTTCGAGTGTCCCGTACTGCTGCTCGGTTAAGCTCAACGCTTGCGTGACTCGGACCGACACCACCGCCAGAGTTTGACGATCCATGTACATAATCATGGTCGCTAGCAGCAGTAAGCCGCACACTTGCCACTTCCACCAGCGGCCGCGTGTCAAACTGTCGATGCGAGCCTCTGCCATCGATACTCTGGTTCGGGAGAAAAGCCAAGGAATCCAGCTGTGCGGTAACGGTGATTCGCAGTGAATCGCATCTGCGGGTGAAACTAGCCGTCCCAGGACGAACCATCCCAGGCAATCATTCGTTCCACCATGGCCACCAGGCCGGCAGTAAACGATGCAAACAGGGCTTCCCCTTTTTCCGGCGTCGCGATCGTGGGGTCACCGACGTGGCCGGGTGAACTGCGATCCGTCATAATCCAGCCGCGCGAGGCAGGCTCAAACGGTTTTCCAAACGGTACGGCTGGCGTTCCCAAGTGATTGCGAACGAGCTCCGGCCGAAGCCGAAGCATCATCGAGGTTTCCCACTCGCAGGCGTGACCCATCCGGGTTTGGTGCAAATCGGGATGAGACCGCTGCGGCTCCTCAGCCAACGCCCAATAGGTGGCGAACAGCAGCAGCAAATCCGAGCGATTCCGATACCGTTGCCGGGCTTCATAAATGGCTTGTTTCCCAGGAACATCATTGCCGCCATGACCATTGATGATCAAAATTCGCCGAAATCCGTGATGCAACAGATCATCAATGATCCCGTTCAGCAACTCCAGGTAAACCCGTGGCCGGGCTGAAAGGGTTCCTGCAAAATCGAGGTGATGATCAGAATTCCCCAGCCACATCAGGGGGGTTATTAAGACACGATTCGTCAAGATCTCGTGAGCGCGACGGACAATCTCCCCGAGCAACAAGCTATCCGTGAAGATCGGCATATGTGGCCCGTGTTGTTCCGTGGCAGCGACTGGAACCAGCACCGGAGTGTCAGGGATTAATGTCTTGACTTCTGGCCAAGTAAGCTCACTCAGCAGCATGGCTCATCACGTCCTGAGATTCGGTAACGATCACGATTGGGAAACTACGACACTCGGTTCTCTTAGCCGAATGCAGTCGCGGTCCGAAGCGAGGTCCTTGTTTAAGGTTCTATGAAGCAGGTTTCAGATCGGTTAGCCATTTTCTTTAGCGTGCAACACCAGCACTTCAATGCTTGGTATCGCATTGCCCGTCTCAGTGGCCAACGCGGGCGAATTTTGCCCTATCATCAGGGTGTATGATCGCACTAGTTGAATTGAGCGATTCCGGTCTTTATTGTCGCATGGGCGATTTTTACATCGATCCCTGGAGGCCAGTTGCCCGTGCGATCATCACCCATGCTCACGCGGATCATGCTCGCCCAGGGATGGGGGAGTACTTGATTGCAGCCCCGGGTGAAGCCGTTTTCCGCGCACGCTTCGGTTCGGAAGTCTCCCTTACTCCACTCCCCTACGGAGCGGTGATTCAGCATCATGGGGTGAACATATCCCTTCATCCGGCGGGTCATGTGCTTGGCTCTGCTCAGATCCGGCTGGAATACCGGGGTGCCGTCACGGTTGTCTCCGGCGATTACAAACGGCATTCTGACCCGACTTGTGCCGCGTTCGAACCGATCCGCTGTCATACATTTCTCAGCGAATCGACATTCGGGATGCCGATTTACCGCTGGCCGGATCCTTCGGAAGTCGTTGAGGAAATCCAGACCTGGTGGCGTGGCAATCGTGATGTCGGCCGAGCAAGCATCATTTACGCTTACGCCTTGGGGAAGGCACAGCGTATCCTCGCGACGCTCGATCCTTCGATCGGTCCGATCGTTGTGCATGGGGCCGTTGACCGTTTGATTCGCGCCTACCGGGCCAGCGGCGTGGCCTTGCCAGCGACCATGATGGTGCAGCAGGACCTGCGGCGAAAATCCTGGGCGGGCGCTTTGGTACTGGCACCACCGTCGGCCCAGGGAACACCCTGGGTTCGCCGATTTGAACCGGCTTATGAAGCCGTCGCCTCGGGGTGGATGACCGTCCGAGGAATTCGCAGACGCAGGGCGATCGACCGCGGCTTCATTCTCTCTGATCATGCCGACTGGCCCGGGCTCATTCAAACGATCCGCGAGACGCAAGCAGAGCAGGTGATCCTGACGCACGGCTACACTCACCTTTTAGCCCGCTGGCTCCGAGAGCAGGGAATCCCGGCAGAAGTTCTCGAAACACGGTTTTCCGGCGAAGTTGATGACAGCAGCGGGGAACCAGCATGAAAGAATTTGCCCAACTGTTTGCGGCTCTTGATCAAACCATGAAGACGAGCGAAAAAGTTTCGGCTATGGTGGACTATTTTTCTCGAGCCGATGCCGCCGATGCTGCCTGGGCGGTGTATTTTCTCAGTGGGCGGAAACCCAGGCAAATTGTCAAAACCCGACTCTTGCGTGAGTGGGCACGCGAATGTGCTGCCGTTCCCGACTGGTTATTTGTTGAATGCTACGAGGCCGTCGGCGATCTTGCCGAGACCATCAGTTTGTTGTTGCCACCGCCAGAATGCTCGGATGATCGTCCGCTCTCGGCCTGTGTGAGCCAGTTGCAATCGCTGGCAACGATGCCAGAACCCGATCAGAAAAAGGCAGTTCTTTCCGCCTGGAATCGGCTGAATGCGTCCGAGCGATTTTTATGGAACAAGCTGATCATGGGCGGCTTACGGGTCGGTGTCTCGCAATCGCTGGTGATCCGGGCGCTGGCCAAGGTGAGTGGCGTTCCTCCGACGATCATTGCTCACCGCTTGATGGGCAATTGGTTACCGACACCCGAGTTTTACACCACTCTGATTGCTTCCGAGCTTCGTGAACGGACGCCGAGTCAGCCGTATCCCTTCTTTCTCGCGTATCCCCTGGAAGATCCTCTCGAGCAACTGGGGCAGCCGGCAGACTGGCAAGCCGAATGGAAGTGGGATGGCATCCGTGCACAAATCGTCCGCCGCGCGAGTGATTGCTTTATCTGGAGTCGGGGCGAAGAACTGGTCACAGAAAGGTATCCGGAAGTGGCCGCAGCCGCGAGACGATTACCCGAAGGAACTGTTCTCGATGGCGAATTACTGCCCTGGAAGAACGGCCAGGTCCGCCCCTTCGCTGAGTTGCAAAAACGGATCGGAAGAAAATTGCTGACAAAGAAATTCTTGGCCGAAATTCCGGTCGTCTTCCTGGCTTACGATCTCCTGGAACATGCGGAGTCAGACTGCCGCTGCCAGCCCCTGTGTCAACGGCGAACGCTCCTCGAAACACTGATCCAGACGATCAACGAGCCGCACCTGCTGCTTTCCGAACTCATCGCTTTTACGACCTGGCAAGAATTAACAATGATCCGTCAGCAGTCGCGACAGCGTTCCGTGGAAGGTTTAATGTTGAAACGCCGCGATTCGCCATACCGGGTTGGCCGGGTCCGTGGCGACTGGTGGAAGTGGAAGATCGAGCCGTGGACGATCGATGCGGTCCTGACAGCGGCACAACGTGGCCACGGGAAACGTGCCAGCTTATACACCGATTACACCTTCTCGGTCTGGGATCAAGGCCGGCTGGTGACCATCGCGAAAGCATACAGCGGCTTAAGCGATGCCGAGATCCGTGAAGTCGATGCATTTATCCGGGCAAACACCCTGGAAAAGTTCGGGCCGGTCCGCACGGTCAAACCGGAACTGGTCTTTGAACTCGGCTTTGAGGGGATTCAACCTTCGACGCGTCACAAATCCGGGATTGCCGTCCGTTTTCCACGGATCTTGCGTCCCAGGTTTGACAAATCATGGAAGGATGCGGATTCGCTCGATACCCTCAAGCGATTTCTCAACCAGGTTTCCTCCTGATGAACCCGCTCGATCCGATCGAATCCTGGTTCCGGGCTCGAGGGTGGAGTCCGTTCGCATTTCAACGGGAAGCCTGGTGGGCCTATCTTGCAGGTGAATCCGGTTTGATTCACGCAAGCACGGGCACGGGGAAAACGTATGCCGCCTTTCTCGGAGCAGTCGCGGAAGGACTGACGGAATCGCCACGCAAGTCGGCACCGCCACTGCGAGTGCTCTGGATTACCCCCCTGCGAGCGCTCAGTCAAGATACAGCGATCGCCCTGGAAAAACCTTTGAGCCAGCTGGGTCTTCCCTGGAGCGTGGGAGTCCGTACTGGTGACACCTCTTCGTCCCAGCGAGCCAGGCAGCAACGCCGACTCCCGACTGTATTGGTGACAACCCCCGAGAGCTTGGCTTTGTTTCTGACCCGCGAGGAAAGTTGCACGCTCTTTCAACAATTGCGGGTAGTCATCGTGGATGAATGGCATGAACTGCTATCAACAAAGCGGGGGGTGTTGCTGGAGTTGGCGCTGGCTCGATTGCGAACCTGGAATCCCCGTCTGCGAATCTGGGGCCTGTCCGCCACGCTCGGCAATCTGTCCGAGGCGCTTGTGACATTACTGGGTCCGACCCAGACGGGACGACTGATTTCCGGGGCGGTGCCGAAATCAATCCAGATTGATGCGATCCTGCCACCCCGCATCGAGCGTTTTCCCTGGGCCGGCCATCTCGGCCTGAGCCTGGTTCCGCAGGTGGTGAACGCCATCGAGGAAGGCCGGACGGCACTGGTGTTCACAAATACACGCGCTCAAGCGGAACTCTGGTATCAAGCCATCTTGCAACAACGGCCAGACTGGGCCGGGTTGATGGCCTTGCATCACGGTTCGCTGGATCGTGGCGTCCGCGACTGGGTCGAAGATCAGCTTCGCCGCGGTAGTTTACGCTGTGTCGTCTGCACCTCCAGTCTCGATCTGGGTGTCGATTTCAGCCCGGTCGATCGCGTGTTACAGATCGGCAGTCCGAAGGGGGTTGCTCGGTTGCTGCAACGTGCTGGCCGCAGCGGTCATCAGCCCGGTGCGATCAGTCGCGTTACCTGTGTGCCGACGAACGCATTCGAACTGATTGAAATTGCCGCCGCCCGGGCGGCCGTGGCGGCTAAACAGATCGAGTCTCGACCACCGTGTCGCCGTCCACTGGACGTGCTCGCTCAGCATCTGGTCACAATCGCGATCGGCGGCGGATTCAAGGCCGATGCGATGTGGCAGGAAATTCGCCAAACTGCTGCGTATGCCGATCTGACCCCGACGGAATGGGAGTGGGTACTTGATTTTATTGTGCGTGGCGGTGCCTCGCTGCAGGCTTACTCTGATTTCCGCCGGGTCATCATCGACGAGCGGGGCTGCTATCGTGTTCGCGATCCGGGAGTTGCCCGGCGACACCGGCTAGCCATCGGAACGATCATCGCCGACGCGGCGGTGCTGGTTCGCTTTCTCCGCGGACCGAAAATCGGCACCGTCGAAGAAGCCTTTGTTGCTCGGCTCAAACCGGGTGACCGATTCCAGTTCGGCGGACGTTTACTCGAATTCGTCCGGCTTCATGATCAGACTGCCTGGGTCCGGAAAGCCCGCGGCAAGCCGACAACCGTCCCCCGCTGGATGGGCGGACGCATGCCGCTATCAAGCGAACTTGCCGACGCTGTCCGCAAACAATTCGTGTTTGCCCGGCAAGGCGAGTTTCTGTCCGACGAACTGCAAGCCGCCCGCCCGATCCTGGAAACACAAGCCCAGATCTCAAAAATCCCGGGGGATCATGAATTATTGGTCGAGCGGTATCGTAGCCGGGAGGGCTTTCATCTGTTTTTGTATCCGTTTGAAGGAAGGCTCGTCCATGAAGGACTGGCTGCATTGCTCGCTTATCGCTTGTCTCGCTGGAAACCATTAACATTCTCGCTGGCAATCAACGACTACGGTCTCGAATTATTATGCTCGGAACCACTCGATGTTGATGAATCACAATTGCGAATACTTTTGCGAGAAGACAATCTTACCCGAGACATCCTCGAATCTCTGAACACGGCTGAACTTGCCCGCCGGCAGTTTCGCGAAGTCGCACGCATTGCCGGGCTACTTTTCCCGGGATTGCCTCACGCCGGAAAGTCTGTGAAACAGCTTCAGGCCTCGGCGTCGCTGTTTTTCAACGTTTTCACCGAGTATGACCCAGGGAATTTACTCCTGCATCAGGCTCAGCGGGAAGTCCTCGAACGGCAATTCGAAGAGGCCCGGATGCGTCAAACGCTTCAGCGGATTCAACAGTCGCGGATCGTGATTGTCGAAATCACCCGGCCCAGTCCGATCAGCTTTCCGCTGATTGTAGAACGGCTGCGGGAATCACTCAGTTCGGAAAAGCTGGCTGACCGGGTCGCACGCATGGCTGCTGACCTCGAACGGATGGCCCAATCATGAGGATTGAACTTGCCGGAGAGCAGGTCGAATTGCGGCCTGAAGCGGCCGTCTACTGGCCAAAAATGGCCGTCCTGTTCGTTGCCGACTGCCACCTGGGTAAAGCCGAAACGTTCCGCCGATTCGGCGTACCGATCCCCGATGTCGCAAATACCGACACACTGCAACGCCTGACCACGCTGATCCAGTCCACAGCGGCTGAACGCCTGGTAATTCTCGGGGATTTCTGGCACCACCCGGTCGGAATGACCACCGCCATCCATGCGAACCTTCGTCGCTGGCTGCATGACCATCGGGCTTTAAGCATTGACCTGATCCTCGGCAACCACGATTCCGGTCACCCCCATGATGAGTACCGAAATCGCATCGCGGTCCACACCGAATCGCTTCGGCTTGGCCCTTTCAGCGCCCATCATATGCCGAAAGAAAATGACGAAACTTATTGCCTGGCCGGACATCTGCATCCTTCATATCGACTTAGCGGTAAAGCCCGGCAATCGCTGTCGCTTCCCTGCTTCTGGCTGGGCCCGCGGCTCGGAATTCTACCTGCATTCGGAAGTTTCACTGGCCGAACAGCGATCGTTCCGAATCCCGACGACCGGGTCTACGTCATCGCCGATGACCGGGTTTTCCCGATCACAACCAGAACTTCACCGACAGAATGATCGGATTCCGCAACGCCAAGTGAGGATGATTATCAAGCGGAGCCCGGCCATCGTCTCTGGCTGCACCAAATTGAGACGCAACACAATTTGGTCGCAGGCACACAGTGACAACTGTTGAGGCATAACTTTGCGATTTTGCCAGCCGATTCCAGTTGCTCAAGGCTTTTCCCAATTCATCCAGAACTATATCTTAGGAATCTGCTTAAAACTTAGGCACAATGCTTGGAGATCAGCGAGTAGCGTTGCCGATAGTAAAACTGTTTCGCGATGGCAACTGGGTGAACAATTCGGAAAATCTTACCTGAACGATGTGACCGGAGTAGTCAACCAACTCCGAATAATTCCGGTCATTACTTCGATCATCATCTTCATTATCGCCTATCGGAAATCCGATAACTATTCGCGACGCCTCTGCACGATCTACGTTCGACATTTGAGCCAGGATGTCGCAGGGATGCGGCGGGCTGAAATGTTGTCTCCTTAACTCGAGGATGTCTGAGGATGTTCCAAAGTCTTATGCTGAGTGTATTTGTTCTGGGTCAGGCAACTGGCACGCCCAACCCCATGGTTCCGCCAATAAATTTGCCCGTGCCGACCGATTCGGTCAGGGCTCAGCCAGCACTCAGCCCTTATGGTACGACCGACCAAGCTGTCTTTGTGGATCAAAACGCCAAGGAAGAGCCGAAGACCAGCACGATCGTCGGAACTCCCTACCCGTTAAAAGCCGCCTCAGAAGGTGAATCCTCGAAATTTTCCGGGTCGGTGACCTTAAGCCAGGACAGTTTCTTCGGATTTTATCCAATCCTGAACGGATCGTATGCAATCAATGATCGTTTTGCGCTGACTTTCTATGGTTTGTTCTGGACCAATCCTGGGTTCACTCCCTCGGGCACAGGCGGAACGGGTCTGTGGACGGAATTCGCGGCGGGGATCAGCTTCACGGTGCTGGATGGTGCATTTACGATCAACCCTGCGTTCGGTTTTCTAAGTGGAGCACTGCTTTCCGGCGCGGATCGCTCGATCGCTTTTGAGGGGGTGGTGTCGCAAATCAGTTTAAGCCACGCCGGCAAGTACACCGAAGGTCAAATTTTTGGTGCTTATTATGTTGCAACCTCGGCTCCATCGAATAATAACTTCTTCCACTGGTGGGCCACTGCGGGGATTCGTCCGTTCGCTGACAACAATAACTGGACCCAGATCGTTTCGTTGGGTGCTCACTTCGAGCAGTTACATCAGACAAAAGCCGAGCTTGGAGAAACTACAAATATCTACACATGGATAGGCCCGTACATCCAATTGACTCTGCCAAACGATGTCTTTATTCGAGTCAATGCGGGCTGGGACTTGCAAGACAAAGTCTCTGGCAATTTTTACAAGACCACACTCGGCTACGTGTTCTAAACTGGTCTGAGGATCACCGAGAGAGACGCTTAGCCCACCGCTGGCCCCGGTGGGCTTTTTTGATTGTTCAGGTTTTCTGCTTAATCTACCTGATGCTCACCTCAGATATCGTTATACTCTTATAAAAACGCATTAACAGTATTATCATGTTACGATACCAATTAATCAGTGCTGTTCACAAACTCTTGTCGGAAATCAGGCGTTTCAGTCTCCTGGAGAACTGTCATGTTGACCCCGGAGGAAATTATCTCGCGACTGCAACTTCAGCCGCATCCGTTGGAGGGCGGGTATTTCCGAGAAACTCATCGGACGAAGGAAGTGGTTTTGGCGAGTTATTTACCGCGCCATGCGGGGAATCGTTCGCTTGGAACCGCGATTTATTATTTGCTCACCAGAAATTGTGTATCCGAAATGCATCAATTACCAGGCGATGAGGTATTTCACTTTTACCTTGGCGATCCGGTAGAGCAATTGCAACTGTTTCCGGATGGCAGCAGTCTAAACGTGATCCTGGGGGTGGATTTATCGGCAGGTCAACAGCCGCAGGTGGTTGTGCCTGGCGGGGTCTGGCAAGGGGCGTTTCGCCTGGAGGGTCCACATGGTTACAGTTTGCTCGGGGCAACGATGGCTCCAGGATTCGATTATGCTGATTACGAGCGCGGGCAGCGTTCCCAATTGATTCAGAGCTGGCCTTCACAACGCACGCTGATAGAACGCTTGACACCTCTTGGCTAATGATTATAAAGTCTTGAGATATTCAATCACGGCGAGGCGTTCATCCTCAGTGAGCGAATCACCGTAATAATGGCCGGCGTTGCCCCGGCCGGACTTGCGTGTGTCATAGATTTTTCGACGTTCATGGGGCGAAAGCTTGGAGTCATCGACCTCGACGGGAAAGGTTTTCCAGCCGACATTGACTGGATCATAATCGTTGCGAGTCGTTCTGAACGAGCGAGTAAACCGGACAGGCCGGGTCTGACTGTTTAACACGCCCATCAAGGTCGGCACCGAGCCGTTATGAAAGTACGGTGCAGTGGCCCAGATTCCGTCCAAGGGCGGTGCTTGATAGCCTCGGGTTGGCTGGACCGGTCGGCCAGGTGTGAACCAGTGTTCCGTGGTTTCCCACGCGAACCAGCTCGCGTTGTATGCATCGCCGAAACGTTGACCAATATTGTCGTAGCGGGTGCGGTCGGTCCCGATTTCTTCAAGCGCAATCACTTTGTTCGGGTACGTCGGGTTGTCACCGTAAGTTCCGTGGCATCTGGCGCAATGATGATCAAAAAGCGATTTCCCTTTTTCAGCGCGAGCGGCATCGATTGGGAAGGGGTACTTGGGTGGCTGCAATTCCAGTAAAAATTGTTGGATATCTCGAAATGTAGCTTCAGCGGCAGCAAATTCGGCGGGCGTTGTCAGTGGATGCATCATAAATTGCATAAGACTACGAACCGAGCGAGCATCGGCCGCCCCGACATGGTACATGGTGCGTTTCTTCTTAAGCAGCCACCAGGCCGGAACATCTTCACAAGAATCATCATGGAGTCCGAGATTTTTCGGCCGGCTGGCCAAGCTTAAGTCGGGGTTCCGTAATCCCAGGAGGTGGACGGCAAATGCTCCGGCCTCGGAAGTGCCACGCACTTGACAAAACTGATACGGAAGTTTGACCGGCGTACCCGAGGCAGCGGTCAACTCCTCAAAGAGGGAATGAATATCCAGCGAGGAATTACCGAGTCCGATCAGGCTTTGCCCCAGAATGGAACCGCCGTGGCAGGTCATGCAGTCGATGCCGATTCCAGAAAAAAGCAGCATCGGGGCTTTGCGCAGCCCCATCGGCAGACCATCGTTGGGGTAGGGGGCAGGGTGCAGACCGTAGCGCTCCTGAAATGCTCGCTCGTAATCCGCGGGCTTTTCCTGCAGCCCCCACTGTTTCCAGGCCTGATCGTAAGCGGAACGCGGCCAGAAACCACGAATGAAGGCCTGTGAGGTCAGGGCTTTCCGACCGCGTTCCCCCCGTTCTGATAACGGGACCACTGGCTCGTCTGCATGGACGGAGGATGATAGACCGATAACTACGCTCGTAGCTAAGAATCTGAGCAATTGTCGCATTCTCGCCATCCCCACCTGACGAAGAGCAGTCCGAATCCATCAGAGGATACCTTCATTTTAGCCGAGACTGGGCATGATCGGTCGAGGAGATACCGGTTTTTATCCTGAGGACTCGCTCCAGGAATTTGTCTTGAATCGGGCGTTTCACGGTTTGTTCGGGGGAAGTCATATCCGACAGCCAGTCGGGCTTGCATCCGGCAAATGAACGTTGGTAGCATCTCGACACGGAAAAGACAAAAATTCAGGGTCATCCTCGCATGAACTGTCTTGTCACCGGCTGTGCAGGCTTTATCGGTTCGCATTTAAGTGAGCGATTGGTGTCTGATGGGCACTCGGTAACTGGAATTGACTGTTTCACCAATTATTATGCTCCCGCGATTAAGAAAAAGAATCTCAGGGGGTTGCTAGAGCATCCTAGCTTTCGCTTTTTGCCACTGGACTTAAGTCGGGATTGTTTGACAAGCGAGTTGTCGGAAGCAGAGTATGTTTTTCATCTGGCAGCGATGCCGGGTCTGACCCGCAGCTGGACCGATTTTGACTCATATGTTCGACATAATGTGACCGCAACTCACCGATTGCTGGAAGCGGTGCGGGGCTCGCCTCGACTGAAAAAATTTGTCTATGCCAGCACTTCTTCGGTATACGGCAAATATGCCTGCGGGGACGAATCGTTGCCGACCCGACCGAGTTCTCCGTACGGCATCACCAAATTGGCGGCGGAACAACTGTGCCGGGTTTATCACGACGAATTCGGTCTCCCGGCCGTGATCTTGCGGTATTTCAGCGTTTATGGACCCCGGCAACGGCCGGAGATGGGGTATGTGCTATTTATCAACGCGATTTTGCAGGGTCAACCGCTCCGGCTGACCGGCGACGGTCTGCAGGTGCGTGGCAATACTTATATCGACGACTGCATCGAAGCGACTGTCCTGGCGGGATTTCAGGCAGTTCCTGGTGAGACGTATAACCTCGGTGGCGGAGAATTCACCACCATAATTGAAGTTATCCGGAAAATTGAACGGATCACCGGGCGTCACGCTCTGATTGAATATCATCCTCCCCGGGCTGGTGATCAGTTGACGACCGGAGCGGATATCACCAAGCTGACCCGGCATCTTGGCTGGAAACCGACAACGACGCTTGAAGAGGGGCTTACCCAGCAAATCGCTTGGCAACGGGCACAATTATCGGAATCGTTGGCGGAGTCGCTTCAGACTAGGGAGCAAGGATGCTTGATACGCTGAATCGGGAAGTGCTGTTGCCGCTGATCGCGCGGAAACGCGGCAGTCGCCATCTGCAATATCTCCGGTTTCTCGAACGCACGCAGTACGATTCGCCGCAAATGATCCGTGCCCGGCAGTTCTGCATGCTCAAGGCCATTCTCGAACATGCCTACCAGACCGTCCCGTATTATCGGCAGACCTGGAACGACGCCGGGCTGAATCCTGGTCATGTTCAAGCACTCGACGATCTGCAAACATTTCCGGTTGTCAGCAAGACCGAGCTTCGAACCCGACACCGGGATTTTCTCTCGACGGCCTACGATGTGGCCAAGCTGCGGATTAAGCGGACATCCGGAAGTACCGGAGTTCCGCTGACTATTCGCATCGACGAACCCGGCCTACAGTGGAAATATGCCTGCACCTTACGCGCGGATCAGTGGTCGGGATACCGCCTTGGCCAACGTGTTGCCAAGGTGTGGGGCAACCCGGAATATCGCCATCACGGTTGGCGTGGGCGGATCAGTAACTGGCTGGTCGATCGCGCGATTTATCTGGACACGATTGGATTGACTGTCGAGCGGATCCGTGAGTTTGCGAAGGTGTTGCGTCGCCATCAGCCCGGATTATTATTCGGTCATGCTCATTCGCTTTATTTGCTGGCTTGTCAATTAAAAAAAGCAGGGATCACCGACATTCGGCCCCGGGGAATCATTGCCACGGCGATGCCGCTTTATGACTGGCAACGAAAACTGATTCAGGAAGTTTTTGAGGTCGCGCCGACAAACCGCTACGGCTGTGAGGAAGTCAGTTTGATCGCCAGTGAATGTGAGCAGCATCATGGATTACACATCACCTCCGAATCGATTTTGACCGAAGTCGAATCCTCCGGTCATTTACTCGTGACCGATTTATCGAATTTCGCCATGCCATTGATTCGCTACCGAGTCGGGGATGTTGTTGTTCCATCGACTCGGCTGTGCCGGTGTGGCAGGGGTTTACCACTTCTGGAACGGGTGGAAGGGAGAGATGCGGACTTTGTGGTCACGCCGCGGGGGGAGCTGATTTCCGGGATCTCTTTGACGGAAAATTTTGCCTTGCACCTTCCGGGCGCGGCGCAAGTTCAGATTATTCAGGAAGAACTGACACGACTGCGAATTCGGCTGGTGGCCGAGGAGTCATTTGCCACGGCAAGCCGAGAAAAGCTGGCAGAGCTGGTGCGGGAATTATTCGGTCCCACGATGCGTTACGACCTCGATCTCGTCGAGGCAATTCCGCAAGAGCCTTCGGGGAAATATCGGTTTTGCGTATCAAAAATTGCAGACCGGTATTTGCAGGAGTTGTCGGTATGATGCCGCGTGTGTCGATCATCGTGGCAACCAAAAATTATGGCCGATATCTGCCAGAATCGATCGAATCAATCCTGGCTCAGACAATATCGGACTGGGAACTGCAAATTGTTGATGATGGCTCGACAGATGATACTCCGACACTGGTTCAGCCATATTTGCAGGATCGCCGGATCCGGTATCTCCGTACGGATTGTCTGGGGCAATCACGGGCCAAAGTTCTTGGATTGCGGCTGACGACCGCCGAGTATGTCGCCTTTCTCGATGCCGATGATGCCTGGTTGCCGAGCAAACTGGAGAAGCAATTGGCGTTATTTGCTGGGCAACCGAATCTGGGCGTCTGCTACACACGCCGCAGCTTGATGGATCGTGACAGTCAGCCGTTGCCAAGCTCGAATTCAGCGAGGTTGCCCCGCGGGGAAATTCTTGCGGAACTTTTTCTGAAGAACTTCATCTGCTTCTCAAGCGTCATGATCCGACGGAAGGTGTTTGAACATGTTGGCGTATTCGATTCTGAGTGGGATCTCGCGATTGATTATGCCTTGTGGTTAAAAATTGCCCCTCACTATACGTTTGATTATGTCGATGAGGTCCTGGTGAGATATCGCACTGGCCATGGCAATTTGTCGAAAAAGCTGGCTGATCGGGTCGCCATTGCCGAAGCGATCATGAATCGAGCAATCTTTCGGCGGCAACTCGGGCGTCACCTCCCAGCTTCGGTGGTGGCCGAAGGGTACGCTTCCACCTTCCGTTCTCTCGGTTATGCATTGCGTCAGAGTGAACCAAGTCAAGCAGTCCGCTGGTATCTTCGAGCCTGCCGCTGGGGAGGGCCTCGCTGGCACGCATCGATCAAAGGCTTGGCCGCCGTCGGATATCACTGGCTTCGCGGCCGAAGGGTAGGCAGCGCACCTGAAAATCTCTCCGAAAATTTTTAGTCGCTTTGTTCGGCAAATCGGCAGCGATGCGGTTTCATTCTGGAAACATCCTCAAACAGTCGTTTCCTGATCAAATTTGCGTGATGACTGCCCTCACAAACTTTCCGTCATGAAAGACATACAATCGGAGGATGACCGAGCCAACGATAAAACGTCGCTTTTCTCCTCCGGCTCAATTTGGCGGACTCGACGAATCCGGGTCATCAGGTTACGATGAAAGTGAATTGTCCGGTGACACCGTCACAGAGAATCGGCGGGTCACACGGGGATTGCGGGTGATTTAGGATTATTACCTTCGCCGAGCGCCGCTGATTATGCCGACGCCGACGTCTCTGATTCGAAACTTTTGCATCATCGCGCACATCGACCACGGAAAGAGTACCCTGGCCGATCAGTTTTTACTGAAAACCGGGACGATTTCCGAACGGGAGATGCGGGCACAAACGCTCGACAGCATGGATCTCGAACGGGAGCGGGGGATCACCATCCGCATGCACCCGGTGACAATCTATTACGATTATCAGGGCAAACGGTACGAGTTAAACTTGATTGATACTCCGGGTCACGTCGATTTCAACTACGAAGTTAGCCGTTCCCTCGCTGCCTGTGAAGGTGCCATCCTTCTCGTGGATGCGTTCCAAGGAGTCCAGGCGCAAACTGTGGCAAACGCCTTTCTCGCCATGGAGGCCAATCTGAAACTGATTCCGACGCTGAACAAGATTGATCTTCCGCATGCTCGACCCGATTTCGTAATCGCCGAGATGGAACAGGCGGTATTTACCGACCCGAACGAGGTCTTGAAAGTCAGCGCCAAAGCCGGGATCGGTATTGACGAGCTTCTGGCGGCGGTCATCGATCGGATTCCCCCCCCGGCTGGCGATCCGGCCGCCCCGCTCAAAGCACTCATTTATAACAGCCATTTTGACACCTACAAAGGTGTCGTTGTGTATTGTCGGCTTGTCGATGGCGAACTGAAGCTTGGCCAGCGCATCCGGTTGATGCGAACCGGCCGAGAATATGTCGTCACCGAGATTGGCCAGTTTCGCCCGGCCATGCAAAAGTGCGACGGCCTCGCGGCCGGGCAAGTCGGATATTTCACCGCCAACATCAAGACGATTCAAGATGTCAATATCGGTGACACGGTGACCGATGCCTTCCAGCCGACGGCGGAACCACTTCCCGGCTACAAAGAACCGAAACCGATGGTTTATTCCGGACTGTATCCCGTCAATAACAATCAGTTCGAGGATCTTCGCGAAGCTTTGGCCAAGTTGAAACTCAACGACAGCAGCTTCGTCTACCAGCCCGAGGTCTCCGACGGTCTTGGCTTTGGCTTTCGCTGTGGCTTCTTGGGGATGCTTCACCGCGAAATTATTCAGCAACGCCTCGAGCGTGAAAGTGAACTTGAGCTCGTCCAGACGGCTCCCAACGTGACTTACGAAATTGAAAAAATCAACGGGGAGGTAATTCAAGTTCACGGACCCCAAGATGTTCCAGATGGCGGCGGAATCAAGGAATTCCGGGAGCCGATCGTAAAAATCAGTTTCTTGATCCCCTCAGCCAATGTCGGCGATTTGATGACGTTGTGTCATGAACGCCGGGGGACATTCGTCCGAACCGAGTATCTCTCACCACAACGGGTGATTCTTGTTTTCGAAATGCCCCTCGCGGAGGTGATTTATGATTTGTACGACAAGCTCAAGTCGGTCACCCACGGCTACGGCACGATGGACTACGAAGTGATCGGCTATCGGCCAGCCGATCTTGTTCGCCTGGATATTTTGGTGCATCATCAACGGGTCGATGCGTTGTCGATCATCGTTCACCGCTCGGCGGCAGAAAAGCGCGGTCGAGCCGTACTGAAGAAACTTCGAGAGGAAATCGATCGTCATCTTTTTGAAGTCGCCTTGCAAGCTGCGATCGGCTCACGCATTGTGGCCCGGGAAACGATCGCGGCCATTCGCAAGAACGTGACCGCGAAATGTTACGGTGGCGATATTACTCGCAAGCGAAAATTGTGGGCCAAACAAGCGGAAGGTAAAAAGCGAATGAAGGCAATCGGGCAAGTGGAAGTGCCACAAGAGGCCTTTTTAGCCGTGCTCGAAAGCGGGGACTGATCCTGACGCTGCCTTCATTGGGTTTGGGCAGTTGCACGCCAACCGTGATCCATGCCCTTTGCCGCCTGCAATTCAGGAAATTTCCCAGTTCATCCGGGCATGCTCGTGAATTCTTCCCAGGCGACTTCTGGCCCATCCGGATCCGCGCAGGTCACCCCGAGCGTGACACCGGTCCTTCCGTCGATCGACTGGATCGACTCGGCAATTCCAGCCACAGCCCCCAAGCCCGCCGTGTCAGGCGAAGTCCACTTGGCAGTCGCTGATCTCATTCGCCGTTTTATTCAGGTGATCGTCGCATTTTTTTGCCTGTTCTTACTGGTGCGGACAATTGCCCTGGAACCCTACGGTGTGCCGACCGGCAGTATGGCGGAATCACTGATCGGCAATCACCGCGAAGCCATTTGCCCCCGTTGCGGCTTTCCGTTGCGAGTCGGCGAGCCGAATCGCGAGGGTCGCAGCAATCGTTCCTTCATCAGCAGTTGTCCGAACTGTGCGGCACGCGTTGATTTGAGCGAGAGCCCGGAAGTTCCCGGCGATCGTGTTCTGGTTGACAAAAATTGTTTTGAACTGAGATCGCCGCGACGCTGGGAAATTGCGGTGTTCCGTTGCCCGGTTGATTCCAGTAAACCCTACGTGAAGCGTGTGGTTGGTTTGCCGGGGGAATTTGTGCAAATTCGCGATGGCGACCTGTACATAGACGGGGAATTGTCACGAAAATCGTTAGCGCAGATTCGGGAAACCCGAGTACTTTTCTTTGATATGAATTATTTGCCGGTTCCAGATGGTTGGTCATGCCGCTGGCTGATCGAGGTTGGGACTGGCCCAAATTCAACGGTCGCTGATGAATTGCTTCCCCATCCTAGCCCAGCTTCACCTGATCTTATTTCGCAAAATTCGACAATTGTCGATGGTAAGACGCTCCGCTTCGAGGCGACGGCTTCCCCCGAGGCTGCGGTCGGAGTCACGTACCGCCACTTTCACTTGGATCTTCAAGAGGATCAACCGGTGCGAGACTGGTTAGACTATAACGGTCTGCCGCCGGAAACGGGCCGGTTTCGCCCGGTGCAGGTCGTAATGCCAGCGGTGCATGATTTCATAGTGGAATGCGATCTGGAATTGCTCGCTGGCCCAGGGTTGTTTTCGTGTCGGCTCGGGGACGGTGGCGATCACGTCACGGCCGATATCCCGATCGGCCAAGGGCCTGGTCGTTACCGTGTCACCGGCCAAGCGGAAGTCGAGCGTGGCAAGATCGCACCGCCGCCTGTGAGCATTGACGCGACGGCCGCCAGCCTTGAACCCGGCCGGAGCTACCATCTCGAATTTGCCTTCGTTGATCGTCGAGCGACGCTGGCTATCGACGGCCATGTGATCGTGCCAGTGCTAGATTTACCTGCAAAATTTCGGCGAGGGGCGGTGCGGCGGCCGTTGCAATTCGGGATCCGCGGCGCGGCTTTGGCCATTCACAATCTCAAGCTGTACCACGACATTCATTATCGAGCCGAAGGCCGTAACGGCATTGATTTGCCTTTCCGGCTTGGAGCAAATGAATATTTTATGCTTGGCGATAATTCTGCGGATTCCCACGACAGCCGGGAGTGGTCAATCGCTGGCGTCCCCGAAGAAAACTTTATCGGAAAACCGTTTCTCATTCATCAGCCGTTGCGGCTGGTGCGTTGGCGCATCAACGGCCGCGATCGTACCTTCCAGTCGGTGGACTGGACACGGCTCCGCTGGCTCCGATAATGAAAGTTCCGAGAGATGCCGCGAATCAGCGGCATCATAAGCGTTTATTGCAGAGGCTGGCATGGCAGAAAGTTCACAGCAGTCCACCGCGACCGTCGTCCGCCCTCTTTCCAGCCAAGCTCCAGTTCATCCGGCCGAGCATCCCCAGCAGCGTGACACCGTCCGCGAGATCATCGAAACGATTGTCTTCGTTGTGGCGCTCGTGTTAATGTTGAAGCTGTTCATTGTCGAGGCATTTGTGATTCCCACCGGATCGATGGCGGAAACATTATACGGGTATCAGATCATTGTCAAATGCCAAGAATGCCAGTTTGAATATCCGGTCAATGCCAGTAACGAAGCGGCACCGGCGGATGGTATCTCCCGGCGGCTTCTCGGTGCCTGTTGCCCGAATTGCCGCTACCGTGAAACCTTTGACTTGAACGACCCCAAGAAACGATCGAAGGACCAGTACAGAAGCGGTGATCGAGTCCTTGTCCATAAACCGTTCTATTCCGTGCGGGAGCCGCAGCGTGGTGATGTCGTCGTCTTCAAATATCCGGTCGATCCCCAAGTCAACGGGGAACTGCAAAATTACATCAAGCGGCTCTGGGGCTTTGGCGGCGAAACGATCGTAATAAATTCCGGCGACCTGTATCGGACCACGGCTTTGACGTATCCGGGTGAACGGGTGGGTGAGGATTCCGGCCCGGTTTACCCGCAGCCAAAATCGCCGTTGGATGCCTGGTTCGGACCGGAAGTCGAAATGCATAGCCGAACTCAACCCCGGTTCGAACCGAACGGCCCGGATTACACGTATCACAATGCACCCGAGGCATTGCGACTGTTTGAGCAATCGCGGCGTTCCGCATTTTCCCAGCCCGCCGAATCCGGATTTGAACTGATTCGGAAAGAGAACGAACTTGTGCTAGCGATGCGAAGAATCGTTTACGACAACGATTATCAGTCACAAACATTAATTGAAAAAGGTGTGCCTTCTCGGTGGGGATTTGAGCCGAATTCCGGTTGGACAGCTTCACCGGCCAAGGGTCCGAAGTTGTTCCAGCATCAAGGTGAGGGGCTCGGCTGGCTCCGCTACCGCCATCTTGTGCCTCGCACCCGTGCCGACTGGGAGAAACTCCAGGACGGTTATCGCCCCGATCTTCTTCGACCGTCACCGATTACGAACTTTATGGGTTACAACAGCGGTGTCGAACAGGGAGTCGGGGCATTTCGCGAATCGACGGAATTCTGGGTCGGCGACTTGGTTCTCGAGACCCAAGCAACGGTCAGCCGGGATAACGCTCAGATCGTCATGGAATTGTCTAAGGGAAGACATCGCTACCAGGCGATTTTTGATCTTGGGCAAGTTCGTCTGTTGCGGACTGGCCCGAATGGCCGGGAACTGGCAGTCCGACCCGGCGGCATCACTGGCCCTGGAGTTTATGACCTGCGTTTCGCCAACGTCGATTGTCGTCTGCGTGTCTGGGTGAATGATCAGCCGATCGATTTTGGCAGCGATGCTGATTACACCCCCGATCCTCCGCCAAGCGAATACGAGCCCGAAGATCGCTTGCAGGAAGGATGGACCCGAGCGAATGACATCGATGCGCCAGCCAGCCTCGGGGCCAAGGGCGAGGTGAGTTTCTCAGGGCTGAAACTTTGGCGCGATACGTATTTTACTTATTCGGACGGTGGGCCCCCTTTTGAAGGAGTGGCCGAGTACGCCGACAGTTATTACGTTCAACCGCAGCATTATTTGTGCCTGGGCGATAACAGTGCTCAGAGTTCGGATAGCCGCAAGTGGGGCACCGTGCCGGAACGCTTATTGCTCGGTCGAGCGGTGGCGATCTTTTTTCCGCTCAATCGCATCGGCATAATCCGCTAACCAATCAGCCATCACCGGCTGAGGAGCAAATGCTGAGCGGCGAGATTGAAATTCGAGTTCGCTATGCTGAAACAGATCGGATGGGCTTGCTCCATCATGCCAATTATTTGATTTACTTCGAGCAAGCGCGGACAGATTTGTTGCGGAGCCTGGGTGTGACTTACAAAGCCCTGGAAGATCAGGGCTTTTTCCTGGTGATCACGAAAGTCGATGTCCGGTATAAAAACCCTGTATATTACGACGACGTTCTGAAAATCCGAACCCGCGTCCTCCGTACGACACCGGTACGGCTAGAGCACCATTACGAGGTGATCCGCCCTGATGGTAAGCTGGCTGCCGAAGCAACCACGACCTTGGCCTGCGTCGATCGGGCCGGCAAGTTGCAAGCGATGCCGGCGTGGCTGACGGAATCACGGCCTGCTTCGGCTCTGGAAAGTACTGGGTCCGGCTGACCCTGGGAAGGAGGGATCGTGCAACGTCTTGTGATCCATCACATCTTGCCTGTCGTCTTTGCCCTGATCCCGGTGCTTGCTGCTGTCCTGATTTTTGTGGCCATTCCCGGCGAGGCCCGCCATGAATATTTGACCCGGGCTATGGCGAATCCGATTGACTGGGTGATTATCTCCCTCGGTCTGTCTTTGTTTTTGATCCAGACGATTCTCGCCTGGAAAGCATTGCATTGGGAAGAAACCAGCTTCAATGAGCGGCCCGACCGTTGGCTGACTCATCTCGCACAGGCGGCCGAGTGGTTTCCGCTCCTCGGATTGCTCGGCACAGTGGCGGCGATCCTGCAAACGTTTACGGCGATTCCTCTGGATGTGCAACCGAACCCTCGGGAGATTATTCGGAACTACGGTCCCGCCATCACTGCGACCGGCAGCGGCTTGTTTATGGCACTCGTGAACATTTTGCCGGCGTGGATGGTAATTGCGGGCAGATATTTGATCCGCAGTCTGGCGGGTGAGGCGGCGATTGTGCCCCTGACCCCGGCCAACCCCGTTCATGTGACGCTGCTGCCAGCGTCGCGTTCCCGGGAGGGCAAGGTGTGATCGTACTCCCGAAACGGTCGGTCACCCGCTTCTTTGTGCCATTGATTGATGTGTTGATTTTGTTGTTTTGCATTTTTCTTTTGATGCCGTTTGTCAGTATCCCTGTGCCTGCTGATTCACCGCCGACGCTGGAAAAACCCGCTTCAGCCGATCTGTCATCTCAATTGCTCGAATTGCAACAGCAACTCGCGGATGAACGACGACGGGTGCAGCGGTTGTTGCGGGAACGGTCGGAACTTGCCTCGCAGATTCATGTAACCGTTCTCGAAATTGATGCGGCAACGGGGCGGTTGTACAGTTTCGATCCGAACTCGCCGGAACTTCGCAGTGAAATCCGGGATCAGGCCGATGCTCAGCGGTTAATCGATCGCCAGAAACGGCGGAGTGGTTCGCGGGAGGTCTTTTTCTTAATTTTGTATCCACGGGAATTGACGGGTTTCCCGCTGCAACGGCAGGTGGAAAAGTATCGTCGCTGGTTTAAGGATGTTCCCCATGGATTTGACAATCCCTGGGCCAGCTTGAGTGGATGAGGCGGCAATCCATGGCACGCACTCCGAGCATTTTCATTACCGGTGCAAGTGGCGAAATTGGCCAGGCGTTGATCAGGCATCTTGCCACTCCAGCCGCAAAACCGGTGATCACTCTCGATATCAATCCGCTTCCCTCGCAGCTCGCCTGCCGCGTCCGGAAAGAGTTCACGGGGTCGATTCTGGATCATGCGTTGATGGAGCGGATTCTTGCCGAGTACGAGGTGGATCGAATTTTTCACTTGGCGGCGTTGTTGTCAACTCGCAGCGAGTTTTCACCGGCGTTGGCGCATAAAGTCAATGTGGAAGGCACATTGAACTTACTGGAATTTGCGCAACATCAGGGGGAATCGCACGGTCGGCGAGTCGGTTTCTTTTATCCGTCCAGCATCGCCGCCTACGGAATGCCGGATCTGGCGACGAAAGAGGCGGCGGGTGCCGTCACGGAATCGCAATGGAACGAGCCCCGCACCATGTATGGGGCAAACAAGCTGTATTGTGAACACTTGGGCCGGTATTACGATCGGTATTATCGGCAACTGGGCGTCGGCGGGCCAAGCGGGATGGTGGATTTCCGCTGTATGCGATTCCCGGGGCTGATTTCCGCCGTGACTGTTCCCAGCGGGGGCACCTCGGACTTTGCACCGGAAATGCTTCACGCGGCCGCTCGAGGTCAGCCGTATTGTTCCTTTGTGCGGTCGGATACTCGGATTCCGTTCATGGTCATGCCCGACGCGGTCGATGCCATCTTACGGTTGATGGCAGCAGATAAAGCCCGATTACGGCAAGCGGTCTACAATGTCCGGGGTTTTTCCGTGTCGGCCGCTCAGGTGGAAACTCTGGTCCGTTCCGCGTTCCCGAATGCAACAATTACGACCGTTGTCGATCAGCACCGGCAAGCGATTCTCGACAGTTGGCCGGCTGATGTCGATGACCATGCCGCCCGCGAGGACTGGGGCTTTCAGCCACGCTTTGACTTCAACGCGGCATTCCATGAGTATTTGATCCCAGGAATCCAGCAACCGAATTCTACAGTTTGAATCTCTCCGGCATTTTCCTGTGGAGAAGCAACTACCCCGTCTTGTTGTGGATGATTGAACTTCACGGTTTTGCTTTTGAAGGGATGCGAGCACCGCCAGTCCATTATTTCTGGTCGGCTGCAACTGATTTCCTATGATGCCAGTGTCAGAGTTTCCTAGGACAATTGTTCGTCATCACCCCGATCCACTGATCCATCCATGAGTACTGCCGCGATCAAGCCAAAAGGCCCCCGTATGACAGCCCCAGAAGAAGGCCCCATCGGCTGGGCATCGACATACTTATCTTCCACCGTCGGATTAAAAATTCTGGTCGCGTGTACGGGATTATTACTGGTTGGCTTTTTAATTGTGCATATGTTAGGCAACCTGAAGGTACTCTTCGGTCAGGATGAAATTAACGCTTATGCTTATTTTTTGAAGCACCGGATCGGACCGTATCTCTGGATTGCCCGTGCGGGGTTGCTGCTGATTTTTGTTGCCCACATTGCACTAACTTTAAGGTTGCATTCTCGGTCGTCAGCCGCTCGCCCGATCGGTTACATTTATCAGCGCACGGCGCAGGCCAGCCTGCAATCACGGACGATGCTCCTGACTGGCCTTGTGATCGGCTTCTTTGTCGTATTTCACTTAGCGCATTACACATTCGGCTGGGTTCATGAAGCGCAACTTCCAGACGGCCGGCAAGTCAATTATCTGAACTTGATGCAAGTCCTTCCTGATGGCACCCAGCGGCATGATGTTTATTCGATGGTGGTCGCTGGATTTCAGACTCCGTGGATTGCATTACTGTATATTGCAACTCAGTTGGTTTTATTTGCACACTTAACTCACGGTATTCAAAGTACGATTCAAACGCTTGGCCTGAAAGGTGGTCGATTCTCGCCATTTTGGACGGCGTTTGGCTATGCCGTCGCGGGTACGATCCTTGTGGGTAATCTGGCGATTGTCTTGGCAATTTGGTCGGGCCTGGTACCGGCGATCTATCCGATGGCGAAGTAACTGCGGAGCTTATGCCTGGCAGGCTTGATACTATTCTAAAGAGATCGGCTCAACGTTATTGAGGTATCGGGTTATGAAATTGGATTCGAAGATTCCTTCAGGGCCGCTGGCCGAGAAGTGGTCGTCATTCAAAAAGAATCAGAAGCTTGTGAATCCTGCGAATAAGCGAAAGTACACCGTGATTGTTGTAGGAACCGGGCTGGCTGGCGCATCTGCGGCTGCTACTTTGTCGGAACTGGGTTATCAAGTGCTCAGTTTCTGTTTTCATGACACGCCGCGACGGGCTCACAGTATCGCCGCACAAGGGGGCATCAATGCCGCAAAAAATTATCAGAACGATGGCGACAGTGTTTATCGCTTGTTTTACGACACCCTGAAAGGCGGCGATTTCCGCGCCCGTGAAGCGAATGTCTACCGTCTTGCCGAGGTCTCGGTCAACATCATCGATCAGTGCGTTGCTCAAGGTGTTCCGTTTGCCCGCGAGTATGGCGGGCTCCTCGAAAATCGCAGCTTTGGCGGGGCACAAGTCAGTCGAACGTTTTATTGTCGCGGCCAAACCGGTCAGCAACTTTTGCTTGGAGCGTACCAAGCAATGTGTCGGCAAATTGCCGCCGGCAACATCAAGATGTTCCCTCGTACCGAGATGCTCGACCTCGTTGTCATTGATGGCCGAGCCCGAGGCATCGTAACACGGAATTTAACCTCGGGAAAAATCGAATCGTTTTCGGCTGATGCTGTGGTACTGGCGACCGGTGGCTATTCCAATGCCTTTTTCCTGAGTACAAACGCGATCGGTTGCAACGTCACGGCAACTTATCGTGCCTATAAACGTGGGGCGGCGTTCGCAAATCCCTGTTACACCCAAATTCATCCAACGTGTATTCCCGTGACGGGTGATCATCAGTCGAAACTCACGTTGATGAGTGAATCGCTACGGAATGATGGCCGTGTCTGGGTCCCGAGGAATCCGGGAGATATCAACAAGCATCCTTCGGATATCCCGGAGTCCGAGCGGGATTATTTCCTGGAACGTCTGTATCCGAGCTTTGGGAACCTGGCGCCCCGCGATGTCAGCAGTCGGGCAGCCAAGCGTGTCTGCGATGAGGGTCGTGGTGTCGGCCCGGGCGGACGTGGCGTTTACCTGGATTTTCAAGATGCCATTCGCCGACAAGGCAAATCACGGATCGCGCAAAAGTATGGCAATCTCTTCGATATGTACCAGCGGATCACGGCGGAAAATGCCTACGAACGCCCGATGCGCATCTACCCCGCCTTGCATTACACCATGGGCGGACTCTGGGTGAATTATGAACTGATGTCGAACATCGATGGCTTGTTTGTGATTGGCGAGGCCAACTTCTCCGATCACGGAGCCAACCGGCTCGGGGCCTCAGCATTGATGCAAGGCTTGGCCGATGGCTATTTCATTCTGCCTTACACCTTGACAAATTATTTCGCAAACACGCCTTCCGATCGTAAACCGACAGATCATCCCGAATTCAAACGCTGTGAAGAAGAAGTGGCAGCGGCCATCAATCGCTTGCTGGCGATCCGTGGGAAACGTACCGCAGTCGACTTTCACCGGGAACTGGGCAGGATTCTTTGGGATCATGTCGGCATGTCCCGGACAAAAAGCAGTTGTGAGTTCGCAATACGGCGGATTCAGGAGTTGCGTGCGGAATTCTGGGAGTCGGTATCCGTCCCCGGCAGTGCTAACGATTTGAATGTCGCCTTGGAACGTGCCGGCCGAGTTGCCGACTTCTTGGAATTTGGCGAACTTCTGGCCCGGGACGCACTCACCCGGGAAGAGTCTTGTGGCGGGCATTTCCGGGAAGAATATCAATACGAAGACGGCGAAGCCCGCCGAAACGATCATCAATTCGCCCACGTCGCCGCTTGGGAATATCAGGGACCAGACAAGGAACCGATTCGACATCAGGAAGAATTGGTGTTTGAAACTGTCAAGCCGACAATTCGAAGTTATAAGTAATCTATCGTTCTTCGATAACGTGCAGATATATATTTAAATTCACGGCATCCAGAGGTTTTTCCATGAAATTTACTTTGCATATCTGGCGACAATCGTCCCCGGAAGATCCGGGCCGACTCGTCACTTACCCGATCGATGGCATCAGTCCAGATATGTCATTTCTGGAAATGCTCGATCTTTTGAATGAAGAGTTGATTCGCAAAGGTGAACAACCTGTCGCCTTTGAACACGATTGTCGCGAAGGAATTTGCGGTTCCTGTGCCATGATGATTAACGGTCTCGCGCATGGCCCGGAACGCGGTTCCACGACCTGTCAGCTTCATATGCGAAGTTTTCAGGACGGTGATGAAATTTTTATCGAGCCGTGGCGTGCCGCGGCCTTTCCGATCCTCAAAGATCTCGTTTGTGATCGCTCGGCTCTGGATCGAGTCATTCAGGCCGGCGGTTATATCTCTGTCAACACGGGCGGTGCTCCTGATGGCAATACCCTGCCGATTCCGAAGCCGGCCGTTGAACGCGCACTCGATGCTTCGGCCTGCATTGGCTGCGGTGCCTGTGTTGCCGCTTGCCCGAATGCCTCGGCCATGCTGTTTCTTGCTGCGAAAGTCAGCCACCTCGGTGCCCTGCCGCAAGGGAAGATCGAGCAAAATGAACGTGTCCGTAAGATGGTTGCCCAGCATGACCGCGAAGGGTTCGGGCACTGCACGAACATTAACGAATGTGAGGCGGCTTGTCCGAAAGAAATCAGTACGGAATTCATTGCCCAGTTGAAC
>Ga0308410_1000224_pt1 | contig 28882 bp, 16 predicted proteins | sample HotsprOSTMatCore_FD_203467 | JGI IMG/M metagenome (GOLD analysis project Ga0308410, IMG submission 203467) | Hot spring phototrophic mat microbial communities from Octopus Spring, Yellowstone National Park, Wyoming, United States -... | ecosystem: Environmental > Aquatic > Thermal springs > Hot...
TTTGTTCGGAAATCCGCGTACACTCCTGGAGAAGGGCGAAGACTGGTTCGGAAGTCGGGACCCATTCCTCATGAGCTCGCCGATTGATCCGCGATATTTCGCTTTCCGGGAGGAAGATGCTGAGCTTCTGTTCTAGCTCCTCTGCCAAGCCGAAAGCTTCGAGGACTGCCTCTAAGGCTTGAGGATACTCCCCGGCCGGCAAGAAGATTTCGAATTGGCAACCCATTGCCCGCCGGCCATACCGGAGGACCCATGGGGCATTAGGAGTGTTCGCGGGTGTGGAGCAACTCGGAGCCCAATCGGACATACTACCGGGGTTAATTTTCGTTAGAAAAGCTTTCCCTCATGCGAAAGGTGAGGAACTCCCCAGCGCGCCGGAAGTCCCCATTCTCTATAGAGTTCCAACTTTGAAAGATCACAGTGGAAGCCCGGCTTAGCCCCTCTTCGATGGATTTGGAATCGCCCCAGGATCACCGGACCGGGAGTTCCCAGCCAGTTTCGCTAATTTTAGTCATCAACCGACAAACCGAAGGAGGAACCCGCCGTAGTACTCCCAAAGTCTCCAAAAAGATGCCAATGCCGCCCCATGCAGCTACATAATAGGCAACATCTGTAGCCAGAGTCATCCCTAGCTTTTCATGTCTTCAATCATTCAGAGTTTTCCAGACCGAAACTGGTGTTTTTGAACTCGGAATAGATTACAGGTTTTTCGGGCTATGCGGTTCCCGGCCGGGCAGCCTTGATCTACCGGGGTTGCTTATTGCTGTAAACGCCGTTTTTGCCAATGTTTAATTCCCTATTAATTACCTATTCGCTTCCTTGCCAGGGTTTCTTCATCCTCCTCATGGCAATCCTCCTTGGCGCGCTGTGAGCAGCTCTTGGCCGGCGGCAATTGGTGCAGGGCATTAGGCTTGCCGAAAATTCAGTGTTACCTATTATAGCATAAATTTTATCATTTTAGTCGAAGTTGCTCCGGTCATGCCTGCGGCCCCCCAGCAACCCCAGGCTTATGACTGGCACTGGCAAGGTTATCCTACTCGCCTACCATGGTGATCCTACTCGACCGAAGGTTGAAGGTTCCAGATTAATGTCGACTGCTATTGCAAACTTAATAATGCAAGGGTTTTTAATGAGCGAATGGATAAGCCGGCAACCTGTGTGGAGCACCTTACGAGCGAGCTGGTCCACCGAGATGCACTGCAAACCAGTTTTTTATGGTCGAGGAGGTTTAGGGCATTTTGGGCCCACGAGGGTCTTGCCGCACCCCTAACGGTCTTCGAATTGGGGACTTTCCCGTCCGCCACAATTCATCCTCCCGCCCTCCGCGATAAATCCATGTTGATACCGGCTCCTGCCAATCACCGCCTCATCAAAACGGGCTAATTACCCCGTCATCGGAGCTCGGAGGGACTTAGAGGGAGTTCGGCAGATTGCCAAGAAGGGGCTATTGTTGGAACTGCTTGGGGGCGGGTATTCTCCCGAATTGGCTCTCGAGAAAAGCCCGTGAGCGGATTAGCCGGGCTGAAGGTCCACCCATTTTCCGCCCAAAATTTATTGAACTAGTAGCCTACGTTTATTGAACTAGTAGCCTACGTTGCCGAAAGGTCGCCAAACACCACCTATACTGAGTATTCCGGAGAGGAACCACGCTTTGGGAATAACCGAAGCAAAATTCGGAATTCGAAAGGTAGCGGCACTCCGACTCGGTGGGGAACTGCTTTGCTGGCTAAAAAAGCTGGCTTGGGTCCCTTATGGGATTTTTCGCAGAGTTTTCCAGAACCATGTCCCAGCGGGACGGGGATACTCCTTACCGCTCTACGCGAATGCTCCCTGTGAGACCTTGGGTAACTCGCCACGATCGCCCGTCTGGGCCGTGAATCCACCCCCCACCTGAGAGGGAAGGCCGGTAAGTGTAAGTTTTTCCATTCGGTCCATAAATCCATGCTCCACCTCCCAGTCGGGGGCTTATCCGCCAGGTCTCACCGTGAGGTCCAAATACCCGGGTCTCAGAAAAGGACCGGTTCAGACGGTACGTCCTTCCCTGGGGATCCGTAATCCAAGCACCACTCAACCCCGGCCGAACTCGCCAGGTGTCCCCCGAAGGGCCGAAGACCCACCGCGAAAACCCGGTACCAAAACTTTGCTGCTCTGCCTTAGGCGAGCCCAAGCCGGAGGGTGGGTCACGATTTGCATCCAAAAGAAACGGAGCAATGCCTACAGGAAAGGGTGCCGACCGCTCCTCGAGCCCCAGGCTTACCGCCGAATACCAACTAACTACAGCAAGCGAAAAGAACCCGGCGAACAAGTAGGCTTTGATCTCCCAGAACCGCCCCGTTCGAAGTTGAAGTGTGCTCATTACTGACCTCCTTTCGCCAAGCGATCGGATTTAAGAAAGAACCGCTGCCCGCGAGGATCGTTTCCCCCTTGAAGCGTTCCCTTATTAAGGATTATACCGCGAGGTCCCGGTAACTGCCCTAACATTTCCGCTGTCCTGAGTTGCCATAATAGAACTGCGGAATTTTTCCGGAACCAAGGGCCCGATAGTTGCTTGAAAATGCTCGAGTCAGGTGGAACGCCATCGGGCTTTGTTTTCGACATGAGTAGGCCGGGATGAAATTTGTTGGCGGGCAAATATCTTGCTCCCGGTCAGTTTACGGGTTCGGACACGCGGATTTCTTGCGTCCCTTGCCGAAAAGGGATGGCTTCGGGACAGTGTTCACCTCCGCTGGGGCGGTGAATCTAGCTGTCGGGTCGTGTTACAACGGCATCCAAGGGGGAGGAAACGATTGAACCGAACTTTGTGGGAAATTCGTTATGGAACGGTATTTGGCTTCGATCCTCGGACATCGGGAGGCGAGAACCTTTGGGCAAATCGATGGAGCCGGACGATCCTAGGATGTTTCTGGGAAGGAAAAAGATTCTTGGTGAGTCGCCCCAGAATCTGTCTTGGTACTTTCCTCGGTTCTCCGGGCGAGCAAGGGTTATGGGTGCACAATACAAGAGGCCGAGTTCTCCGAGCGGATTTTTCACGAATCGTCGGTTCATGCCACTTTGGCAACTTGTTTGGTATAACCTCCCAAGACGGTGGATAATGTTAAGGAAATTCCCGAAACTTAGGGCTCGGCTAAGCTTATTGGGAGAGGTATTTACGATCTTCATGCCGAGTGGGTAGGCAGGATATCCCGCTGGGATGAAGTAGACCAACGCAGAGGTTCGGGGTGGTGTCCTGTAAAATCCTCTTGCCAATGAGTCACCGTTATTGATCCATTTGTGGAGAAGGATCGACATTTAACTCTTTGGTCGTACTTTGCCCTTCCGATTTTGAGAAAGGTTTGCGGACTGGGAAGAGATAGTTTGGCAACCGATTGAGGAAGGAGGCATGAGCATGGCAGCTGGGGTGATTGGGCCCCTAGTGTCGATTTCGCCTGAGGAAGAGGCTCGCCGACTGTTTTGGGCTGTTTTCCGAAGGGAACCGACCGCGGAGTTTGTCCGGTGGTTTGTGAATACCCCGGCGTTAGTGTTTTCCCCAATCCCCGAAACAGAAAGAGAAAACTACGGCCGAATACTCAGCAGGGTCCGTGATTTAGAGGCCCTGGAATTGGCCTCACGGTTTTTCGGAAGAAATCGACTCCTGTCGTATAAGCTTCGATTAACGGTTTACTTAGCAGAGTGTTGTCCGGAGTTCCGAAATTACTTTGTCAATCGGAAAGACCTTCCGGCTTGGCTGACCTGGTTTCTGTTGGCTCGGGCAAAAGTTTGGAATGCTTGGAAACTAATAAAGGGTCTTTTCCTATTGGCTTTTAATTGTGGCCCTTGAGGGCAGGGGCCTAAGGGTGGCACATCTGGACCGCCCACAGGTCTCGACCCTACCGAATCGGGGAAGTTCATGCTTCGTCGCGATTTACCGGAGAGACTTCACAAGCTAGCTAAGGTCGGGTTGAGGATCAGGAATTTGTCGTTCAACCCCGTTGAAAGGCAGGAGGAGTTGAAGACGAGCTTTCTGCTAGTGACCCGCTATGACACACTTCGTGTTTTTTTGAGGTGCCTTGATCCTTATGTACCGTTGGGGAGAGGACATGGCAAATTGCCTAGCCCGCTTCTAAACGGGTCGCGCCAGTCAGGACGCTGACAGATTTATCGGTGACCTACGTCGTGTCTCCTCTATCTCACCCTAAGATCATTCTTTGTGAACATATTGACATTATGTTGCCGAAACCAATCTGAATCTTGGCGGCGGGAGGGGAAAAGTTCCCAATATGAAAATTTGCGGCTGCGAGCTTGCGTTTTCTTAGGCGGATCCTTCCCGGAGACTTTGGCTCCGTGACACGTGGAAGCCACGAGCCGAAAAAAAACTCCCAGGCGATAAGTCACAAAAGGAAGATCCCCTGTTCTCGGACGATGTAGGGGGCCAGCCGCCTCCGGTCCACCGTGACTCCTAAGCCCGGTTCGTTGATGTCCGGTGCTATGCCTCCCCAACCAAAGGTGAGATCCTCTTTTGTAATCAGACGGCGGAAGACAAAGCGATCATAGGAGCCTTCCCGATAGCGGAGATCGGGAAGAAGGGCTGCAAAATGTCGTCCTGCCGCAGAGAGTATTCCAGATTCTCCCGGATGGCACCCTAGCTGAATGCCCCACCCTCCTTTGCGGGCCCGGGCAGCTATTTGCAAGCTTTGGAGGAACCCGCCGCATTTCGAAAGCCGAACGTTGATCATATCGCACAAGCCTTGGGCTATTGCCCGGTCGACATCCGTAAGGGATATCACTGTGTCATCCAACATGATTGGAATGGGGACCCGTTTTCTTAATTGGGAAAGCTTGGATACCTCCAGCGGGCCAACCGGATCCTCGATGCAACTAATCTTATAAGGCAGCAGAGCTTGGAACACTCGGGGTAAGTCTTCCGCTTTCCAGGCTCCGTTGGCGTCGAGGCGAATATCCATTTTGGATCCCAGTAGGCGGCGGAGTCGGCGGATTCGCCGCAATTCTTGGCGAAAATCCTGCACTACTCCGACTTTGATCTTGCATTCCTGAAATCCAAACCATCGGATAAAGAGGGCACGGATGGCTTCGGTAACGGGATCGGCTGCCATCAAGGTCGCGGAATAGCGAACCATGGACTGTCGGCCGAGGATGGAGCCCATCGTTGGCAGGTGAAATGCTGCTTCCTTGATCGGCTGACCAAAGTGGCGACCAAAAGCGTCGAGGATAGCCAGCTCGACTGCACATCGGATGGGATGGTCAAACCCTTCTCGCAGATGGGGCGACTTCGAGGGCACCCGAAATTCCAGGCACATCCGGATGACTTCCGCCCACGTCTCGCAATCCACTCGCAAGTGCCGACCTGCAACACTTGTCAATAACTGATTCCATGCTTCTCCGGGAGATTGACCGGTCAGGTGGGATCGGGGGACACCTTCTCCCCATCCTTCAATGCCGTTGGCAAGCCGACAGCAAACAAACAGATTTTCCGTCTCCTGATATTCACCGCCGGCATGCCGGATGCGATGCCTTAAAGGTAGCTTGGCTAGGATGGCAAGAACGTGAACAATCCGCATAACTTCCGAGCAATTACAACGTTGAAGGCGACTTCGCAAAACCCTGCTTGGAAACTGTACCAGTCGCTTTTCCCGGGGAGGAAGCTCCTCCCCAAGGAAGTCATCCGAACAGATCCTGAGCTAGTAAGGGGGCTAAGGTCCCAAACGGCTTAAATGAGCGTGCATTCAGGGCCAAATCGGGCGAGTATTTCCCGGTGGTTGTGTGCCTTTACTTGTCCCGCTCCAAGATCGCTGCTTTTGCTGCCGGCAGATACTTCACCGCCCAATCCAGGGTTTCTTTGATTCCCTCTTGAAAGTCGATGCGGGGTTGATACCCGAGGATCTTTTGTGCTTTTTCAATGGAGAAATCGAGATTCAACGCCATAAACTTCAGCCTTGCTCTGGTGAGAATAGGGGGGGATTTTCGGCCAGTGAGCTTGGCCCACCACTCCATGGGACCAACTACGAGTTTTGCCAGCCAGAGGGGAACTCTGCCTGGATGAGGTTTGCCAAAATAGTCGGCGATGGTGTTAATGTATTCTCTCCGAGTGACCAGTCTTGCGTCGCGGATGTTAAAGGTTTCCCCCAGAGCGGCCGGGTGATCGATGGCTAAAAAGATTGCATCCACCAGGTTACCTACATAAGTGTTGTTAAGGACCTTGTTTCCGTCACCGATGAACTTAAGCCGCCCGCTCATAAGATTTTCGATAACTCGGGGGATCGAATGGCGTTCTCCCGGACCATAAACAAAACCCGGCCGCAAGATCACTGCTGGAAAACCGAAATGCTGGATATGATGGCGGAGGAGAATTTCCCCTTCCGCCTTGGTTCGGGTATATCCGTCCAGTCCGGTGAGGTCGGGGGGCACACTCTCCTCCGTACCATAGTGATCCCGTGCTGGATATACCCCTAAGGTACTGATGTGGATGAATCGCCGAAGCGTTTTTTGACGAGCACATGCAGTGATCAAGTGCTCGAGGCCCACCACATTAATGCGGCGATATTCCTCGACTGGGCCCCAATCCCCAATATGAGCGGCAGTGTGAACCACAACCTGCACGTCGGCCACGGCTGGTTCCAGAGTCTCCGGATTGCCCAGGTCGGCTTCGACGATCTCGACAGGAAGATCCGCAAGTCCAGAGCGGTCGCTGGAAGGGCGGACCATTGCCCGGACCCGATACCCTTCAGTTAAAGCCCGTCGCACCGTGTGCCAACCGATCATCCCACTGGCGCCGGTGACGAGCATGAGTTCTCCCAGCATCGAACCTCCTCCCTAATCGGTACTGGCGTTCCGTCTCCGTAGTTTGCCTCCATATCTCCACAGACCTATTAGCCCTAACGATGCTTACAATGTCCTCCAGGGGTTTTTTAACCACACTGTTTTTGGATAGACCGTCCCTTACGTTTTGAGGGAAAGCCAATCACAAGTTGAGCGGTTCCGAACTTTTATTATCCGAGCCGGGAAGGCACTCTTTGGAACCTTTAATCACGTACATTCGCCAAGGTGTCTAGAAGGTGGCTGAAATCCCGCCTTTTGCTGCCTTGAGACCCCGAATGAAACCTTGGGGTTAAGCAGGTGTCGAAGCAAGTCTTCCCCTGGGGGGAACCCATTCGGTGGCTTTCATACCGTCTTCGGTTGGAGATTTGTTCTCCTCCGCAGGATGCCCTGGTGGATCTGCCCGCAAGGAGCACACCTTATCGATAAAGCCCAAGTCCGCCACCAAGCATGGATGTTTGTACTCCTCAAAATTTCCACGTTGCTGAGTTCGCAATTGCCGCAAGGCCGCCCACGTACCCCGGGGCACATATCGGATCTCCACAGGATCTAGGCGACGAGTTTGAATCCGGTTGGCATATTCGCAATTGACCCGAGCCAGTTCCTGGTTGACGGCTTCAGCCAGCTCCTTCTCCCGTCCTTCAACCTTGCCCGGTTCCAGAAGAAGGATGTATCGGGGACGCTCACCCATTGCGGGTGCTACAGTAAAGGTTTCCACGGGAAGATCCAATCGCTGAAAAGCTGCCGAAACCGCCTCTATGACTTGGTACTCGCTCAACTTTTCCCCGGTGAAGCTGGAGAAATGCGCGCCTTTGCTCAAGAACTCGATTATTGGTACCTCGTGCATGAAGCCAACGCACCGGACAACGTCTTGAATGTCGTACCGATAAAAACCGGACGAGGTAGTCAAAAAGATATAATAATCCCGCCCTTCTTCCAGTTGATGAGCCAAAAGCACGGTCGGTTGAGAAGAGCCCCGCTCTTCTACGGGTATAAATTCGAAGAAATGGTGGCAGTATTCCAAGATCCCTGCACTGCTAAAGTCTTCGAAAGGAATTGTCATATGTCCTTCGCTGGCCGACAACCCGTGATCCCGAATGGCAGGCGAGCCGTAATACTGCTCCAGTAAGGGGAGAAAAATTCGAACAGGGCCTCCCGTCCAGACTGCTAGCACGGAGAGCTCCGGCCACGCCGCTCCCAAATACAGCCGACCGTATTTGTCGATGATTTCTTCTAGCTCCTTTGCTCGTCGCGGATCTCGGCGGAAAACATAGGGACGAAGTTTCTCACGCACGCTGGGTGGGACTTCGAGATCCTCGCGGAGGGTGCCGTCGTGAATATCGCGCAAGAGGGACTCCCGCTCTTCATCGGCAAGTCGCGCAAGCTCCACTAAAGTGCTAGGGTTTGCCGTCCCCAGAAGTCCAACCTTGCGTGAGGCCAAGGCGATCCGAAGGACGACATAATGTTTCGCCCGCGGTCGATGAATTTCGATCACACTGGAGGGAAGGAGAAAACGAAGCCGGGCCAAGAATGGGGCCGTTTCGCCCACAAGCCCGCTAATGGCCCCGCATGGTATTCCTGCCGTTGTGTATTCCTCTCGCCAATTGCTCGCCAATTTAACTGTTTTCTTGTACACAAGATCTTTATGATCCCAGTAAAGGCGAACGCCCCAAAGACGCCATCCCCGGCGATATTCTCGGAGGAATGCATCGGTGACAGGGACATGTTTGGGCTTGCTGGTCGTGCCGGAAGTCATGGCAAACATCAATACCTTCGTTCCAGGGCCGAACATTGCCCCGAGTTCCCCTCTTTTAACCCGCTCAATCCAGGGACGGTAGTACTCGTAGTTCGTAATAGGAACGAAACGTCGGAGGTCCGAGATGGTGCGAATTTCCGAGAAGCCATGCTCTCGGCCGAAATCGCTATCTTTATTTCGCTGGATTTTCTCGAAGAGCACGTTCCATTGATACTTTCTGCCCTGACGTGTGCCATGCAAAAACGCTCGAAAAGCCTGGTACTTGTAGCAGAGATATGCATATCTTTCGATCACTGCCTCGACTCCTTTCGTGGAGTTACAGATACCGGTTTGGCTGTTCCCGTCGCCGTGGAAAACCGATCGATGATTTCCTCACGACTGAAAAACGTTGCCGATGGCTGGCTTTCTAGTTCGTGAACAAGGTCAATTACTAGTTCGTTTAGGGGTGCCCTGCAAGCTGATTGTTTTGCCAATCGAACGATCTCGCCGTGGATAAACTCCACCTCCGTTTTCTTTCCTGCCAAGAGGTCCTGGTAGAGTGAAAAAATTATAGGACGGCGATTGAAAAACTGTCGTAACACCCACCCCACAAACCCACCGATGCAAGGGATATCTAGGGTGTGACAGATTCTTGCTAATCCCGTCAGGGAGGAACGACCGGGAATGGGGCGGGGCTTGATTGCAGCAGCTCGATATACGTCCAAGATTTCCTTCAGCAACGGGATGGCCACCTGCCGCCGCCAATCCGGGTAAAGGAGTCCCTCGGAAATGAAATTCGACGCAGAAAGACAGGAGACATACCCGACAGCATTAATTCCAAGTTTGGTGTAGCGAACCCCGTGGATCTCCGGAGTAAAGGAAATCCGCAAACCAGCCTGGAGGAGCACACTTTTTGCTTTTCGGGCAGCGTCGGTAGCTTGGGAAAACATCGGCCCAAGCATGGTGATGCCGTCCAGTTGCAGGGTTACTTCTCCCGGAGCAACTAGGGCCACGTTGATAGAGGTCGTCGCCGCCAGGAGTCGCTCCTGGGGTATCCACTCTGTGAACAAATAGTCACAGATCCCATTCTGAATAGCTATAACCGTGGCGTTTTTTAAATAAGGGTGGGCCTGACGAAGGGCCTCGGCAGTCGCGTGAGACTTGACACAGAAAAGGACTAATTCCGCGTCCTTCAAAGCGTCGGGGGCGAGCTCAAAGCGAACGGGGATCTTGTGGATCCTTCCCTTGGAGGAAAGGAGCAGATATCCTCGGCTTCGGACCTTCTCCGCGTGGGCTCCCCGGCCCACCAGAATAACGTTTTCCGGACCATAGTGGCGAGCCAAGAGCCCGCCGAAGAAAGACCCGATAGCCCCGGCTCCCAAAACGCCGATTTTCATGCTGTCACCGAATGAGCTTTTCCGGGATGGCCCTCTCCGAAACACCTTCTAAAAATAGACACACAAGTTTACAGGGTTAAATTCGCAAATCGGAGTTGCTGCAAATTCTCGAGAATTCCCAAATTCGCCAAATGTTGGACGGGTGGGTGATACTATCTGGAAAGTTTACGCGAAAAAAGTTAATGGTACTCTCCATGCCGGGAAGGCCGAGTTGTTGCGTCGGCGGTGAGCCTCGGCCGCACTACCGTACATTGGAACTGGGTCGCCTTCGTTCAGGGCAATCTTCCGAACACCAATCCCCGGCGTGCCGGCACTGACAGACAACCCTGCTTGAGCCCATTTGCCGGGCTGATAGCGGAAGGCTTGGGGATTCGAGCACTACTGGGTGGTGTGACCACTCCTGCCTCAAATTCGGCGTGGGTGTTAAATTCCAAAAGTCTTGGCCGATTCGGCCTGGCAGATCAAGATCTGGTCTTTCCGAGGTCCCCTCGGAGGCAGCAACCCCGGGCCTAGGACTACTGGGAATCGCCGGGCAGGGAACATCATCCCGCACCTTAGGCTTTGGCCAGTTGTTGGTTGCTCCAAGCGGCTTCCAATTCTCGCAGGAGAACCGCAGCCAAGAGACTTACGTTTGGAGGCTCTAACATTGAGAAATGGTCGCCGGGAACTTCAACTACACGGAACTGTTGGCCTGGGATCGTACTCCACCCTAGGTCGGCGCGAAGTTCTTTGCCGGACATCTCCGCTAAAACGTTTTTGTCGTGAGGCAGGAACATGACGATTTCGCGCTCGATGGGGACGATTTGATAGTTCTTGATGAACTGAACATTAGTTCGGCCAACGGCACACAACCGACGAATAAACTCCGGAGAGGCCTCCGGTGGGACTGCTCCCTGCCGCTTTGCTTCGTTCAAGGCAGTCTCAAATACCTGCTCAGGCGGCAAAGCGCGCAGGGCCTCGTAGGACAACCGCACAGGTACAGGACTAAAGTGACTGGTGAAATCTACCAAATCGCACAGAAACTTTGCTTCGTCATTGAGATCGACCTCATCGTAAATGGAAGGCAGCGGAGTATCCATGAAAGCCAGGAAGCCGACTTCTCTTTGCCCAGCAAGGAGCTGGTGGGCAATCTCAAATGCCAAAATACCTCCTGCAGACCAACCGGCCAGGAAGTAAGGTCCACTGGGCCAGGCCTGTCGGATGGCTTCGAGATACTCCGAGATCATTTCTTCCCCTGTGCAATAGGGGTCTTGCCGGCCGTCAGCTCCGCGAGCCTCCAGACCATAGGTGGGCCACTTGTCGGACAGTTGCTGCACCAGGCTTTTGTAGCAGCGGCAGTCCCCGCCCAAGGGATGCAAAAGAAATAAAGGCGGCCTTTCTGGACCCGAGGCCAAGAGAACCAACGGGGGAGCAACTCGGGCACTCTCACCACCAGACCCGGAGCTAACTGCAATCTTTTCGCTAAGTACACCTGCTGCGGCCTGGGCTAGGGACCTGATACTCGGGTTTTCTACAAAAGTGGCAACGGGCAAGGTGAAGTTCAGTCGGGCCTCCAAGTTGTTTTTCAGCTCCATGGCCATCAGCGAGTCGAGGCCAAGGGCACTGAGAGGTATCTCCGGGTCGATTCCTCCGGGTTCCAAGCCCATGATTCGGGCGAGTTCCCGGGCGAAGTACTGCTCGAGGAGCCTTTCCCGCTCTTGCGGTGGTGCCTCGCGGAGTTGGCCTAAGAAAGCGTGATCGATCTCCGGCTTAATGGAGGCAGGTTCGGAGGTCCCCAAATCTGCCAGTTTTTCCAAGATAGGTAGGCGGCGGCCTCCCATCGACTGCTGTACCCGGGACCAATTGGCATCTACCACAACGACCTGGGGAGGGGAGCCCCCGAGGATCTTCTCTAAGGCTGTAAGTGCGACGGCCGGCGGCAAGAGCTTCAACCCCCGGGCTTCCAGACTCCGCGAGATCGTCTCTTTGCCTGCCATTCCAGATTCTGCCCAAGGTCCCCAATTGATCACCGTAGCAGGCAGTCCTTGGTTCCGTCGCCAAACGGCGAATGCATCCAGGAAACCGTTTGCCGCAGAATAATTTGCCTGTCCGGGAGAACCCAGAACGCTTGCTATAGAGGAAAAGAGTAGGAAGAAGTCGAGTTCCCGCTCTCTGGCGAATTCGTGGAGATACCAAGTACCATCGACCTTTGGCTTCATCGGAATCTGGAGATGGGAAGGATCCAGGTCCCGAAGGAGCCGGTCTTCTAGGACCCCGGCGGCATGGACGATCCCGCGAACCACCGGGAAACTGGGGGGAATACCGCGAAGGGCTCTCTCAAGGGAGGCAGCATCACTCACATCGCCCTGAAGGATCGCCACCTGCGTTCCAGAGGATTTGAGCTCCTCGATTTGCAGAAGGACCTCTCCGGCAGGAATTCGCCGAGCAAGCAAAGCCAAGTAGCGAGCTCCATGGCGTACAAGGAAGTGTGCCACATGAAGGCCAAGGGCTCCCAATCCCCCGGTGATCAAATAGGTGCTATCGCTGCGGATTCGGACCGGTTGGGGCACCATCGGCCGTTGCTTTCTGCGGCCTATCACCGCGGGTGCGTTCGCCGAGGATGCCTCGCTCGACTGCAGAGCTTTTTCCTGACTTTGGTCAACCCAGGACTCCCCTCCTGTGCTGCCTGCCGCGGCCGCCTCCCTATCTTGGCTAAGTTTGGTTCGGATGACGATTTTGCCGATATTTTTGCGTTGGGCCATAAAGCGGAAAGCGGCCTGGATGTCGTTGGCCGAAAACTCTGTGTAAGGGAGCGGGCGGTAATGACCAGCTTCGAAATGTGCCAGGATTTCCTCAAGGAGGCGACGCACAAGCTCCGGGCGTTGCCGTAGGAGGCGATCCAAATCGATGGCATGATAGGAGAGGTTATCCTTGAAGGGTGCCAGCCCAATCATCCGATTCTGGTAGATGTCCATTTTGCCGATTTCTAAGAACCGCCCATAAGCCCGCAGAACGCCGAGGCTGGCGACCATCATTTCTCCAGGCAGGGAGTTGAGCACCACATCGACGCCCTCGTGGTCGGTGAGCTGGCGGATTTCATCTGCAAATGCGGTGCTGCGGGAGTCGAGGACGTGGTGCACGCCAATTTTTCGAAGGAATTCACGTTTCGTTTCGCTGCCCGCCGTAGCAAAGATTTCTGCTCCAATATGTTGAGCGATTTGGATTGCTGCTAAACCCACGCCGCCTGCCCCAGCATGGATAAGTACTCGCTCCTCTTTTTGCAGACGGGCAAGCCACACCAAAGCATAATAAGCCGTGAGGAAGGTGATAGGAATGGTGGCCGCTTCCGCGTGCGAAAGGAATCGAGGCTTAGGCACTAACGCATACTCTGCAGAAAGAGCATGAGATGCAAAGCTGAATGGAGCAACCCCGAAAACCTCATCTCCCACTCGGAACCGTTCGACGCCATCTCCCACAGCGGTCACAATGCCTGAACACTCGATCCCTAAGGGGACTACAGGGTCGGTGATACCCGGATACAATCCCAGGGCCTTCAAAACATCGCTGAAATTGAGCCCTGCTGCATGGACCTCCAGCTGGACTTGTCCGGGCCCGGGTTTATCCGGAGAAAATTCCTCCCATCGGAGTGCGTCGAAACTTCCGGTTCTAGCCAGTCGAATTCGGAATGGCCCCTGAGGGGGCAGCGTGACTCGGTCAGAGGAGCCCTGCTTTAAGATGTCCGAGGCAGGCAGAAGTCGCGGAACCCAGCGGAACCCTCCACGGACAGCAACCTGTGGCTCCCCATCCGCACGGCTTAACTCCGCCCAAAGGACATGAGCAAGCTCCTGGGGGTAAGAATCCGGATCGACGTCGATCAATGTACATCGCAATTCCGGATGTTCCAAACTGGCCGAACGCACGAAACCCCAGACCATCCCTTGCAGCAATCGAGCAAAATCCGGGGCGGAAATCACCGGTTCGCACTTCCAACCGTTTGAGCTGTAATGTCCGAGAGCACCGGTGGTGGCCGGAGAGCCGGCGGATGGTTCCCGGCTGTCGCGATCTGAGGGATCGGCCGCGGCAATCGACGACGGAACCTCGGGTGCGTCCCCGTCTGTCTCTTCGCAAGGGATGGGTAGGCCTCCGGTCACAACCACTAGGCGTTCCAACGGAACCGAGCAGGATGTCAACGCCTGGACGATCGTAAGCAGGGTTGTGGAAATTTCTTCCCGAAGACTTGCTAGCCCACCATCTCCTAAAGAAGTTTGGGTTCCGGGCCCCGGGGCTTCCAAATAGCTGGCTGCTAGATAGACCACCCGAACCGGCTTGCCAGGGGCAGCACGATTTGCTTCTGCAGTGGCCTGGATAAAGTCGGCCACTGATCCTCCGCGACAGCGGAAGTACCTCGGTTGCTCCGGCTTCTGCAAATGGATCGGCTGCCCGGGGAGGTCATTTTCAGGCATTGGGGAGGCGGTGGGGCACGGCTGGATTCGAAGGCCGTCCACGATGCATACTCGGTACGCGATGCCGCGTGCATCCAATTCCTCGGCCAATGTATTCAGTAACCGTGAAGGTTTCCCCACGAGCAACCAAATCGGCTCTGCTTCAGAAGCGAGCCCCGGGTGGCAAGCTTCTTCCTTTCTTTCGACCTTTCCGGCCCGTAACCACGTCATGCGGTAAAAGATGTGTCCGATGTCTTTTGCTGCCTCCTCGGCTGCACCGGCATACCCCAATCTTTCCACCCGGATGCATTCCAGTTCCGCAACTACTCGGCCCTCGGGATCGAGCCACAACACATCAGCCTCGACGAAAGGAGGATTCGGCCGGTCGTCTGCGGAACGTCGAATCGCATAGGAGTAGACTGCCTTCGAAGGGTTATCCCAGATTCGGAAGCGACGGATGAACGTCGGAAGATAGGTATGCCGAGTGTACGAACCATCAGGATCGAGGGGAATAACACCTGCCAAGATATGGAGGGAAGCGTCTAACCAAGCGGGGTGCAACACGTAGTCTTTTGCTTCCGCAAGGATCTTTTCGCAGACTCGGAGTTCTGCTACAGCGTCGCGGCTCCGCCGCCGAAGGTTTGCTACCCCCTGGAAAGCTGGCCCATATTCAAGCTTTCGAGCGGCTATGAGCTGATAGAACTCCTCTTTGGTTTTAAGATCCAAAACTCCGTGTTCCAATTCCCGAAGGTCAATCATGGGCGGGCGGGTTGCTTGGGAACGTTTTTCCGCGATTACTTTTCCGCTAGCATGGAGGGTCCACTGCAGCTGGCCGTCCCCAGAGCCCGCCGGAGCACTGTAAACCTCGAAGAATCCTTCATCGCCACTTTCGGTTGAAACCGTCACTTGCAGGAGCTTGCTGGATGCCTCTGGCAAAGGGAGGGCCTGGTGGATCATTAAGTTTTCCACCCGGTGGTTTCCTTTGCCGAATAGTTCCCGAGCCACTGCCAGTCCAATCTCCAAAAAACCGGTGGCCGGGAATACCGGGGTTCCTTCCACTTTGTGATCTTGCAAGTAATTGGGGTTTCGAGCGGAGATTCGAGCCTCGTAAATACGATGGGGTACCGGCGAGGGAATTCGAGCACCTAATAGGGGGTGTACTACGGGGCCAAGACTTTTCTGCCCAGTTCCCCGAGCGGGGCTCTTTGCTTCGAACCAGTATCGGCTTCGGTCGAAGGGATAGGTTGGCAAGAAGATGCGGCGCCGAGTCCAGCTTTGGTCAAACGCCTGCCAATCGATTTGGGCTCCTGCGACATAAAGTTCGGCAACTGTTCCCAAAAGCACTTCCCAATCGTTGTGCCCTTTTCGCAACGAGGGACCGGCAACTCCCCGCCAATGGCTGAGGCATCGACGAGCCATCCCCAGAAGCACCGGAGCCGGCCCAATTTCTAGCCAGATGTCGGGCCTCTCTTCGGACAGGCTGAGAATCTCTTTTTCAAATAGCACGGGGGAACGGATGTGTTCCCGCCAATAATGAGCATCAGGAACGGTGTCCAGGAGCCTACCTGTCAAATTCGAAAATAAAGGAATAGAAGGTGCTTGGAACTGTACTTCTTTGGCAACGGCCTCAAATCGGTCGAGAATGGGATCCATTAACGGGCTATGAAAGGCATGAGAGACAGTCAACGGGTGGACGCCGAAGCCCCGGGCCTGGAAATCTCCGATAAGCCTTTTTACTACACTAGCACGACCGGAAAGGACCGTATTTTCCGGTCCATTAGCTGCAGCTATAGCAACGTCTGCCTCTAATTCTTTAATTGCCCGGCGAACTTCCTCCTCTCCCGCAAATATCACTGCCATCATTCCGTCCCGCGGAAGTTCGGCCATTAACCGGGCCCGATGAGCAATTAATTTCAGTCCATCCTCCAGCGAGAAAACTCCAGCGACACAGGCAGCCACATATTCCCCCACGCTATGACCCAGAAGATAGTCCGGCTCGATTCCCCAGGACTGCCAAAGGGTAGCCAAAGCATATTCAATCGCGAATAGGGCAGGCTGCGTGTAAAGGGTCTCGTCGATTAAAGAGGTAGACTCTTCGCCCGCCAGACCAAACTTATCCGGATACAGGACTGACAGAACTGGGCGGGGCAAGTAAGGACGGAGAAGTTCGTCGCAACGGTCGAGTGTCTGCCGGAATATGGGACAAGTCTCGTATATCTCCCGGCCCATTCCCACATATTGGGAACCCTGCCCGGTGAAAAGAAAGACAACTTTGGGCCTGCCCAGAAGTCTGACCTGGGCAGAGCGAATGCTAGGGTTTCGTTTCCCCGCCAGGAATTCATCTAGCCGCTGCTTCAGCTGCTCGAGACTGCCCGCCGTCACAGCCAGACGGTGATTAAAATGAGATCGTCCGGCAGTTACCGTGTGGCAGATATCCGCTAAAACCAGATCTTGGTGCGAATCCAAGAACTGCCTAAATTTCCCAGCCAGCTTTTGTAAACTGCTGCTGCTTTTCGCGGAAAGGGTGAAGACGTGGAGGGGACGATCTGAGCCTGACCTTTGGGGGACAGGACTGATGTAATCTTGCATCACAACATGAACATTAGTTCCCCCAAATCCGTAGGAGCTGACCCCAGCAATTCGTTTGCCCGGCGGGACATCCCACTTCTGCCTCTCTCGCGGGATGATCAGACGGGTTCCCTCCAAGCGGATGTTAGGATTCAACCTCGTCAAATGAAGTTGGCCTGGGATAAACCCATGCCTCATCATTAGGGCAACCTTAATGATGCCGGCGATTCCCGAGGCCGTTTCCGTGTGCCCGATATTGGCTTTTACCGACGTTAAATAGCAGGGAGAATCGGAATCGGCAGACTTCCGGAAGATAGGTTGCAAGCCTTGAATTTCGATGGGATCCCCAAGGGGTGTGCCCGTTCCATGGGCTTCGATATAGGTTACTTCCCGCGGTGAGACTCCTGCATTAGCCAAAGCGGCACGGATGACCTCCTGTTGCGACCGGGCATTTGGTGCAGTGATTCCTGAGGTGCGTCCATCTTGGTTGGTCGCACTCCCGCGGAGAATTGCCCAAATTTGGTCGCCGTCCCGAAGGGCATCACTGAGTCTTTTCAGAACAATGATCCCGCAACCCTCTCCTCGGACGTAGCCGTCGGCAGAGGCATCGAACGGTCGACACTTTCCGGTGGGAGAAAGCATCCTGGCCTTGGAGAAAGCGATCATAACCTCCGGGGAGAGGATGAGGTTGACCCCTCCGGCCAGGGCAAGATGACATTCCCGATACCGCAAGCTCTGGATTGCCAGATGCACGGCAAGTAAGGCCGAAGAACAAGCGGTATCGACGATAAAACTCGGACCGCGAAGGTCCAACACGTAGGAAATTCTGTTTGCGGCGATGCTTAGGGCATTCCCCGTCCCCACATGGGCATCGATGTATTCAAAGTGGTTTTCAAAGTGGGTGGGGATTTTCGAATAATCGGTACCTCCGATCCCGACAAAGACGCCGGTGGGACTTCCGGCCAGTCGGTCGGGAGCGATTCCTGCATTTTCCAACGCCTCCCAAGCAACTTCCAGCAGCAGTCGCTGCTGGGGATCCATTCGGGAGGCCTCTCGCGGGGCAATTCCAAAAAAGAGAGGATCGAATTGGTCCACCCCGTCGACAAATCCACCCCAACGGGTGTACATTTTCCCTGGGGCATCCGGATCGGGGTCGTAGAAAGCATTTGCATCCCAGCGGTCGGCTGGGATTTCCCCGGTGGCATCGATTCCCTCGGCAATGAGATGCCAAAACTGTTCGAGGTTTTCGGCCCCTGGAAATCTGCAGGCCATTCCGACGATGGCAATCGGCTCCGCGGTTTCGGCAGTTCGTGCCAGCCGCTCCTCCAATAAGCGGCGTTGTGCCGGCGATAGCCTAGCCAATCTTTCCGAGATGTCCCGCATGGGAAATCGATTTCCAACTCCGTAGTTAGGCAACGTGATCTTCTTGGGCTCCGCTTTCCAAAGCCGTCGAAGCTTCCGTTTCCTCTAGGCTTTCCACTTCTTGAAGCAGTTCCTCGAGCACTTCGTTGTTCAGCGGGGAACTGCTTGGGGGAAGATTAGGCTCTTCCTCTTCAACGCGGCCGCCCACCACGTGGGCCAGATATTCAGATAGAGCTGCTGGGGTGGGATAGTTCCAAGCTACCGTAGGTGTTAGTCGCACATTGAGAATCTGCTCGAGGCGTTCCGTGAGTTCCACGGCTGTGAGAGAGTCTAGCCCGTATTCGGCAAATGGGCGATTTCGATCAATTTCCGCTGGGTCGACCCCCGCCCTTTCGACAAGCCAATTCAAAAGCAGTTCCTCGATCTGCCGCGTCAGCCGGCGAATTTCTGCATCCGTCATAGGACGCCGGACGCGGAAAGGTGACTTCCACTTTCCGTCCCCATCTCCGTCCTTGTTTTTAAGCCCATCCCCGGAAGCTTGACTACTTGGCTCATGGACCACTGGGGAAGGGGCACTGGATCCATCGTCCCCCAGCGGCCCTGAAAACGCTCCTGTATCCCCACTGCTTGTTTCCATCCGACGGCGTGGCTCGGACCGCATCTGGTGTCGGAGCCGGCCGGGGCCTACCACGGCTGAGGTTACGGTGCTGTCCTTCCGCCGCCATTCAGCCACCGTCTTCAGCTGGGCTGCCAAAAACTTCTCCCGACAAAGCGTTCGCTGGATTTTACCGCTGGTAGTCCGCGGGAGGCTTGCCTGGCGAATGAGAACAATCGCTTGGAGATCAAGATCGAATTCTTCGGTTACCGCGCGCCGAATTTGCCGTATCACTTCGCGGTAGTCCAAGTCTCGATAGCGGCGGTCCACCTCCTGAACCACTACAAGTCGCTCTTCTCCGTCTACTTCCACCGAGAAGGCGGCTCCTCCGTCCGCAATCAATGCGGGATGAGCACGTTGCACTGCCAGCTCGATGTCTTGGGGATAGTAGTTGCGGCCACGGATGATTATAACTTCCTTAAGCCTCCCGGTGACGTACAGCTGGCCGTCGTGTATGAAACCGAGATCTCCGGTCCGGAGGTACGGGCCGTCACCGTCGGGCAAAACCTGGGCTTGGAAGACCCTCGAATTAATCTCGGGCTTGTTCCAATATCCCGCAGCCACATTCGGGCCTTTCAGCCATATCTCTCCTACCTGGCCCGCAGCGGCGGGCTGTGCTGTTTCCGGATCCACTATTTTCACCGTTTCTCCTAGGAGTCCGTTGCCACAACCGACCAAAGGTTGAGCCTGATCGGACTTTTGGACAGGAACCACCCGCCCCCGGGTCAAATGTTCCCGATGCACGTAAAGAACTTTGGGAGAAGCGGGCCCTTCCCCCCCGGCGGCTAGCAAGGTGGCCTCCGCCAAGCCGTAACATGGATAAAAAGCGGTTTCCCGGAATCCATAGGGTCCAAAAGTTTCCGCAAAACGCCAGAGAGTTTCTGCCCGGATCGGTTCTGCTCCGCAAAAAGCTACCTGCCAACAGCTCAGATCCAAACTTTGGCACTCATGCGGAGGGATTTTCCTCACGCAAAGCTCATAACCGAAATTGGGGCCGCCACTGACTAAAGCCCGGTACCGGGAAATGGTCTGCAACCACCGAGCCGGCCGTTGGAGGAAACTCGTAGGTGCCATTAACACACTGTGGCCACCTGTGTAGAGAGGGCTTAGGATCCCCCCGATCAGGCCCATGTCGTGATATGCGGGTAACCAGAAAACACCGATTCCCGGTTGCCCTGGAGGATCCACCCAGGGGATTCCAAATCCCGCCCGAATCATCTCCAGGTTCGACAGTAAATTCCGGTGAGTGACAATCACGCCCTTGGGATGGCTAGTAGACCCCGAGGTGTATTGGAGAAAGACAGGCCCTTCCGGGGAAAGAGCGGGCGGTTTCCAAGTCTTGGCTTCCGCAACCTCAATCGTGTCCACGCACATCCAATTCAAAGACGCTAGCTCGGGTGCCACACGCGACAAGTCTAAGGTGGCCAGCGTTTGGGAACTGGTTAGGGCGATCCTTGCCTGGCAATCCTGGGCGATTGCCGTCAGACGAGGCACGGGCCGCTTCGGCTTCGGATACGTCGCCGGAACAGCAAGGACCCCCGCCGCCACACATCCGAAAAATCCGATGACGAAGTCCAATCCCGGCGGGAAAACCAGCACGACTCGATCCCCGGGACTGGCCAGCTGTTGAAGCCGGCCAGCCACTGCCTTCGCCCGAAGGGCAAGGAGACCAAAAGTCAAGGATTCCGCCTCTCCATCGTCAAATTCGAAAGTGTAAACCGTACGGTCCCCTCGGCTGGCAGCTTGCCATTCTAGCACCTCCAGGAGGTTTGAAAACTCATTTGGTTGCCGGGACGGGAATTGGAACTCGTTCATCCCATAGGATTCCTCACCTTGCGCCCAACGGGCTTTTCGTTATAGCGTTCCCGGAGACGGGGCCATCTTCTCCGGGGGCTCGGTTGGGTGCCCCGAGGGCGTTCCTGCCCGGTTTTTCCACAGATTTTTCCTACCTTACCGGTGGAAAGCCACAGGACGTCTCCAAGTCACGGAATGGAAGTTTATGTTTCTCCCCTTAAAAGAAGGAAGATTAAATTCCGCGGCCCTGTAAGTTTAAGCTATGGTGCACGTAGTCTCGCCGGGAACTTTTGCGGCTCTCCCCACCGATAGATTTCCACAAATTTCCCTATTTTCACATCGTCATTTTCAGATGGTTGCCCCGTTTTTTCCCTCGGGATGGAACGTTTCCCGATCCTCCCCGGGGGAGCTATGAGATCGCGAAGTTGATAGACACTCTGCCTCGCTGGTTTAGTCCAGCTTAATTAGACTTTTCGCCGGGACAATTAAGGAAATTCGGGAGTTTCTCTCAACGACTGGCTCGCCGCCCGGAGAACCGGAAGTAGGCCTCATTCTCCCCCGGAGCCCCCTGCTAAAATTGAAAACTCCATGGTGTATGACCTGCTAAACTAAAAATTTTAAGGGAACTGGGCGATTTGGTGAGTGCAAGCTAAAAAAAGCAAAATTTCCTGGCTAGCTGTGATTTTAACAACCGAGAGTCCAGTTGGCAAAGATCATAATAAGCGTTGCTTTTGTAGGTATTACCCCCACAGTCTCTGGACTTCGCTTGGGAGTCGGCATGGGGCATTGTCGATTTCGGTCGGAGGACTTAGATTCCTTAAGGCCGTCTCTCCGCTCTTGGATCGCCGTCTTCGTGGCAAAGTACTTCCGCAACGGTTATCATCGGGCAATACGAGCCGAATGGGCGTCGTATGTCGATAGGAGTCGTTCCCTGCGGTGGGGAATAGCCATTCCTTTCACCAAATATGAGCCGAGGTAGGGCAGTTACCTCGCAGGGGGAATGCTGATGGGGTATGGTGTTTTCCAGATTCGGGATAATGTGGGGCCACAAAGCGAATCTTGGGAAGGTTGCGGGAAAAGACCCGGCAGATCCTTAGTCAGAATCTTCGGTGCTGTGGTAACCGCTTTAGGGGTGGGCATCGTAACCGATAAGCTTTGATAAGGTTTGGAGTCTGATTTTGCGTTCTCCAGCTGGCCCTGTCTTCTTCCGGTTTGCCGCAAGAGCTGGCAATGGCCGGGTAATTCGCTTCGGGTGGTGTTTGCGTTCTTGAAGGTCGTAAGTCCTAGATTGTTTGGAAAAATGGTCTGGAATAATCTTTCAATGTATTGGACGTAATCTAGACCCGGCTTTTGGCATAACCTAGATCGGGGTTTGAACAGAGTGGTTACATGTGGTTAGCTATCGTTGCCGGGAGGCGATGATCTTTCTGACAGTAGCCACTCGAGCAAGGGGTAAACTAGCAGTGGCTGAGGGAGATCCCTCTTTTGGGAGTGTCAAAATTTGGCTATCGAGTCCGCCGAACAACGCGAGACATCTTGGAGGCAATGGTTGCCCTGGATACGGGACGGAGGTGAGTCCTCTTTCTCGCCTGCAGTGATTCCCTTCTTTTGCTTTCCCTATGCCGGTGGGGGGAGTTGGATCTTCGCTCGATGGCCCAAGGCTTTTCCCGAACATTTCCGCGTGCTTCCTGTGGTGCTGCCTGGGCGGGAACACCGATTGGTTGAGCCCCTTCCTGAGTCAATCGAACAAATTGTCCGGGATTGGATCCGGGCGTTGGCTCCACTGTTGGGGCAGGACCCTTTCGTACTCTTCGGGCACAGTTTTGGAGCTTTGATTGTTTTTGAAATAGCCCGTCAGCTTGCTCGTGAGGGGTTACCTTGTCCGCGGTTGGTGATTCTGAGCGGGTGTCGTGCACCGTGTTTACCTCGTACATGGTCTCCAATCCACCACTTGCCGGAGGAAAAGTTTGCACAAGAGGTGGAGCGAAGGTTTGGTGCTTTTCCTCCGCAACTTCGGCGAGACCCGAGAGCCTTTCAGATCTATCTCCGTATCCTTCGTGCGGATTTAAAAGCCGTGGAAACGTACGAGTTTCAAACCGGGACTTTGGCAACTTGCCCCTTCGCCGTTTTTGGAGGGCGGGATGATCCCTACGTGCCTGTGACGGACCTGTTCGACTGGGCGGGCCTCACCAAAGGAGAATGCAGGGTGGAAGTCTTTCCGGGAGGACACTTCTTTCTTAGGGAACATCATTCACTTTTCCTGAGGGCGTTGCTGGGCCAATTACAGCGTTTGAAATCATCGGTAGGGCGGTGATTCCGGCTCCGGCTTAAATGCTGTTGAAGACCCCAAGGGGGAACCCTCAGCCGGTGGGTTCCGAACTCCGATCGATGACATGGTAAAGAAGCAGGAAGTCGATGATTATTTTTCCCGCCGCTTAGAAGTTCCCCCCAATTTGTGTGTAATTCGGCGGAAGGCTGTCCTGCTCCCGTCGTGCTCCTCCTTTGAAAAAATGTGAAAAGTTTGGGGGTGGAGGGGAGTAAAAAGACGGGATCGGTGGGTGACGGTAACACCTGTTCCGAGGTTTTTCTTTATTTGACCAAGGGAATTTTTGGGCGAACGCGGGGATGGGTCGGAAAGGAGCGGAAAGTTCGTTGGCCCCCGGTACTATCCATGTATGGGTGTGGGAGCTAGACCGCGAGGCTGCCATACCCGCGTTGATTTCGGTCTTATGTGCAGAGGAGTTGGTTCGGGCCCGACGTTACCGCCGGGAAACTGACCAGATCCGATTTGTCTGCTCTCGCGGCGGAATGAGGAGGATTTTGGCGGACTATGTAGGGGTTGCTCCTCAGGAGTTGAGGTTCGGTGTTGGCCGGGTGGGTAAACCTTTTCTGGTTTGGCCTTCTGTCAAAGAACTGCGATTTAATTTGGCCCATTCGGGGGGGTTAGCAGTCTTGGTGGTCTCGAGCTTGGCAGAGGTGGGTGTGGACGTAGAGTGGGGCCGTAAGGTTGTCAACACGTCTGGCTTGGCCCAGAGGTTCTTTTCTTCCGAAGAGGCCGCCGCGATTTCCCGGCTTAGCGGAGAGGACCAGCAGATGTTGTTTTTGCGGTTCTGGACTTGCAAAGAGGCCGTCCTAAAAGGAGTAGGGGCTGGCTTGACCCTCGGCCTGGAGAAGGTGGCGATCCCTTGGCTTTTGACCGCGTCAGCGTTTTCTTTGCCGCCCGTATGTGGAGAGGGGGATTGGAGCTCGTCGCCGAGCAAGGTGGTACTTTCAACACAACATTCAGCTAAGCTTTTGGGTGAGGAGGATGGATTTTCGTTTGGGCACGAGTGGTGGGTTTGGGAATGGCGGCCAGGTGCGGAGTATCTTGCGGCCATTGCTTGCTCCCACCCGTGGGAACGGACCTCTATTCGGTGGTGGTCAGGGGATGAGAAGCTAAAGGTTATTTAGGGTTTTAATCCCCGTAGTCTTCGCCTATTTCTCTGGAATCCTAGGGCTAAGTATCTCTGAAAGGATGCTCCAGAGCTCGTTTTTTGCAAGATCGCGCGCCGTGGGGGAGCCCTTAAGCAGGGGCAGCCGATTAAAATGGGTTTTGGGGGGAGAAGAACAGTCGAAAAAGCCTCAGATCGCCGCTGAGTGGCTAAAGTCGCAATACCCTTTCGGGTTTATCGCGAGGTCCATCTTACACCGGAACATACGAGTCGGACTTATCCGCGTGCCCCAGAAACCCTGCGGGTCCCCGAAAAAACTTCGGTGGGAACAAAGCCGGGAAAATTCCGGGTTCATATGTGGGGGAACTGTGAAAAATTCGAGGACCGAGAAGTTAAGCCCCAAATTGGCGATTACCTTGCCGTTCGGGGATCCGAACATTGCCGGGTGGAGACCTGAACTCTGCGTTACCGCCGGATTTTCGGAAGCTTCGAAGGAGGCATTCAGAGGCTCCAATTTTTATCTGCGGAACCGCCAAGGTTTGGCGAACCTTTTGCCGACGACCATTGCTCGCCGTTTGCTTGGGGAGGGGGAGTTGCCAGGAGGGGCGGCTTGGGAAACGGAAGATGGCCGGAAAACCCAGGGCGTCAAATGTCGCCAAAGCCTTTTACGGAGTACCCACAACAACAAAGGGTGCCCAAAAATAGGGATGCTCCCATTCTTTTCCCGTGCCCTTGATTTCCAGTTGAGCTTCCCGGAGAGTCTTGGGTATTTCTAAAATGTCCTTGACAGAAAATTCCGGGCTGAGGCCCCGTGAGCGAACTTTCTCGCTGATCGACTGGGCTATTCTTCGCATGAGGTTGCTGGCTACTTCGCTATCCACATCCCATACGGCAGCTAAGGTTTGTCTTGCACCTGCGACCACAAACCCCCGAGTGACTCCCCAAATCCCTTCCCCTTCTAATTCCACCCCTCGCTGAGTGCGGCATGCGGAAAGGAGTACAAGCTCGGTCGATCCGAGAGGCAGGCGGTAGATGTCTGCCAGTGTTAGCAGTCCCTCTCTGAGGGGAGACCTTTCCGGAACCGAAAGGAGCAAACAGGAACCCCATGGCCCAGATTCTTGACTGCTCACTCCGTGTGTCGCTAAATGAAGGATGTGGGCCCCGTTGGAAAGTCGGGTGAGTTCCTGCTTTGTTGCGGAGCGATCGGCCGGCCAAACATCTAGTCGGAGTTCTACCCCTAGGCCGGATTTGCGGAACTGCTCTGCTACTTGATTGCACTCTTGAATCACAGAAAGTAAAGGCCGCGGTTCCGGGTGGTACTCCGGAAACATGGCTTTTCCAAAGGAAACAACTTTGCTGGGAATCGCTCGGGCACGTGTGCTCCGTGCCAGTGCCACGGCAAGCGACGGCAGGTATAAAATGGGATTTGCTACCTCCACCAAGAACTTTTCTGCAGGACCATGCGGGACAATCAGTGCTTGGAAGGGCAACATTCCCAGTGGGCCGTCCGCCACAATCGCTAAGGTATCGTAAGAGCTTCGGTCGGAAATCCGCTCAAGAATAGGTTGAGGAAGCAAAGCTCTTCCCAAAGCTTCGAGGGCTTCGATCGGAGGAGTCGATTGTTTATCGGCTAGGATCTGCAGCAATCCGATTCGTTGACTTAGGATTTGCCGCAGCTTGGTAATGGAAAGATTTCCCGACGAAATCTCCGACTGGCCGCTTTTGTGAACAACCTTATTAAGTGCGGCCGCGTCTTTTTCGGTCAGCTTTAATTCCCACAGAGTGCCTGAGGAGGACGAATTTGCTTCCGGAAGAACGAGCAGGAAAGTATGTTCCAAATCCGTGAGATACCAAAGCACTAGCAGCCTGTTTTCGCGGATCCAAGCTGCTCCTTCGCTGAACCAATTTGGGGAACTTGGCGAGTCCACAATCGCGCCAATAAAACTTTTCTCTCCTCGAGATATCCAAAATTCCCGAACTAACTCGCCATACCTGCGATCTAAAGCTTGCAGCTTTTTTCGGAGCTGCTCTCGTTGGTCTTCGTCCGCTGTTTGGTTAATCCTAAAAGCAAGCTCTGCCATTTCTAACTGGAGAGTTTGCAATTCCGGCTGCGAGGTGCCGGTGTCCTCTGTTGCTGCTTGCGCCGAACGGATTTCCTCGAGCAACCACTGTCCGCGGGATTCCTCGAAGATCTTAAGCACTTTGGGAATACTCAAACGTGTTCCCCCGGCTGCAAGATCGATAAACCAGGAGACAAGAGTTCCTTCCATCCTGCCCCATAAGCGTTGACGAGCCAGAGCTCGGGTGAAGGGATCGCCGACGCATCGCATCGACAATTGACGGACGCACCCGCAGGCCTGTTCGGCGTAATCCACCGCTTTGTTTTTCAACTCAGGGGCTTCTTCTCCCAACAGCCATGTGCTCCGAGCCAATAGCATCAGATTGTTTCTCCTCAGCTCGAGACTTGTCATCGAGGTAGCTAGTGCTTCCAACGTTGCAGAGGCTTGGTTAGCAAGGTTGAGTGCCTCTTTTGGTTTTCCAAGATCTAACAACAAGAGACCCAGAGAGTTGTAAGTATGCACAAGATCATACGGATTGGTGCGAGCTCTCTTGGAATAAAAGTCTGCAGCAAATTTTAAATCTTCCTCGGCTTGGGAAAGCAGGCGAGGATGCGGAGGGGAAAAGAGCTTGGCCCATTCGTGATAGAGAATTCCGCGGTTTTTGCGACCCTGAGCTTTAGCTTGCAAGCGATCTTCTTCAGGTAAGCGTTCGATTCGTTCGAAGGCCTGAGTATAGCAGGCATCCGCCTTTTCATAAGCAGCGTGCGGCTGGAGCAGCTTCGATTGGCCGAGGTCGTAGTACGTCAGGCCCAGGCCAATAAGAATTGGGATTTCCAACGCTTGAACCTCCTTGCTTAATTCCATTTGCCCCGCGGTTTCCAGCTCTGTTTTTGCTTGGGTGGCGATACCTTTTGCCTCCTCGAAAAGTTGTCGGGCCTTTTCAGACTGACCGCGTGCACGCTCCATCTCTGCTTGGAAGTAGGCACTGATTACCCCCGCTGGAAGAAACTGGAGCCGGATCGACCGTGGCTGGGCAGCGTCTGTACACTGAGATGCCACTCGAGTTAAAACCGCAAGATATTTCTCCCCTGCATACAGTTGATCGATTTCGCGACAAAAGTCGACGGCATCGGTAAGTGCCACTGTGAATGTAGCCATAAGCGGGACATGTTCAGAAGTCCACTTTTTGGGATCCATTTTCAGCAACGTTCCCACCTCCGTTTGGATGGTGGACAACATCCCTTCGTAACGACTTCGGGCCTGTGCGAAGGCCCCTAATGCCCGCTGAAGTCTCGCCAAACGAATTTCTGTGGTGAATCGCAACAGTTTTGCTCGGTCATCATGAAGCTTGCTGGCAACGTTGACGGAATATTCATACCACTTGCTTGCCTCTTCAAAACGATTTTGTCGCTCGAGGTTTTCTCCCAGGCGACGTGCTACTAAAGCCGTTTCGTATGACTGCACGGGGAATTGCTGGAATTGCCAGCGTAGATAAGCCTCCTCTTGGCGGAGTGCCTGAGCCGATGAGGACTGCTGGGCAGCCACCGCCACACCTCCCCGGTCCTCCAAAAAAGAGCCCCAAGTTGTCGCCAAAAGCAAAATTTTTACGGCAAACTGACGAAGAGCGCGGAAAGCTTGTAGGTCCCAGTGGTGAGCTTTCTTCCACATATCCGGAGCCGAACATGGTGGAAGACCGCCTTCTTTCTTTAAGATCCTGGTTGTCTTGGGCAATGTGCTCCTCCTCACCCCAAGAAAAGTAGCGAAAAGGGTTAACCCATAAGAACCTCCGTTCCACGTTGTGCCCGATCGGGTTCGAACCTACTTATTGACCGTTGAGCCGTCCGGCACAAAACACATTGTAACGAAGGGTTGCGTTTTCGTCTTGGGCAAAGCGGGAGAGGGCTTTGTCGCCGCAATGGGTAACGAAAAAACCGCCCTGTTAGGGCGGCTTTTCCACCCAGGTCAAATAGGTTTGAAAACGGTGCAATAGCCGGAGGAGCGACTGGATCGAAATCTGCAATAAAAACACGGATCGGGGTGATTTGCGGTTCACCCCGATCCTTTCGGAGAGGTTGGTCGTCCGGCGGCAAGGACTCGCCTGCGCAACCTCACATCCGATCACGTCAAACGAGCAGGTAGCAGGCGGGGCAGGGTTTTAGTACCGGGTTGTATCGGCGCGACCGAAGCCAAGCTTGTAGCCTACGAGCAGTGTGGATGGATTTTCACCGACATCAGCTCCACCTGTTTTCCAATCCAGGAATATGGAAGATCGTTCGGTGAGGCGAGCTTCGCCGCCTAGCCCCAAGACCGCAGAATCGGTTTGTTCTGCAAATCCTAGCATGGCGGTGAGATCAAAGATGCCGATTGGAAATCGAACGTACGGCCCAATTGTGAAACCGCCAGTAGCTATCATGCTAGTGCCGCCGACCGGAAGTAGGAAGGAGTAGCCCGATTCGTCAAGAGGGACAGTGAATGCCATCCCGACCTCTCCGCCACCCGGGCCGACGACACCAGTATTGAACCGAAGTTGCTGGAAATGCCCTTCGTCTCCGTCGATGGTGTCGACGCCATTATCCCAGAATACCCACAGCGAGGACCGCTCTATTAAACCCACTCCCCCGGGATTTCCAAATTTTTGGATGCCAATAC
>Ga0308410_1000225_pt1 | contig 28802 bp, 23 predicted proteins | sample HotsprOSTMatCore_FD_203467 | JGI IMG/M metagenome (GOLD analysis project Ga0308410, IMG submission 203467) | Hot spring phototrophic mat microbial communities from Octopus Spring, Yellowstone National Park, Wyoming, United States -... | ecosystem: Environmental > Aquatic > Thermal springs > Hot...
TGCTCGATATGGAACGGGCGGCCTCCGAAATCGCCGCCTTTCTACACAACACGGCCCGCGAGGCGAATCCGTCGCCCCCATGAACGAAACTCCTTTGACCTTTCGATGGAGAACGGTTTCCGTCCGCCCCCTGCAACGGGCCGGCTGGCTCAATCGGGGATTGGTGGCAGCCGCCCCCTGGCTCGATGCCGGACTTTTGGTGATCTTTTTTCTGATCGTAGCTTCCCGTGTTGTGATTCAGCCCGGTATTCGCCTGACCCTTCCGGAAGCCCCTTTTCGTGATGGCGTCAATCCCTATGACAGCCTGGTGGCGGTCGTGGTGGCCGGAGGACCGGCGGAAACCCCTGGCGGCATTCGCGAGGTCGTCTATTTTGATGAGGAGCGGTTTTTTCTTTCCCGGCCTGATCATGTGAAGAAGCTTCAGGCGGCTTGGTCGCGGGCCGTTCGTCAGTCGCCCTCCCGCCCGCTTCTTCTTCAGGCCGATCCGGCTGTAACCCAGGGCACGCTCACCCTATTGCTCAAAACCGCCGCGGAAGCCGGCTTCCGTGAGGCGCTCATCGCCACCCGTCCTTCGGAGTCGCTGGCATGGTGAACGGGATCCGATCCGCTTACTGGGACCGCCGGGCAGGGTGGGATCTGTTGGCATCGGGGGCCGCCATCCTGCTGTTGGCATGGCTTCTGGGATGGGCCGCTCGCCCCCTCCGGCGGTCGTCCGAATCCCTTCGACCGACCTCATTCCGGATCTATTTTTTGAGTCCCGACCGCCATCCCGACGCATTCCGACCCATCTATTTCTCGCTTCCGTCGGTCCTGGGATCAAGCCGGCCGATTCTTCTCACCCGCCAATCGCGGGCCATTCCCTCCCCCTTGTGGCTTTCCCCACCGGGCCTGACGACTCCTCCGGTTCCGCGCTTTCCCGTGGAATTGGAACGTCCGTACCCGTGGTTGGAGTCTCCCCTGCCACGCCCACCCCGTTTTCCCGCGCCTCCGGTTTACCCATCGGCGCCAACCGCCGGCGAATGGCGCTGGAAGGCGCTGGCCCCGAACGGCGGGTTGGTGGCGGAACCGGAGGGGTGGACGAATGCCATCCCGGACTCGTTCCCCCGGGGGGGCGGACTTTGGCTTCATCTCGAGGCGGATGAACGCGGTCGGGTCGTGCGGGCGCTGCCGCTGCCCCCGTTCGATCCCGCGGCGGCTAGCCCCGTGGCCGCGGCGTGGCGGCGGGCACGAGTGCAACCAGGACAAAAAACAGTCTGGATTCAGATCGTCCGCCAATTAGAATGGACACCTTCGCCATCGCAGGGAGAACCCCCCAAATGACGCGCATTCCCATGGTCGCCTGGTCGAGCCGCCGCTCGGATCCGCAGGTCGAGGCCTTTCTGCGCCGTCCGGCCGTGGATCCTGCGGCTGAAGAGAGAGCGCGGGCCATCCTGGAGGAGATTCAGAAAGGTGGAGAAGAGGCCTTGGTGCGGATGGTTCGGCAGTTTGATGGCGTCGATCCCGCGACCACAGGGCTCCGCGTTTCGGCGGCGGAATTCGTGCAAGCGCGACGCATGGTGGATCCCGCCTTTCGAAAGGCCTGCCGTCTGGCCCTCCAGCGGATCACCCGGTTTGCCCGAGCGGGGTTGCGACGAAGCTGGCAATGGCACGACCCCGCTGGGGCCAAAATGGGAGAACGTTTCGTCCCGCTCGACCGGGTGGGAGTCTATATTCCCGCCGGCACGGCGCCTCTCGTTTCGACCGTGTTGATGACGGTGACGCTGGCCCGAACGGCAGGAGTCCCGGAGATTGTGGCGTGCACACCACCCGGCCGAGATGGTCGGGTGGATCCCGCGCTTCTCTATGCGCTGGAAACCGCTGGTGCCACCGAGGTTTATCGCCTCGGCGGCGCCCAGGCCATCGGTCTGATGGCTTTCGGGACGGAGCGGGTTCGGCGCGTTCAGAAGATTGTCGGACCCGGAGGCCCCTTTGTGACTGCGGCCAAGCGGCTGGTCTATGGAGAGGTCGCGCTGGACATGGTCGCGGGACCGAGTGAAATCGCCATTCTGGCCGACGATTCGGCCAGACCCGATTTCGTGGCGGCCGATCTGCTTTCCCAGATCGAACACGGATCCGGTCATGAAAAGGCGCTGCTCGTGACGGATTCCAAACCGCTGGCTGAGGCGGTGGCGTCTGCGCTGGAGTCGGGGTTGAATCGCCTCTCCCGCGCCGAGGCGATCCGCACCGTTCTCGGCCGTGGGGGGGTTCTGCTGGCGACCGTTTCTTCGCTCGAGGAGGGGATCCGTCTCTGCGACGCCTTTGCGCCGGAACACCTCGAAATTCAGACTCGGATGCCTACCCGTTGGGCCGCCCGGATCCGGCGGGCTGGCGCCGTCTTTATTGGTCCCTGGACCCCGGAGTGCGTGGGCGATTACGCGGCCGGCCCAAGCCACGTTCTGCCGACCGGGGGCACAGCGGCCTTCTTTTCGGGACTGACGGTCAACGATTTTCTCCGGCGGATCAGTGTCATGCGCTTCGATCGGTCGGGCTTCCGTAAGGTTTGGCCAATTGTCGAGACCTTCGCTCGGGTGGAGGGTCTCGAGGCGCATGGCCTTTCCGGCCGGCTGCGATGGGAGTCGCCATGAGCCGCTGGATCCGCCGGGCCGTGGAGCGAATGACCGGCTATGTGCCGGGGGAACAACGATCCGGGCCAGACGTTCTCAAACTCAACACCAACGAGAATCCCTATCCCCCTTCGCCGCGAGTGATCGAGGCGATTCGCCGGTTTTCCGTCGCGTCGCTCCGGCTCTATCCCGATCCCCTCAGCCGGGAACTTCGTGAAACCATTGCGCAAGTGCATGGTGTTTCGAGCGATCACGTTTTTGTGGGCAACGGGTCCGACGAGATTCTCCGGCTGATCACGCTGGCGTTTGTCGAGGATAATGGCGCGATCGCGCGTTTTCATCCCTCCTACACTCTGTACGATGTTCTGGCCCAGTGCCGGGGTGTCCCGCTTCGCCGGGTGGCGCTGGGTCCCGATTTCGGCTGGCGCTCTCCTCCTCCCCGGCTGCGGGCCTCGCTCTTTTTCCTGACCTCCCCGAACAGCCCCACGGGGCGGCTCTATCCGGATGAGGCGGTGACCGCCTTCTGTGATCGGTTCGACGGCGTGGTGGTGCTCGACGAAGCGTACGCCGAGTTCGCTTCACGCAATGGACTGGCCCTGGCGCGAACGCGGCCGAATGTCCTGGTGGTGCGGACGCTTTCCAAGGCCTACGCGCTGGCCGGGGCGCGGCTGGGGTATGCCGTGGGCCCCACGGCCTTGATTGCGGCTCTGGACAAGATCAAGGACTCGTACAACATCAATCGAATGACCCAGGCCGCGGCCCGGGCGGCACTGGAGGATCAGGCCTATCTCCAGCGGACGGTGGCCCGTATCCGGCGGACGAGGGAACGACTGTCCGAGGAATTGCGGGCTTTGGCCTTTGAGGTGGTGCCCTCGGAGGCTAATTTTTTATGGGCCGCGCCAACCCGCATCACGGCCCGGGCTTTGACAGAGGCCTTGCGGGCACGCGACATTTTAATCCGCTACAATCCCGAGGAATGGCATCCCAATTATGTGCGGATCACTGTGGGTACCGACGCCCAGATCCGTCGGCTTGTAGCCGCTATCCGGGAGATCCAGGAGCAGAGACGATGCGACTGATTCGTTTCGAAGATGAGGTAGGCCAACGAGGGTGGGGAGTGGAAGCGCGCGACGGAACGGTCCGACGGCTGGGCGGTTCGCCTCTTGTCACCCAGGAGGTGGTCGGGCCGTCGGTCCGAGTGGCCAAACGGCTGGCGCCGGTTGAAAACCCACCGGCCATTCTGTGCATTGGGGCCAACTACCGCCGGCACATCGAGGAATCGAATGTGCCGATTCCGCCCCATCCGGTTCTGTTCATGAAGGGTCCCAATGCGATCCAGGACCCGGAGGCCCCCATTTGGCTTCCCCGTTTTTTGCGGAGCGAGAGCGTGGATTTTGAAGCGGAGTTGGCGGTGATTATCGGGCGAACCTGTCGGAACGTCCGCCCCGAGGATGCGCTTGACTACGTGCTGGGCTATACGGCGGCCAACGACGTCAGCGCGCGAGACTGGCAGCGCCACGGCGGAGGCGGGCAATGGTGCCGGGGCAAGACCTTCGACACCTTTCTCCCGCTCGGGCCCTGCCTGGTGACGCCCGACGAGATTCCGGATCCCCAGCAGTTGCGGATTCGGGGAATTCTCAATGGGCAGGTGATGCAGGACAGTCATACCTCCAACATGCTCTTTGATGTCCGGACGCTGATCGCCTTTCTCAGTGGCAGCACGACACTGTATCCCGGGACGGTGATCTTGACGGGAACGCCGGAAGGGGTGGGGATGGCCCGGACGCCGCCGGTCTGGCTCAAGCCAGGGGATCGGTTCACCGTGGACATTGAACGTATTGGCGCACTCTCGAATCCGGTGGAAGAGGAGCCGCTGTAACGGTGGGACCTATCGGCCGACGGCTTCTTCCAGGTGCGCGCGAAGCGCGCGTCCGATCGCTTCGACCGAACCCACTTCGCGGAACCGCGCATAGCCTTCTTCGGCCAGCGTACGGCAGAGGCCGGGATGTCGGCTCAGGAAACGGATGGCCTCGGCCAGGGCCTCCGCATCCTGCCGTGGGCAGAGCCAGAGGTGACGGCCATGCTCGAAGAGCGTCCGAACGGCCGGGCTGTCGCCGGTGACGACAGGCCGGGCCGTGGCCAGCGCTTCGTAGATCTTGTTCTGGATGGTCATTAGGGATTGAGGAGTGGTTCCGAAGGCGCCGAGAGCGAGATCGGCCTTCGCCAGGCACGCTGGGACGCGTTCGGGGGGGAGGGGAGGATCGAATTGGACACGGGTCAAACCCAGGGTTCGTGCCTTGCGCTCGGCCTCGGCCCGCTCGGGTCCGTCCCCTACGAATCGGAACCGGATCTCCGGCTCTCCCTGAAGGCGTGCGGCGGCTTCGATCATCGTGCCGACTCCGTGATTGGGAATGAAGGTGCCGACGTAGACCACGCGGAACGAGCCGTCGGTCGGCGGGGGAAGGGGGTTGGGCTTGAAGAGGGTCGTATCGGCGCCGGTCGGCACCAGGCGGACCCGCTCGGGGGGAACGCCGAACTCCCGGCGTGTCCAGGCGGCGTATTGCGGCGTGTCCTGGAGGATGAGGTCAGGGACGGCCAGGGCAGCCCGTTCCAGCGCATGGAGCAATCGGCCGGTGAAGGGAGCGCGCGCCACCAGTCCCCGTTCCCAAGCGATCAACCAGGGGGACATGAAGGCATCGAGAACCATTTTTCGGCGTCGATGTCGCGCGGCCAGGCGAGCGAGGGGCACGTCAAAGAGGCCAGGATAGCCTAGGACGAGGGCATCCCAGGGACCGGTTCGGCGGAGGCCGGTTAGAAGGCGGAACCAGGCCTGGAAGAGTCGTAAGGCAAAGCGCGGATGGCGCCAGCCACCGCTGGCCAGGCGAACCCGATCCTCGACCCCCCCCCAGAGGGGCGCATGGCATTCCACCACCTCCACGCCCGCCGAGCGGAGACCGGCGATCAGGATCCGGTTTCGGGAATACTCCCGGCGCCAAGTGCCAAACCAGCACACCCGAAGCGGGCGGTTCATGATGAGATGCTCTTGTCCAAAGCCCGTCTCGATGAATGGATTTCTGACGCGGATGTTACCATCCATGCGACGGGGGCTCAAGGCCGTGCTTGACAAAAGGGATAAAAGTCCGATGCAATGAAATCATCACCTTTTCCAAGGGAAAAGCGTGCGTCTTCTTCAGCCCGAAACGCCCCGCGTCTGTCTCCTGATGACCGATCATCACCTGGGAAATTTCGTCCTTTCGCTCCCGGTGATCGAGACGTTGGCCGCCTGGTTTCATGAACGCCCTCTCGTGGTCGTGGACGAACGGTATGGCGGACTGGTTCGCCGGCTTCCTTCAGTGGGCGAGGTGCTGCTCTACCCCGATCAATCCATTCGGCGCCGGGGCGTGATTCGGAACCTTCGGCCGACGCTCTTTGCCCTGCGTCTGGCCGCACGACGGCCTTCGGTGGCGGTGGACCTTGGCGGGCCGCCCCGGGGGGCCTGGCTGGCGCTGGCCAGCGGCGCGCGCCGGCGCATTGGCTTTGAACGGAGTGTCTGGCGGAGGCTTTACACCGATCGGATTCCTTACGCGGAAGCGACCCATGCCTTCGATCGGTACTGCGGTTTTTTGAGTATGATCGGTCGCGTCAGCCGGCCTTCCTGGCTTCGACTGAATGCCCCGGAAGCGGTGAGGGCCGCACTGGTCCACCGCCTGGCGCGCGAGCAGCCCCATCCCGGCGCGCCGCTGCTGGTTGTTCATGCGGGGGCGGGGAAGGCGTGGCGGTGCTGGCCGGAGGAGCGTTTTGCCGAGACGGCCGACCGGTTGGTCCGGCGATACGGCTTCGATGTGGCGCTTTTGGCCGCCGGCGCTGAACGGGCACTGGCCGAGCGCGTGCGCGCGCGGATGCAGGAAGCCACTTCGGCCTTTCTCTTTCAGGGCCCTATCCTCGAATTGTTGGCCCTCCTGGAGCGGGCGGCGCTCTTTCTGGGCAACGAAAGCGGGCCGGCGCACCTGGCGTCTCTGACGGATTGTCCCATGGTGGTCATCTTCGGTCCCTCGAAAGAGACGATTTGGCGACCTATTCGCCAGGACCGATGCGTGGTGTTGCGGGGCGCTCCCTGTGATCCCCGCTGCGATCGTTCGATTTGCTATGCCAGCCGGCGGTGTCTGCTCGCCCTTACGGTTGAGCAGACGGAGGCCGCGGCAAGGGGTCTGTTGGAGGAGACGCGGCCTTTTCCAGCGCCTCGATGAGGCGCTGCATATCGGGAGGAGGGCTGGCCTGAAAGTGCAGCCATTGCCCCGTTTCGGGGTGGCGGAATGCCAGTTCTGCCGCATGAAGCATCTGGCGGGCGATGGGGAATGGAAGGGGCGGCGGGTGGCGGCGGACGTAAAGAGGATCACCGGCCACCGGGTGTCCCAGATGGGCGAGGTGGACCCGGATCTGGTGAGTCCGACCGGTTTCGATCCGGAGTCGAAGCAGAGTCCAGTCGGGAAAGCGCTTCACCGTTTCATAGAGGGTGACCGCCGGTTTTCCTTTCGCGGGGGTGGCGCTCATCCTTTTCCGATCCCACGACGCGCGGCCGATGGGGGTTTCAATCCGTCCTGAAGAAGGCACCGGACGGCCGGCGGCCAGCGCGAGATACACCTTTTGAACTTCGCGTTTTTTGAATTGATTCTGGAGGGACCGCAGGGCGGATTCCGTTTTGGCGACAACCATGAGACCGCTGGTGTCGCGGTCCAGCCGATGCACAAGCCCGGGGCGTTGCTCGCCGCCAATGCCGAGGAGAGCTGGACAGTGGTGAAGCAGGGCATGAACCAGAGTTCCGCGAGGATGGCCGGCGGCGGGATGGACGACAAGGCCGGTGGGTTTGTTGAGGACGAGGAGGGCGTCGTCTTCGAATCGGATGTCCAGAGGAATAGGTTCGGGTTCGAGGGTCGGGGGGCGTGGGGGAGGAAGAACAAGCCGGATCCGGAGCCCTGGCGTGATGCGCAGGCTGGGTTTCGCGGAACGGTTTTCGACCGTGATGTGCCCTTCGCGGAGGAGGGTTTGGATGCGGGCGCGCGAGAGATCGGGCCGGCGCTGGGCAAGCCAGCGGTCGAGGCGCTGCCCCTGATCTTCAGGTGGGACGATCAGTTCCTCGGTCATGCGTCCCTCGGGCGAGACGGTGGAAAGCGATAGCGGAAACAATCAGCAGGACGAGGCTGATCCATTGCGCGGAGCTCAGCCCCATCCAGACCAGTCGTTCGGACTTGTCACCGCGGAGGAATTCAAGAACGAAGCGGACCGAGGGATAGAGGGCAAAATAGAGCGCCGTCACGGCGCCATGCCGATGGGGTTTGCGGTAGACGGCGTTCAGGATGAGATAGATCAAAAGGTTGGCCAGGGCTTCGAGCGGTTGAACGGGGAAAAGGGGATGGGCCAATGGGGCTGTGGACGGAAGGGAGTGAAGATACTCGACCTGGTACCACCAGGCCGTGGAGCGGGCCGGATAGACGAAGGCGAACGGGCCCTCATAGACGAAACCGTGGCAACATCCGTTCAAGGTGCATCCGAGGCGCCCGAAAGCATGGCCCAGAGGAAGCGCGGTCAGCGTAAAATCGTAGAGGTGCCAGAGGGGTATACGGTGGGCGCGGGCGAAACGCCAAATCGTGAAGGCCGCGCCAAAAAATCCACCATAGAAAACCAGTCCGCCCTGATCCACCCGGATGAGCTGAATCGGATCGGCGAGGAACTCGCGTGGATTGGCCAGCACGTAGGCGAGTCGGGCTCCCACGATGCCGCCGACGAGGATCCAGAAGACGAGATCGGAGGCGAAGGTGGAATCGCGTCCTTCTCGGCGGCCGAGGAGAATGAGGTGGAAAAGACCGGCGGCAAAGCCCAGCGCCATGAAGACGCCGTACCAGTGAATGGGCCGGCCGAGAACGGTCGCGCAGATCGGATCAGGCATCACCATGATCAGTAGCATAGTGCCCCGGGCGCGCGACAAACAAGCCCCATTTTGACCCATGCCCTGCCCTGGCGCTGGGGTTCCTGCCATGATGGGGTTCCTTCCTCATGCCCCTGCGACCTCCGGGCTCGGGCGGCGCGACTCTGATCTCGTCGTCATGTTGGACTTGTTTTTTTCTTCCGACCGATTAGAGTAAGTCCCTCTGTCCCCCTAGGGGCTCTATAGAGGAACACCGATGAAACCGGTCCGCAAAGTTGCCTTTCTCACGGCGGGGGGACTGGCCCCCTGCCTCAGCTCCGCCATTGGCGCTCTCATCGAAGCCTACACCCGGCACGCCCCCGAGGTGGCCCTCATAGGATACCGGGACGGTTACCGTGGGCTTCTCCTGGGAGACCGCCGAGAGGTGACGCCGGCCGTCCGCCAGAACGCCCACGCCCTTCTTTCGTTTGGTGGGAGCGTGCTCGGCAACAGCCGGGTCAAGCTGGCCAACCGAGAGGATTGCGAAAAGCGGGGGTTGGTCCGGCCCGGCCAGGATCCCCGCCAGGTGGCGGCCGACCAGTTGGCCCGCGACGGCGTGGATGTTCTGCACACGATCGGCGGCGATGACACCAATACCGCGGCCGCCGATTTGGCCGCCTTTCTCCGCCAGAAGGGCTATGAGCTGACGGTGGTCGGCCTACCCAAGACGGTGGACAACGATGTCTTTCCCATTCGGCAGACGCTCGGCGCCTGGACGGCCGCCGAACAGGGTGCGCGTTTCTTCGCCCATGTGGTGGCCGAGCACAGCGCCAACCCCCGGATGCTGATCGTCCACGAGGTCATGGGGCGGAACTGTGGGTGGCTGACGGCCGCCACGGCGGCCGCCTACCGGCGGACACTGGACGATATGACTTTCTTTCCTGATCTGGGATTCACCCGCCGGCAGCGGGAGGTTCATGCCGTTTATGTGCCGGAGATGGCCTTCGATCTCGAGGCCGAGGCGCGTCGTTTGAAGGCGGTCATGGATGAAGCGGACAACGTCAACCTCTTTGTCGCCGAAGGCGCCTGTGTCGAGAGCATCATCCGGGAGATGGAGAGCCGCGGCGAGCGCGTTCCGCGCGATGCCTTCGGGCATCCCCGGCTGGACAAGGTGAACGTTGGTCAGTGGTTTGGTCAGCAATTCGCGGCGCTTCTGAAGGCCGAGAAGACGCTGGTTCAGAAGAGTGGTTACTTCAGCCGCTCTGCCCCACCCAACCGGCAGGATCTCGCCCTGATCCGGCGCTGCGCCCGGAAGGCGGTCGAGGCGGCTCTGGCGGGTCAGTCCGGGGTTGTGGGCGAAGACGAAGCGCGCGGCGGTCGTCTCCGGGTGATCGAATTCGAGCGAGTCTGCGGCGGAAAACCCTTTGACATTGACACGCCCTGGTTTACGGAAATGCTGGCCGCCATCGGTCAGCCGAAGGGCGCGAAACTCTCGGTGGTTCATCAGGAGGAATAGCTATGCCGTTGCGTGGTCACATGGTGATTGGACAAAGCGGGGGTCCCACGGCGGTCATCAATCAGAGTCTAGCGGCGGCCGTGCTAGAGGCCAAACGTCATCGCGCCATTCGGGAGATCTGGGGTGCCCGGAATGGGATGGCCGGGATACAGAAAGGGGAGTTTGTGGATCTCCGGAAAGAGCCCGCCGCGGTCTGGAAGGCGGTCGCCCGAACGCCGGCGGCGGCGCTGGGTTCGGCACGCAAGAAGCCCAGCCCCGAGGAGTGCGTCCGGGCGGTGGAGATTTTTCGCCGCCATGAGGTGCGCTATTTCTTCTACATCGGAGGAAATGACTCGGCCGAATCGGCGCATCTCATCCAGCAGGAGGCGGCTCGAAGCGGCTACGAGATGGCCTGCTACCACATCCCCAAGACGATTGACAACGATCTGCTGGAAAATGATCACACGCCCGGCTACGGCAGCGCCGCCCGCTTTGTGGCCTGCGCGGTCATGGGGGACACGCTCGATTGTCGTTCCCTGCCCGGGGTCAAGATTGACGTCATCATGGGGCGTCACGCCGGCTTTCTGACGGCCGCGGCCGCTCTGGCGCGACGCCATCCGGACGACGGCCCGCATCTGATCTATCTGCCCGAGCGGCCCTTCTCGCCCGAACGGTTCGCGGCCTCGGTCGAAGCGGTGGTTCAGCAGTTCGGGTTCGCTGTGGTTGCGGTATCCGAGGGCATCGCCGACGAGAAGGGCCAACCGATCGCCGCGGGATTCACGGGCGAAAAGGATTCGCACGGCAATGTCCAGCTCAGCGGAACTGGCGCCCTGGGTGACTGGCTTGCCGCGGAGCTCCGGCGCCGGACCTCGATTACGCGTGTCCGGGCCGATACGTTTGGCTATCTTCAGCGCTCCTTCCCGGCTGTGGTCTCGGAGACCGACGCCCGCGAGGCCTGGCAGGCCGGCGCGGTGGCCGTTCGTCTGGCCGTCCAGCGCGGCGACTCCGGGACGGTGGCGCTTGTCCGGCGTACGGGCCCCCGCTACGGAGTCCAGTTCGAACGGCGCGAATTGCATCAGGTGGCCCGGGCGACGAGGTCCATGCCTGACGACTTCATCGCCCCTTCCGGGCACGATGTCACCGAGGCCTTTCTCGAGTATGCCCGTCCGCTGATCGGCCCGCTGCCCGTTCCGGGCCGGCTTCGTATGAAACCCGTATCCCTGACCCCCTGAGGAGTCTTCCATGCCGGCTTCCCCCTCGAAGGTGATTGTGCCCTGCCGTCCGAAGTGGAAAGGGACGATGAGCGACCGTGAACGGTTCAACGCCCAGATGCACTACAAGCCGTTCGACCGCTGTTTCAACATGGAGTTCGGATACTGGGAGGAAAACTTCCGGGAGTGGGATATCTTCGTTCAGAATGGCATCACGAACAACGAGGAAGCCGACCGATTCTTCAATTTCGATGTCATCCGAACCACCGGTGGCGTCGTCTGGATGAACCCGCCCTTCGAGACGCGCGTGATTCAGGAGACCGAGACCACCCGCATTCTTCAAAATGCGGATGGGCTGCTGGCCGAAGTTCCGAAGGACGGACACGACACGATTCCCCACTACCTCAAGTCTTCCGTGGTGACGCCGGACGACTGGAAACGGGTCAAGGAAGAACGATTTCGCCGCGACGATCCCCGGCGTCGGATCAACGTCGAGGCGATCCGGAAGGCCCATCCTTCGACCCGGGACTACCCGTTGGGCGTGTGGACGGGTTCGATGATCGGCAAGATCCGGGATATGCTGACCTTCGAGGGGCTGGCCTATGCCTGCTATGACTATCCCGACATGGTGGAAGACATGGTCGAGACGGCCTGCGTGCTGGTGGAAGATGCGCTGGACCAGCTCCTGCCCCATCTGGATTTCGATTTTGCGGCCGGCTGGGAGGATATCTGTTTCAAGAATGGTCCGATCGTCTCGGTGGATTTCTTCCGGAACGTCGTAGTCCCTCGTTACAAACGGATCCACCGGATGCTTCAGGCGGCCGGCATTTCACTCTGGTGGGTGGATTGCGACGGCGATGTCCGCCCCCTTCTTCCCTATTTTCTCGAAAGCGGGATCAACTGTCTTTTCCCCTTCGAGGTTAACGGCTGCGCGCATCCGGCCGAACTGCTGAACCAGTATGGTCGGGAGCTCCGGATTATGGGCGGGGTGGACAAAATCGAACTGGCGAAGGGACCGGCGGCCATTAAGCGCTATCTGGAGACGCTGGTACCGCTGGTGGAGCGCGGCGGCTATATTCCCTTCTGCGACCATCGCTGTCCGCCCAACGTGAAGCCGGCGGACTATCTGTACTATCTCGATCTCAAGGAACAGATGTTCGGCTGGAAAGGCTGAGCCGTCAGAAGATCCAGGCGAACGTCGTCCGCCGCTTCCGCCCCATAGGCCTCGATCTCGAGAAGCCGGATATGGCCATCCGGGCTTCCCGCCCAGAACCACACAAGGCTCTGCACCTCGAGCGGCTCGAACGTCACAAGGGTAAAGGGACTCTGATTGTCCGTTTGGGAGTCGAGCCATTGGACGCCCTTTGCGGTTCGGGCGAAAAGGGCGAACCGGCGGGTAATCCGCTCGGGGGTTGAACCGTCGTGGTAGAGCGCGACGGCGGCCAGGCGTCTGGGTTTTCGAAAGGTGACGACCATTTCGGCATGGTCACAGAAGATGCCCTGAGGCAGCGGTTTCCCAAGCCATGAGCTCTCCTGGCCGCTGATCACACCGTCGGTCAGGGTGAACCAAGGAAGACGCACCGGTGGTGGCTGCTCGCTCTGCCCGCTGGCCCGGGCGAGGTGAGCGATCCAGGGGATCGTCCATCGGATCTCCGGTGGCTCCGAGGGGCCTCCCGGGAGAGGGGTGGCCGTGTCGGTGGGCGACCCTGGCCCCTCCGTTCGGAGCAGATTCGGCGTCCGAAAACGGAGTGCGGCCAGGGTCACGCGGTCGGCCTCGAAGAGGGATCCGTTCGAGGTCCCGGCCGTCCGGGGGACGAGGGTTAGTCGAACGCGCGACGCGCGGGCCGGCCGGCGGAGGGCAACCGCCCGTTCCTCCCACCGTTCGGAAGCGGCCATCACGAACCGTTGGATATGTCCCACTTCCGGGAACGACGCCGTCAATTCCCACGCACAAGAGGGAACGGAGGAAGACCGGACGCGCTGAACGAAGGAGACGAGCAGCGGGAGTTGCTCCGGGGTGAGAACCTCCGTGTCCAGGACGGGCGTTCCGGAGGGGCGTACGAGGGGAGCGTTTTCTCCGGGCGGGGGGAATGGAATGGCCATCTCCACGAGGGTGGCGACGGCGCGGGCCCGATCGAGCGTGCGTGGAGGTGCGCCGACCCAGGGCTCGATCCACCGTTCGGGAATCTCGGAGGGAAGATCGCCGCGCCAGCGGCGCGCCCATGCCTCCTCGCTTTCCATTTCGTTGAAGCGGTTAAGATCTGTTTCCGCCACCACCTCGAAGGCCTCATTGAGATGCAACACGAGTCCGCTGTCGGTTCCTGCGAGCCAGCCCTGACCCGGCCCTAAGGGATGCAGGGTGCTGATGGTAAAGGGGAAGGCGACCGTTCGCTTCCCCTGACCACTCGCCGGGAAGAGGTGCAGTTGGCCGTCCCAAGTTGAAAGGATGGTTTGACGTTCGAACGTCCAGAGCGCTCGGACGGGTTCCGTGATTGGCAGCGGCTCGGAGCGGCCGGTCTCCAGGGACAGCCGCCGGGGTTTGGCGTTTTCTTTGAACTCCAGAATGAAATCCGGCGAGGAGGGAACGGCATGGATGCGGATGACCGGGTGGGGGACCGGGATCGTCTGAAGAGTTTGGCCGCGGTCGTTCAGGATGAAGAGGAGGGGCGTTGGGGCCTCCCGAAGTTCGCCGGCATGCGCGGCCACAATGGTATTGTTGAGGAACGCGCAGACGGTATCCCGAATCAAGGGGCCGGGGTAACGCCAACAGGTTTCGCCGGTCGCCGTGTCGAGCAGCAGAAGCGCAGGATCTTCGTATCCCACGACTTGGTTGCCGTAATAACGGGGACGCCAACCACTGACCAGCAGTCGGCGTCCATCTGGCGATAGACCCTGGACGCGAGCCCGCCACGGTTTCAAGACATCGGCTTCGTTCCGAATCTCGCCACGAAAGTCGCGCACCCATCGCGTCCGGCCCTCGCCATCCAGTCCGAGAACGCTGTTTTCACCGCCCATGTAGAGCGATGAGCCCTTTGGATCTACGACCAAATTGTTGACGTTGGCACCTCGGATCACCGTTTCCGGGCGGAACGTCCCATCACGCACAATCAGACGGTCACGCCATCGTTGCAGAAAGCGGTTGGTCCCGATGGGTTCCAGCGAACCGAGAACATCGGAGACCGGCGCAACGGCCGGGTGTGTCGGGTTTTCGACCTGGAAGTGGGCGGGACCGCCCATCATCACTCCCGACAAGCTCACGAGGATCCGGTTTCCGTCCAGGGGTTGAAACTGGCCCACCGGGGTTCCAAAGGCCTCCCGTTGGAGATTCGGAAGGGGGCGGACCGATTGAGAAACCGCTGTTTCGATTGGATGGCCCAGAACCTCTTCCGGGAAGGCTTGTGTGGCGGAAGGAGCCTCTTTGAGATGGCGGGCAATCCAGGCGATCGCCCGTTCTGCGCCTTCCGCATCTTCGGCCTGGACGGTCAGGGCGGCGAAGCGGGGCGCGAAGGCATCCCAAACGACCTGCACAACCGCCGCACCCGGCCCTGGAACAGCCCCGTGGGCCGGCCGGCCCACCCAATTGTGAAGGTCTGCGATGAGGCGATGATGGTCGGGTGTGCCGATGAGAATCACATCGCGGAAGAGGGCGAAACGGGGTCCTGGCTGATCGTATCCGGAGTCGGGATGATCGTAATAAGGTCCGTTGGGCCCTGACACGGTGGCCAGACCGCGGCACACGGCGATCGCCGTTCCATTCGTGACCTCCCGCCAGATCGTCTCGTCATAGGCGTTCCGCCGCCAGCGGAGAGGAAGATCGAGAAGAGTGACCGGATCCAGGATCCGGTATTCGGCTTCACGGCCTGCGCGGCTGAGTGCTGTCGTCAATACCTCGGCCGCCGTCCGGCACCAGGGAGGCTGTCCCTCATCCAGCACGATGAGAAGCTCCGGGCGGGTGGCCAGAAAGCGGACAACCTCCTCCGGCCGACGAATGAGCAGACGGCCTTCATCCTCGATGCGAAGGGAAGGCGGGGGACGTTCCGGAACGCGGAAGGGTACGGCGATTTCGCGCCCGGAAACTAGTTCCCGTACACGGATGGTCCAAGCGCCTTCCGTCGGAAGCCCGCCCAGTGAAAGGGTCACGGGCCGTCCTGGCCCGGCGGCGCGATACAGGTGTTTGATTGTCTTTCCTTGGGGATCGTTGAGGATGAGTTCGATGGGCAGAGGGTCGGCGATGGGGGCCTCCGACTCATCCCGAATCTCGGGTTCGATGCGGAGGGCGTCCTCTGCTGGGCGGCGCAGGAGCGTCAGACGGGCCTGAATCGCGCGGATCGGGCGTCGCGTCAGAATGAAGATGCGGCCTTCGGAATGAAGGAAACCCACGGGCGTGGTCCACCCCTGATCGGGACGCTCGGCCACCCTCTCGAGGCGGATTTCACGCCCCCCCTCGGTGACGTCATAGAGAACATACGGCTGATCGAAAAACAGATGCCCCCGACGGGGAAGGGTGATTCCTTGAACGAACCAGGAGGCTTCGGCGGTTTGAATGGCGGGGGGGACCATGGTGTCGTTGACGGCGACCACAAGAGCGGTGTCGCGGCCGGCCATGGAGGCGGTGAGGATATGGGGATGATTGGAGCGAACGCGGGGAGGAGGGAGCGGCCTCAGAAGGGCGTCGAGCCGCTCCCGGCATAGAAGATAACGGCGGAGCATTTCGAGATAGCGCTGACCGATGGGGTGACGGCTTGTCCCGACGTCTGGGGCGAGGTGTTCATCCGGGCGCAGGGAGACGATCTCTCCCGGCAGGTCGGGCGCACTCAGGGGATCTTTGAAAATACGACCGCCGGCCGCCTGAAACTCCTTCAACCGCACCATCGCCGCGGCCGGCAGCGCCATCCGCTGGCGATGAAGAAAGAGGGCCTGGTAGCGGGAAAGTTCGCCCGCCGCGATCTGCTCCTCCGTCACAAAAGCGGCCGGCCGCCCTGAGCGAAGGAGGTTGTAGTAAAGGGTATAGAGTTCGCCCTGGAGACCTGAAAGGTCAATCATCCCATTCCGCCCTCCCGATCCGCGGAACTCTCCCCTGTCGCCCACTTCCTGATGAAAGGATCGGAGGATGGCGACCGTGGATTCCGGCTGCAGCGTCATGGCGTACAGGCCGTAACGGTGCATCAGGCCGGTAATCTGCCGGATCTCCTCGCCAAAGCGACCTTCGGGGACGAAGCCCTTGGCGTCGAGTCCCACACCCCAGGCTCCGCGGGCGGCCGCGAGAAGGGTTTGCCGCAGATGAAAATTGCGCCCTCCTGAGAAGGCCTGAACCCATGCCGGTTTTCCGCAGCCAGCCCCGTAGTAATCGAGTCCGAAGAGCTCCTGGAACGGATCCACCTGCCAGTCCGTGTAGGCATGAATGCCGGCCCGGGGAATGGTGGAGAAGTAGAGCGGGGGATAGTAATCGGGGCTTCGAAACCAGCCGACCGGCACGAAGGAAACCGTAAGCCAGTCGCCGAGGGAACGGAACGTTTCCGTCCAGGCGGCATAGGCCTCCGCGAAAGCCAGCGTACGACGCCGCTGGCCCCTGATTTTCCATTCGACAAGGGCCTGAAGCTCGGGCGAACGGAACAGGGGTTGAGTGGGGCCGGCCTCGAGAATGGTCCGTTCGAGAAGCGTGGTGCCGTCAGGACGGGTCAGAACGAACCCCTCTGCTTTCGACCACGACCAGCCGTTCGGTAATGGGCCCTGGACCTGACGGACGGCCTCCTGAAGCGCAGCGGCCTGGAATTCGGCGAACCCGGCTCGGGGAGGATGGTTTTCGTAGTGAGGCTCAAGAGAAGGATACCAGTTCATGAAAAACCCACCGAAACTGGCAAACTCCCTGTGGATCTGGGCGCGCAGCCCATACATCCGCCGCATCCAGTCAAGCCCCTCGGAATAGCTGTGCAAGGGGTTCCAGTTGGCGGTCTGGCCGTCCATGCCCCATGTGCCGTGGGGAAGGTAGCGAATGCCCATACGGAGGGCCGTCGCCAGGGCCTGCTCGGTCTCATCATAGCCGTCGGTTGCCTCCGGCATAGGAAAGGCGGGATCGGACTCGCAGGCAGGGCGGGCCGACGGCGGCAGGAGGAGCTGACCCAACCATCGCTCTCGCTCCTCGGAGGTCTGAAGTGTTTCGGCTGGGCTCTGTTGCAGCATCCAGTAACTGCAGAGACCGAGCGGTGTCCGCAACGGCCCCGTCTCGCAGATGCGCGTCGCAAAGCCTTCCCAGGTGGTCACCGGTTCAAGCGGGAAAATGCGGAGCGAAACGCCATGGCCGAGCCAGCGTCCGTGCGGGGTTTCTACGGTCAGGTGAAACAAACCGGGCGGTAGAGAGGCGGCGGAAAGCACGCCAAATCGCGTCAGGGTTTGCGAGGGGGCGAGGGCGGGGAAGGGAATTTGGCCAATCGAAACGGTGCGGCCGGTTTCGTCCGCAAGACGGACTTCGGCTACCGTTGCCGGCGTCTCTCGTCCCGCCCGGGCGGTCAGAACGAGTTCAACCACCTCATCCTGACGGTAATCGCATCGGTTGTGGCGGGTGGCGAGAGTGATGGCGCCATCCACCGCGGGCGTCAGGAGGGCAACCGTCAGGGACTCCGGGATCGCGTCCGGCAGCAGGTCGTCAGAAAGGGTGAGACGATAGAGCCCCGGCGCCAAGCCGCTGACAGCGATCTCGTAGAGCCCCGCTTCCCGATGAATCGCCCGGGGCAGCCGGGAGGGCGAGGATGCCAGAGGATTCAGGAGAGGCGTGAGACGTACGGTTACGATGGGAGGCGGAGAGATCGCTCCCTGGGTCGTCCATCGGAGCCAGGCGAACCGGAGGAGGCCGTCGCGTGTCGCTTCGGAAGGCGGAGCAGCGAGGAGGTGAATTTCACTCGGGGACGAAGGCTCCGCGCGCACCAAGGCGAGCGCATTGGTCCAGTCGCGGGCGAACGAGGGAATTTCAAAGGCGAGCACGTCCGGCGAACGCCTATCGGAGCGCCGGATGGTGAGCCGGGGATGGTCTCGAGGAAGCCACACGCGATCGCGGGACTCGACCGCGCCGGCGGAAAGCGTTGCGGTTTCGGGGGAAACCAGGACGACGGGCAAAAGCGCCGGCGCATGGGAGGAAGGCGAGGGAGGAAGCCGCCACTCCAGTTCGAACGGGCCGGTTTTCCGCAGGGCTGGCAATGACGTTTCCAGAACAACGCCGGTGGCGCTCACATGGAATGGGAGACCGTTAAGCCTATAGGGGTCGGTACGGCGCAACGGTCCGAGAGTCGGAAGAAGATAGAGGGTCAGATCGAAAAAACGAAGAGGCCGTCCCTCCGGGGTGCACAGGCCTGTGGGCGGGCCGCTGGGGAGCGCGGGGCTGTGCTCGCAGCGGAGATCGGCGAGAAGATCGCGATCTCTCCACCGGAGGTCGGGTGAGAAGGGCACATGACGAGTCGGGTCGGTGGAAGCGACGGCCCGGATCCGAACCGGGAAACAATCGACTTCCACGACCGCACCACGGTGACGGATCCCTTCTAGGCCCACGCCCAAGGGAATTTCCCCGGGTGTCAGAAGAGGGGGCTCTGATGAGAGCGGAAGGACGGCTTGGGCATGACGCGTGTGGCGGGGACCGATCACACGGGCGGGGGTTCCTTCGTACACTTTTCCGCGATACAAGGGATCTACCTCGTCGCAATGGCGAGCGGGACGGTTACCGGACGGCTCGGTTTCTGCGCCCAAGGCGACGAGAAGGGGATCCAAGGCCGCGTTCGATTCATGATCCAGCTCCCGATCGGGGCCAGCCGAGGGAGGCGATCGGGAGAGGGGATTGTTTGCAAAGGGAAGAGCGCCCGCTCGCCCACTTTAACGCCGCTGAACCAATCCGTGACGATTAGCCCTCCGACCGGCGAGTACCGAAAGTCGGTCGGCTCGCTCACGAGGGGTCGGCTGGGTCGGTCGGCGGCAATGAGGCGGAGATGCAGGGGAAGGGGGTCCTGGGCGGAAAGGAGGGAGGGGGAGAGCAGGGTTAGGAGAGCGGTAAAGCAGGCGATGACCCCATGGATGCGAAATAAGGGCATGGTATGGAAAAGGGGGTTCAGGGATAGTCAAAATCCGTGGCAACGAAAACCTGGGGCCGGCCCGTGAAATCGGATTGAAAGACGACGAACCGGCCGTCTGGGGAGAGGAGTGGGTGGGCGTGAGCGGGCTGTCCCTTGTAGGTGGAACGGGTGAGAAGGAGATAACGGGGTTCAAGCCAGGGCGGTTCGCCTGGGCTTTCATGGCGGGTGGCGATCCAGAGGAAGGAGAAATAACCCACATTGTAACCGTCGGTATCGCTGACGAAGTGGCGGCCCGAGCGATCGCAGGCGATATGACAGGAATCGGCCCGGGCGAGCCGACGGCTCAGATCCACCGGCTGAGGGACGCCGGAGGCGAGTTGACCGCGCCAATAGTCCGGGTGATGACGGCCGCCGGGGAGCCGGACGGGAGAGGCCTCGAAAATGGGCGCCCGCCAGCGGCCGCCTCGGAGGTCGTACACGCCGCCAAAGACGGTCTCGCCGATTCCGACGAAGCCGTTGTGGCCGCCGGAAAGGAGGTCGGCGCCGTTTCCGATGGGAACCATGCGCCAATCGGTTCCGTCATCCCGGACGATGTGGTGGTGGGTCAGGCATCCTTCGCGGGGGGGAAAAGGAGGGGGCATGTTTTGCCAGCGCCAGGAGCCGTCGGGGGGTGTGAGCCACGATCCGTCGGAAAGGCGGCCGTCGGATCCGTTGACCAGGAGGTCGTACGGGGCGGCGGGGTTTTTCGAGTACTGGGCATGCATGTTCCGGAAGCCATTGCCGAATTCGATCGTCCAGTGTGAACCGCGCTCGAGATCAAAAACGTAAGCGCCCCAGGGTGCTCCTTCGGTCCGTCCATCTCCCAGGAAGGCGCCCATCAGGAGATGGCGGCTGTCGCACGAGATTGTGAGGCAGCCGCGGATGGTGAGAGGGACAGGAGCGGTGCCGATGGTCAGACGTTCGCCGGTGCCGATGGCGATCCGGACGAGTTCCAGGCGGTCGGCCTTCCGGAAGAGGGCATAGACATGGCGGCCGTCCGGAGCGAGAGCGGCGCCACAGAACCCCTCGCGGGTATTCCGGAATTGTTCGATTCCGGCGGCATCCGTCTCATACTCGACGATGGGCTGGATGGCGAAACGGTCGCCCGTGTCGCAGAGCCAGAGCCCTCCCTTTTTCGAGCCGTCGTCGCTGGGGCGGCGCCAGAAGGCGAAGCACCGGGAGTCGGGGGTCCAGGAGTTGCAGTCCATGTACACATTCTCGCTGCTACGCGACTCATCGGTGGCCACCTGGACCACCCGCAGGTGAGGAGGGCTCACGGGGGTCGTGAATTCGTCGCGGTCCCTTGCTTCTCGCATCGTCATTTCCGGGGGTTTGAACTAACGGATGAGAATCAACGTGCCCCCCGTACGTCCGAACACCCAGTTCGTATTGTTTCCAAGGTTCAGAGAGTTCCAGGCGGTGATCGTCTGACCGCCCGAGGCATCGGAGTCTCGTACACTCACGCTGCGGACCTCCTGAGTGGCGCCTGCGTCCAGGAGCAGACGCCAGGGGACACCGGGCGTAGTGGCGGCCAGAGAAACATTTTTCAGAACAAGGGCGCCTCGAATGCGGTTGGTGATGGCGGAGGAGGCTGGGAAGAGGATGAGTTTGCGGGGGGTTTCGGCCTTGAGGGCAAAGAACGAGTTGGTGATGCCCCGGAAACTTCCAATGGGACCGGCGGTCAGGAGGCAGGGATTGGTGCCGGCCAGAAGGACGGTGCTATTGGTGTCAGCCAGAAAGGCGTAAGCATTTGTCCAATTCCCCCGCACCTCCAACGTCTGGTTTGTGCCGAGGCGGAGGATGCCACCGTTGCGGATCTCCACATGGCCGACCGGCTCAACCACGACGTTCGAGGAGAGCAGTGTCGTGGTAAGGGTGAGAGTGGCCACGGCGTTGCTGTTGTCAAGGAGAAGACGGCTGGCCGCGTGGGTTTGGAGGTAGATCGTGCCGGCGCCTCCGGCGCGAGCGGGGTTATTGGTTCCGCCGATTGCGGAGAGCGAAAGGGATCCGAAATCGTATCCGTTGGTGGCCACGAGCGAAATACGGCCGCCTCCACCCTGTCCCGAGTAGGAATGTCCGCCGCCACCGCCGTTGGCCGTGATTCGACCGGTTCCACCGATGGCGGCGGCGGTAATCCACACCGAACCGCCGGCTGCGCCGGGCAGCCGAAGGGGATCGGAGAAGCCATTCGTTGGCATGCTGTCGGCGCAGACGATGCCGTCCAGGAGGCAAGTGCCCCCGACGCTCAATCGGAGGGCGCCGCCGCCGGAGAGATAGGTGGGGGGCTGACAGGCCCTGGCCCGCCACTTCCCAGTGTCTCCGGCATGGTGACCGACCCATAGGTGGTTGCGTTCGTGCTTGGGCTATTTCCCCGCGCTCCTTCTCCACCATGGCCGGCCCCTCCTCCATATCCTGTGTCGCCATTCCCAGGCGCCGGACCGAAGCTTGGACGATATCCAATGCCCCGGGCCGCGAGAAAGGCGCCGGGTTGAAGGGTAAAATCGCCCGTGACGGCCAGATTCGGGCGACTGGTTTCCGTGCCGGAGAACTCAAACTGAACATCGTAGGCGTAAAAGGGTTCGTGGGTCAGCATGGATCCCGCGGCAACCGTCAGGGAGGTGTCGAACACGATCGGATTCGTCATTCGTTGAGCGATCACGGCCTGATTCGTGAGGGTATAGGTGGGGGGAAAGAGGACCGTACCTTCCGAAACGACGATACGGGAACCACCGCCGGCGGGATTGACGATGGCATCACCGCGGATAGGAGCGCCGTTTGTCAGATCGAGAACGGCTCCAGGTCCCACTTCCAAGATACCGAGGTTGGTCACCACAATCAAATCGAACCGAAACACGTCGCCTGTCATAAGCATTCGGGCGCCCGAGGGATATCGGACATCATAACCTTGATTTTTGACGATGAGGTCACCATAGACGTGGTTGGTCCCTTTGATCCAGATCGTACCGGCGCTGCCGACTTTGTTGGTGTTGGCGGCGCCACCCCAGGCGGCCAAGGTGACACCGCCAGGAGAGGCGCTCCCCGTCAGCTCGATTGCGATGCGTCCGCCTCCGCCCTGTCCCGAGCGACTGTGTTGTCCGCCGCTGCCCACCGCCGAGACGACTCCGGTTCCCTCCCGAGAGGCGGTAACGAGCCAGACAGAGCCGCCGGATCCACCTCCCGCCGCGACGGTTCCGGCATTCGTTCTGGCGGCGTCGGCGTCAATTTGACCATTCAGAAGGGTTGAACCCCCCACGGTGAGGATGACCGCGCCACCCCCTTTTAGCGAGGAGCCACCGCTTCCCAGGTTGACCGGCGCGAAGAAGGAGCCGTACACTGTGCCGCCCGTATCGTTGGCGCGATAACCGTCGCCGCCTTCACCGCCATGACCGGCGCCGCCCCCATAGCCATAGATTGCGGGGGTGAGGGGTTTACCGGGGCCGGCACACGAGTTGAAACCCCGCGCATATGCGGAAATCGCGCCTCCTGCGGCGATGGACAGGTTGCCGCCAATGGCCATATTCAGGCGGTGGATTTCGGCCGTGGTGTTGTCGAAGTGCGTGACGACGCCAAAGGGGCCCACGGTGACGTTGCCGGAGACAATGAACCGGCGGGAGTCGGCATCGGCGTGAGCCACGGTGAGGGTGGCGGCGTTATTGGCGCCGATTGAGAGCGACTGGACAGTGACGGCACCGCCGAGGAGACTGAGGGTCGGCTGAAATGTACCCCCATCAATCACGACATCATCGCTTGTTCCCGGCGGGGTGCCGGTATTCCAGTTGGCGCCGGTGGCCCAGTTGGTGCTGACGCCGCCCAGCCAGGTCACGGTGGCGGCCGTGCTGGCCCCGACCAGCGAGAGCGATACGAGTCCAAGGCCGATTGTGCGTGCTCACTCTTTCATGGTCGTCCTCCACTTCTGTTTTCCGAACCATCCTTCCGTTCTCCTTGTGGCCATTCCCGAAAGATCCTGCCGAGGGCTCGCCGGGGCAGTGAGGGTCATCCATTTGTTCGGACGACCGGGTGTGTCGCTCGGGATCGGTCCGAAGCCACTGGCCCGACGGTTTCTCCGGGAATGACGGAACATTCGAGCACGACGGTGCGGCGCGGGACGTTTGGATGTTCCAGCCGCCAGTGGACGAGGCGGACTGCTTCGGCGCCGATCTCTTCGAGGGGCATCGCCACCGTCGTCAGGGGCTTTGTTTCGCGGAGACGCGAGGGCAGAACGCTATCGAAGCCGGTGACGCTCAGATCTTCGGGCACGCGCAGTCCATGCTCTTGTGCCGTCCGGATGGTGAGTTCGGCCATATGAAATCGTTATAGGCGGCGATCGCGGTGATGCTCCGATCATTTTGTCGCTGGGCGAACACCTCTGCCAACAGCTCGCGGGTGGGGCCATCATTGCAGACGAAGCGGCGGAGAAAGGTCCAGTGGGCGGGAATCTCTCCGTGGCCCGTCGCCAGACCAAGGCGGAGTCCTTCCAATCGTTCGCGAGCCAGGTGGGTATCGGGGCCGATAAAGGCGACGCGGCGGTGGCCCTGCGCGGCCAGAAGACGGCCTAGGGCCTGGCCGCCGCTCCGGTTATCCACTGTGACGAGGTTCGCTCCGGGCACGTCATAGAGGATGCTGACCCATGGGACGGGACTGGGCAGGACACCTCGGGTCAGCTCGATGTCGCCGAGCATCCCGATCATTCCATCCACCTGATGGCGCAGAACGATCCTGAGCAGGACGCCGTTCAGGCGGGTGACCATGACGACCTCCCAATTGTTTTGGTGGGCCTCTCGGTTCATTCCTGGAGGAGACGGCCGCCGAAGCCGAAGGGGTCGTCTTCGTCCACGACGATGGCGCAGAGGACATTGGTGCGGGGGCGGAGGCCAACGGCGCGCCGGCGCATCATCCGTGCTTCGAAGTTGGTGGCGTCGGGGAGGTAGCCACAGCGTTTGGTTTCGGAGAGGATGGCGCGCCGGAGCGCGTCTGCGACAAGGGGGGATCCGGCAATGGCGCGGGAGACCGTGACCTGGGAGACGCCCAGTTTGCGCGCGATCATCGCCTGCGTGACATGCCCCACCGGCCATCTCCTGATGTTACAGTGACGGTGATTACGTATTCATAAGGAGTCGGTGATGAGAGGGTCGGCTGTGCTTTTGGGGCTGGTGTTGATGGCGGCGGCGATCAGAGGAGCCGTTCCGATCGAGCCGTGGCGTGAGACCCTCTATCAACAGTGGAAAATGCTGCCCGAACCGCCTATCACCCCTTATGACGGCCCTTTTGGCGGAGAAGCGCGGGCCTTCGTCGGCCCGATCGATTGGAAACACCCAGACCCCGCCGTGGTTGCCAACTGGAAGGCCAAACAGGATTACCGACGCGCGGCCCCCTTCGGCGTCTACGATCCGGACAAGGATCCGCGACCCATCAACACCGCCTTCGAAGAAGCCGTCCTCGAAGACTGGCGCCGCATGGGGTACAACTGCGCTTATAAAGGCAGCAGCTTCACCTTCATGGTCGGCGCCTTCCTCAAAAGCCGCGGCTTTCTCGGCGCGATTGACCAGACCCTCTGGGGCGCCAACGGACCGCCCCCTCTCCAGTTCGACGGGCAGGAGGGCCGGCGCCAGCGCGAAGCCTGCGGTTCCTTCTTCCACCCCGACAATTATGAAGCCGGCGTTCAGGCGGTCTTCGGTATGGGCCATTTTTATGGCCGCCATCTCTTCACGGTCGGCGATCATCGCCTCACCTGCTCATGGGACGAGGTCGGGATGCGCACCCGCGCTCAGATGGATTACCGTCATCCCATGACCAATGAATTCCGCCGCTTCCTGAAGGAGGTGTGGTTCCAGGACGAATCGCCCGCCCGGGACACCAATGAAGACGGGCGGACCTACAACGCCCTTACGGGCGAAACCCTGAAAAGCTGGGATGAGGTCGTTCCCCTGCCCGTCTCGCTCGACTGGACACTGCCGATATGGAATTTCGACGGCACTCTCGCCTTTTCCGCCCGGCCGGAGGTGGACGCCCGCCTGTTCGAGGAACCGGGCCGTTACAAGCTGCTGGTGGACTTCCACCGGTACTATACCTTCGAGTTCTTCCGCCGCATCAACGAGGAGGCGACGCGGCGCATGCAGGCGGCCGGGACATCCGGCCGGATCACCTGCTACCCCTTCGTCCAGCATTTCATCATCTGGCCCGGTGCCAACCAGCGGCATGGCAACAGCTTCTACTGGTATCACCGCCTGAGTCCGGTGGTCAACGTCGAGCATTGCTGGCCGGAGTCACCCGTGATGAACCTCAATTACGCCATCACCGACCGGCTGGCGCCCCGCTTCCGAAACCTCGTCATGGGATGGGTCTGGTTTTACTTCGGCCAGGAAGGGTGGGATATGTACAACGGACCCTTCGACATCGAACGGGCCATGGCCCGGATGATGGGACACGAGGTGGACGGCACGCACCACTGGCTCTACAGCCCTCGCTACCGGAGCCGCGACCAGCGCCAGCGCCGCCAGATCGCCTACTGGCAGAACTTCTTCAAGACGCACGATGCCCATTTTCTCTCCAAGGCCCCGCCCCTTCGGCCCCAGATCGCCTTCCTCATGCCCGACACCACAGGCTATTTCTACCGCTACTTTCAGTACCCGAAGCAGGACTTTGGATGGACGGCCTAAGCCTTTCAAAATCTGCAATATGGCTTTCACGTGCTGACCGAAGAGGAACTGGAACTGGACCCGGCGACTTTGGAGGGCTACAAGACTCTCTACGTGGTTGGTGCCGAATGAAGCACGCCGACCATCCGTCAGCGGATCGCCGATTTCGTTGCCCGGGGAGGCATTCTCTTTGTGAACGGAGACAGCCTGACCCTCGATGTGGCCACAGGAAAACGCTTGGATTTCCTGGAACGCCTGTGCGGAGTTCGGCTCGTTGAAAAACACAAAAACGCCTTCTACTCCTCGGCCCAGACCGTCGAGGAGGCGATTTGGGCCGCCCGGTTCGATCGGTGGGGAAGCCTCCTCAAAGTCCAGGGCCATGCCGTTCATGACTTGAAGGATCCCCGCGCCTGGGCGAAATTATAAGCCCGGACGGAAGAACGCTACCGGCTGGGTGACGACGGCAAGCCGCTTCGTGCCCCCAATGGCGTTCCCCTACGGGACCCCTCCTGGCGGATGATCCGCGACGAGAAGGGTAGGCTGGTTCGTGACGAGGCGGTTTGGACCATGCTCGATGAGGCGATGGCCGCCATGCCGCGGCAGGTGCGGAGCCTCCGGCAACAGCCACTGGACATGCGAACGCCGCTGGTGATTCGATACCCCTCGGGAAGCACGGCGACCAACTGGGGAGAGATTGTGGCCGCCGAAGCTGTCGGAGACGCAAAACCGATCGCCTGGTGGGGCGAGCGGGTGGTGGGCATCGAAACGGAGCGTACCGTATGGTTGGGCACGCGGGAGGGGATGAACCTCCATGCCATCTCCTCCCGGATGGAAGCGCACCGAGCGACGGAACCCTGCAATCCATTCCCCGCCGAGTTGCCGGATCGTTATGAGGCCCATCGGCCTTATGCCGAAGCGCTCGGCTACGCGGCCCGGAAGGCCGGCGTGACCCGTCCCGTTGTCCTTCTTCAAAATGGCCGCCTGCCCATGAACCTGGAGGTTCTGCCGCGGCAGCATCCCAACGGGACGCTGATGGTGGTGGTGATCAATCACGACCCTACCGAGGCGACCTATGACGTTCATCTGCAGCCCGGCTTGGCCCCGACCGGCGCCATGGCTTGGGAGATGCTGACAGAGACCGATCTCAGCCGGTCCGTGGAATCGCCGTTCCCCCTCGCGGTGCCGGCTTGGGGCGTTCGGGTGCTGCTGGTGGGCCGGCCGGCGGACCTGGAACCGATGCAGACCGCCCAGATGGCCCTCAACCGGAAAGATCTGAGTGTTCCGCCCTATTTTCTGGAGCGTCCCGCCCTTAACGAGGGCGAGTGGGGGACCCCCATTCCCCCGATTGAACCCTAGGGACTGGGCCCGCGCTTTTTGTCCTTGAGTCCGCGTTCCTCTTCCCCTATCCTCATTTCGATGAGGAGCGAAATGACCAAATCGCGCGAAGAGGTCTTGATCCGGTCCCTGCAGACCGTGAGCGAGGTTACTCGTTTGCGCCTTCTGGCCGCGCTTCAGGCGGGAGGCGAGCTTTGTCTATGCCAGGCGGTCGCCCTGGTCAGGCTTGCGCCCTCCACCGTCTCGGCTCACCTGACCGGTTTGACACGAGCTGGGCTGGCGGCCTGCCGCCGGGAAGGGCGGTGGCGCTACTATCGGCCGACGCTGCCGCCCGGCCGTGACGGCCGGTGGCTCCGGGCGCTGATCCGACGCTTGGGCCAAACGCGCTCGGGACGAGCGGACCGGAAACGACTTCGCGCCCTCCTCCGTGAAGAAGCGAAGGCGCTCTACCGGCAAGTATTTCCAACTCCTTCACCCAGACCGAAAGGGAAATCGTCATGACGGAAACCGGAAATCAGTGTGCCAACGCGAACGCCTCCGAACCACGGCGGATGACGAGCCTTTTTGAATCCTATCTCTCCCTGTGGGTCGCCCTCTGTATGGGGGCGGGCATTCTCCTGGGGAAGGTGGCCCCAAATGTGGCCAAAACCCTGGATGGTTTGTCCATTACGGTCCATGGGGCGCCGGTGGTCTCCATCCCCATCGCCATCGGCCTCTTTTTCATGATGTACCCGATCATGGTGAAAATTGATTTTGCCTCGGTGATCAAAGCGGGTAAGAGTGGGAAACCCGTCTTTCTCACGCTTTTCATCAACTGGTGCGTCAAGCCCTTCACCATGTACGCCATTGCGCTTCTGTTCCTTGGTGCTCTCTTCCGAAACCTCATTGGCGCCGAGGCGACGGACCTGGTCAAAATGCCCTTTGGTTTAGACTTGCCCGTGGGCACGGTCCACGGCTCTGGCGTCGTCGTCATGCGCGAAGGGATCAAGATGCTGCAGGTCCCGCTCTGGCGCAGCTATCTCGCCGGCTGCATTCTTCTGGGAATTGCGCCCTGCACGGCCATGGTCCTGGTCTGGGGCTATCTCGCGCGCGGCAACGACGGCCTGACGCTGGTGATGGTGGCGATCAATTCGCTTACCATGTTGGTGCTCTACGGCCCGCTCGGCGGTTTTCTCCTCGGGATCGGCCGATTGCCGGTGCCCTGGCAGGCATTGCTCCTCTCGATCGCCATCTATGTGGCGCTGCCCCTGGTCGCGGGTTATTTTTCGCGCCGGTGGATCATCCAGGCCAAAGGGGAGCTCTGGTTCCGCGAGCAGTTTTTGCACCTCCTGACGCCGATCACGATCATCGCCCTCCTCAGCACGTTGGTGCTGCTTTTCAGTTTCAAAGGCGATGTCATTGTGGAAAATCCGTTGACCATTCTCTGGATCGCCATTCCCCTGTTTCTCCAGACTCTTCTGATCTTCTGGATGGGCTACGGACTGGCGCGGTGGCTGAAGCTGCGCTACGAGGATGCGGCGCCGGCCGC
>Ga0308410_1000231_pt1 | contig 28654 bp, 18 predicted proteins | sample HotsprOSTMatCore_FD_203467 | JGI IMG/M metagenome (GOLD analysis project Ga0308410, IMG submission 203467) | Hot spring phototrophic mat microbial communities from Octopus Spring, Yellowstone National Park, Wyoming, United States -... | ecosystem: Environmental > Aquatic > Thermal springs > Hot...
GGGCCCGCAGTCCCGTATACTAAAAGGTTCCCACTTCCTCTGCCGGTTCCGTGGGGGGGATTGCGGGGGCTGTTGTCGCCGAGTGATCTCCTTTTTGTGGCCGGATAACCTCGAGGTGTTGCTCCCCGGCCACTGTTAAAAAGCATGCCGCACCGGTAGCGGGTGGCCTTATGGGGCAGCTCACCGCAGTTGCTAGCGGATGGTGTGGGGAAATCCTCTCGGGATGGAACTGCCCTCTCCGCAGGGGCATCGTCTAAGGCGAAACGCGGTTGCTCGGACTTTCGGTTGGCCTGCGGGCAAGGCACTTTCTTGGGGCAAATTTACTAGGGGACAAAAATTTATCGATTCCGGGGGTGGGAACCGGCTTTCGGTAGCGAATGTTTTTGGGTGGCGTTGGGACCTGCTTCAATCCCTTGGCCCACCGAGTGTGGGGCAGCGGAAGTTCAGGTTTTCGCTCGGGCAAAGTCGATTCCCCTGAAAACGGGCGGCTTGGCCCGGGGGCCTCTGGAAGGGGCTTGCGAGTCCTCCGGAGGGGGCCAAAGCATTAACTGGTGATGTCTCCGCAATTGTTCGCGGAAAAAGCCGATTTTGTGGCCGGACTCGCCGAGGAGTCGCGGGAACGGGTGAATGCAGGCAGTTTCTAAATTTCAATGGATGGACTCCTAGGAATATTCTGCCGAATAGGACTCGCAGGAATATTCTGTCGAATAGAAATATTCAGTCGAATAAGTTCCCGGAATGCCCCGGGAAGAGAAACCGGTTGCAATGGGAGTTGGAAAAATTCAGGGACAAAGTGCTCACTTGGAATCGCCGGGGAGTCTGAGCGGGAAAAGGGCCCGGCCGTTGTCCGAAGGGGTGGTCGTGCTGGATTTCGGCTCGCAGTATGCCCAACTTATTGCCCGCCGAGTCCGCGAGCAGGAGGTTTACTGCGAGATCGTTGCTCCGGATATCCCTGCCCATATTATCGAAGAGTGGAAGCCGAAAGGAATTATCCTTTCGGGTGGCCCGGCCAGCGTGAACGATCCGGATGCCCCCCGTTGCGACCCTGCCCTTTTGGATCTGGGCATTCCCATTTTGGGGATCTGTTACGGGATGCAGCTTTTGTGCCAGATGCTCGGGGGGACTGTGCGGAGTGGGCAGGTCCGGGAATTTGGGCCGGCTCAATGTCGGCGGTTGGCTGCCGATACTCTTTTGGCCGGTCTCCCAGATCTCTTCTCTGTGTGGATGAGCCACGGAGACCACGTGCTGGAAGTGTCGGAGCAGTTTCTGGTTCTGGCGGTCACGGAGAGTTGTCCGGCGGTAGTGGTCCGGCATCGTAGCCGGCCAATTTTTGGCCTTCAGTTTCATCCAGAGGTTACTCACACCCAGTTTGGCGGCACAATCTTTCGCAATTTCTTGGAAAACATCTGCGGCTGTACACGATCGTGGAATATGGGCAATTTTGCCCAACGGACGATCGAGGAAATCCGCCGGCGGGTGGGAAAGCACCGGGTGATTTGCGGGCTTTCCGGGGGCGTGGATAGTTCGGTGACGGCGGCCCTTTTGTACCAGGCGATCGGCAGTCAACTTTCGTGTATTCTTGTGGACCACGGCCTGCTGAGGAAAGGGGAGGCCGACGCGGTCATCCGCGAGTTCACCGAGCACTTCAAGACCGACTTGCACGTCGTGCGGGCGGAAGAAAAGTTTTTGGCGGCCTTGGCCGGGGTCACCGAGCCTCAGGAGAAACGGCGGATCATCGGTCACACCTTCATTGAATGCTTCAAAGAGGAAGCGGCGAAGATCCCCGATGTGCGGTTCTTGGCTCAGGGAACTTTATATCCGGATGTCATCGAAAGCGGTCGGGCTCCGTATGGACCGGCCGCCACAATCAAACTGCATCACAATGTAGGCGGTCTACCGGATCAACTGGATTTCGAGCTCATTGAACCTTTACGGGAACTTTTTAAGGACGAAGTCCGGCAACTAGGCCATCAATTGGGTTTACCCGAGGAAATCATCTGGCGACATCCCTTTCCGGGACCGGGATTGGCAGTCCGGTGTGTGGGGGAGGTGACCCCGGAGCGGCTGGCCCGACTTCGCGAGGCCGACTCGATTGTGGTCGAAGAAATCAAAAAGGCCGGTTGGTATCGGAGAACCGCCCAGGCTTTTGCCGTCCTTTTGCCCGTTCGTAGTGTGGGGGTGATGGGTGACTCCCGTTCCTATCAGGACGTCGTGGCTATTCGCTGTGTCGATACTGAGGATTTTATGACCGCCGACTGGACACGGCTGCCCTACGAGCTTCTGGCCCGAATGGCTACCCGAATCATTAACGAAGTTCCCGGCATCAATCGTGTAGTTTATGACATCAGCTCCAAACCGCCAGCCACCATCGAATGGGAGTAAGAGCGGCCGGGGCTTCGGGCTGGGGATTGGAAGCACCTCGGTGCCTTGCAGGAAGTGGAGGCGATCGGTCCAGGCACAGGGGCGGGCATGCAGAAGACCATCTCTTGCAGCTTTCGGTGGCTTGGGGGTGGCCGAGGGAACGGCAGCCCCAGTGTCTTGCCCCACCAGCAAGTAAGCAGAAAACCGGGCCACCTTTTCAGTGAGCGGGTTTCCCTATTGGGCTGGATTTTTGGGTTAGGCAACTCTCCTAGGATAGGCTGGTAGGCAGCCGAATTGAGTTGCCGGGACTTTTCCAGGTGTTCAGGCAAGGATAATCACCTACCCGGGAAGGAGAAAAGGGTGCGATGCGTTCCCCAAAGTCGAGGTAGGAAGATGGTCTTCCTATGGGCGAGATTGTAGACTTTTGGGGGAGAGAAGGATTCTTGGGAAAACCCACGGAAGCGATTTCTATCCCGTCAAAGGGGCCGGTTTTGGCATTTTTGAATACCGAGGAAGCTCAGTATCTCCCGGATTGACCGGGTACATCATTTGCAATTTTAGTGGCACGGTGTTCGATGGAAGAATTTGGTCGCCTAGCAGGCCGCGATGAATTTCAGCGGGAGTCTTTGCCGCCGCTGGCCATTCCTTTGTGGGAACTTCCACCTTTAGGGGAGGCGGAGGAGCGGCCGACCATCCGTCCCACTGGGGATGAGGTGGTCACCGCTCAGCCTCGGGCGAATTGGCAGTTGCCGGTGTTTCTTTTTGTGGCCACGTGGGTGTCGACGTTTTGGGTGGCCTGGATCGACACGTTCCGTTGGGACCATGCTGCCATTTACTCCCTCTGTCTGATGACAATCTTGGTCAGTCACGAGGCAGGCCATTTCCTGCAGGCAAGACGGTACCGTGTGCGAGCCAGCCTCCCTTACTTTATTCCCTTTCCTCTGGGGCCGATTGGAACACTCGGGGCAGTCATTAGCATGTCCAGCCATGTCCATCATCGCCGGGCCCTTTTTGATATTGGGATTTCCGGTCCCTTGGCGGGACTGATCCCCACACTGATCTTCTGTATCGCAGGCCTTCAATGGTCTTATGTGGACAAGATTATCCCTGGTTATCCCCGTTTCGGAGAACCGATCCTTTTGAAGTGGCTTTTCCGGTGGCAATTTGGGGAGATTCCTCCCGGGTATGATGTGTATCTTCACCCTATGGCCTGGGCGGGTTGGGTAGGACTGTTTATCACCTCTTTGAACTTAATTCCTATTGGACAGTTGGACGGGGGCCATATTCTGTATGCCCTGATGGGGCGGGACGCCCGCCGGATTGCTTCTGGGCTTTTGCTTGCTGCGGTGGCCCTGGTAGTGGTCACCGCCTATTGGTGGTGGCTCCCGATGCTCCTGCTGCTCTTTCTTTTAGGGCCGAAGCATCCTCCTACAGCAGACGATCGGATACCCCTCGATACGGGGCGGCGGGTGTTGGGGTGGTTGATGCTTGCCTTTGTGGTGGTGGGTTTTACCCCGCGGCCCGTGATTTTGGAGGACCGCCCATTGCGGGAGCGGCCCATTCGCCGGCCGGAACACCCATTGCCGCTTCCATCTCCCCCCGAATGGGAGCCGGAGAGTGAATACGAACCCATCTTAGTGGATAACCGAGGCACCCTCATCGATGAGTCGCCACCTCACCCAGTTCGGGATACTTGGAGTTGGCTTTCAGAGGTAGTAAGCTTTCATGGAAAAAGGGATTTTTCCGGCTTCGGCAGAACTGCCCCGAGCTAACCCGGGAGATTTTCCCCTGAGCGATAATAGGCCCTGTTGGGCAGTCTCGACTATTAGAGCCTGTTCATCCGTTTAGCATGGAGGAAAACAAGGCCGGGTAGAAAGTTTGGGCAGCGATCCTTAAAAGCACTCGTCTCCAGAGCTGTAGTGACCCTCGTCTCTTCAGAGTTGTAGTGACCCTTGTCGGTTGGCACACTCCTCCTGTGAACGAGCTGTTAGCCCTTCCGGGGAGCGTTTTATTCGTTACCTGTTGGCCAGAGAGGTTACGGGCTTGCATTCGGTGCTTGGGGGGATAAGATGCACCAGCCCCTTAGACGGGGCAGCAGATGTTTTGAAATATGCATCTTGTGTTTTCTCGTGGCGGCAGTGTGGCGGCTCTTGAGAAGCTCGTGAAAAGGCGACATCGATTGACTAAACTTGGATTGCCCAAAATCTAGAGCGAGCTGGGAGAGGACGCTGGGCAATCGAAAAGTGAAAATAAAGCGAAAATTCTGGTGTTTCCAGCAGGTAGCAACACCCTGGGTGGAAAGGAGCTACCACGATGGGCAACGAAAGGGCTGCGGTGATGGGGTTTAGACAACCAATGACCTTTCCGGAATTTATGTATTGGATTTCGTGCGAAAGCGGGAAAGTATTCCTCTGCGGTCTATGTATGACTTGGGTGTTAGTCGCCGGGAGGCTCGAGGCCAAATCGGGGCAAATTCAGCACGGTGAAATGGCCGGTTACCTCGGGGCTCCGAACGCCCGGGTAGCGGAGGAATTCAATGCTGGTTTCTCCATGTATGTGGCTGCCTGGCCGTTGTTGAAAAGCTACCCGGGACCCCGGTTTCAATCGGGCCTTTTTGGCACCTGGATGTTTCCTAAGCAGGATCGGCCCCTCCCTTTCAAGCTCTACACCTGCATTGAGGGTGGGTTGGGATGGTGGCGGGATACACGCTTTGCCACCGAAACACCGAAATTCATCATGGGTGGGGTGGCACCGAATTTTGTGGCTTGGGCGAACGGTCCAGGAGCAGGTAAGGGCAGAGATTGGAATCGGCCGTTCGGCCATTATGGCGTGGTTCAGCTGAGCCCTTGGGTCCTTTGGCCTCCAGATGGGTTAAACCTGAAGCAGGGCACTTGCGGGGAATTGTTCGGCTACGGGTATCTTCCCCTCCCCTTGACCCCACCAAAACCCACAACTGCAGGCAAAAATATTACCACTGGGGATCAGTGGTGGACGTTGTTTTTGAATACGAAGAACTTCAAAGGGCCGGTGGCCGCCTTTACCCCGTTTTTCTGGTCTCAGTGGGCAGCGGAGGATGCCAAGTTGGAGGGCCTGCTTTTGGACTCGCGGCCCTCCGATCCCAATCGAGCTCTGCAGATGGAAACCCAATATATCCCTGCGGTTATAGGGATGGACGCCGTCGGGGAGAGATATGCCCGGATAGCCCCCACATGTTTTCCCTGGAGCCGGGAGGGGCAATCGATCGTCGTTCACCGTGTAACCTCGTACAGCAAGAAGGCCTTGTGGGATGCGGTGAAAGAGTGGTTTGAAGGGGGGCCGCCGGCTACAGGGCAAGTGAACGAGCAGGGTGCCATCCTCCATAAGTTCACTGGAGGCGGGTGGGCAAGCTGGAGGATCTACGCAGATCGGGCTCCCCGGGAAGAACAGTATCCAATTTCCTGGCGGTCTTTTGCCACTCCGACTGTCTGGGACGATTACACCTTCGGCTATCGGTGGAACCCCGATCTGATAAGGAAGGATACACGCAATGGTTGTCGCGTGGTAACTTTACCCGAGTATTATCAACTGGTGAAAAAGGATGGTAAAGGTGCCGAGTGGGTTCCCGTTCCGCCAGAGAAGGTGCCTGCGGAGACCGGGCTCCATGGAGTTCGCTTCGAGCGGGCCCGCAGGGGACGACCAGAACCGTATGTCACACCGGAGGAACCGACAAGCTGCTGGAAGAAGCCCGGTCCGGTGGCAGGACCGTTTCACGTGGAGCTAGGCGATGGGAGTGTCGTGACCTACTATTGGTTTCGATTCGCCGATCAACCGGCTCTGCTCAATGCAGATTTGACTGATGCGGAGCGAGAAGAGTTGCAAAGGCGGGTAGAGTTGATCCATCGTTACTGGAAGAAAGATCACGAATATTTGCCTCCACCTACCACGGGAGAGCTGGCCGAGCTAGATCCGGCACTCTTGGTGACACCGCCCCCGGGGTTGGAGGTGGGTTATGTGCCAATTGTCACGCGACAGGGTCCAAAGGAGTAAGAAGCAAGCTACCTATGAAGCCGTGCGGGATGAAAAAGCATTGCGATAGGTGCCACTTTGAGATCGGCAATGTCGGCAGGATGTTCGGGAGTATCCTTCAGAAATGGTGCCGAGGGTGGGTGTGTGGGCCACGGGTTTGGACTATAGTTTTGGTTCTATTTTTTGGAGCAGGCGGATTTGCTCGGGCAGATAAGCCGGCCGTTAAGGTATTTATTCTTGCCGGTCAATCAAATATGGTCGGTTTTGGCCGGGTAAAAGCCGACCCCAGTCGCTATGGCGGAGTGGGATCGCTGGAATAATTAGTGAAAGCTCCTTCCACAGCTGGGCGTTTTGCCGCCCTGGTGGGAGCCGACGGTTCGTGGCGAAAACGGGACGATGTATGGATTGTCTTTGACGGCCGCAGGGGCCCCCTGACGGTTGGCTACGGAGCTAACCAGGATCGGATTGGCCCCGAACTGGGATTCGGCTGGGTAGTGGGCGATGCCTTGGAAGAACCGATCCTACTTATCAAATGTGCGTGGGGAGGTAAAAGCTTGGCGGTGGACTTTCGGCCACCCGGTGCTGGGAAGCTTCCCTACTCGCTTGGAAAGAGCGGAGATGAGGCCATCAGCCACGATCCGAGCATCATCGGGAGGTATTACCGGGAAATTCTGTCTATCACGAACACAATACTGGCCAATATCAAGGAATTTGTCCCCGGAAGCGATGGACGATATGAGTTGGCTGGCTTCGCTTGGCACCAGGGATGGAATGATCGTATTAACGACAACTTTACCGCCGAGTATGAAAGCAATATGGCCCATTTTATACAAGATATGCGGAGGGATTTGGGATCGCCCCGGTTACCCTTTGTGATTGCCGAGACTGGGATGGGGGGGTTCGAAGAAAAGCATCCTCGTGCACTTGCTCTCATGAAGGCTCAAGCAGCTGTGGCCGAGCGACCTGAATTTCGAGGCAATGTCGCTTTCGTGAGTACCCGGGAATTCTGGCGACCGGCGGACCAATCCCCCTGTAACCAAGGCTACCATTGGAACTGCAATGCCGAAACTTACTATCTTATTGGCGAAGCTATGGGCCGGGCTATGATCCGCTTACTTCATGAACAAGCCCCCAGCCAATGATCGGGGTGCAGCCTCTCAATGGATTGGCATCCGTGCCGAATGTGTCTACTGCTCTAGATTTACAAAATTAGCAAATCCTTCGGGATCTCCGAACCAGCAGGAGCCACGCTCCAGAAACGGTTGGAGCAAACCTGGCCTGTCGAATCGCACGCCACTCCCTGGAGGCGAACCGATGTTTCTTTGGAAAAAGAAGCAGCTCATTGCGAAGAGTGGGATTTTTTTGCCGGATTATTCCCGCCTGAAAGCGGCCGGGGGCAGGACCGTTACTTTCTTGTACTCTCGTAAAACTATGGGAATGGGTTGGTAAACCTGCGGAATGTTGCTGGGAAAAATTCGGGAATTGTTGGGAAGGAACTATCCTTTTTGGAAACCTTGGCCTTGGGAATTTCGACAGCGCGCACGATTTTATCGAGGTTTTTTGGCCCCCACCGAGCGTTTTTGATTTGAGCTGCAAAGAAGATGTCCTAAGGGGTACACAGCTTGTGTATATGTGTTCACAAAAGCAGGAGCAAGCTCCGAGGGAGAGTGGAGATGAAGTTTTCTCCGACGGTTTTCGCGATTATTGTCTCGCTAGGTTCCTTGGAAGTTCTCTCTTTCGGCGAGGCACCCTCTCCGCCCGACTTAACGCAGCCGGGTGTGATCGAGAAAATTGATCGCAGTCTAACCTATAACTTGGGGGCTACAGGACTTCGGGGCTGGATCTACACGAAAGCGGCCAGCTCTTTCGACGGTGCCCAGGGCCGAACCACCACATTTAGCCGGCAAATCTTGGTGACGCATATCGGAAAGGGTTCGCCTGGAGATGGGGTACTTCAGGTTGGGGATGTCATCCTGGGGACCGATGGCGAACTGTTTCGCGAGGATGCTCGACGAACTTTCGCCCTGGCCATTCAGGAGGCAGAGAAGCAGGGGCCGCTTCGCATGCGGATCTGGAGGAACGGCCGAACGCTCGATGTCACGTTAAATCTTCGCCCTTTGGGTGCTTATAAACCTACGGCACCCTTCGATTGCGATAAATCGAGAGTAATTCTTCATGAAGCTTATCAGGTTTTGAAGAAGGAGCCTTTGGAGCCAAATATTGATGGTGCTATCAAGGGTTTGGCTCTTCTTGCGGTGGAGGATTCGGAAGGCCAAGCACGAGCGCGCGAGCTTGCGCGCAAAATCGCCGCCCAAATTGCCGACTTAAGGGGACGATTCGTTTCCCTCGGCGCGTGGGATTTCGCGTACAAGAATCTCTTTCTGTGTGAGTATTTTCTTTTGACGGAAGATCGCGAGGTTCTTCCCGCTATCGAGAGGTTAACCCTTGCTTTAGCGGAAGGGCAAGGTCTTTTTGGGACGTTCGGTCATAGTTTGGTAGAGCGTGGAGCGGACGGCCGGCCGCAACCTGTTCCTCCGTATGGGCCGGTTAATTCGGTAGGGCTTATTGCCAATTTGGCCATTGTGCTTGGCAAAAAGTGCGGCATCCAACATCCCGCGATCGACGACGCCATTGAGCGAGGATCCAATTTCTTTAGCTTTTACGTTGATAAGGGGGCGATACCTTACGGGGAGCATGAACCGTGGCCATTTCACGAAAATAACGGAAAGAACGCAATGGCTGCGGTGTTTTTCGCCGTTCAGGGAGATAAGCCGGTTCAAGCCAACTACTTCGCCCGAATGGCTCTAGCTGGGTTCAAAAACAGGGAGTATGGACATACCGGTCAAGGATTCAGCTACCTATGGAGTATGCTGGGAGTGCACATGGGCGGTCCGGAAGCTGCAATGGCCTATTTCCGTGAAATTTCGTGGCAGCTGGACCTTGCGCGACGTTGCGATGGATCGTTTGTGTATGACGGTGGAGAACAGTATGGACCCGGGAGAACTGAAGACGACACCTATTATGGTGGGAGTAGCTACTACGGTCTGAGCCCTACCCCTTGGTACGTCCTTACCTATGCAATACCCCTGAAAAGGTTGCTCATAACAGGACGGGATTCTTCCTCCGAAAGCTGGCTTACGTCGGGGGAAGTCCGAGACTGTGTAGAAGCCGGGCACTTTGACTTGGACCGAAAAAATAAGAGCAATAAGGAGTTGGTGACCTTCTTCGCGAATTGGTCACCCATTGTCCGCAGTTGGGCCGCTGAAGAACTTGCTTCTCGAACGGAGGCCAAGACCCTGGTGCCGCAGATGATCCGGTTGACCAGGCACAGCGACCTGCGCGTGGTCGAGGCGGCTTGTGAAGTCCTGGGAAGAGTTAGGTCTACCGAAGCCCTGCCCGCTCTGGTAGAGCTGTTGGATCATCCCCACCCCTGGGTACGGTTTAAAGCCGCTAGTGCACTCAAAGAGTTTGACGCCGAAGCTAAGTCCGCACTTCCGGGAATCCTGATGAGCCTTGGGAAATTCCGGGTTCCCACGGAGATTCCCTTCTGGGAAGACCCGCTGATTTTGTACCAGAATCCGCTCGCGAGTCTTCTCTTTCGTGGTTCCCTGAGGAAGGAGGTCGCCCAGGCCGACCGCGATTTGCTGTACCCGGCCATTCGTGTGATCGCGCGCAATCCCGACGGAATGACGCGCGCGTCTGTCCGGCCGTTTTTCGAAAACCACCTAACTTTGGAAGACGTGATCGAGCTCGGACCGGACCTGCTGCTGGTAGTGGATGCCATGAGTCCTGCCGACACCATGTTTGCAAACGAAATCCGCATGGGGGCCTTACGAAGCCTGACGAAGTACTCGATCCGCCAAGGTATTGACGCTGCAGTTCATCTGGCTTGGACCCAGGGTGGGCATGGGAGTGAAAACCGAACCGGCGACATCATGAAGGAATTGGTGCGGTATGGTGCGGCCGCAAAGCCGGTGATTCCCAGGCTCAAAGAGCTCGTGGAGGAATTTCACAGACAGGTACGAGAAGGACGATTCCCCGGGGGAGAACTGAACGCCCGACGCGTACGAGCAGTGGAAGAAGCGATCGGGGCCATCGAGTCGGCTGAAGATGCTCCCGCGATGCGAGATCTTCTTAAGGAATTCCGAACGTATAGCGACGACTCTGGGAAATTCCGCATCCAGGCTCGCTGTGGTGGTTTGGATTCGGCCGGGGAGGAGGTGATTTTGGAGACGCGCGACGGGAAAACGATCCATGTGCCAATCGCGCGCCTCCGGGAAGCCGAACGTTTCTTCCTCCGAAAGAGCTTCCCAACTTCGGCCCAGGAGGGATAAACGCTCGGCTATCGCGCGCTAGCGTGCAATCTTGTATACCTTTCCGGAGCTATTGGCTGTAGCTATTGGCTGTCGAGGGTAATGTGGATTACGAGGGACCGCTGGAAATCGGGGAAGCGAAGCGGGTTGGTTAGCTCTATTTCCTGCCAACGGTCGGTCCACGGATCGTAACATCGGATGGAGTTTGCTTTTTCTAACTTCCACTCTTTCGGGAGGGGGAGAAGAAGACCACGAAGAATTTCCGGAGGTTTTTCCTCTGCCAGCTCTGTTTGCCAGGTATTGTGTTTATCTCGGCACCAGATCAAGGTGGTGCGAATACCCCGAAGAGCATAGACAAATAAGCGGGGATGGTCAATCTCGGCTGGTGCGAAACGCTCCCCCGGCGGATCAAGGTCGCGAACTACCGCCGCAAATCTTCCGAAGTGCCACCACAGATCGTTTTTGTCCACATAGACTTCCCAGTGCCAGATGTGCCCCGGCCCAGCAGCACCGACGAAAAACGGCGCGAAAAGCACATCGTGGAGGATGATACCGGCGCGATCTTTCGGATACAGTTTGAAAGGGCCGGTGTGACTGGGCTCTACCGCTCCGCTTTCCGCCAGGAGAATGGGTTTGGGGATGCCAAAGGATCGCAAATCCTTCACGGCCTCGGCGGCCAGTACCGCTACGGGGCCGTGACATATCTTCCAAGCTGCTCCCAAGTCCAGGTAGCGGTGCACCTGGAGCACATCATTTCCCGGCAGATTGCACAATCTTTGGTAGCTTTCTCGCTTGCTTTCGTGGTCGTAACTTCCTAGACTTTGCATTGCTAGATTCTGAGGGAACAGGCGGTGAAGCTCGGGCAGCATCTCAGCGGACCAAGGTTCCCACACATTGACGCGAACGGCATCCATCTCGTTCCACAACTCCCAGCCGAAAATGATGGGGTCACAATTGTACCGCTCCGCATACCAAGCCAACTTCCGCCTGTAATGAGCCTTTCCTGCCTCCCCGAGGAAATAATCTGCGGTATCTTTGGCCGGTCCGCCATTTTGGATCAGAAGTTGCGGTCTGGCAGCCCACGCCTGCGTCCCTTCGCCGAGATGCCGGAAGTGCTCCGTACAAAGTTTTAGCCGGATGCCATACTTCTTCGCTAGGGCGAAGAGGGCATCGATGCGTTTTGCGCGCTCTTCGTCGAAGACGCCCGCGCGGGCATGCTCGAGATCGAAGAACGGATTACTTAGCCAGATCCTTACGAAATTCCCTCCCTGAGCGGAAAGTTTCGCAAACCATCTTTCCATTCCGACCAAGCCGTCGGCTGGCGGGCCGCTCATGTTGAGCCCAATAGGGATATAGGGGGTGCCGTCGGAAAGTTCAAAATACCGCGGATCGCGGGGACTGATTCGCACGTGGGCAAGCTCTGTTTGACCGGCAGTAGCAAAGCCCGCAGAAAGTGTACATATAAACACGATCCCGAAAACAGTTACGAATACCGTTAAAACGCTTTTTGCTTGCTTCAAATACATTTTCTCGCCTCTTATGTTAGGATTTGCCCGCGATTCCAGGTAGGCTGCTCTTCCTGGGAGGACTCTCATCGAGCTTAGGCGGTTGAAAAAACCATCGGCCGCTCTCTCAGGTTCTTTTGGAACCTAACAGGTAGCCCCAAAAATCCCACGATTCTCCTGGGCCTTGCACTCTTAGTCGGGTAGATTTCAAAAGGCGGCAAACGCAGACGTAGTGGGCGGCTAGCCGTTGCCAAGGTCAGATCACCATGCTCACGAAGCTACCAGTTTAAATTCGGAGACGGCAAACAAGTGCTCAGCCTAAGCGAAGGCTGGTGCACTGCCCACCACGTTTTTACATCCTCTCCGTACAGCAGATCGACGGTAGCTCCACATAAGGCTAGATTTCCCTCGCGGAGCCACCTCGAAAGAAAACTCTGATAGGTTCGGCGGGTTTTGGTGTTGTTTGGGGTTCACAGCGGAGTTGCCGACCCTTCTCAGTGATGAAGTCCTGTCGCACAACGACCGAGTTCCTTAATACACTCCGCACGGAACGGTAGGGAGCTTCAATTGACGGAAAGTCCGTTTTGGTTGTATCGTGGGTGCGTCGGTTGGTCAATAGTTGGCCGGGTTGGAGCCCCTCCTCGACGTGGAGGAGATCGGTGAAATCTGGGGATTCTTAGCTGTTAGGTTTTCAGCACCCTTCGCTTTCAAAAAGGAAATTTGACAAAGGTTCGTTAAAGTGTAATACTCAAAAGTGTAATACTCAGAGGAGCCTCCCGAAAATTTTGTCCGCTTGCAGGCTGCCCCCGGCCGAATTTAGCTCACGGAGTAGTAAGTCATCCTCTGTTCGGCTGAGCATGGTTCTGCTCTTTGAGGTTTTTGCCGCCCGCCGGGGTATTGGCGTGAGGAGGAGCTTGTCGGCATCCGAGGATTCAGCGGCTCTACCCCCGTAGATAGGAGACTCGAGCATGTTATCAACCCACTCTTCGTGCGGGCACCAAAGGGTTCGTTCCGCAGGTATTTCCGGTTGCAAATCGACGCTCATCCTTGTGTGGATGGGGGTGGGGATGTTATCCCTGTTTGCATGTTCGGCGGGTAGGGCGGAATCTCTGTGTTATCGCGCTCGGCCGGGCGAAACGTTTGCTTACCGGGTGCAAATCACGGTGGAGGAGAGAGACCGGATCCGCACCTGGGACGGTGTTCTTTCCTACGAGATTCGCTCGGTTGCTGAGGATCGTCTGACGATCGCTTGCCGCGGGGAGCTTGCGGAAACGGTGAAAGTTCGTCGCGGACCCGGAGGGCACCCGATTGTCGTTCCCATCCCTCCGCGGATTCGGTTTCCGATGCCTCGAATTAGTGCTCACCAGCCGGAAGAGCCTCTCATTGTTATTCGGACCAATGGGGAGATCGTGGAAACCCGGCGGCTAGAGAATTTGCCCTATTTGCTGGGTTATCGGGAAGCCTTGGTGTTCGAACCGTTAGGCGAAATTGACGGGCAGTGGAGCAAAGAACGGCAAATCGATGTGGTCACTGTGGAGAGGTTAGGTCCGATTTTTGCCCCAGGATTTATTGGATCGGGAGAGTTGGAAACGAGTCGGTTCCGGGCTAAGGAGGAGGTCCGTTATCGCGTAGTGGAGAAAACAGAGGGTAGTATTGTTATAGAACGTACGTATAGATTACGCACGGACCAAGAGGTGGCGGGGCGAGCCCGCTTCGAGGCAAGCGGTTCCGGGCGGCTGGTTTTCGATCCGCAATTGGGGCGATTCCGCGAGCTTAACTGGGAACAGACGGTGGCCGAAAATGAGGAACTCCGTATGGTGCAAGCCCAAGCGAAGATCTCTGCCCGGCTTCTTTCGGAAGATGAATTCCAGGAGCTTGCCAAAAAGGAGAAAGCCGCGGCCGAGGAGGCCAAGGTTCGATTGGCCGAGCTGCAGAAGCCGAAGCCCTTAGGTCCGGGAGAAAAAGAGGTCCTTATCGAGGAACTGAAGTCGCAGGAGTTTTTCCGGCAGTTGCGGGCGGCGGAACGGTTGGCCCGAGCCGAGCGGGAAGAACCGGCCGAGCCCGTCTGTCAAGCCTTGTTGCCGTTGCTCGAGAAGCGGGAGCTCGGCCTTGTGATCGCAGGGGCCAGGGCCCTGGAGATTTGGACCGCTCCGTCCGCCGAGGCGAAGCTGCGGCAGCTTCTCGGCAGTGAGAATCCGTTGCTTGCCGGGCATGCGATGGTGGCTTTGTCGTGGTTTCCCTCCCCGGAGCTTGCGGAGTCGATCGCCCCGCGAATGAGGCAGGTTCCCCGGGCAAAAGAGGCGTTAAAGCGGTTGGGACCGGTGGCCGAAGAAGCGGTGTTGCGGGAGTTCTATCGCCAAGAAGCGGGCTTGCGGACTGCCGCTCTAGAGGTCTTGGCCGAAGTGGGTGGCGAGAAAAGCTTGGAGGTGCTTCGGGCCACGTTGGGAACACAACCTCGCGACAAGGCAGAAATCGAAAAGACCATCCGTGCAATCGAGGCTCGACTTCATCAAAAGGTGGAATCCACGGAATCCGGTGCCAGCGAGGGGAAGAACTCTCCGTAACCGGTTTGTCCGTGAGAGAATCTTCTCTTCCGGGGAAAGAAAGTTGCTAAAGTTCCTTTTCCACGAGACCCCAAAAATTGTGTTGTTGGGGATGGCCGCAGCATTCGCAAGCACAGTTTTTTTCTGTCGAAAGTGGTTACACCCTCAGGGTTGTACGGAGTGGGCTCCGTGGGACGACCCGGATGCGGGTTATCGCCGAACCCCACTGCAAAAGAAAGTGACTCTTGCCGGCTTGCCATTCGGGAAACAGTGTCCGAGGCATGGGATGGGAGGATTCTCCTTTCCAGCAAGATAGTATTTTTCCCCCGGTGCCGGCTACATCCTCGGAAATAGATAGGCAAGTCGCTATACTCTCTTTCGCCCTCCCGGGCCTCAGCATCTCTAAAGCCCGGGTGGGCATGCCGCTTTCCTGGTTCCTGTTGCATCGCCTTCCCGACCAGCTCCTGTTGTCGCTAGGGATGGTTTTTCGGCGTGACCAGTGCGGGCTTTGATCCGGATTTTCAGGATTTACTGCAGAGCGGTTTCCTCCGGGGAAGGAAACCTTGCCGGGGAGGGATCGTTGGAGGGTCCTTTGGGACAGGGAGAAATTCCCCCCGCCGGGAACCGAGGTGTTCTTGTCGGCTGGCAAGCCTCGAAAAGGGGGGAACGGCAAATATCATATGGACGTTGCCAAAAGCAAGAAGGACAAGTGGCTGAAAAGCGGCCAATTTAAGTATCTCTGTGATTTGCGAAGGTCAATAGTTCGGGGAGGATAAGATCCCGGTTTGGGGAGGGGATCTTTATGGAGGAGAGAGGACTCAATTACATCCAGTTTTAGGGGAAGTTTCGCAAACCCAACCAGATGGAAAAGCACTGCCGGCAGACATCCGGGCTCAGTGGGAGGCAACCCGATGGATGGTTTTATCGTGGATCGGCAAGATTGTGTCGAGCTTTGGCCTTTCGCAGGGGTTACCATGTGGGCTACCAGTGGTGATCATATGACCATTTCGCTCGTGCGGATGGAGCCTCACAGCGTCATTGAAGAGCATGCTCACCCGCACGAGCAAATGGGATTCATGATCGAAGGAGAAGCGGAGTTTGTTATCGCCGGCAAATCCTATCGGGTGAGGGCAGGGCAGATGTGGAAGTTGCCCGGAGGGGTGCCCCATAAGGTGGTGGCCCTTGATCGGCCGGTGCTGGCCCTCGATGCCTTTTATCCCCGCCGGGAAGACATGAAGCGGCCCAATTCCTGGGGTAAAATGGAGGCAGAGTAAGTGGGCGTGCGTTCCGGTCAATTCGGTTTAATGGCGGTGCTACTGTTGCCGGTTGAAGTTGCCGGCCTAAGATCTGGGCCCGTTCTCCGTTCCAAAAGCGGAAGGAAACAAAGGGAGAAGAATTTTCCCGTGGCTAGCGGGAGAACTCGAGCACTCAAGTTTCTTCATGTTTGCCGCCACTACCAGGGAATGCCTCCGGAATAGTGAGCCAGCCAACTTGAGCTTTCTTCTCAGCGGGAGTTGTCAAGTTTTGCAAAGTGTAGAGACAGAAAGCCTCAGCATTGTCGCCCAGAATTGAGTGTGTCGGCTTCGCCGAGAGGAAGGGTACTTGGGCGACTTTGGCGGGCTAGAGATGGGGCAGTTCCGAGACGGGAAAGGAAGCCAGCTACCGGGGTAAAAGGGCTTATGCGTGTGAGGAAATTGGGGGAGGTACACAGGTCCCGCGATGTAAACGGAGGAGAGCTTCAATGCCGGGTAGGTTTTGGGCTGAACTGCTTTTATTCGGTGGGATTCTCGCTGGGTTTTGCTTGCGGGGAGCGGATCGGAGCACTGCGGCACCGCGGCCGGAGTGGATTCATCTGGGAGACCGTCCCGGCGACCAGATGGTTGCCGCATACTTTCGCCATGAAGTGGAGCAGATCGCCACAGGGTGCTTATCATCAGTGCCGACGGGTGAAGAGTGGCCGGAGTGGCACAGGCGGCATCGCCAGCAACTTTTGGAGATGTTGGGCTTGGACCCCATGCCCGAGCGAACGCCATTAAACCCCGTCATCACCGGAACGGAAGAATTTGAGGATATCCTGGTGGAAAAGTTGTACTTTCAATCTTTGCCGCGGCTATATGTCACGGGAAACGTTTATCGGCCAAAGGAGATAAGGGAAAAGCTGCCGGCCATCCTCTACGTGTGCGGTCATGGGGCGGTACGGAAAGGCAATGTTAGCTTCGGCAATAAATGTGCGTACAGTCACTATGGGGTTGCTTTTGCAAAACGGGGATATGTTTGCCTGGTTATCGACACGGTCCAGCTGGGGGAAATCGAGGGGATTCATCACGGGACATATCGGTACGGCATGTGGTGGTGGAACAACCGCGGATACACCCCAGCGGGGGTGGAAGCGTGGAATAGCATGCGGGCGATCGACTATCTTCAATCTCGGCCGGAAGTGGATCCCGGTCGGATAGGAATCACCGGCCGAAGTGGAGGGGGAGCATACAGCTGGTGGACGGCGGCCATTGACGATCGGGTCCAGGCCGCTGTCCCCGTCGCAGGGATTACCGATTTGGAGGACCACGTAGTGGACGGTTGTGTGGAGGGCCACTGCGATTGTATGTACATCGTGAACACCTATCGCTGGGACTATCCAATGGTGGCAGCCCTGGTAGCTCCGCGGGCACTTCTGATCGGCAATACCGACAACGATGATATCTTTCCAGAGGATGGAGTGCGTCGGCTGTACGAAAAAGTTCGCAAAGTTTATGCTGCTTTGGGGGCGGAGGACAAGTTTGCCTTGGTTCTCTTTCCCGGAAGGCATGACGATGTCCCACCCTTGCAGGAAGCCACCCTCCGCTGGTTCGATAAGCATTTAAAGGGGAAAGAGGAGCCGGTGGATGTGCCGCTAGCCAAAAAGGTGGAACCGGAGCGACTTAAAGTCTTTTCGACTCTCCCGGAGGACCAGCTGAATACAACCATTCACGAAAGCTTTGTTCCAAGAGCGGAGTCGGCCCTTCCCCAGTCGGCCCAGCAGTGGCAGGCCATGGTGCAAAACTGGGAACTGACCCTCCGAGAAAAGTGTTTCCGGGGATGGCCAAGCCAGATACCTGCGTTGGAGCCTCGGCTCGTTTTGGAAACGGAAGCCGAAGGTGTTCGCCTGGCTGTGTGGGAGTTCACTTCCCAGCCGACCGTAAGACTTCGCCTTTACATCCTAGGACCGGTGGCAGATCTGTTGCCGAGAAAAGTTATCCTTCAGGTTTTGGACGAGTCCTCGTGGAAAGAGCTGGTGGCTGCCGTCCGCTGTGGGTTCGAGACGGTTATCGTCCCCGAGGCCAAAGTGGATGCTACTGCCGAGATACCTGCGGCCGATCCGGCGGCATGGGAGCAATTGCTCCACCGGTTGCAAGAGGAGAACATATGGTGGGTAGGATTTTCTCCCCGGGGGATAGGGCCGACGGCATGGAATCCCTCCGACCGTAAGCGAGTTCAAATTGAACGACGGTTTATGCTCCTCGGTCAAACTTCGGATGGAATGCGTGTTTGGGATGTGTTGAGAGCTGTGCAGATGCTCCGGTCCATGCCGTCGCTTCAAAGGACGCCTCTCGTTGTTTCCGGCAAAGGACAAGCCGGAGTGCTCGGGCTATATGCTGCGGTCTTCCAACCCGGTGTTGATGCGGTGGAACTCAGGGATCCCCCGAGCGGACATCGCGAAGGCCCGATCTTTTTGAACGTGGGACGGTTTCTGGATTTGCCGCAAACGGTGGCCCTCGTGGCTAGCCGAATGGCGGTTACAATTTACTGTGGTCAACCGGAAGCTTGGGCCTACCCTCAAAAAGTATTAGAACTCCTTCAAAGGTCGGGCCAATTGACGCTTTGTCCTACTCCTGGCCGTCAGGATAGGTAAGCTGGCCGTGAGGATAGGTAAGGATGAAGCTGCTAGGGGCGGAAAAGGGGCGGGCCAAAATCGAGGGTGATCTTTGGGGACTCTGCCGCTATAAAGGCCTAGGCCCCGGCCGATGTCCTCGCGGTACTGTCCTTGAGGGGGGGCTGGGGGCCGAGGAGCCAGCTGGCCTCGTTCGCTGTGGAACCGTTTTGGGGTCATTGATGTAGCTTGGAAGGTTTCCTGGTAAGCGGCTTCTTTATCCGAAATTTTTGGGCGAGGCTTTGGGGCAAATCCCAAAAATCCCGATTGGAGGAGCAGGGGAAAGCTGGACAGGGGGCAAAATCGAAGGCTCTAGGCTTGGGTATTTTTCGGTTGCCAAACAGTGGGAACGCCGGGACAGCTGTCGTGCTAGTGGTTGGGAGGGGGCCGCGGATGTAGTGTTGAAGGCTGTAAAGGCCCGCAGAACGCCTGCGGGCCTTAGGGTGGGAGCTCAGCTGGGTGGATAGGTCCTCCTCGGTGTTGGCGACAGAAAGGTCGGCCGGGGTCGCTCGAGACCATGCAGAGATAATCCGCCATGTGACCCGGGTGGGGCTAGTGGTCAATCTGGCGTTGGCTGGCGGCAAGTTCTTGGTTGGATGGATCGCCGGCAGTCGAGGCGTGATGGCTGATGCGGTGCACAGCCTTTCCGACACGGTCACAGACGTTGTGGTATTGGTGGGGGCAGGAATGTGGACAATGCCGGCCGACCCAGGTCATCCCCACGGGCATGGCCGAATTGAAACCCTGGTCTCTCTGGTTATCGGAGTGGCCCTCGGGGCAGCGGGGATCGGTCTTGCTTGGAGTGCCTTGGTAGCTATCCACCAGGGGGTGGGAAGTTCTCCAGGATGGCTGGCGTTTGGGATTTCTTGTGTGTCGGTGGGGGTTAAAGAGTGGCTTTTCCGGTGGACTTTTCGTGTGGGGAAGGAGTATCGTTCTTCGGCTTTGCTGGCAAACGCCTGGCATCATCGCAGTGATGCATTGAGCTCGCTGCCGGTGGCAGTGGCAGTTGCTGGCAGCCGGCTTTATCCCCAATGGCAATACTTGGACTCCATTGCGGCTATCTTGGTAGCGGTTTTGATCGTCCATGTGGCCTGGACGATCATTGTACCTGCGGCGGTTCAACTGACGGATGCCGGGCTCAGTGAAGAGGAAGTCGAAAGGATCGTCAAGCTGGTACTCGAGACCGAGGGAGTGCGGGCCACCCATGAGATCCGATCTCGCTATTTGGGAGCCAAACTTCAGGTGGATCTCCATATCCTGGTGGATCCGCAACTGAGTGTGCGTGAGGGACACCGAATCGCCACGGAGGTGCGGGAGCGGCTCTTGCGGGAGGTGGAGAATCTAGCCGATGTCTTGGTCCATGTTGAGCCATTTGAACCTGCAGAGATCAAGGCCGGGACCCGTTTTGGTTAAGGTTGGTTCCATGCTTCCTAACCGGGGTTGGAGCAGAGCTTTCGCCGGTAACACGTTGTGGGTCAGGGGCAAAGTTCCAAGGGGGGTGTCGGCCTGGATTGTTTGGGTGTTTGCTTTGCTCGTGGTCGTTGCCTTTCCCCCGGATGCCATTCCGGCTCCGGGCGAGAACGGGGTTTGCTCGGCGAAAGGCCCGGAACTTCCGTGGATTGTGCTTTCGCCTGACGGTCGCGGTTTTATCGAAGAAGAAACAGGAAAACCTTTTGTCCCGTGGGGCTTTAACTACGATCACGATGAGGCAGGTCGCCTAATCGAGGATTATTGGCATACAGAATGGCGTAAGGTCGAGGAAAATTTCCGAGAAATGCGGACTCTTGGGGCCAACGTGGTGCGGATCCATCTCCAGCTTGGCCGATTTATGGAGACCCCGGAGAAAGCTCGACCCCAAGAGTTAGAGAGGCTGCGAGAGCTTCTGCGTTTGGCTCAAGCCGAAAAACTTTATCTCAACATCACTGGCTTGGGCTGTTACCACCGCCAGGATGTACCGCCTTGGTATGACCGGTTGTCAGAAGTGGATCGTTGGAAGGTTCAAGTCCGCTTTTGGGAGGCTGTTTCCCAGGTATGTGCATCCGAGCCCGTAGTCTTTTGCTACGACTTGATGAATGAACCGGTCGCTCCCGGTGGGGACACACCCCGGACGGACTGGCTGGGGCCAGCCTTTGCCGGCAAACACTTTGTTCAGTTTATTGCCCTCGATCGGGCCGGCCGAGCTCGCGAGGAGATCGCAAGGCAGTGGATCCGCACATTGGTCCAAGGAATTCGCCAGGTGGACCGCAAGCATCTTGTCACTGTGGGTCTGGTCCCTTGGAGCTTGGATCGGCCGGGGCTTACCTCCGGATTTGTCCCTCAGGCCGTTGCTCCGGACCTCGATTTTATCTCCGTGCATATCTATCCGGAACAAGGAAAGCTGGAAGAGGCCCTGGCGACCCTGGCCGGCTTTGCCGTGGGTAAACCGGTGGTGGTGGAGGAGATATTTCCCCTTCGGTGTTCGATTAGGGAGTTGGAGCAGTTCTTGGATCGTTCCACCAAGTGGGCCTGTGGGTGGATCGGTTTTTACTGGGGCAAGACGCCGGAGGAATGCCGGGTTTCCCCGACCATTGCTGACCAGGTAACTTATCAGTGGCTTATGCTTTTTCAGAAAGGCCCACCCGCCGCTCGCTAGGGGTGAGGGAAGCCGAGTTTTCTCCAAAAAAATCGGCAAAAAGGGGAGGGAGGGGGTGCTCGCGAGAGGTCAGCCTTAGGTGGGAAAGAGCCGGGCCTTTAGTCCAAGCAAAGCATCGAGGGAGCTTTCGACAAAGGATTCCCCGAGAAGCCGCGGAGAACATGGTAGGGGGAAGTCGGGCTTTTTGCGGGAACTGAAGGATTCCGGCTCCTAGAATGAAGGTGGAACTCGGCCTGCGGATTGGCCGCTTTCAGCGGCATTGGGATTGATCCGGGTTTTCGTGAAGGAGAGGCAAAAGAGCAAGAGCGAAAGAGTTTCCGGAAGCGGCATAGTTCGGCCATGGGTGAAGCAAATTCTCCAAAACCAAGTGGAAAGCGAGACCTCACCGGTCAGCAGCTAGGGGACTATCGGTTGCTGCGTCGCCTGGGGCAGGGGGCGATGGCTGAGGTTTATTTGGCCGAGCAGATTTCCCTCCAGCGTCATGTAGCTTTAAAGATTTTGCGGCCGGAGTTGGCAAGTGATCAAACGTACATACAGCGGTTTCAACGAGAAGCTCAGGCTGCCGCTTCGCTTGTTCATCCCAACATCGTGCAAATTCACGAGGTCGGCTGCATCGACGGGATTTACTACATTGCCCAGGAGTATGTTCGGGGGCAAAATCTCAAGCAGCACTTGTCTCGGCATGGGCCTGTGGATGTCAAGACGGCTTTGGTGATCATGCACCAAGTAGCTGCGGCTTTATCTCGGGCGGCCGAGCAAGGGATCGTCCACCGCGATATCAAGCCGGAAAACATCATGATCTCTGACCGGGGGGAGGTAAAGGTGGCCGACTTCGGTTTGGCCCGGCTTGTCCGTCGGGGTGATGCCGTCGAGCTCACCCAGGCCGGGATGACGATGGGTACACCTTTGTACATGAGCCCGGAACAAATTGAGGGTAAGCCGCTCGACTGCCGCTCGGATATCTATTCTTTTGGGGTAACCTGCTATCAAATGTTGGCGGGGGTGCCTCCTTTTCAAGGGGATACTGCCCTGAGTGTGGCGATCCAGCATCTCAAGAAGGCACCTGTACCGCTAGAGCATCGCCGGCCGGATCTTCCCCCCTCGTTGTGCCGCATCGTCCACAAAATGTTGGCCAAGGCTCGGGAGGATCGCTACCAAACTCCGTGGGAGTTACTGCAGGACCTTCGGCCTCTGGAACGGGAGTATTTGGGGGAAGTAACGCCTGCCGATCTTTTGCCTGGGGAGTTAGCGGCCAGCCTGGGAGGGGAACGGTTCGAGGAGAATCCCACGCGTCGGCTTCAGGCCGTTATGCGGTCCGAATCGCGAAAGTGGACAAGTGTTCTGATTTTAGCTGTTTGGGTTATCTTGGTGGCAGGAGCATATTGGGGGGGCCGCTGGCTTGCTCATAGTTGGGTGGATCGGGAAAAGTTGGGGGTTTCCGGGGGGACGGAGCCGCTGGGAGTCGCAAAGCTCGAAAGCGTGGGAGCTCAGGTTCTATATGCTCTCCATACCGGGTCGCGAGAGGCTTGGGAAGCGGTCGTCCGGTATTTTCCCGAAGAAACCTACTACGTGCGGAGGGCCAAAAAGCAGCTGGCCTGGATTGCCCTCATGGAAGGCCGGGATGCCGACGCCATGAAGCTATTGCGGGAGTTGGCTGAGGTAGACCCCACCGAGCCAGAGCTGCGGGCGTTCGGACTGGCAGGCCAGTATTGGCTGCTTGTCACCCAGGGCCGGTTTGCGGAAGCTGGTGAAGTCCTTGATACTCTTTTGCCCCTCCAAAATGAGTTAGATGATCCGGCAATGCGGCAGCTCTTTCGGCGAGCTTTGACCGACACCTTGGAGCGAAGCCGGTTAGTTCCGGGGGCAAATATCGCCGAAAAATGGCGGCACTGGCTAGAAGAGCAAACCACCGAGCCCAACGGAAGGTAAGAGAGCCCATCGCCTCCAGCACTTGCTCCCACCCTTGCCGGTATTGTGCGTTACTCCTCAGAGCCACTTGGTTACTCCCCAGACCGACTCGAGCCCATCTCGGTTGATAATCTCCCTTTTTGCTACTCCCCGGGCTGCGAACGGTAAACCCGCACAAACACCTATAGGGCGGATGACCCTTACTGAGCGAACTATAACCACGAAAACTACTTAGCGAACTGTAACCATGGATGAGCGAGCTCGCCCAACCGGATAACCGCCAGACCAAGCTAGAGACAGGTTCGGACCGGAAGGACCGTTCGGTCCCCGGTCGGAGCCAGTCCTCCCGCCACCGGTGAATCCGGCTGCGAATCGATCTGGGCTGGCTGGAGTTCATCGATCTGGGCCCAGCTCCATCCGCCGACGACACTTAGCGTCACCTGCGAAGGAGGCCACTTTATTCTTGGGGTTTTCTGGTGGTTTTTCCCGCGGATTTTCGCTGGCAAAACTACGGGGAAAGGTGGGAGGTGAGAAAAGCTTAGATTAAGGGATCGAAAACTTACATTTAGGGGCCAGATTTCTATATTAAGGGGCCGGATATGGTTATTAGGAGGCCGGATATGGGGTGGGCTGCGAGAAGGCGAGACCTTTGCCCGAAGTATGTGGAATTCCTCTCCGGCCGGAAGTTACATTCGATGACTTTGTTTACCAACGATCTGGGGGATAACCCCAAAGACTTACGCTCGGAGATCCTTCGGCAGGGTTAGGCTGGGGGGAATGTGTGTCCGGTCTTGGTGGAACGGCTGGGGTGAGGAATCCCCCTGGTGGGAAGCTGGCCGATGTCCCCAAAGACCGGTCCGCTTGTACTCCCTGTTGGCTAAGTTTGGAGAGATAGCGATTGGGATCTTGGTCGAATTGGCGGAGTGTTTGCTCGCTGGCAAAAAGATACACTCGGCCGCGGTACCATCCCCCAAACTCTCGCTTCCCAGGGACAAGAACTCCTTTTTCGGCCGCAATAACGACATCATAGCCGGACAAAACAGGGGCATAGCGATCCGGATCGGCGGCAAATTTTGCCCGTTCGGTCGGCCCGGCGAAAAGGTATGTCCGTCCCTCATGGATTATGCCCCACTGGGGATTGCCCGGCACCCATCGACCGAAATCGGTAAGTTGTACTGGGCAGAAACCCTCCAGGCCCAGCGGGGGATTGCCTGGGGAGGCAGCGGCGGTTTCCCCAACGAGTGGACCTCGGCGATCAAACGTGGCTTTTGGATTCCCCGCTGGGGGTGCCTGGCTCCAGGGTGCTGGCGGTTGGCCGGTGGTGACGTCCGTGCCGGCGAGAGAAGGACTGCTCGCGGAGCCTTGATACCCCTGCATGGGGGCCTCCGATGTCAGAGCTCCTGCTTTGGGACCGGCAGCCGGAGGCTGGCTGCTGGCCGTGGCGAGGGTTAGGGCCTCGGGCGGATTTTGCGGTGAGTCTATTTCTTGATTCGGAATTGACGCTGTAGGGGAGCTTTGCCCCGGTATTTCCGGCCCCATACCCGCAAACCAAGTCCGGGATTGTGGCCCGTGTTGGAGATTGTTTGACCTCACAGAATCCCCTGGAGAGGGGGTTCCGGTAGCCGGGGGGAGGTTGCTCGGCCCACCGAAGACCCCGGCCATGGGGTGGGGAGAGGCCGTGGGGACTCCGCCGGAGGGGGCGTGTGCTACTCCGTGAGGACCAACGGGGGGGCCCAGACTCGGGTTGGTTGGAGGTGCTGGAGCCCCAGAGGTTGAGAACTGATTCCCCCACGAATTTTGTGAACTCCGCACGGGGGGAGGACCCGGCGGCAGGTCGGTTCTCTGTGGTTGGGTGGGAATACTTCCGGACGATAATGCCCCAAGTTGGGGGGATAAAGAGGGCTGCGTGGGGAAATGCGATGGGGGAATTGTTCCCCCATTTGAAGGTGCATGGATCCCTGCGGGGGGTGTCGCCGGGTTGATTCCTGCAAAAGCCGGTGGTCCTGCCTGCTGGGCTAGCTGGGTTTTCCATTTGGCTCGGACCTCGCTTAGCTGTTGGGCATATCGGGTCGGCTCGCTGGCCCCCACCCACTTTTGGAGGACTTCTCCGGCAGGAGTGAGGATAAAGCAGGTTGGTACAGCCGACACCCCAAACTGCTTGGCAAGTTGGGGGTTTTGCTCCACATTAACTTTCACGGCCACGAAATCCTGGGAGATGATCTGGATTACCTGCCGGTTCGGGAAAACCCGCTCCGTCATGAACCGGCACGGGGGGCAGGTGGAGGACCAGAAGTGCACGAGAATTAGCTTCCCACTTGCTGATGCCTGCCGTTGAGCCGTGTTAAGATCGTTGACCCAGGAGATGGCCCCGGGTACTTCTTCGGCACGGCAGCAAAACTCCGACTGCCATACCCCCCAACCCAATACTGTCCCCGAAAACACGCAGGCCGCGACTATCCAACTTTTCGAGGCGGCTAACGAAGTGGTGAAACGTCGGAACCTCATAGGATCAGATCCTTCCGTGGATGTAGATTTCCCCCAAGGAACAGAGACCGGGTTGGGAGATACCCTGAAACAACCGGTATTGTGTGAGTGAAGTTCCCCAACTGCGGCAGGGAACCGCAGGCCTCCCCAAGGACGAGAGATCTTTTAAGAACCCATGGCATATTTCGGCATTTGGGGAACGAGCTGTGGTAATCAGGGACAATTTTGTGTTGGTTTGGAACTCCCTGAATTGGGCCTCTGTCCCCTGCCATATAATCCTTTGAAGGCTTTTGAAGGCTTTATCCTTAGAAGACTTTCGGAAGAACATTGTCCGGACAAGGACCGATCAAGCTAGCCATCCTTTTCAAAACTTGGGCTTAGATTCGACAAATTCTTGGGAATTCTTTAGGGAATTTTGGAGGGCGTCCGGCAAAGCCTGCAAAAACCCGGCAGAGTGATGGGCCACACGGAGGCGGAAGAGAAAAGTTTCCGCGAAAAGTCGCTTGCAAACCCTGAAGTTCCGACGTATAACAAATACGGGGCGATGTCTGGCGATCGATAGAAAACCGGCATTTGGCCCACCCGTGGTTTACCTCTTGACAAAGTTCTTGCCGCGGGTAGCATAAAAGCATCGACAGTTGAAGGAAGCGTGGGCCATCAGCTGTCGTTGGGAGAGTTACGGGGCGACGGGTGTCTGCAGCAACCGGGAAACCGGTCCCAGCTTCCAACTGCCCGAGTCGGCTTTTCGAGACCAGCCTGTCGGTTGCTTAGCCGCCTAAATTTTGCTCGGCAAAGTTTTGGGTTTTTGTAGCACTTCCCACGAATTTTCCGCCGATTAGGGTAATAGCGGGTTTTCCAAGCTTCGGCTGAAGAAGGCTCCTATTGGCCTAAGACGACTGCTAATAAGGCTGGCACCTGTTTGGGCAGATTATGGGGCCGGCGGGGCGGAGTTGTTCTTAGCAGGTTGGCCGCTCCGCAATGTTCGTCGCGTTGACGACCACCCCGAATTCGATGCGAATCCCGCTTCTTGCAGATCCGTAAGCCGGCTTGAGGTCCGTCTGTAAGGGGTGAGTTTGGCTTTCCACTCGGAACCTCAAAAGGTGGTTGTCCCTCCCGGGAAGATTTTCTCAAAGCATACGACCGCGGTCCTGGGTTGGCCTACTGGGAACTGTGAAACACAGGGGTAGCTTGGCAGGTAAGGTTTCTGGTTGTTTCTGAACGTTTGTTACCTCCCGGTGCGGCAGGATGTACCGGCTCCGGGCACAAGGTGGGGCGAGGTTCGCGTTTATCTCCCCTTCGCTCAGAGGTTCCCGATTTCCTAGGGCGGTTCTTAAGGTTCTTTCCGTCGGTTAAGTTCCACCTCTTTTGATGTGTTGGGTTCTTGTTCTATGCAGGCTTCATCTCGAATGCGGCAAGAGAGAAAAACTTCATCACGCCAGGACTCGGCTGTACCCAGGTCCCGGCAGGACCGGACTTCTCGTAAGCAGAGTTCGGTCGGTGCTGTGGCTACTCCAGTGGTTGTCACCCAGCCGAGCAACGGGGACGGAGTGGGCCCGCTGCTCCCGGCAAGCGGGGTGTTGGAGTTGCACCCCAGCGGATATGGATTTCTCCGCGATCCTGATGCCAATTACGCACGGCAGCCCACCGACCCGTTCGTGCCGGGGCCGCTCATTGAGAAATATGGTCTTCGCCCAGGGGTATTGATCCGCGGGATGGTGCAAGCCAATAAGAAGCCGCAAGGACCTCGGTTGCGGGAGATCACCGATGTCGACGGTTTGCCCCCGGAAGAGTATTGCAATATCAAGAGCTTCGACGAGAAGACCCCCATCAATCCTCACGAATGGTTACGGTTGGAAACAGGTTCGGAACCGATCACCACGCGGGTGATGGATTTGCTTACACCGCTGGGCAAGGGTCAGCGGGCTTTGATTGTGGCTCCGCCGCGGACGGGCAAGACGGTCCTCCTTCAGCACATCAGCCAAGCTATCGCCACCAATTACCCGGAAATTAAGTTGATTGTCCTGCTGATTGACGAACGGCCGGAGGAAGTTACGGAGTTTCGCCGGGTGGTGCGGGGCGAGGTGGTCGCCAGCAGCCTCGACTGCGAGGTGGAAAGTCACGTTCGGCTTTCCCAATTGGTGGTGGAACGATGCAAGCGGCTGGCGGAAATGGGCAAGGACGTCTTTCTGCTTCTGGACTCCATCACCCGCTTGGCCCGGGCCTTTAACAAGTGGGTGGGTAATTCCGGCCGAACGATGACCGGGGGGATTGATGTTCGGGCGATGGATGTACCGAAGAAGCTTTTTGCTTCGGCTCGAGCCTTCGATGAAGGTGGATCGCTGACGATCGTGGCTACGGCTTTGATCGACACCGGCAGCCGGATGGATGAGCTAATCTTCCAGGAGTTTAAAGGGACGGGCAACATGGAGTTGGTGTTAGACCGCCGGCTGGCTGACCGCCGCATTTGGCCCGCCATGGACATTACTCAATCCGGCACACGCCGGGAAGAATTGATCCTGCCTCCGGACTATCTCCGGGCGATCACACTCCTGCGACGTACCCTGGTGAACATGAGTCCGGTGGAAGCCATGGAGCAGCTAGTCAACCGGCTGCGAAAATTCCGCTCAAACAGGGAATTTATCGAGCTAATCGCCGGGGCTCATGCGGCTGCTTAAAGCTCAGGTTCTCTCTCCTTCGCTCGGCTCCCGCATACAAGGTTTCCGGTGGGAACGCCATTCGGCGGTTGGGAACGGTTTTCCATGGTTCGACCTTTCGTTGCTGTGGAGGCCGGGGAAAAACCACCAGGACCAAGCTTGAGCAGCCCATTTCTTACCGGTTTTGCATCCCGAAAATGCCCTTAGCATTTTCGAGAATTACCTTCCGAACTTTTTGGACTGGGAAAGCTCGGCTGCCATGCCAAACCCGGGGAAGGTTTCTCCAGTAGAGTTTCTTTTTGAAGGTGGGTGATCGGCAGGGGTTGGGAAGATTGCGGAAGG
>Ga0308410_1000233_pt1 | contig 28470 bp, 41 predicted proteins | sample HotsprOSTMatCore_FD_203467 | JGI IMG/M metagenome (GOLD analysis project Ga0308410, IMG submission 203467) | Hot spring phototrophic mat microbial communities from Octopus Spring, Yellowstone National Park, Wyoming, United States -... | ecosystem: Environmental > Aquatic > Thermal springs > Hot...
GGAAGCGGGGTGGCCGAATATTACCACCGCGTGAAAACCTCCGACGAGGCATTCATCAACGTCCTTCAGAAGATGGGAGCGGAGAACACCTCGGAGGCACCGGAATTCCGCTTCAAGCGGAGGCTCTAATGTCCACCAAAAAGGTCACAACGGAACAAAGGGACATCACCCAAAGCGACCTGGCCCGAGAACTGGCGCTAAACCAACAGCGCCTGGCTTTCGACCCAATGTCGCTGGCCACCTATCAGTCCCTGCTTCCGGCGGGCACAGCGGTATTGCAACAGTATCTGACCGACCCCGTGCGCGCCGCCTACACAATGCTGGGTGTGGGGCAGGCCCACCGCATGCTGGGGCAAATGGGTGCAACGCAGGCCGCCGCAGCTATGCAGAACCTGCGCCAGATGGGCATGGCCGGACACGTGTTGCAGCCTATGATGGCTCAGCAACTCACCAACATCGCCTTACAAACCCAATCTCAGAAGGCGCAAGCCCTGCTGGACGCCTTGCAGCAGGCCGCCGCCTTGCAACGCGCCGCGGCCGGAGCCGCCATGGCCTACACGCCGTTGCAGATTGGGCAAGACGCACTCAGCACTGCGCTGCGCGAAGCCCAGATGCAACAGCGTATGGCGGGTAGAACCGAGGAGAAGACCAGCGGCCTCGGCACGTGGTTGCCGTATGTGCTCGGCCCAGGACTATCCTTTGGCCTCGGTGTATTAGGAATGCCGCAAAGCATCGCTGGTAGCATCTTTGGTCAAACCGGCCAGGGCTGGTACGGAATGGGGCAGTGGGTGAGAAACCGCGGCGGTAGCGGTAGAGGACAATCCGGTGACTAGGTATACCACCGTAACTTATGGGAGGGCCTATGGAAAACCTGTGGAAAATCGCCCAGACTACGGGTATACTGGTAGCCGCGATAGCTCTTTTGGCTCAAGGCATTGTCGGCTACGGGCGTCTGACAGAGCGTGTGGATCGTATTGACCACCAGTTAGACAATATCATTCACAGGCTGGAACGCATCGAACAACTGCAAATGAACTCGAAGTAACATGCCGTTCATTACTCCACCCTTTCCCCCCGTTTCCGCCGGATTCGCACCGTTCATCGAAACACCGCGTGAATCGGAAGTGCCTTCCGGTCCCGATGTGTCTCAGCAGCCGCCCGAACACCAATCGCCTATCCCCCCACCGCTCTCCCCGGCCGAGATTCCGCCCGAATACCGACGGCAGGCCGCGGGCCTTGGCCAAACCGGCAAAGACATCGTGCCGGTGGGGCTGAGTGAGCTTTTACCCGAGGGCGCAAAAAGCAAACTGCCGCACTGGGCTCAAACCGGGCTGGGCATGATGCTGGACACGCTGCGACGCATGGCGCCGCCCCCACTGGTCTCCGGCCCGGGATTTGCAATCTCCAACCTTGCACAGGCGCTGGCCGGGGGACTGGAGGCCCCATATCAACGCGGCATCGAACTGGCCAAAGCCTCTGAAGAGCTCGCCAAGCAAACTGCCGAGCGGCAACTGGAGCAGCAGAAGCTAGCTACCACCGCCCTGTACCCCCCTTACAGCATGCTCCTGAAGCGTGCTGAGCTCTTCAAGCCCGACATTTACCAAGGCCCGTACGGGGCATGGGCCGTAACGCCTGAGGGCGAACGGTCCTTAACCGCTCCAATCTATCAAGCCATCGGTGCAACCTTTGACTCCGCCAAAGACTCTCTGGCCAAACTGCTCAACAGCAAAGACCTACCGGAGGAGTTTCGCACGGCGCTGAAAGGTGGTATGGACATGTTTGCGGCGGCCCTCCAATCGGGTGCGCCCCCCGCACAGCTGTGGCAAATGTTGGAGCGCCTATCGAACTATATGGAGCGAGCTCCGTATTTAGGGCTTTCTCTTGACCGCTTTAATCTGGATAAACTCCGAGCCAGCATATACGAAGCGCGCACGCTTCTGGGTATGTCGACGTTCAAGCAGGGACAAATGTCTCTGCTGGCTTCGCACGAAGTCACCAATCTAATTAATTCCCTCGCCACGATTCTGGACAACCCGAATCTGTACAGCAAACTGAAATCAATTCAACAATCTCCGGAACTGCAGGCCGAAATCATGAAAGCCGGAGAGGAAGTGGCGCGCACAATGGACAAACCGGGCCAGTTCTCAACGTACCTTGGACGACTGTGGCAACGCCTAACGATGGATCCTAAAATCAACCTGCAACTCGCCAAAGGACTCTTTACTTCTCCGGAAATGGCCAATTACTATCTAACCTTGTCGCAAGTTGCAGCGTGGCTCTCCTTCCTCCACACGCAGGGGAAAGGTTCAGTGGAGCTGACCCTTGGATACAGCGATTTCCTTAAATTGTTCTTTGGTCCGGAGTCCGCACGCGGCATGCTCGCCGCACTGGGGCGTTACGCCCTGCAACTGCATGGAGCTTGGTCCGCACTCACTCAAAGCGTCATTGGCGCCACCTCCAAAGCCAATACGGCCATTGGAGAAGGGCTATACCAGATGTCGGCCCCGCTTCTGACAATGCCGCGGTTGGATCCCGGCGTCGCCGCCCTTGTGCAAGTCGAGCAGGAAGCGAAAAAACCCGGCGTGGAACTTGAAACGCACGCTCTGCCCACACAAGCACCGCCATCCGCCGGGGCTCAGCCGCACGGCGGCAAGACAATCAAATGGTTCACCGTCCGGCCGAGTGAAGTCAAACCCGGCCAAACCAGATAAACGATGCCAAACTTAACGCCCAATCCGGTAAAGCCGCTGGATGATTTCCTGCAACACGCGGAGCCCGACGCGCGCCCAATAATGGAACACATGTTCCAACCCTACCGGGAGGCGCTTCTCAAAGGCGTGGCGCCCCAGGAAGCCCTAAAACTACTCCATCGCGCGGAGGGTATTACTGACGAACAATTCATCGCCGCGGCGCTAAGCGGCAGGCTGCCACCCGGGTACGTTCACCCGGAGGTCTACGACGAGTTCGCGAAATTCATAGCCGACCAAGGCGTGCAGGCCGGTGGCGGCCCGCTGCCCCGGCAAGTCAGCGCAGACACAGGCGTGCGTGAGGGCATCGGCCCGTTTTTCCGTGGTGTGATCGAGCCGTTCAAGGGGCTGTACACCCTGCCAGAAGCCCTCGTCCAGGCGGGACTTGAAGACCCGGCGTATGGACTGATGAAAACGCTGGGATCTATCATCATTTCACCGATAACGCACGGTGCCTCTGAGTTACGCGAAGGTATCCGCAACATCCAACAAGGCGACGTCGGACAGGGCCTCGCCCGAGCCTTACTGGGAGCCACCCAAGCTGTGTCATTGCCTGCCATGTTCGTTTCTCCGCTAGCGGCGGGAACGGCCATGGCGACCTCCGCCGCGGGATTGCACGGGCTGCAGAAATACCGCGAAACGGGCGAGTTTCCGGTGTCCTCCACCTTGGGGGAAGCAACGGGCGGGACGCTCATGGCCGCGCTGGGCGGAGGGCGCGGCACACCGACCAACATCGCGCAAGAAGTGGCCGAAGCCGCATCGGCTGTCCCCCGCGTGATCACACGGGGGTTCGGAATCCGCGCACCATTCGGCGAGGGCTTTCGCGCGGGGGTGTTGCGGGAAACGGTTCTGTCACCGGCCGAAACCACATACGGCATGCTGCAAAAAGCGCAACTTAGCCGCGGTTTGTGGCCGAAAGCCGAAGCCCTGGATCCATACCGGGGACAGGTCACTGCAATGGGGCACCTGTCACAGATGCTCTCCGGTGCCCGACGGTTCGCAGGCGAAATACCGGGTGCAACGGGAAGGCGGATCGGAAAAGTCGAGTTTCTCGAAATGCGAGACCCATACACGGGGTCTCAATACCTTGTCAATACGAGAACTGGGGAGGTCCTCGACACTTTTCCGCAAGACGTAACCAAGATTAGGCCAGCGCACGGGCCGTTCCAGAAACCACTGCGTGACGCCGAAGAACTGGCCGCAGTGGCACGCGGGGTGAAAGATATTCTGTGGAAGCGCTACGAGAAGATGTTCTTGGAGCCGTTTGGGAACGAGAAACTCACCAAGGCCGATTTCGATTCACTCCGAGCGAACCTTCGTGCGCGCACTGACATACTGAAGAAGGAAGATCTTGCGGCGCTTCAACGAACATACAACGCGAAAGAACTGCCATTTACGACCGTCCGAGAGGCACAGCAACGTTTGCAGGTGCTGAATGCCGAACTGGAACGATACTACCAAGCAACGCGTGAAAAGCCCGCCGTAACCAGCAAGATGCAGATTGACACGCGGGCGCTGCAGGCGGAAGCGGATGCAATTCGTGATCTGCTCAGCCGCAAAGCGCAAGAACTGATTCAGCGGCACCCAGACAGGGCGCTGGCTGTGTTGTCTTCGGAAGCACGCGAAGCGCTGCCTGACATTGCAACATTGGCGGACTACGTCAGTAACCTGCCAAAGAGTTATGGGGACGCCAAACTGCTTGCCTCCAATCTCGCAGGCCGGTACCGCCTCGGGTGGGAAGGCATTCCGCCGGGGGAAGAGACCGAACTGGCGCAGCGCTTCCGCATCGGCGTAGGGGGAATGGGACCGGATATTCACACGTACGCACCGATACCGCGTGAAGTTCGGAAGTTATCCCGAATCTCTCCCAGAGACATGTCCGCCAGAACGGCCGGAAAGATGCTGATCTCTCTTCCGGAGCTCGCTGAAGAAGTCGCGTTCCAAGTGCCGGTTCCGTCCCCCGGCGGGCCGGTCGGACGCGCCGCCGGGCGCGTAGCAGCCCGTGGCGTCCTGAGTTTCCCCGCACAGGCAGGACGATACCAGATTGAGAAGAAGCAGAAGGAGCAGTAATGCCGAACCCCTCCCTGCTCGACGCACTTTCCCAAACGCAACCGCCACAGGCACCGCCAGCGGCGGCCGCCGCCACGGACGCCGCCACGCCGCCACCTGCGCCGCCCAGCGTGCCGGAACACCAACTGCGTGCACCGCTTACGCGGGGGGAGTTCTTTGCCGGCACGCCGCACCCGTTCCTCGCCAAACTGGCCGACATCTCCACCGGGCCGGGAGCACAGTTCCTGCTTTCCACGGCGGGCGCGGTCTTGGGCAGCGCGATCAACCCGCTGTTGGGCGCGGGACTGGCGGCCGCGGGAGTAGCGGTCCCTCCCGCCATGCGGATGCTCCTTGCGAACCGGGGTCTCATCCCACCACCGGCCCCCGGAGAGACAGAACCGGAAATCACGCCGCGGGGAATCGCCCAAGAGGCCATGGTTGCCGGTATGTTGGGCGGAATTCCGGTCGGACACGCCAAGACCGCGCAACTGATGGAAGCCTTTGACCGCACCGCGGCCTCCATCGCAAAGAAACCGTTGAGCCAGCTGCTACGCCCCAAAAAGGCCGCCACCGCCGCCGCCAGTGAACTCGACGAGGAACTCGTCAAGCAAGAGCTTCCCATTGCCGTCTTTGAGAGGCAGGTACCCACCAAGAAAGGAATTCGTAAAGAGGCACAGGCCTGGCTGTTGGAAGACGGGAAACTGCCGCCGGGGGCACCGGACGAATTCGTCACCCGCCCGCGAACCCACAAGCTGTCCTTTGCCGCCATTCCGCGCCACCGCGTGTACTTCACCAACCGCGAAGAATTACAGAACCTCGATGCAAAGGGGGTGGAATCGTGGCTGACCAAATTGAAGAGCGAAGGATATTTGGCGGTGGCACACCCGGAGGGAAAAGTCAGCTTGCTGTCGAGCGACATTCCGCTGATCAATCTCACCACAGCGGAAGGCCTCGAGAAGTACATCCGTAGCGGTCGCCCGTGGCAGATCGTAACGTGGGCAAACCCGGGCGGGGTGCTCACCGACGACGCCAATACATACCGCATGTGGAGCCTGCGTGCTCGGTTGCACAGAGACCGATACCTTCCGATTGAAGTACGCGGCGAGGCGCCAACGCCCGAAGACCGCGGGCCAGCATTTTTCGTACCGTGGATGAGCACCGCGGAGGGGCGGCGGTTGGCAGCACGCGGGGGGCAAAACTGGCACCTCGCTTACGATTCCGCCTGGCAAGATCTTCGATCTGTCGTAGACCCCGACACGGGGTTGCCGGGGGTCAAATCCGCCAACGTGTATCCCCGATACGGGGCCTATGGAGCGGAAGCCGAGAGCGAGGCCTATAAAACCGTGTTTCAGGTCCGGGATAAAGATGGGTCCATCAAACGGTTTCCCATCAACTTGTACATCGACTTTGGATCTGTGCTAGACTTTGTTGAACCTGAAACACGGCGTGCGCTCAGCCGTAAGCACGTCTTAGCCGTAGACCGCTTCTTCCAGAACATTCTGAAGGCTTCCCCGACCGAAGAGTCGCGCCTGGTCACGCCGGAGGAAATCATAGCTGTCGGCGCGGCAGGCGGCGCCGCTCCGTGGTACCACGAGAGCCGGGCCGTGTTGGAACCGCTGCTGGGTAAGGAGGACTACCGGCGGTGGGCCGCGATGCACGCTGCGTTATCGCCTCGGATGACGGTTCCCACCGCCATGGCTGTGGCCTTCGACCTACTGACTGAGTACTCGCGAAACCGCCGCACGATGCCCGTGCTGGACGCGCTGCGCTTTGCCATTTCAGAGGTGATGGGGAAGCCGGGGCAAACCGGCATGACCACACACGTGCCCAACCTGGTGCGTGGCATGCTGGAGCTGGAGGAACAGCTGCAGAAGTCAGAACTGGTTGCACGCCTCTGGTTCTCGGGCAACAAGGTCCGAGACTTCTACCCATCGCTGCTGGCCGAAGGACCCGGGGCCATTGACACCCTTATGGAGAAGGCCCTCTTCCTGTCGCCGGAACTGTTGCAGCAACAGCCGCTCGCGCAAATGGCAGTCAGCGTCGGCGGCGTTGAACTCACAACGCCGGGGTACATTGCGGCACGAGGTGTAGTGGCTGAGGCCGCACAGAAAGTTCGAGACCTCGACGTTATGAAGGAAGCGGCCAGGCAAATGTTGACGCGACACAGCGATGCCTTTAAGAGCGAATATTTGAAGGGTCTGGAGCAGTTGCTTCAATCCGCCGTGACGCGTGCACCGGAACACGGGCTGACTCCGATGGAGGGACAAGCGGCTATTTGGGCCGTCTTCCGGCTGATCAACGAGCTCGGAGTAGTCCACATGGCCAAGACGATCAAAGCGGCGGAGGCCGCAGGAAAGCGGCTGACCAAACAGCAGTTCAAGGAGCTTATCCCCACCGCCATCACGGACAACGTGTTGGAGGAAATGCAGAAACCGGGGGTATTCAAAGACGTATATTCCGACGTTGTCACATTGATTACAAAGGACCGAAATGTTCGAGAAGCCTTCCAACGTTTCCTTAAATCCGAGCGCGCTTCAACTAAGGAGCAGCTTGTATCGGCTATTGAACGAGCAAGTCAAATCGTCGAAGATCGCGTCGCGGCGTCGCGAATCCCTACGGAACTTCTTACTCCAGGTTTTCGACGATATGTTACCAACCTTTTGGAGCGCGCTGCAGAAAGCGGAGAATTCACCGTCTCCAAAAACATTGGGGCTCGCCAGACCGTCCGTAGTTTCCTCCAACGTAAAAGCCCAGCAACCCAGGGTACCTAGCAAACCCGCCAAGCTATGACGCTCGGACAGATGCTCACGCGGTATTACTTCGAACGCGTGCGTCTGCGCCGCAAACGCTACCGCAGACATTGGGATAGAGTGTTGCGGTGGGTGTGGCAGGCGCAGGCGGAGAACATCAAGCTAGGAGAAATGACCGCCGTGGACCTGCACGAGGTGCTGCTGTCCGTGCGGCAGGGATGCGGAGACCGCTTTGCGGTCTGGCGCACGATCAACTACATCCGCATGGCGTGGCGCTGGGCGCAGCAGGAGGGGCTCACCGACTTGCCTTTCCCCGGCGAAGCGTTCTACGCCCGGATACGCGGGATGATTCGTCGCGGTGAGGCAACATACGGGCTGGAGCGGTTGTTTCCGCCGCGTGGACCGGCGCTCGATCCGAAACAAGTTTCGAAGGAGACGCCGGTTTGGAAAGGTGTATCTTGGCTGGCAAGATCCCTTTCTCTTCAGCCCACATTATCGCAAAAAGTCCAAACGCGGCGTGTGCGAGATGGTCTTCGCCCGGCTCTCCTAAGTCCAGTCCCTGTGCCCAAGCAAAGATATGCTCCACCACGTGATTGAAGGCGTCCGTGAAGAACTCCGCATTGCCCTGCTTCCAGTTCTCGTACGTCAGGGGCAATGAAGTTTCTCTGCTGTATTTGTACGCGCCCTCCTCGTAGGTCCGTGCGAGGCGGCGCAACGCCTCCAGCGGGATGTGGTGGTAGAACGGCTTGGTTTCACGCCGCCTTGCCCCGCCCATAACTCTTTCCGCCATAGAGCACCCTCCCCTTCGTCACATACAGCGGAATGACCTGAAATGAACCACTCCGCACAACCTCAACCAGCACAAACCCGTTGATCCACCCCGTGGGCGCGCCACCCAAGTAACGGGGAAACAAATTCGACGCCACGGGCGCAACCCAGCCGCCCCACCGATCCGTCGGTCGGGCGGCTGTTTTTGTGTAGTGCTGCGGCACGTGGTGATGCCCCATCAACACATTCTCGCAGAACAGCTCTACGGCCCGCGCCGCCACGTAACGTCCACCTCGGATCACGTCGCCATGGATGACATGCAGCTTACCGATCTTGTAGCCACCGCCCTGTGGAACTACGGTCCAGCCACGCTCACGCAGCCGCAACAGACGCGTGTGGTCCAGCATATTCTGCAAGCCCGGCATGGTTTCGACCACATCGCGCTCGAAGCGCTCATGATTGCCGACCAACCACACGCGGGTGACCCCGGGGGGCAACAACGCCTCCAGCGGCGTCAGGATGTGCCGGTCGAACCCGGACAGGTCACGCTCGTAGCCACCGGGCGTTTGGTACAGCGGCTTGCCTGCATTGTGGTGGCTGATCGAATCGAAGTGGAACTGGTCCCCGCCAAACACGAAGCCCGCCAGCCGGTCAGACTGGTCGGCCAGTATGGCCCGGACCGCGTCCCACGTGGGGCGATGATATTCGGGGTAGTGTAGGTCGAACACCACCACCCACAAGCTTACGTCAGAAGCACTGACCTGATCGCTCTTACGTCCTTGCATAATTCCATCCACACCCAAGCGTGCCGCGCGCGGAATGCCGCATCGTGCTTCCCGTTACCGGCGTTCGCGTCAAACTCCTCGACGTGAATCAGCTCGTGAACTAGCACGAGGCGAATTACTTCCCCGAATCGCGCGGCACTGCGCGAAATCTCGATAACCCTCTCTATGGGGTAATACTGTCCGTCCAAGTAAGATGGCAACCGCTTCAGCACCACAAACACGTCTTTGTCAATCTGAAGCAGCGGCATAACATACTTGTTCGCCCAACGGGCTGCGCCGCGCAGGCGGGCGGCAACCTGAGGCGATTCCCCTTCCGTGATGGGAATGATCTTGGGCATCAGTCCCCCCAACTCGTACGCAAGATCGTAGCATCCACCGGCAACACGAGGCCGTCGAGTGCAGCGCGCGGCTGCTCGGCCACGTGAACAATACGCGCCAGCACGCGGTCTGCCATCTCCGCGGGGCACTCGAACAGTAAGCTGTCGTGGACCTGCACCACAAGCTTGACTTCGGGCGGTAGCGGCTCGATATCGTCTCCCCAGCGGGCGCGGGCCTCCGCCTCCGTCACCGGTGTGCGGTTCCACAGCAGGCGAATCATGGTTTCGAAGCACACGTCTGCACCGGTGCTTTGCGGCAGAAAGGCGCACGCCTGCGTGGCCAGCGAGTCCGTCCAGAACCAACGGCGACGGCCATACGGCGTCTCCAGCCAACCCCGAGAGCGTGCCTTGTCCACCGTATCGCTTTGCCAAATGAACGTCTTGGGGAGCACGCGGCGCACGGTGTCGAGGATCCGCTTGACTTCCGCGTAGGGAATACCGTGCGTGGCCGATATCTTGCGTGCGCCCATAAGATAGTTGGTCCCGTGCACCACGATCTTCGCCTTGGCGTACGGTGAGTCACGGTGTTTGTCCTTCTGCACCAGCTCATACGGAATGCCGAACACCAGCGAGGCCATCCACCGGTGTTCGTTGAAGTTCGGGTCCTCCATACGCTTTAGGCGGTCGAAGTCCTTGGCGAACCACGCGGTCAGGCGGTTCTCCAGAGAGCGGAAATCCACCTCGATAAACACGTGGCCGGGGCGGGGTACGTACATCTTACGCACCACGGCGGGAATATTCTGCAGGTTGGGATCCGAACTGGACAGGCGACCGGTGGCTGTGCCATGCACGTGAAATCGCGGATGCTGCCACCCGAGGCGGTCCTGCTGCAGGAAGGTGGCTAACTGCTGCTCGATGGACCGGAGCTCGGACAGTACCTCCAGCACGCGGCGCTGCTCGTCGGTTTTTGCGTGCGCCTGTAAGCGCGTAATGGCGGTCTTGTCCACGGTCACGCGCCCGGTGGCGAGGCTGTGCTGCTGTGGCAGCCCCAGATCCTCGTACAGGTATTTGGACAGCAGCTTGGCGCTGCGGTACGGAACCACACGCTCGGAGACGGGCTCCAAGCGGTAGCGCCCATTCTCTTTCACGCGGCGGCGCCGCTGCTTCAGGTACGGGCGCAGCTTCTCCGGTAGCTGGGCGGCCAGCTCGTCCCGGCGTACCTCCAAATGGCGGCGCACCACATCGGCCCGCCGGGGGTCGGCGTAAATCCCGTGCTCTGACATCTGCTGGCACAGAAAGGCTAACGGCACCGAAACCTCGCGGTACACGCGGAGCAACTGGCCGGTGTCACGCAGCTCGGCGTACAGCACTGTGTACAGCGCGTGCGTACGCGCGGCGTCCGCGGCGCAGTAGGTCTCGATGTCGGCCTCCATAGTGTGCTTCCATGGCGTTGTTACGAGGTAGGAGGACACACAGAAGGCCAGATCGTGGGGCAGATCCGGGTTGCGCAGGTGGTGCATCAACATTGTGTCCCAGAACTCGTACTGCCGCATGTCGAGGCCGAACTCGCGTTGCAGCAGCGGCCAGTCGAAGCCCAGCAGGTTGTGACCGATGAGCACGCGGGCGTTTCGTAGGGCCTCGCGGATGATGGGCACGAATTGGGGGGTGTACGGCAGCACCACCGCATCGCCGGGCGCGGGAGACAGCCCCACATGCGTGATAGCCCCCGCTGAGTCGGTCTCGACGTCCACGCACAGCACCGTGGCATCCTTGAGAAGACCGCGCGCCTGTACGGGCGTCGGTTTGGTCACGCGGCGCTCGCGCAGGGCCGGTTCACGCGCCTTGCGCAGGTCATTCACGAACACCGGCACCTGTGTTTGATCGCGCATAACGGCCGCGGGATGAAGCAGGGCCGCCACACGCGTGCCGGGCTGTTGCCGGCAATCGAAGATGAAGCCGCGGGCCTCGGTAATGCCGAGCGTGGAATCGGTCAGCACGTGGAAGGCATGGTTGCCCAGCGCGTAGATGATGTCCCACTTCCGCGCCATCAGCACGGGCTTGAGATGGGCCTGTATGCAGTGCTGCACGGCGCGGTGGCGTTGGTCCTCCGGCAGGTAGCGGGCCGCGGGATCCAGCGGGAACACGTTGTTGGGCGGCCGACACTGGATCACGTTCACGAAGGTCACCTCGGCCTCCGTGATTCCCGCTTTGGCCAGCAGCCCGCCGCCGCGCTTGCCTCCGGCCAAATGTGGACCCCGCAACCAGATTCCGGCTGCCCCAACGAAGGGCTCGCCCCGCGCGGCCTCTTCCGCGCCGGGCGCTTCCCCGACACACAACAGGTTGCCGGGGCCCCACTTCGGGGCGACCAGTTCGTTGTGTGGGAAGGCCACCTGAAACGGGCAGCCGTTGCACGCTTTGCAATCTTTGACTTTCATGGCCGTGTCCTTACGTTGTAAACGGCGACGCCGATATGCGCGCCGGTGGAGACCAGGTTGGTGATGGCGGCGTTGCGCCAAGCCTTGTCATCCGGGTTGCGGCGGCGCAGACGGTGCCATTGCCACAACAGCGACCCCGCCGTGATACCGGCGGAGATTGCCGCTTGACGGGCGCCGTAGGTGCCTCGTCCTAACAGGGGGTTCAGCTCGCGGCCGCCCAGAGACGTGCTGATGTCTGCGGCCACAGACCAAGACAGGGGCAGTAACGTATCCTTCCACACGCGCTTCCAGTCACGCGCTTGGAGGAGGGTAGGCAGAAGCATGAGAATCAGCAGTCGTTTCATGTTCACCTCCAGTGAGGGTGGGGGCGGGCGAGGAGGGGACCCGCCCCCGGCGGGCGCGGGATTACGTTGCGCGTGCGTCTTCGCGGTAGCGGCGGTAGCCGAACGCCGAGACCTCGTCCCGCTTACGGCCATCGAACTCACGATGTTGAATCGTGATGCGAACGATGGGCCGCGCTTCGTTCACGCGGTTGAAGAACTCCGCCATCGGCTCGTCCGGCGCCGGGTACATCCCGATGGCGTCCAGCAGCCGGTTGAAGGCGATTTGGCCCCACTTGCTGTTGGACGGCGGGATGCTGCCAGACCGGACCACATCCACATACGGCTCGTCCAGGATGCGAAACTTCAGCAACATCCGGTCCGACTGGGGATTCACGCTGATAGAAAACAGCTCAGCGTTGTACTCCCCCGGCGGAAGCAACTCCGCCTCCCGCGAAGCGTTCAACTGATCGACGGTAACGTCATACCAGCTCACTTCTGGTCACCTCCTTCATCCACTTTGTAATAACGACGCAAAGCGTCGTAAACCCGCTTCCACGTTAGTAAGTGGTTCTGTGACAACTTACTAAGTACTTGTAACTCGAAGTCCCGCTCGGCCGGGTCCTCGCCCCAGTTGTCGTTGTAAATCAAGCGGGTTCCCAGCTTTGCATCATAGATGATTTGGGCTTCGTAGTTACTAAAATCCCAGTCCGCTTCGACGTATGGAAACATATAGCCCAGCTCCCCGGTGTCCTTTCGGCGGTAAATCACGAGTGAGTTAAACCGGGGATTCAGGTGGGAAAACTTGGGGAAGAGTGTGTATTTCATTTCGTCCCTCCGACCTCACTAAGCCGTTGATAAATCGATTGAAAGCTGCCGGGGCTGGCGTCGTCCGTCCACTCCAACTCCGGATGAAGCCCATCCTTAACCCGCGTCTTGGCCACAATGATGCCCCGCGGGGCCGTGATCAGCGTGCGAACGAAGGTTGACTTACCGTTCACGATCTTCCGGCGGCTCTCCAGCAGAAACACGTGGTCCACCATGCCGGGCACGGCCTCGAACGCGGCGCCGGGAAGCATGGGGCCGATCAGCTCGGGTACGCCGCGCTCGGGGTCGCCTTCCCGATGGCGGCGCAGCGCCGTCAGGATCACGTGCTTGTCGATCTCCAGCAACCGCATCACGCGGCTGCGGATCAGCTCTCCCATCGATCCGTAGTCGTCCAGTTCTGGCAGCCCGAGTTTGCGTTTTTCTGACTCGGGGCCGCGCCGGGGCAGTGACAGGGCCTTGTCCTTCACGAAGGTTTGGCACATCGCCGTCACGCTGTCCAACACCACGGTCTGGCTGTCGGGGTCTTTGGCTGCGAACTGGATGAACTCGTCCAGTTCCTCCACCGTCGTGAGGCGTACGTAGCGCGCCTCGCGGTTGGCCAGCGGCATCAGACCGTGGCCCTCTCCCGTCTCGCACGCGCCGATCAGGGGGGCCGGGGCGCTGCCCGCCCACGTCGTTTTGCCAGCGCCTGCCACGCCGTAGATCAACACCTTCATCTTCCAGCCCGGGCGTATGATTCCCCGGGTGGTTTTTACGATTAGCGGCATTGCTCTCTCCTTTCACAATAGTATAGCACGGTGCACAATATACGTGCCCACGATGAATCCACCCATATTGCTTGTTGAACGGGAGACAACACCGGCGGCACTCGAAAAAAGTCCACAATGCCCGTTGCGGCATTCTACCTCCGTGACCACCGGGCGGCGTCGCCCAGTTTCGGATCAAGCATTGTCATCCCCCTCGCCGTCTGCCTCCATTATACCACACTCGAGGTGCGCGTCAAAGTAGGGACACCGCCACCCGCCCTTTACGCAGGCCGCCCGGTTATAGGGCCACTGGGACGGCGGCTGTCCCTCCAGCGCAGCGATCTGGGCCGCGTAGTAGCGCAGCGTGCGCAGGTCGGCCGCGATGCGGCGCTCGGTCAGGTCCACGGGCTGTTCCAGGAATCCACCGGCCCCCACGTGGTAGAAATGCACGCGGGGGGAAACGGCGTCTGTGGGAAACAGACGCTGGGCGCCGAGGTAGTAGATCGACGCCTGCAGCGACACGCTGTGTCGGTCGGCGGCGTTCGGCAGGGCGTTCCAGCCCGGCTTCACAAACTTCCAGTCCACCACGTGCAGGCCGTCGGGGCGCTCCTCGATCAGGTCAATGCGCCCGATCACGTCAATGTCTGGAGCCAGCTCGAAGCGGAAGTTTGCCTCCGCGGCGCGCACGGGGAAAGCGGGCCACGTGTCTTTCACCAGTTGCACGCGGGTGTCGACCTCGGCGCGTTCCACTGGGGACAATGCGTCGAGCAGCTTTTGGTCCTCCTCGGAGAGCGGCCGCCCGAAGAAGTGCGCAGCCAGCAGCGCGTGACACGCGGTGCCGAGCACGACGTGCGGCTCCGGCGGCGGCAGGTTGCGGCGGAGGTACTTCTCTGCGTAGAGCAATGGGCATTCAATGAAGTCCGAGATGCGTGTGAAAGAAATCGTCACTGCTTTTCTCCTTTGCTGTCGTCGTTTTTGCTGCCCTCACCAGTGCGCGGGAGCACCACCGTCCGGGCCCGCTCACGCACGTTCAAGGCTAGATCGCCGTCGTACTTTACACCGAAGGCCGTTTCGAGGTGAAGGCGCAGGTCTCTCGAAGTACGTAGGCGCGCGTCATAGCCGATGTCCATGTCGCGAAACCAGAATGTGTATAGACGCCACAGCTCGGTGTGGAGTACGCCGGAAGTATCGTCCGTCAACTCCAATCGGTCCCTCACAAAGTCGTAGATCGGGCTGCGCTGGCGGCGCAGCTCGACAGTCAGTTCGGTCACTTCGCGCGAGGGGCGCAGGCCGGAAGACATCCAGTCGCGATATCCCTCGTAGGCCCACCACAATGCCGCTTGTTGCACGCGGGGATCGCGTAGGTGGGCGGCCGCCGCTTCAATGGCGCGGCCGTCGTCGCGCACAAACGGTATGACGTGCACGCGGCTCCACGCGGCGGAGTCGGTCGGCGCGAGCGGTGGGGGGTAATTGGTGGTGATCCAGATCTTGCCCCGAACGGCGAACTCAGCGACCTCTTTCTCGTACGGATTGCGGGCCGCCAGCGTGTCGTTGCCCGACAGCAGCTTGATAGCGTCGTGGCCCTCACGCCAGGCGGCTTCGGCGGCGACAATCATGCGCCGGTCACGCAGGCGAAGCAAATGCGGCGACACGGCGTTGGACGACGAGGCAAACAGTACCTGGGCAGACAGGGTGAACGCGTAGCTGCCCAAGGCGCATTGCAGTGTGCTGACAAAGGTGGATTTGCCGGTATTGCCCGGTCCCCAGAGCACAAACACGCGCTTGAGCGGGTTGCTGCCGTAGAGCGTGTAGCCCGCGGCCCGCTGTAGGAAGCCCCGTGTGTCCGGATCGGGCACTGACTCCTGGAGGAAGGCCTCCCAGACGGCCGCGGCCTCGGGATCGGGCGGGGCCACCGACACGGCGGTGATGAGGCGCGCCATCCACGCGCGGGAATGCGGGCGCAAGTGGCCGGTGTTCAGATCCAACACACCGGGGGGTGTGACCAGCTCGTGGTCCGGACACGGTGGAGCGGTAGCGCGCAATGCCGCGATGAATCGGGCGGTGAGGCGGGGAGCACAGTTGCGCAGCGTGTGGACCGGGTTCTTGTACGAGGGGGACAGGTGGATATAATTCATGGCGGCGGTTTCGATGGCATCCTGGATGTTGGGGATCGGCTCCCAGATGCGGCCGTTCCAATAGAGCCAGCCCTCGCCGGGCAGGTGGCAATACGATGGCGCGAGCGCATCGCGCACGGCCTGGACCAGTTGTTCCAGCTCCGGCGGGGCGGCCGGTGTGTTCGCCGCCTTGGCAATGGTGCGCTCGATGTAGTCACGCCGTTGGTGTTTGTCTCGCCAGTAGGCGCAATACAGCCACAGCCAGCGCTCAACACGCTGGGGGGTGTCGATGCCGCGGCGCACGAGGTGAGCGATTAGGGCCATGTCTGCGGCGGACTCGTCGCCGTTCCAGTGGGACAGGTCACCCTGCAGCGCCGCCCGCAGTTTGGGGGCACCGGAGGCCGCGAGGTAGGCCGTACGCTCGTGCTCGATTTCGGCGGCCAGACGCGCGAGCGTCACGGTTTGTACGGGGGCGGAGTGCACGGCCTGGCCCGTAAAGGTGAAGAAGCGGTTGTCGGAATACGCTTCGATGCCGCGCTTGGTGCCGTGGGCGCCCGAGGCCTTCACCGCGGGGAATGGGGGGGAGTAGGCCAGGATGTGCACGCCGGTGCCGGAGGGCGAAAGTTCGGCGTAGGTGTCCAGTTGGTCCAGCAGCTCCGCCAGCCATTGGGGCAGTGTGCCGTCCGGCGCCACGGCGCCGTCCACATCGACCCCCGCCAGCCCGTCGCCGAGCACGAGGCCGAGGCCGAGGCGCGGGTCTTGCTGCGCCAGCGCGGCGGCCGCGTCATAGGTCAGGTGATACTGCGTGTCCTTCACGCTGATCTTGCCCCGCCCGGGGTAATAGGGGGCTTTATCGAGGTGCACGATCCAGCGCTTCTGCGCCTTCAGGTCGTCCAGCGTCATTCACCCTCCTCAATTATTGTAGCACAGGTTGTGGTGTTGTGGAACCGTGTGCCACAGGTTGTGGTGTGCATGAATTGCCTGCGCGCGCCGCCCGCCCCGCCCGCGCGCGGCGGTGCGCCGGGGGGGGGGACCACCCCCCCAGGGGGGTCACCCTCCCCCGGGGGAGGTACACGCTTGTATCTTGTTGATTTCGCCGGGGTTGCGGGGCACCCCCCACCACCCCCAGAGGGGGGTGCGCAGCTATAAAAAAGTTATACATACATACATACACGTATATACCGGTATACCGGATACTGTGTATATAGAGGGTATATAGGGTATATAGTATATGTAACTTTTTATAGCGCGAGACCCCCCTAGGGGGGTGGTGGGGGGTCGCGCGTAACCCGCGCGCCATCAACAACTTGCAGACACCCCCCACCCCGGGGAGGGGGGACCCTCCCCCGGGGGTGGGTGGGGGTACTCGCCGCGCCACAGTACTACGCCCCATTCCCCCACCCCCACCGCAGCAACTCCGCCACCCGCGTGCCCGCCCGGGTCACCTCCACCACCACGGCGTCGCGGAGGAACACCCGCAACTGTGACGGCTCCAGGTAGGCGGCATCACGGCAGTCTGCCGTGCCCACCACCACCGCCGTTCCGATCATGTACCAGCCCCCGGCAGTTCCCGCACGCGTGTCCCCGCCCCGGACACCTCCACGAACACCGGCCCCCGAACGACCACCCACAGGGTTTCCGGGGACAGACTGATCATCACGTCGTCGAAGTTCTCGCCCTCCACGGTCAGCACCCCATTCTCGATCATGTACCACACGCGTGTTCCTCCGCTTCCCACACCGCCGTCTCCCCCGGCCCGTTCACTTCCACCCCCACGCCCGCCACCGTCGTGGACCACTGCCGCGGGCTCAGGTAGGCCAACACCTCGCCCCCCGGTGCTCCCGGCATCACCATTACCGCGTCGCGCCAAATCAGGTAGATCACAGCGGCTCATTCACCTCCCACGCGTCCGTGTAGTTCCCCGCGTCGGCCTCCACCACCACCCACTGTGTCCCACTCCCCAGCCACGTCCGCATGCACCGGGGGCTCATGAATGCCACCGCGTGCCCCGCGTCGGGGGGTCTCACCGTCACCACCACCGCGTCACCCGCTATCGTGTATGTGATCGTCATGGCCTCGCCTCCTAAAATGGCCCTAGCGGGCCCGTATTTGGCCTATAATCGTTCGGCGCGTGGGGGGTGGTAGGGGGGTAGCGACCCCCCACCCTCCGAACGCTTATAACGCCTCCTATAACACATTTCCCCTAACCCATTGATTCCATGGCACTTGCGAATTTGCATACGGCTTTCGTAACTCATTGTCCACAAAAGACTTAGCGTTCCCCCCCACATTGAGCGTGCAAATGCCCAATATTGCCCATCTCCGGTCACCTCTCCCACGCCTCCACCCGCACTCCGCGCCCCTCCACGGTCACCGTGATCCGTGACCGGCGCCCGCCCAATCCCACCACCATCCAGAACGGCCCCACGTGCACCTCCACCCGGCCCGGCCGGTCGGGGTAGTCGGCCCACACCGCAAACCCCTGGGCCGTCATGTAGTACCGCCGTGTCATCCCGCTGCCCCGCCCGCCTGGCGCGTGTGCCCCCCGCACCATCGGACCGGCCGGTGAACTAGCGTTGTGGCCTGCCCCCCTCATACAAGATCGCGTGCGTTTCCGCCTCCCGAATCACCACCCGGCCGCCGTCCAACTCCACCATTACGCTACCGATTGATACCAGCAGCCACTCCGGCCGGACCGCCGTTATCCGCGTGCGCGTGCCGGTGTCATACCGTAGCAGCAACATGCCCGCGCACACGCTGTACTCGCGTTGCGGCCTCTTGCGCCGCGCCGCACTCATAACACCTGCCCCGTCACCGCGTGTTTGAGGGTCATCTGCCCGCTCTCCCACTCGATCACCAGATTCCCCACCGTGGCCCGCAAATACCCCGGTGCGAACAGCACAACGCCCCGCTGTATGGAAACAATCATCACCATGTACGGCTCCAAGCGGTATTCCCGCCACCGCGTACTGCGCTGCCCGGTCACGGCCGCTCCACCCCCACCCCCCGGCCGCGGGTAACCACGCATTCATCCACCCACGCGCCCTCGCGCCGGACGGCCAGCCAGATCTGTATGTCGCCCGGGAGACGCAGCGTGCAGTCCCACCCATCCGCCCGGATTCTACCGACCCACCCGCCCCCTGCGTGTAGTATTATACCCTGGGGATTAATCCGATACCGTGTCATTCACGACCTCCCCCACTTCTATCTTCATTCCGCCCCGCGGTCGGTATTCGATATACACGAATTCTCCCGACTTACTCCGAAGCAAAGCCGCAAGCACTCCATTCCGGATAATTCCCACTGTGTCCATGTTACTGGCCACCCGCACTGCCGGTTCGTTTTCCCCCAGAATCGAGTAAGTGATGTTACTCCAACTTACAGCCATATCCCGTCTCCAGTAACTGCTAGCGCCGGGTCCATTTCCGTTCGACCACCTCTGTCTCCCGGGGCAGCAGCGTGACCACCACGCCCTTCCGCACCCCGTTCGCCGCCGGGGGGTGTTCCATACGGAGGAACCCAAATTGCCGTCCGAAGAACCCGGCCGTCGCCCCGTTTCGGTACAGGGCGAGAGAGCCGTCCGTCCGGACCGCGTACTCCCACCGCGCCTGGTCAGTCATAGCCCACGCTCCATCATGCATACCTTTCCGTTCTCGAGCGTCACCCATACTCCGTGGGCCGCCCGCATGTACCAAAAGTCCGTCCCCAGACACCCCGCATGCAGCACCGTGTATCCGACCGCTCGCTGCAAATGCAGGGATCCATCTTGCCCAATCACGTAATACCACCGTGCCGCTTCAGCGTGTTCTTCTCTGTCATTCATACACGTATTCTACCACGAACGTCGGCTCAATGTGCACCTTGCGGCCGGTGTCGTTCAGCCACACGGCCACCTTCACCCGCAGCCGCGCGTCCGGCAGCGTGCCTGCCGCAATGCGGAAGTCGAACGGGGCCCGCGCCACCTCACCCTTGGTAGCATGCTGGATGTACACCAGCGTGTTATCCGCGGCGGGCCATACCCGCTCGCTGCCGTCCGGCTCGGTGGTTTGCAACCCGAACAACACGCCCGCCGCCGTGCCGGGGGGCACCGCGCCAATCGGCCACGCCACCAGATCGCCGTACACCCGCGTGATCCGCACGCGCTGGCCGGGGGGCACGTTGCGGAACTCCATCACCCACTCGTGCGCCGCCGCCGTCCCCCACGTGTCCGGGCGCGTGTCCGGCTCCCCCAACAGATCCACGGCAAAGTTTGTCGCGGCCCGGTAGACGGGGGCACTGTCGCACTTCGCCCCCCGCGCATTGGCCGCCGCCAGTAGAAAGATGCCGCCACAGATTGCCAACTCTTTCAGTGCCATCTTACCCGCCATGCCTGTGTTGATATGAACCTATGGTGATCACTTTCGCCGTGTTGCGAAAAACGTCGTAGTACACGACTACCACGGGCGCCACACCCAAATCCGCCCCCCACCCCCATCTCCCGATGTACCAATGCGGGCACAGCCTGCCTTCGGGCTGCGCCCACCCCACCGCAATTTCGCGCTCTAAGATCCGGTATTCCATCACTCCCTCCCGTGCCTGCACTGGTGCGGCCCCGCAACGATGATGTCCACCGTGTTCATCAGCGCGTCATAGTCCACCAACAGCACCGCCTCTCCGCCCGGCGCGCTCTCTCCCAACTCCGCGCCGATTCCACGCCGTGCGATGTACCAGTGTGCGCAGAACCCGTTACTGTGCGGCCACCCGATCATGATCCGGTAGTCTGAAATCCTATACTCCATCGTGTTCCGCCCAATACCGCCGCGCCAGCGCCACCGCCGTGTAATGTCCGGTCTGCGTGTATCCGGCTCGGTGCATTATGAAGTGCGTTCGGCTATGCATATCGTAGACCACCGACAACACGGCCTCGCTGCCGGTCAATTCGGCCCCCAGCACCCGCCGGTGTACGTACCAGCGCGGCTCACTCTGGCCCGTGTCTCGGACCCAGAACCCCGCCGCGCTGATACCGTATCGGAGCGTTGTCATCGTGTTCTGCCCCGGTTCCACCGCAACACCGCTTCCACGGTGGTGCGAAAGATATCGGCCGAGACCAGCCCCGCCTGGAACGCCTCATGCGCCTTGTCGAGCGGCACCAGCACCGCGCGGATGAACCGCCGCAGGCGTCTGGCCGTGTGCCACCAGGCCACTGCGCAGATGAGTGCGGCCGCTACCGCCAGGCCCAGAATGACGTCATGCATCGCTCACTCCCCACAACTGTGCTCTACCCACTCCTCAATTTGCCATCCCCCATTTGGGGTGTACCACATGAAGAGGAGGGAGTTCTGGCCGATCAGGTCCGCCCGGAACGATGTCCGGTACACGCCCCAATGAACGCAAATACTTCGGGCGTTTCGGGTCAGGGCATCGCGCGTTACGTAGCCGACCCACAGACCGGAATCGATGACTCCATACTCCTCCCCCCGCGTGTTGCCCACCGTCTACTCCCGAAGTTCGAACATGCGCTCGACCACCGCCATGAAGTCGGCGGCCTCGATGCGGCCCGCGCGCAGGTCCTCGGCGGCCGCGGCCGTGGGCACCGTAAGCTGCGCCATTCCAGACTCTACCATCAAGATCGCCAGCGCCTCGGTGGCCTCTGGTATGCGGGCCCGGCTCTTGATGCGCCATACCAGCTCCTCGCCGCTAATTTCTCCCCGATCATGCTGTCTTACGGCCAGCCACACACGCAGCAACAGCGCGGCGGCCTCCGCCAGGGCGACTTCTTTCACACTTAGCCCCCGGCGCCCGCGCCACCACCGGTGTGCCAGCGCGATCAACACCCCAAAGACGACGGCTACCAGCAGGACATCAGCCCAGGTCATCGCCGTCCTCCACCGCCTCCAGCGGCACGAACCGTGCGGCACGCTGCGTCAGCCGGGCGCACTCGCGGTCTACCGCCAGCCGCACCACGGTGGCGGGATGTCGGTACTCCGCAAAGTGCAGCGCCAGCCGCGAGACCACGAAGGCCTCCACCTCGTCGCGCAGGTGCGCAGGCACCCGCTGTGCGATGAGGTTGCGCAGCTTGCGCCGGAAGGCCCGAAAGTTCTCCTCGTTCCAGCCCCGCGCCCGCACGTCTTGTGCGAGCTTGCTCCAATTCATGGTCGGTCATTCCCCCTCCATTACCTCAGACGGTTGATGCGCCCGATCCAACACCGCGTGAATCACGAAGTGGAGGAACAGCATTGTCCCCACCAGCACTGCGCCCGTAGTCAGGTGGTGCCTCTCCCGCCACTCGTCCAGGACGCGGCCTAGATCATCGGTCGCCTCATCGCTCGGCCGCAGCGCCAAGAGCGGCGACGCCAGGCTGACAAACGTCAGCATGCTACTCAAAGCGACCAGCGCGCTGTACATAATGTCTCTATTCTGAAATGCATTCTCATCCATTGATAACCTCCAGCGCGTGCGGCAACGCCTCACGGATGTGCCGCACGAAAGTGAGTTTGACTCCGAGTTTGCTCAGTTCGCGAACGTCCTCACGGTTGTCCGCAGGCAGCACCACGTGACGAATGCCGTCACGCCGGGCCGCCAGAATCTTCTCCTTGAGCCCGCCGACCGGCAGCACCTCGCCCGTCAGCGTGACCTCCCCGGTGAACGCCACATCACACCGCGCGCGCAGCCGCGTGAACAGAGACACCAGCGCGGCCACGATGGCCAGCCCCGCCGACGGGCCGTCCTTGGGGGTGGCGCCCTCGGAGACATGCACGTGCACCGCCCCGCGCATGTCCCCAGCGTGCAACCCCAACTCCTCCGCGTGCGCCAGCAGCCACGACCGCGCGGCCTGCACAGACTCGCGCATCACTTGCCCGAGGTGGCCGGTGATGATGTCCTCCCGCTTGCCCGGCAGACACACGGCCTCGACATCCAGCGTGCTGCCCCCGGTCTCGCTCCACGCGAGCCCCACCGTGACACCCACGCGGGGCACCCGCTGCCGGGGGCGGATGCGGCTGTCTTCGCTCACCCAACGGTGTGCGTTTGCGGCGGAAATACGCACGCGGCCGATGCCCGTTTCGACCTTGGCCAGCGCCACCCGGCGGCACACCGAGGCAATGACGCGCTCCAAGCTGCGCACGCCCGCCTCACGCGTGTAGCCGTTGATCAGCGCCCGGATGCCCCCCGGCGTGAATTCTACGTCCTCGGCCGTCAGTCCGATCTCCTTCATTTGTTTCGGGATGAGGAACCGGGACGCGATGTGCGCCTTCTCCTCTTCCGAGTAGCCGTTCAGCCGAATGACTTCCATGCGGTCCAACAGCGGCGATGAAATGGTCGCCGTGGTATTGGCCGTGGCGATGAAGAGCACTTTGCTCAGGTCAAAGGGAATATCCACGTAGTTGTCTCGGAAGTGCTTGTTCTGCTCCGGGTCCAGAATTTCCAGCAGCGCCGCGGCGGGGTCCCCCCGGTGGTCCCGCCCGATCTTGTCTACCTCGTCGAACAGGATCACCGGGTTCTTGCCCGCGCGCTGAATGGCCTTGATGATCTTGCCGGGCATGGCGCCGACGTACGTGCGCCGGTGGCCGCGCAGCTCGGCCTCATCGTGCATCCCGCCGAGCGCGATGCGCTCAAAGTTACGTCCCAGCGCCCGGGCGATGGATCGCCCGAGCGAGGTTTTACCTACGCCGGGCGGCCCCACAAAGCACAGGATTGGCGCGCGGGCGGCGGGGTTCAACTTCATCACCGCCAGGTGCTCCAGCACCCGCTGCTTAACCCGCTCGAGGTTGTAGTGGTCCTCGTCGAGGACCTGCCTGGCGTGCGCGATGTCCACCTCTTGGGGTGGGGGATCCTCCCACGGCAAGCTGGTGACGAAATCGATGTAGTCTCTGAGCAGCGCGGCCTCGTGGCTGCCCGGGGGCATCCGCCGGAGCCGTTCTTGCTCTTTGTCCAGTTCGGCCTGCACGTGCGGGGGCAGGTAACCCTTGCGTGCTTGGGCCTCGAACTCGTCCCAAATGGCATCGGGGATGATGCGTTTGAGCGCCGCCTCCAACTCCTTGTAGTTCTCGGCCTTGATCAGGTCCAGTTTGGCCTCGGGGGACACCCCCAGCGTGCCTTTGGCGATCATGAGCATGGCCAGGGCACGGGGGTGCGTAGGCAGCGTGTCCGGAACGCGTCCGGGCTTCATCTTCCGCAACTGTTCCAACATTGCGGTGCACGTGCCGGCAATGCGCTGGCCGACGGCGCGGTCCGACTCGTCGAACGGAAACTCCTCGAATTCCACGATGGGGTACTGCGTGAAGTCCGTGACCGCACCGATCTTCACCGGCTGGTCGGCGGCCAGCTCCACCTGCACCGTGTCGGTGGAGGGGTTGAGCGTACCGGTCCGGGGGCCCTCGTCCACCGAGATAATCTCGCACACCACACCGTGTGTAGCAAGCTCGCCATTGATGCTACACACCGCTACCGCGGGTAGCCCTGCCGCGGCCCCGGCGCGCACCTGCTCCACGACAACGCGCTTGAGGGCGATTACGGCGTCGGAGTAGGGCAGGATTACCCCGTGCCGGATCTTTACGAGTACACCGCGCTGTTTCTTCGTAGTTGTCATGTTCGTCTCCTCTACCATTCTACCACAGTTCCTTCGCTGTCGTCCTCACGCTTTTGCGTGTAGACGACTTTGTCTTGGGGCCGGACGTGAGTGGGGCGTAGCCGCCCGTGCGGCACGATGACCCAGATGATGGGGGCCGCAGGCGGTCGGATTACCGCCTCGTGCTCCCCATCGGTGTATGCGATGACCAAATCCGGTTGCAGCGCCTCGGCGGCATTCAGCGCCGGTTGGATGTTCGTTCCGCCGCCCAGCCCCTCGATGTGTTCGGGGGGCGCGGCCCGGCCAGACCACAGCACGCGGTCGGAATAGATGATCACGTGCGGGAGCGCCGTTTTAGTCAGTTGCCGGACCGCGCTCCAGGCGTACGGAAACCAGTGGTCCATGCTGCCCGACCCATCGAGCAGCACCACAATGCGGCTGCGCCGCTCACGCACCGTACCGCGGAGGCCCGGCAGCCGCCCCGGGCGGCGCCACCCCCGCGCACGCACCGGCACCGTGCCCCGGACGCGTTTGGCCAGCCGCAGCGTGCGCAGCAGCCCCAGCAGTTGCAGATCGGGTTCCACCTTCGGCACCTGTACCATCTCGTGGTGTCCACCGGTGCCTCGCACGGGCGCGGCCAGCCGGTTGAGGCGTGGTAGGCTCTGTTGGGCTTGCATGAGTGTGCGCAGGTGCGCCTCAACACGCTGACCGTCGCTATCCCCCCGTGTAATGTTGGAGCCGGTCTGCGGTTGCCACCCGCTCTGAAGCAACCGGCGCTCGATCCAGCGCCAAGACGGCAGACTGACTTTTTGCAGCGGGCTGTCGTAGAGCCGGGCGGGTACGTCGTTCTCGGTAAGGCCGACGAATTGTCTCAAGGCTTGCGGCAGCGTGATGTGCCGATTGGCGGCGATTTCTTGCGCGGCCAGCCGCACTGTGGTGTTCGGGTGCGGCTCGTCGAGCGCGAGCACGTCGCCGCGAAAGATGCGCGTGGCGTAGTGAGCGATGATCGGCTCGGTCTCCTCGGGCGGGAGGGCGTCCCACGACAGCGGGATAGCGAGCGTGTAGCCGCTGGCGTCCAGCGTGAGGAGCGGCTCCTCGTCTGTGGTTCGCACGATGCGCACTCCACAGATTTGGAGCTCTTCCAGAAACGCCTTCATTGCTGTTCCTCCATCAGCTCCGGAAACTCCTGCCGGATCTGCTCTTCCAACTGGCGCCGGGCGGCGGGAGACAGTTGCGCGGCCCGGGCAATCTGAATGGCCCGCCGCTGCGTGGCCCGCCGCAAGGCATTGGCCACTTCGGACTGGTCGTGTTGCGGGCACAGTTGCCCGTTGCACCGCTCAGACACCTTCTTGAGCGTGTCACACAGTTGGGGGGCGATGTCGGCATACTCGCCCTCCAGCGCGCGGGCCACGAGGTGCTCCAAGATCTTCGGCGGGCCGACCTCGGCGAAGTGGTCCAGCAGCCGAATCGCCTGCGCGGGAGTGATGTTATCCCGCACGGTGGGGTCCAGCCCCTCCCACCCGCGGGTCTCCAGGGCCCGGCGCAGCAGGCGCAGCAGCGTGACCCCATCTTGCGCCAGCCGCTCTCTGAGCCAGGTGGCGACGCGGGCGGGCACCAGCGCGTCCCACGCGTCAATGCCGTGGTCGTACATCCGCAGCCCGATGTCGAGGGTGCGGTTGGGGATCGGCTCGATGAACGGCGGCTCGGGCACACTGCCGCCCCGCAGTTCGGTGAGCCAGGGCAGGCCGTATTGCGCGGCCAGCCAGTCACGCTCGTCCCCAAAGGGGAACCACGCCAGCCGTGCTGCGAGCGCCCGCCCGGTCTCAGAGGACAAGAAGTCGGTGCGAGACACGGGCTGCATCGCGCAGATGATGATGGTCTGCGGGTGCAGTCGCCGCCCGTGTAGTTCGCAGTCCCACAACAGTGTAAGGATGGCTGCGGCCTTCTGCGGATCGTCGGCCGCTTTGTCGAGCTCGTCAAAGAACAGGACCACTGGTTCCCGTTCCGCGTGCGCGAACCATGCGGGGACCGTGTGCACCGTGTCCCACGGGCCTTGCGACTTGGGGTGGAACACGGCGCGCTGTTGCGCGTCGGCGCCGATTGGCAGCCCGCCGATGTCCTCCGGCAGCAGTTGGGCGAGTAGAACGACCTCGATGGGCAGGTTCAGGCTCGCCGCTAACTTCCGGACGCGGGCGGTCTTGCCCGTGCCGGTGGGGCCCAGCAGGCACACGCGCGGCCAGTGCGGCCCCCGAAATTCCGTTGCGATGATGTCCCATGTTGCTGTCTTGATCATATGGTCCTCCCTCTTCCCTATTGTACCATGTGTGTGGCCCGCAGCGCTAGCTTGAGCCAACGGCGCCCCACCCAAATGTGTTTGTCCGCAATGCACGGCGGTGACCCGCCGCACAGAATGTGAAGCTGCCTCTGCCGCTGTGTCGGCTTGCGCCTCCAATAGCGGAGGCAGGCTGCGATGGCGGCTTCCACCAGCCGCTCTTCAGTCCAACCCCACACCTGTGCAACCACTGCCAGATCGGGGCGGGCGGATAGCGGCATCCGAAGACCACGCCGCTCACGCCACAGAAAGACGCGAGAGAAGTAGCGTTGGATGCGCAGAATCTCGTGCGTGTACGGCACGTGCAAATCATCTAGCCGCCGTTTCAGTGGCGGCCATTCCGCGCCCACCATGATATAGCTTGTGTCTCTCGAGCAGTATGGCGGCGTGGTGTCCGGAATGAACACAATTCCGTTAGGTATGAGCATGCGTGCGTAGCCTGAGTGTGTCAGGGTTCCGTCGGACGTGTAGTAGTACGCGGTGCGGCGGAGCGGCGGCGCGCTGTCATACAACCAGCGTTGCAGCGAGCGGTGGTGCCGCAAGGCGAAGACCGCCCGCTGCACGGCGGGATAGTTATTCGCCGCCGTCGCTGCCCGCACCAGACTTGCGTTGTAGTTTTTCCGGACCATTTATCCCCAGTAAGCCCAATAGAGCGCTGTAGCGATGATTCCGATCAGCAGAATCAGGCCGGACAGGGGCCAGAACAGGTACAGGAATCCCACTACGAGGATCGCTACGAGGATCGGCCAGAGTATGATCAGTAGACTCAGGCCGATGACTGCCATCAGCAGAAAGTTGAGAATGGACAGAATCGTTTCCATGTTTACCTCCAGTTACTTGAATTGCTCGAATTGCTCGAACGGCAAACTCAATTGCTGCGGGCGCGGCACATCTAGCTCGCGCCGCAAATACTCCCCCAGGGTGTGCAGCAGCCAGTCCACGGCGTGGATGTACTCTTCGCTATTGCCTGCGTGCGGGAGCAGGCGGAATTCGACCGTGCCGTACTCGTGCACCGCATGCCAGTTGATGGCCCGGTATCGGGTTGATCCCGGTACGCGCTCTCCGCGGCGCTTCATCCGGTGTTGGATGGCATGGGTCGGCGGTTCATCCCACCGGCAATAGCTGTACTTAAGCCGTGCTGTGTACTTGTAGTTGTTCCCCCAGCGCGCCAAATAGCGCTGGTGGAACCAGCGCAGGAAGTGGCGGTGCGCAACGGCGTGTAGAGCACGTTCTGACAGGGCGACGTGCACGTGATTCCCACACGTGCTATTCTGCGTGATTCTGCCTCGCTGCCACAACTCTACGATGCGCTGTGACCATGTAGACCATTCGGTTGCCTGAATCCGAATCTTGACTTCTGCGTTGGGTATCCAGTCTCTGCGCCTCTGGTCGTCCGGCACATAGACCGTGACATCCCGGTCTAACCTGACGTCTTGATGGTTTGTAGCTCCCTGCTCCATACCGCACTCAATCTCTAAGCCGATGCCTCGGATGTCCGGGTGCGGTGAGTGGTACGTGATCGTGGTAGCCTCAACGGCCATGCTCTGTCTCCCTGCGGCCATTGCCGTGACCGGCCGTACCGGCCGGTTTCGCCCCGTGCCGCTCGGGGCTCATCAGACGGCGGGGGAGTCGTTGTTGGGGGCGGGCCGGTACCATCTCCCCACATAATACCGTGTCTTCCGCCCGCGCCCACCGGGATCGATGGTTCCGGTGGGGGCATAGATAATCTCTACG
>Ga0308410_1000238_pt1 | contig 28334 bp, 20 predicted proteins | sample HotsprOSTMatCore_FD_203467 | JGI IMG/M metagenome (GOLD analysis project Ga0308410, IMG submission 203467) | Hot spring phototrophic mat microbial communities from Octopus Spring, Yellowstone National Park, Wyoming, United States -... | ecosystem: Environmental > Aquatic > Thermal springs > Hot...
TCCACGCTATTTCAATTAAACTTTTCGCTAGACTCTCAACAAGCATCCCTTTGCCAGCTCTAATAATCCCGCCGTAAGCTCGGTCCTCTGCTTCTTTTGCTTTTGTATCAATACCTTTAACTAAGAACTCGTAAGCATTTATAAGAGACTTTATATCTTCTGATAATTTTTTATCCATATTAAAACAACCTTGTATCAATTTGTGTATTTTTCAATCGTTCTTCTGCTTTTTTACAATACTCTTCAGAGATTTCAATTCCAATATAATTTCGCGATAATCTTTTTGCAACTACTGTAGTGGTCCCTACTCCATTAAAAGGATCTAAAATTATATCACCTTTAAAGCTAAATAGTTTTAATACCCGTTCAACAAGTTCTTCTGGAAACATTGCTGGGTGTCCATATTTTTTCATATTATATTCAGGCTTAATATCCCATTTTGCATAGACCCATTTTTTAAACTCATCAGCCGTAATATCAGCCATTTTCTGATCTCCACTATGTTTCAAATCCCCTTTGCTAAAAATCTCAAGAAATTCCCAGGTGTATTTTAAATAAGGGTTACTTGGACTTTTCCAACTTCCCCAAGCAGTATACTTACAATTATAGTTGTGTTTATCCCATAGAATTTCACCTTTCCATATAAGTTTATTCTCCATAAAAAAATTAGAAATTATGTGATGAATTGGAACATAATCTGAAAATAAAGGTTGAACATCAACAACAATTCGACCGCCATATTTAAGGACTCTTATACACTCTTGGAATATAGCGAAAAGTTTGTCAAAATACTCATTCCAGTTGACCCCATCTTCATGATTCTCATAATCCAAACCAAAATTATACGGCGGAGAAGTGAAAATTAAATCAATGCAATTATCAGGAAGTTTTTTTAAAACTTCCTCACTATCCCCAACAATTATTTTATTAATAAATTCTTCTGGAATTTTATTATTATGTTTAGAGAATTGACTGTCTTTTGCATAATAATACATACCTCTTATTGTCTCTTTTTCTTCTCTATTTCTTACTTTTCTCTCTTTATCATAGCCAACATATAACCTTTTTTTACCTTTTAATCCATAACTTTTTATTTTTTCAATGTTATAGAGTATTGAATTTAATAAATTAACAACATCTGGATTCTTGTTATTCATTATTATTTTGTTAATACTATTTTTAAAACTGAAAAAATCTAATTCCCGTAAATAGATAATCACGCCATCTGAAAGTAAATCAAAGTAAATATCTTCTTTTGGAAATGAAGAAAACAAATCTATTAGTATGTCTTTTTTCTTTTCTACATCTCTACCATAAACTTTTATTGTTATATAGGAAGATGAAACAATTTGTTGTGCTTCTGAATTATACATATTGGTTACCCTTAACAATTATATTATATTCCATTAAATCTATTTTTCTCAACAAGGCAATCATTACAAAAACAAGAAAAGACTCCGTTAGTAAACATAAATCCGATTGAATTCTCAAATGTGCTCTTATCAGCAAAAATTAACTTTAATGAGATAGTAATTAATTTATCAGAGAGGCTACGCCTCTCTGTGATTGTTTTTAAATTCCTTAAAGTATTTAGCAAATACTTTTTGAAATAGAAGCATTTTTTCATAAAGCCAAGCAAAATGATTTTCTTCTTCGGTTGGGCTAAAGACATCTGAAACTTGTTTTTTGAGTTTGATACGAGAAGCAACATGGGCATCTACCCATTCGAGAGTTTCTCCTATCTCTTTTTCAATTTCATCTTTCCTTTCTCGTAAGAAATGAAATAAATCTTTGTTGGTATTGATATAAATCTCGCACCCTATGAAGTTTTCACGAGAATTAATTGTCAGGGCAACATGATAGTCAGAACTTCCCACACTTACATCATACCAATTTCGAGGGTGAGGAGTTCGCAATCGGATTCGTCTGTCATTTTCCTCTACATATTTTTTGAATTTTTTCCAAAATTCAAGTTGTTGTAATTTTGTTTCTGTTAGTTCCCTATCTAATGGACTTGTTTTGATGGCTTTTGCCCATTCATTTGGTTGTACTATTATTTCAAATTTAGGTGCAGGATTAGAGTTATCAATTTGCCAAAGCTCGATTTTTATCAAAAAGAAATTTATGTTTTCGTCTGTGTGTTCGTTGAGCCATTCAATTGCTTTTTGATGTTCTTCTCTAACATCTTTCACAATCCATATAATTATGTTTGCCTCATATCCTGAAGCGTAGGTTATTATTTTCCCTAGGTGGTCATGATTTGTTTCTTCGAGCTGATTTTCGATAATTATTTTTTGTCCAGATGTTTCTTCTTCTGCTAGGATGTCAACACTAAAACTACCAATCTTTGCTTCAGTTTGAATAAGTTTTATGTCTATACCAATTTCTTTACTCAGTAGGTCAAGGTTTTCTTCCTGAGCAAGCCAATTTGTAAACTCAGTTTCATGTTTCCAAACCTCGCGAAGGTCAACATAGTTTATCTTTGCTAATGGTCTTTTCATACGATTGTAAATTATATAAACTCTTTTTCGGAATATCAAAATTGCACTTATCAGAACTTTCTTATTGTTCCTGAGAGTGAAGAGAGGCGAAGCCTCTTTTCAAATAATTGGGGTGGGTGGGACTACTTAAAATAGTGTGCTAATTAGTACTTGTGTAAGTAGCACTTTGTGCTCAAAGCACTTTTTGTTGAAATATTCTTGGGACTAAAGAGAGGCTTAGCCTCTCTTTTTAAATGGATAAATTCATTGTTTGGTGATTAAAATATTAAATTCATGATGGGGGACTGTTATGGAGTACAGGTTTGATGAGATAGAGAGGAAGTGGCAAAAAATTTGGGAAGAAAGGGGGTTATTCAAATCAGTAAGAGATGATAGTAAAAAGAAATACTATGTTCTTGTTATGTTTCCATATCCTTCCGGTAAAATTCACATGGGACATGTGAGAAACTACACAATAGGTGATGTCATAGCTAGATATAAAAAATCAAAAGGTTATAATGTTCTTCATCCCATAGGTTGGGATGCTTTTGGGTTACCAGCTGAAAATGCAGCTATAAGTAAAGGTGTTCATCCTGCTGAATGGACTTATAAGAATATAGAAGTGATGAAGAGCCAACTTAGGAGGTTAGGACTTTCGTATGATTGGGACAGGGAAATAGCAACATGTGATCCTGAGTACTATAAGTGGAATCAATGGTTTTTCTTGAAAATGTACGAAAGAGGTTTGGTGTACAGAAAAACATCTCCCGTCAACTGGTGCCCTCATTGTGGTACTGTTCTTGCTAATGAGCAGGTTATAGATGGTAAATGTTGGAGGTGCGACACACCTATAGAGATAAGAAATATAGAACAGTGGTTTATAAAAATAACAGAGTACGCTGATAGGTTATTAGAAGACCACGCTAAGCTTGGCAAGTGGCCCGAGAAAGTTATAGTGATGCAGAGAAACTGGATAGGTAAAAGCTTTGGTGTCATTGTTAACTTCAAGTTAGATGATGGCTCTGATTTCCCAATATTTACTACTAGACCTGATACAATCTTCGGTGTTACTTACATGGCTATAGCTCCTGAACACCCATTAGTTGACAAAATAATGGAAGAGAACCCAAGTATCGTAGAGGAAGTGAAGAGTATGAGAAGAGAAGATTATAGATTAAGAACTTCTGAGGAATATGAGAAAGAAGGAGTTTTCACGGGTAGGTATGTGATAAATCCTCTCACAGGTGATAAAGTGCCTCTCTGGGTTGGTAATTTTGTTCTTATGGAGTATGGTACTGGTGCTATCATGTGCGTTCCAGCACATGATGAAAGAGATTTTAAATTTGCTAAGAAATATAACCTACCAATAAAAATTGTCATTCAACCAAAAGATAGAGAACTGAAAGTAGAAGAGATGAAAGAATCTTATACTGAAGAGGGTATACTAGTTAACTCTGGTGAGTTCTCAGGACTTAATAGCAAGGATGCTATAATCAAGATAATAGAGTACATTGAGAAAAAAGGATTTGGGCAGAGAAAATACAATTACAGAATAAAGGACTGGCTTATTTCTAGGCAAAGGTATTGGGGTACTCCAATACCTTTTATAAAGTGTAGTGATTGCGGTTACGTTCCTGTGCCTTATGAAGATTTGCCCGTTATCCTTCCTAGGGATATAGCCTTTACAGGTAGAGGTAATCCGTTAGAAAGCAGTAAGGAGTTCTTAAAAGTTAAGTGTCCTAAGTGTGGCAAGGATGCTGTCAGAGAAACTGATACAATGGATACATTCTTTGATTCAAGTTGGTACTACGCTAGGTACACATCACCTAAGTACGATAAAGCACCTTTTGACAGAGAAGAAAGTAAGTATTGGCTGGATGTTGACCAATATATTGGCGGTGTTGAGCATGCTATACTTCACTTGCTTTATGCTAGGTTTTTCCATAAATTCATGAAAGATTTAGGGCTTGTTGATAGTGATGAGCCATTCGTAAATCTTCTTACTCAGGGAATGGTTTGTAAAAAATGGGTAAGCATTTCTATGCTTTTGAAGCATTTAGGATTGACGGAAAACGATACTATTAGTGCTCTTGCTAAGAAGTTGAATGTTGGGGGAATTAACGATAATAGAGTTATTAAAGATGTGATGAATGAAAACAATTTAACATTGGCTAGTAATATATCACTGCTTTTTGATAGTGTCAACCTGCCTGGTAAGTATGAGATTTTGAGGAAGTTAGAAGAAGAGATAGGTGAATCTGCCAAAATGTCAAAGTCTAAGCACAACACGGTTGACCCTGACGATATGGTAAAAAAGTATGGTGCTGATGCCATTAGGTTGTTTATTCTTTTTGCTGCACCTCCGGAAAAGGATTTGGATTGGAGCGATGAGGGTATAGAGGGAGCGTATAGATTCTTAAATAGAGTTTGGAGATTGGTAATGAATAATATTGAGATGATTAAGAAGACACCAGATTTGGATTATTCAAAGATTGATTCTAATCTTGATAAAAGGTCTAAGGAGCTTCTTATAAAGATTAACTTGGCGGTGAAGAAGGTTACAGAAGATATAGAGAGAGATTTTAGCTTCAATACTGCCATAGCTAGCTTGATGGAACTAACTAATAGCTTACAGTCGTTTAATCCTTCTAACGAAGTAGAGAGAATCATTTTCAAAGAGGGAATTATTAAACTCATAAGGTTATTACATGTTTTCACTCCTCACATAACAGAGGAGATTTGGGAGATGTTAGGTAATACTCAGCTTCTTGCGACTATGGATTGGCCTCAGTATGATTCAAGATTCTTGGTTTATGATAGTATTGAGATACCTGTTCAGATTAACGGTAAAGTTAGAGCTAGGGTTACTGCGAATGCCGATGTGAGTGAAGAGGAATTGAAGAAAATTGTTCTAAACGATGAAAATGTTAAGAAGTACCTAACTTCAGAGCCTAAGAAAGTTGTAGTTGTTCCTAAAAAGCTTGTTAGTATTGTTTTATAAACTTTTCTAGTGGAGGTGTGAGCCTCCACTAAAATGGTAATTATTAAAAACTGAACAATAAGTATAAACTTATTATTGGGCTTGTACCTATTAGAAGTGCTCCTCTGTTTTCGTTGAATTGTATTCCTCCTAGTCCGATTACAAATTCTGTATTGAGTCCAAGTCCAAAATTGCCGATGAATACATTCCCTTGTACCCCAATCCCACCAGATAAGTAGTAGCCAAAAGGTATAGTTCCTCCTACTCCACCTCTCAAAGTAAGGTTAAAATTGTAGTTATTCCTATAGATTCCTGGTCTAGAGCCAATATTTAGCTCAATTGTGAAGTAGCAGTCTTCTATTGCTGTATATATTGTATATGTTGGATATGTTGTAATTGTATATGCTTTATTCTCTAGGAAGTGTACTAGTGATGGTTGTACTCCAACGAAGAAGTTAGCCCATGGGTACTCGTATTAATCTACTTTGAACCAAAAATTTTTTATTGCGTATATACCTAAGCCATAAGATTGGTAGTTGCTGGTGTAGTTCTGATAGTATTGAGCGGAAACGAATAGGTCTCTGTTTTGATAACCTAGCGAGATATTCAAGGCATTATTTATTGATACTGAAAGTGTTGAGGTTATATCATATACTTATGCTTAAGGAAGTCATTACTTTTGTTTTTGTGATTGTCTTTTTCCTTGTTGTTGGTATTGTTGTTAGTGTTTCTGATTTTGATTTTAAGTTGGCAGAGGTTGCTGTAGGTAGTTCTGTAGATTCTAAAAAGGCTGGTACTGAAATTTACTCAAAGAAAAGTTACTCAAGTAAGAAATCCGATAATAGTAGTGTTATGAAGGCTATAACCGTTAAGGTAATAATTAACGATGGTGAAAGGTTGGTGAATGTTGATTATGGTACTTCTCAACTGGAAGTTATGGCTGTTTTCGGCAAGAGATTTGAAAATATCTTGACAATAAGTAACTACTTTAAAATAATTAATAACGGAGATGTTATAGATGTGAGGTAGTTTATGGATAAAAATATTGATGAAATAGAAATAGAAGAGATAAGCTTGGATATTGATGACAAGTACGAAGTTACTCTTGATATTAGCCCATCTACTGATGATATACTAGAGAGTCTTAAGATTGACCAACCGATAGCTAAGGAAGAGAAATTAGCAGAGGAATTAACAATAAAAGGAGCTGAAGAAGAAAGTAAGATTGAATCTAAGGTTGGAGGTATTGGGTTAGAGGAATCTGGGGTGTTAGGAGCTGAGAAAGAGTTTAAAGAGGTTTCTAGCCTAGAAGGTCTTGAAGCCCCTCAAGAGTTTGGGTTTGAGGCTCAAGGTATTGAAGGATCTCAAGAAGAGGAGAACAATATATCTCTTTCTGTTGAAGAACTTGATAGTATACTTAGTGAGGCTAAGGTTGAGGAAGTAACTAGCGAGGACGTTGGTTTAACTACTTCTGAAGAAGAATCAGTTGGATTTGAAGTAGAAGAAGGATTATCTACTGAGGTGAGTGGTGTTGATTTCTCGGCTTCTGAGGAAGCTATTAGTTTTGAGGGGGAGAAGTTATCTCAGGGAAGTGTGTTTGAGGAAGAAGGATTGTCTACTGAGGTGAGTGATGTTGATTTCTCGGCTTCTGAGGAAGCTATTAGTTTTGAGGGGGAGAAGTTATCTCAGGGAAGTGTGTTGGAGGAAGAAGGATTGTTTACTGAGGTGAGTGGTGTTGATTTCTCGGCTTCTGAGGAAGCTATTAGTTTTGAGGGGGAGAAGTTATCTCAGGGAAGGGGAGTAGTTGAAGATTTAGGTGATGTTGTTGTGATGGATAGTGAAGGGTACAACAAGGTTATTTCCGAAGGGTTACCACCTATAGAGGAGAAGCCGGTGGAGTTTGAAGAAGGATCTGTTGGTTTTGAGGAGGAGTTTTCTTTTGGTGAGGCAGTGAGCCCTGAGGAGTTGGGTATTGGTGAAGAAAAGAAAGAAGAGTTTGAGCTTAGTGAGTTTGCTGAGATAACTGAAGAGATGGTAGAGGAACAGAAGTTGAATATTGTAGAAGGTGAGGAAGAGAGTAAAGAAGAAGCTTTCGCAGGAGTTAGTGAAGAGGTATCTTTTGAAATTAGTGAAACTAAAGAAGGAGAGATAGTTGGTGAGTTTGAGGAGATTAGAGAAATAGGTTTAGGTGAGATAGAGTTAGGTGTTCCTCAAGAAGAGTCAATTACCAAAGAAGAAGTTGAGGTTGTTGATGATATCAGTATTTCGAAAGGGGAATATGGAATTGTAGAGGAGATTCCGGAGGCTATTGGGGTTGGTGAGGAAGTTAAGTATTCTGTTACTCCCGAGGAACTCGGTATTGAAGAGATAGAGATTACGCCTGAGGTTGAGACAGGTAGTATCGTTGGTATTGGATTTGAAGAAGAAGCGAAGGAGAAAGTAGAGGAAGAAACGAGAGGGGCAGAAGATGTTATTAGCTTTGTTGAAGAATCTATAGGTTTACCAGAGGTTGAAGAAAAAGCTTTGAGTATTGAGGAAAGAGGAGCTAAGATAGAGGAGGCAATAGAAGGATTGTCTGATGTTGAGAAAGAGGCTTTGAGGAAGGTTCTTAAGTACTTAGATAAGCTTCTTGAGAGTTTGCCTGAAGATAAAGTTAGAGAGTTTGCTTCATCCGAGTACTATGACCTTTATGTGAGGTTGTTTGACAAACTCAACATAAAGTAGAGGGGTTTATGGGATTACTAGAGAAAGCTAAGAGTTATCGAGAGAAGCTTATTATAGAGAGTTTGAGCGGTCAAGGTGATTTATTTGAACGTAAGCCGGTTACTCTTGAGGATTTGAAAATCCTCAAAGATTATTATGAAAGGACACTAAGTGAGAAAAGTCTTCCTGTTGGTACGAAGTTTTCTTTACTCTCGCTAGTTATTAAGGTTGCTGAGGATGTTAAGTACTTTTCATCAATTGAGAGTATAGCATCTACACTTTATACTGTTCTTAGTAGGGTTGGTTTTAATGTTACGGGGATAGGGTATTTCTACGAAAAGTTTGATGTTGTATACGGTACGATAGATGAAAATGAAGTGCCTAGTTGGTTTGGTAGTGGGTACTATGTTTCTTCTAATGGTTCAACTTACTTCAGAGTACCGGGAGAGATGGCAACCTTCATTGTTGCTAAATGTTCGGGAAGTGATAGCATAAGTGAAGATGTTGATATGGTTATCTCTCGCTGCTTCGATATACTTTCTGTTGCTCTTAAACTTATACAAAATAAAAGTGGGGATGTCTACAGATTTTACGGTTATAGGAATGCGTTGATTTTTAAGACGATAAGAAGTATTTTAGAGGATATCTACATTGAACCTAAAGACAAGGTTGTTATGTTGGCTTATTACTTCAAAGAGTTCTTTGGTTTGAATTATGTCATAGTTTTTAGTGATAAAATGGTACCAGAGGTTGCTTTTGGTTTACCATTTGATGCTATAAGAGAATTAAAACTAGATGAAAACCTAATAGGTAGAAACATTAATGTTTCACAAGTTGTTGATATGAATCTTTCCTTGCTTTTCGGTTACGGAGCTAAGAATATTGCATTTATTAAGTTTATGGACAGAGTAATAGGTATGGGAAGTACATACGACCTTTCGAGTGTTATTGAAATAATAGGTAGCATTGCATAATTACGGTCAATCAAGGGAGTTATTCTTGGATTGCCCGTACAGTAAAATTCGTTTTTTATTTTTCTTAGTCAAAAGGTGCTAGAGTTAATTTTTTTCAAATTTGTTCAAATACTCTTGAAAGTAGGAAGAGTCATAGCCTTACAACTATAAAATGGATGAGGTGATGTGCTTATAGCACTATGTGCTTATAGTACCTTGTGCTTATAACACTTCCTTAAAAGGGTTAAGGGAGGCGATAGCCTCCCTGTATTACAAAAGAATTTTAATATACCTAGTCCTTTAGGAACAATGTGCTTTAAGCACCACGTGCTTTAAGCACTTAGAAACTTATGGAGTACCACCCAACTATTTGAGATGAAACAAGATCATAACCTAAGTTAATCTCACCACCACTACCAAGGTTTATATCTATTCCGGGTATGACGGTATATGAAAAATCACCACTGTAAGAAATAGATGGGTCAAACTCTACGTAGAGTGACAAAAATTCTAGTGGGTTTAGTACTAGAGCTATTATTGATGAAAAGCTACTTAGACTTGCCGATAGATTCAGTTCTATAAAGATAGTATTAGGTAGTATGTTTAGCATAGTATGGTATTGTATAGAACCAAAGAATTCTGATGATTCTGATGAGTAGCCTAGTTGTAAAGCGATTATATTGTAGTCAAGAATTGATAGTTGACCGAAATCGTATCTAGGCATTATCCATGCTTCTTCCCACTCCACACTTGAAGAAAATGTTATAGTTGAGAGGTTAAGTTGTAAGTCTATATTATCGGTTATACCGTATCCCCCTATTATATCCAATTTTACACTGTCAAATGATGTTGGAATGTAAAAGGTTGGGGCTATTGCTACCTTACCACTTCCGGTCATTCCTCCATAAGGTGAAAAGGCAACAGCATTTGCTGTGTTGGGCGAAATAGCCATAATCAGCATCGTGCCGATTAGCACTGAAATGAAAATTATTTTTTTCATATACACCTCCTTTGATAAATTTTAATGCAAAATTAGTGCCATATGCAACTAAGTTACTTCTATCTAATTATAACATTGCTTGCTTAAAGCACTCTAGAATAAATAAAAGGTAATAGATTGGAGGGCGGGTTGGGTGCTTCTAGCACCTACTCATGAATGATTAAAGATGTTATATCACCTTCTTAATTAAGTGCTTTTAGCAGTTTTATTAAAGAATCGTAACTTTTTGATTAAAAATTAGGCAAAAATTTTAAATTTGTTTTTTATGTTATTAATTTTATAAGTTATTTTACAATCTAATGAATATGTGTAAAAATTAGGCTATATATTGGGATTTGCTTAAAATTTAAGCAATTTTTTGAATTACTGATTAGTCAGGAACTAATTTTTACATTTTTTAGGAATTGTTAATTCTATATAAGTAAAAACAAGTTTGAGTGTGTTGAAAACTTTTAAGAGGTGAGAGGGTATTTGAATAACTTTAGAGTAGGTTTATTTTAGAGTAGGTTTATTTTGGTATGTATTTTGCATATTGAAAAGATTAAGGAGGGTTATATGAAACCGTTAAAGATATTTACATTTGCTACTTTTCTGATAGTAGCTATTGGTGCTATTGCTTTTGGGCAGGAAAGCGCACCTAGTGCTAACTCTGGTGATACTGCTTGGCTGTTGACTTCTGCTACATTGGTGCTTCTTATGACTATACCAGGTTTGGCTCTATTCTATGGTGGTATGGTTCGTGGTAAGAATGTGATATCTACGATATACTATAGTGTGGCTGCAGCTTTTACTGTAAGCATAACTTGGGTTATATACCAATATAGCTTGATATTTAGTGGTGATATAGGAGGTATAATAGGTAATCTGGATAAGCTGTTTTTGAAAGGTGTTACGATTGATTCGGTTTCTGGTACCATTCCAGAATATGTGTTTGTCGTATTCCAGATGGTTTTTGGAATAATAACGGTGGCACTCATAAGTGGTTCTATAGTTGAGAGAATGAATTTTGGGGCATGGATAATATTTATATTGTTGTGGTCGTTGTTGGTCTATACGCCGTTGGCTCACATGGTTTGGGGTGGTGGTTATATAGGTGAAACTCTTGGTGCTCTTGATTTTGCTGGAGGATTGGTTGTTCATACTTCTTCTGGTATTACAGCTTTGATATTGGCTATTGTTTTAGGTGAAAGGATTAGGTATGGAAAAGAAAATATTCTTCCACACAATATAGTTTATACATTTATAGGTGCTGCTTTGCTTTGGATTGGATGGTTTGGATTCAATGCTGGTAGTGGTTTGGCTTCTAATGGGCTCGCTGGTAATGCTTGGCTTGTGACTAATACTGCTGCTGCAGCTGCTGGTATTTCGTGGATGCTCATGGATTACATAATGTCAAGGAAGGTGTCATTGATTGGTGCTGCTACTGGTGTTATTGCTGGGCTTGTTGCTATAACTCCTGCTTCTGGTTTTGTTAATGTTGGTGGTGCTATATTTATAGGGTTTACTGTCTCCATACTATCGTATATTTTTGTTTCAAGAGTTAAAAAAGCTCTCAAATACGATGATTCCTTGGATGTTTTCGGTGTTCATGGTATTGGTGGTATGTGGGGTGCTCTAATGACAGGTGTATTTGCTGATCCTAGCATAGGTGGTGAAGCTGGGTTGTTGTATGGTAATGCTAACCAACTTTTGGCTCAAGCTATATCTATTTTGATTACGATATTGTTGGTTGTCGTTGGAACGTTGATATCACTGTTTATTACTTCTTTAATTACTAAGATTAGAGTTGAGCCGCAGGAAGAAGTTTATGGGCTTGATTTCTCCTTGCATGGAGAAAAAGCCTATGAAAAATAAATTTTTGGGAGGTATTTATGAAGAAAGTTGAAGCTATTATAAGACCTGAAAAGCTAGAAGATGTTGTTGATGGGCTTTCAAAGGCTGGGTTCAATAGCTTGACATTTTACGATGTCAAAGGTCGCGGAAAACAAGGAGGATTGGTTGAATTGTTCAGAGGAAAAGCGTACAAGATAGAGTTTATTGAAAAAGTGAAAATAGAAATTGCTGTAAGCGATAGTGATGTTGAAAAAGTGATTCAAACAATAACTGATAAGGCATTTACTGGTAACATTGGAGACGGTAAAATTTTCGTTTCAGATATAGTTGAAGCTGTTAGAATAAGGACCAAAGAAAGAGGAGATAAAGCATTATAAAATTTCTTTAAAGGGAGGCGACAGCCTCCCTCTATTTTATTTTGACATTTCCTAACATCTTCACAAAGAGTATATACCTATTACGGTAAACAGGAAAAGTTCTTGGAAGTTTCATAATACCTTCTCAAGTACTTCATAGCACTTTCTCATCTAATTACTGTAGAATTAAGAGGCTCTGCCTCTTTTAGTCAAATAGAGGTGGGGTGCTTAATAGCACATTATTTATACATCTTGAAAGTGTAAAGAGGTGAAACCTCCCTTCAATTAATAGGGGGCTTAGTGCTAACTAACACTTTTTTCCTATTTTCAAAGAGCGTAGAGAGACGAAGTTTCTCTTCAATTAATTAGGGCGGGTGTGCGGGGATGCTTATAGCACCTTTTATGGCATCTTTTTAGTTAAGTGCTAAATGGCACCAATTTAAGAAACTTTATCAATGTTCAGAAAATTAATTTATAATGTGTTTGCTAGTGATATGTTTTTGAATTATATTATTATTTAGAGGTAAATTATGAGGAAACTAATAGTTATGTCCTTGTTTTTGCTCCTTTCTGTTTCTTCAAACGGGTTTATAGTGTATGAATACATATCCGAAGGTATTACTCCAGGTAGTGAAGGGTTTTCTAAGGTTTTCTTGCCTTTTGATAGTTCACCTTTTGCTGTCTTCTCATCTCCTCAATCTCTAGATGTGGCTCAAAACTATTCTTTAGGCTTTTCAATGAATAACATTCCTGGTTCTACGATTCCTGTTGTTTCTGGTTACTTTAAACCTTTTGGTTTTCCATTGAATATTGGGTTAGGTATACAGGGTAATAGTGATGTTGCTTTTGATAACTTCGGGAATGCTATAGGTACTATTAGCGAAGGTTTTATAATGTTTGGCTTGGGTAGTAAGTTAAGTAATTTGTTTTCTTTTGATTTTGCTGATTTTGATTTTGGAGCTTCTTTGATTTTTTCTTCTCAAATTTGGCATCTTAGCTGGTATAATCCTTCGGATTACTTTTTGGAGAACTTTTTTGTTTTTAATTTTGGTACATTAGTGAGGATGAAGAATGTTGATTTTTCATTAACTACAAGATTCTTCCTGGGAGGGTTTTTTGGTGATTTTTCGTTCGGTAATTTCACAGAATTAGGAGCTAGGTTTTCGCCTTTGTCTTTGTTTTTTGATGACAAAAAATTGTGGAATTACTTTTACCTGTATCCTATTGTGGGATTAGGTTTTATAAGAGATTTCCCTAGTGATAGTGGCTTTGTTAATTCTTATCAGAGCTTCATTTATGGTATTGGTGTTTCTTCTGAGCCTTTGGAGGGACTAAAAATTTCATTTAGTGTTGATAACAAAAGTCTTTCTTTGTCTTTGATTTTGAGTTTCCTCAGCTCACCTTTGGGGATAGGTAATATAAGTTCTTCGTCTTATCTGTATCAGTACTTACCTAGTGTTTACTTGATTTTTGGTGAGAAGGTAGTTAAGCAGGTTTTGGGTATCACTCCAGACAAGGAAGAAGTTGAAAAGGGAATTTTGGAATTTGAGAGAGGGAATTTTAATGAATCAAAGAAGCACTTTGATAAAGCTCTTAGTTATAATCCTACGAATGAAGTTGCTTTGATATACATTCAGAAGCTAAAAACTAGGCTTGAAAGTGATGAGTGGCTTACTGCTGAACAGAGAGAATTCATTAAAACACTTCTTACGAGGGCTCGAGTTTTCAGGTCTCAAGGTCAGTATGGTAATGCTATCAAGGAGTACAAAAAAGTTCTAGAAATTAATCCTTACAATTCTGAAGCACTTGATGGAATTAAAGAGATAGAAAAAATCGTTTCTGATGAAGTCAACAAGAATTATAGATATGCTTTGTCTTTGTTTTCTCAAAACAAATTGTTTGAGGCTAAAAGTGTAATAAGCAGTAATTTTAATCTTAACCCTTACCATGAGCCTACATTAAAATTAGCTAAAGAGATAGATGACAGGATAGCACTAGAAACAACTAAGAAGTTAGAAGAACAACAGAAGATAGATTTGTCTTATTCGCTTTATAGGCAGGGACTTCAAGAATTTTCATCATATAACTTTGCTAAGGCTCTTGAGCTTTTTAACAAAGCTATAGAGGTTTACCCTAACAATAAGGATGCTATTGAATACAGAAATAGAACTCTCAAAGAGATAGAAATCTCTTCAAAAATCAAGCAAGACAAAGCAAAGTCTGATGCTTTGGTTGTTGAAGGAATTAACATTAGGAACAAGGGCGATTATTGGGGGGCTATAAGAAAATTTAGAGAGGCTATTTCTTACTACAATCAAAACAATGTTGCTTACAACGAGCTAAGTAATACCATACAAATAATAAAGTCAAATGCTTTTGCTTATGATGCGAAGGCTACAGAGCTATTTGGTGAAGGCAAATTTACTGATGCTTTTAATACTTGGAATGAGGCTATAAAACTACTCAAGGACCTTCCGGAGGCTATAAGTATAGCACAGAAGGTTAGTAATAAGATGGAAGAATTAAAATCTAACATAGATATTAGGATTACCAAAGCCAGAACTTTGCTTGAAAATAAAGATTATGTTGGTGCTATGAATGAAGCTAAGGCTGTCCTTTTAATACAGAGCAACAACTCTGAGGCAATTAGAATATTCAATGAAGCTAAAATGAACTATGATAAGATTGTTAATAGTTTGCTTAATGAAGGTATTTCACTTTACAAGTCTTCTTCGTATAATTTGGCTTTGAGTAAATTTGATTCTCTGGCTAATATCATAGATACCTCTGACCCGAGGTATCCTTCTTTTAAAAATTATTACGATGAAACTAAAAAGAAGGTTAATGAACTTAGTGTGTCGTATAAGATTAAAGAAGGTTTGAGTAAAGTTGAGGGGCTTATGGCTAACTACGATTATGAAGGTGCTATGAAGGTGCTAAAGGAACTTGCTTTGCTTGATCCTAACAACAAGGAAGTCCAAGCGAAACTAAAGGAGGTTGAGGCGAAATCAAAGGAATTTGCTTTGAGAGAGGAGATATCAAAGCTCATTTCTTCGGGCTTGAGGTCAATAAGAAAAGGTGATTATGTAAGTGGTATTAATGATTTGAAACAAGCTAAAGAGAAGTCTTTAACTTTAGGGGATGATACATCTTTGATTGATAATTACATATCTAAAGCTGAGGAAGAATACAAACTTTATAAGGATAAAAGTTTCTCTGAAGGTAAAGCGGCATACGAAAAAGGAGATTATATAACTGCTAAAGAAAAACTGGAGTTAGCGCTAAAAAATAACCCTGGTTCTTCTGAGATAAAACTTCTTCTCTCAGAGGTTAACAACAAACTTAAAGATTTGGAAAAAGATCTTCTTGCCAAGGCTGATAATCTCTTCGCTAAGGGGCAGTACGATAATGCTATAAAAGTTTATAACGATCTTCTTAGAATTAATTCTGATAATGAACTTTACAAGTTCAAAGTTGACAATGCCAAGAGAATTTCTGATGGAATTAAGCAAGTTAATAGCCTAGTTAACTCCCAGAAATATACTGAGGCTTTGGATTTAGTTGATGATTTACTTAATATCAATCCATCTGATAATAATTTAGTTAATCTTAAGAATAATGTTTTGGAGAAACTTTTACAAATGGTTTCTAAGCTAAAGGCTGAAGCAGATAGTTACATAAAGGGTGAACAGTATAGAAAGGCTATCTCGAGGCTTGAGATAGTAGTAAAGGCAAATCCTAATGACAACGAAGCAAAATCCAAGTTACAGTTTGCTAATATAAAATTAAATGAGAAGATAAATAATAACCTTGAGTTAGCAAGGAATGCTTATAGCAAGGGCGATTACAAATCTGCAATTTTGTATGCCTCTAAAGTTTTAGAAGAATCACCAGGTGATAAGATAGCTTCTCAAATACTTGTTCAGGCAAGGAATGAGTACAATAAGATTTTATCTCAGAACAAAGAGAGCTTAGATAAGGAAATAGCCAAATATATGGCTATGGGGATGGAGAATTACAGAAAAGGTAATATAGATGAGGCAATAAAGAACTGGAAGAAGGTTTTGGAGTTAGACCCCAATAACGACCAAGCTAAGAAGTACATAGCTAGAGCACAGCTTGGACGATAATGAGGGGATGGTCGGATTTGAACCGACGAATAGCGGTTTTGCAGACCGCCGCCTTAGGCCCCTTGGCTACATCCCCTTACCTTAAATGTAGTATAATTAGTTTCCTTTCACTTTTTCAACTTTTGAAAATTGCGTTAGAGGATTGTGCTTAAAGCACTTGTGCTGAATAGCACTTTTTAATAAAATGGCTTATAAAGGTGTCGGGAAATGAAGTTTTACAACAAGTGCTTAATAGCTTTTCTCCTAAAAGAGTTAAGAGAAGCGTTAGCTTCCCTTGGAATATTAGGGTGGGCTGGTCTACTTAAAGTATTGTGCTAATTAGCACAATCCCTAATATACTTTTGCCTATTAGCATTTCTTAAGTGCTTAACACATAATAGAGTAGAACTTTTTATGATGAATAGTTCGAGAATTTCTAATTCAGGAATTTCTAGTTCAAGAATTTCTAATTCAAGAATTTTTAATTCGAGAATTTTTAATTCGAGAATTTTGAATTTTGTAGCACCATATCCGAAAATAATTCTATGTCTAGGATAGTTTTAATCGTTTCTGTGGTTGTTTTTTTATTTTCTTTTCCGTTAATTGGCTGCAGAAGTAATCAAACTGACAGTAAGGTAGAAGAGACAATATCAGAGTTAGCCCAAAAGGAAGAAGAATTAAAAAGTATAGGTGTCCCATCATTTATTACCCAGGAACAAGCAAAAATGGAAAAGGAAGAGACAAATGCCCCCATACCCGAACTACAGCTAACTAGGGAAATGTTAGCAAAAGGAACTAAGCCTCAAGAGGTTAGACCTCAAGAGGTTATACCTCAAGAGGCTTTGCCTCAAGAGTTTAAAACTCGAGCAGAGCAGTTAATAAGACCAGAAGTTAAGCCATTATCAGAGTCAATGCCAGAACTAGTGAAACCTCAAGTTGTAGAGAAGAAAAATGTAAGAGAAGTTAAGGAAGTTAGTAATTATCCAACTAAATCGTACACTAAAGTGTACTTTTCTTATAGAAATGGCTACAATTATGTTTCTAAGGACAAGCCATGTAAAATAACAACTGTCTTGTTTGCAAGTAAAGATGTTTGGTATGCTGATTATAATGTTTATGCAGTACCTCTTGGTAAAGCTAAAGTATACAAGAAGTACCTTATAGAAAAGTACCTGGTAGGTATTGGTAGGAATATAAGTATAGTTGAGGGAAGGAGTCAATTGACTGTTTACTGGACAGGAATAAATATTGCTAAAAAACCCTTACCAAAAGGAAATTACATAATTGTTAGTTCTGTTCACCTAAAGAACAGTAAGAAGCAAGTTATCGGCAAAGTTATAAAAGTTCTAGGTACAGAGAAGCCTTTAGTAGTTGTTCTAAAATAGTGTTTTTAGTTTCATCTTTCTTATAAACGAATTACCGAACCTATGTGCCTCGTCTCTTACTCTTTGTAGTAGCCTCAGAGCGTACGAATTTTTTGGTAAAATTAGTTCGTTGCCATCCGGTAAAATTATTTTTTCCTCCTCTTTGGCTAATGAAACTATTGGTAAATTTAGGTTTAAATTTTTTAGTGCACTTATTGCTGCGTTCAGTTGCCCTTTACCACCATCTATTAAAACTAAGTCAGGCAATTGCCTGTTTTCTTCTAATATCCTTCTATAGTGTCTGAATACTGTTTCTTCTATCATCCCGAAGTCATTTTGCCTTGTAGTCCACTTCATTTTGAAAATCCTGTAATCCTTCTTGCTTGGTGTGCCATCGATTAGCCTCACTGCTGAACCTACAGCCATCTCATCACTGTAATTTGCTATATCAAACCCATCTATTATTGATATATAATCACCAATTTGAAGTATTCTTGCTAACTCTTTCCCTTCCTTTGAATACATATCAATCTTTGAGAAGTGGTTATTAAAAGCGATTTCAGCGTTCTTTGTTGCTGTTTCTAATATTTTTAGCTCAATTTCATCGTTTGGTTCCCTAACTAAAACATTTGTACCAATATTTTCAAAGAATCTGGCGATTCTTTCCTTGATTGATGATATGGTTATTAACTGTACCTCAAGCGTTTTGATTGTTCCTAACCTTTCACCTACTAGGTAGAGGTCACTCAGAAACTTTTCAATGTAATCTTCTTCATCGTTTTTGTTGACTGTTATAGCTGTTTTACCTGATACCTTGCCGTTAACTATGTGTAATACGAAGAAGCTAGCAAGTTCTTCACTTTCAAATGTTCCTACAACATCAGCATTTAGGTTACTTCCAGGTAAAAAAACATTTTGTTTTTGTTCCTCTAGCGATTCAAGTAATCTTATACTATCTCTGTAAAACGAAGCCTTTTCAAAGTTTAGGTTTTTAGCCTCTTTTTTCATCTCTTCAGTCAGTTGTTCTATTACTTTTTGTACATTTCCTTTTAGTACCTCTTTAGCTAGTTCACAATTTTTTAGGTACTCTTCTTTTGAAATTTTGTTTTCGCAGGGTGCTGAGCACCTGTTAATATAATAGTTAAGGCACACCTTTTTAGGTAACTTCCTACAGGTTCTAATTTTAAAAACTCTTTGAATGACATCAACTAAGCTGTAAGGCATCCTAGAATCTGTATACGGTCCGAAGTATTCATACTTTTCAGGTTCGTATTCTCTAGTTGCGTTTATTAATGGGTATTCATCCCTTGACATCATTACAAATGGGTAGAATTTGCTATCTTTCATCAGGATGTTGTATCTTGGCTTGTACCTTTTTATTAGGTTAGCCTCTAAAATTAATGATTCTGATTCATTATTAACAACGATGTATTCTATTTTTTTTACATTGTTTACCATTTGTCTTATTCTCGTTGAAAGGTTTTTTTGGTCATGGAAGTATGAGGAGACTCTGCTTTTTAGGTTTTTTGATTTACCAATGTATATTACATTACCTTTCTCATCGTACATTATGTATACACCAGGTGCTTCAGGTAGTGCTTTTAGGAAATCTTCAAAGTTGTTCATAGATAAATTATAATTTACAAATGTTGTTGTTAGTTATAAATTTTTTATAGGGACGCGGAGCGTCCCTGTATAATATTTAGAATCCTAATTCTCCGAAAATGCTTGACCTAAGCTGTATTGAAACGCTGTCTTGGTACTCGGTGGAAGAGATGAAGAATCTCTTGTAGGCTATTGAAATGTCTAAGTCTTCACTTACGCTGTATGCTATATCTAATGTTGCTGTAGAGTCCTTAAGTGCATTGCTAAAGAAATCACTTATTGAAGGTATGTTGTTTCTTTGGTATGTTAGTTTACCATAAACGGGTACACCTACAAAGGTTTTTATTATTTGTTTGTCAACCTTGAATCTGCCGATTAGTCTGTTGATGCTGTAGCCTGAGAAATCGCTATCTTGTGGCCAAAGTTGTTCGTATTCAATGTTACCTTCGGCTATTCCTTCAACCTTGACACCCAATCCGCCGAGGATACCATTAAATGGTGGTGGAGTTAATGTTAATAATGAAACAAGTTTCTCTGATTTTTTTGCATCGTAGAGTGCGTCGAAGTAGCTAGGAATAAAATTACCTTCGGTTCTTCTGTATTCTATTTTCCATGGGAATGCTCCAATTATAGTTCCCTTGATACCTGCCGACAATCCATAGCCATCAAGTAAGTTAAATCCGTTTTGGTATCCTTTCGTAGCCATTACGGATGAAAGGTAAGGATTTTCGTTCGTGTTGTTTATGTAAATTCCTGCTTTCGCAACATCTGCGAATATTGTGAGAGACAATACATATATATCAAACACTGGGAAGTCAATGTCGGCACCTACGAAGAATACGCTAGGATTGCTTTCAAATGCTTGATTACTCAAGATAAATGGTTCAAGGTCTATGGCTCCCGATACGCCAAAGCCAAGGTTACCCAAAACAGATGTGCCATATAGTGGTCTAACATAATGTCTCATACCAAAGAGTCTGGTTCTTGATAAGTCAGAAAACACAGTTTCAAATCCGTATACACCAAAATCAAGATCAAATTGTAATCCTACTTTCCTTACTGCTGGGAAACCTAACATGTTGGAGTATCTATCAAATATAAATCCATGCCCTAGTGTCATATCAGGAATATTGCCAAGCCTTATAAATACCCTGTCTCCTTTGCTTCCGTAGCTAAGGAATAGTATCTTCAATAGTAAGTCACTTCCAAAGTCCCCTATATCAAAGCCATCTTGATGGAAGCCGAAATCATACTCTTTTGCATTATACCACTTTGTTGTGTCGTAAATGTTGTTTTTACCATCCCAATAGGAGACAATGTATAGCCCTACACCGAACTTACCTAAGTAAAATATTGGTGAAAGAACTACTTTGTTCCATACTACACCGTCAATATTTTCTGAGCTTATACCCCAGCCAAAGTTAAATTTTGGTGTTGCTGGCTCTTCTTGCTTTTCACTTGGTATTGAAGGTTGTGGACTAGGTGCTTGGTTTGGTGAAGGAGGTACTGGCTCTTTCTTTTCTTCTACTTTCTGGGGTTGTTCTTGTGGCGCTTGTGTCTGTGTCTTATCGGCGAAGTATTTTTCAAACTCTTCTGGTGAGATTGGTTTTGGCTCTTCAATTTCTGTTATGTTCAAGTACCTGCTTATACTACTAGAGTAACCGGCGTTGATGTCAACAGTTCTGCCCGTTGGGTCAGTTAAGGATACAACACCTTCTTTTACGAAAACTTGCATTATTGATGCCTGTCCGGTATTGTATATTACTCCGAACTCTGTGCCTCTTACAGCTGCTATACCTGTTTCTGTCCTTACCTTGAATTCGTCTAGAGTACCTACTTTCCTGACTTTAGCCTTTAGTTTACCTACTTTTAATTCAACGCTACTATCTGTTTGGAACTTTGCAAGTGAAACAGTTGAGAATTCATAGATTTTTATAACCTTGTTAGGTGCAAGTGATATTTCTACATATCCATCTGGACCTGTTCTTATGGTAGAGAAGAGAGGTATACTCATTCCAGAGGAAAGATCTTTGTAGACTAGATTAGCTTTTGATTCATCACCTGAGACAGCATACTGAACAGAGCCTAGAGCAATTTCTACATATGGATATTTGTCAACCTGAGCAAAAGCACTAAAAAGAATTGAGTATGTCAATGCAAAAGCTATTAAAAATCTAACAAGTAACTTCATAAAAAACCTCCTTAAAATTGAATTTCAGTAGAAATGGCAGTGCTTTCAAGTGGTTTAAGTACCATCTGCCCGTTTTCTTCAAACCAATCGAAGGACCTGGTGTAGAATACAACTATATTTACCATGTCTGAAACTTTGTATGATAGCTTAGCATTTATGACAGCATCTGTTGATTCGGTAGTGTAAATATCTCTCCATTCCTTTATGTTTTTCCTATCATACACGAAGTCAAAGTTGATAATCCTCGTTAGAGACCTGTCTAAATGGAACCTTAGTATCATGTGTGGGTACGAAGTATCATCAAATGAATCATCAATCGTTACGAGTAAGCTTATGTTTGTGTCAAAACTTACACCAGTAGTGAACAGAAATCCTGCATAAGAGTTTGTTATTTTATCTAACAAATCATACTTTGACAAAAGGTTAGACGATGATAGCATCACATACCTTTCGCTTTCATAGAGTGTGTCAAAGAATGAAGGCATGAATTTAGGTTGTAGGTATCTAATTTCAAATCTGTATGGTATAAGTGATATTATAGTTCCTTTGAATCCTGTTGATTCACCAGTCCCTTTATTGAAAATATAGGCAAAGTCTACAAACCACTTTAAATCAAATATTGATGGAATATTCACTATTGGTAGTCCTAAGTCACCACCTGCTATGTAAATTTCTCTACCTTTGCTTAGTTCGCTATCAGAGAAATTGTAGGGGGAGTTGGTTGGTATTGGGTTAAATGGATCAGTATCTCCGACTATTGATGCTCCTATTTCAAGTTCTTTAAGTAGGAATATATCGGTACCATAAAGTGGTCTTGCAAATCCTCTTAATCCGATTATATCAACATCAAAGATGTTGTCAACAAAGGATTCAAACCCTCCGTAGCCTAAATCAAGATCAAAGGCAATACCTAGCTTCTTCATGTTTGGGTAGTTTAGGTTATTAGCATAGTTCCACATAATAAAGCCATTACCTATTGTAGCATCTTCAATTTGTCCTACTTTTACGTATAGGGGTTTTGAACCTTTATAAGCCCATCTTACATATCGTATTTTTGATATTATTGCTTGCCATGAGTTCCACTCGGTTTCTCTTAGCTTCCAGTTACCGTCAAACTCTAGGTTTATGTCTAAACCTATTCCAAACAAACCTATTGAGAAGTCGGGTTTCCCATTTATCTGGAAGTAGGTAACACCATTTATGACAACGGTGCCAAATGAGAAACCAAAGCCAAAGGATGGACCACTACTTCCAGAAGATTGCTCAGAGGTTTGTATTGCTTCATCAGAAAAAGCATAATAGATTGGTGTCAAAAGTAAGATTAGAATAAGAAAAATGAAAAGTTTTCTTTTCATAGTTCTCCTCCTCAAGGAATATAATAATACAAAAAAAATAAAGTTTCAAAACTTTTCAAAGTTACTCGCTAGAAATTGAAAAAAATAAGGTTTCCGTTTCATAATAATTCTAAAACTGGAGGAGTATAATGAAAGTAGATGTATTTAGGTTGGACGGTATTGCTTCTAAGAAGATAGAGATAAGCGATGAAATTTTTGGAGTTGAATACAATCCTGACCTTGTTTATAGGGCTATAGTTGCTGAACTTACAAACAGGAGGCAAGGCACAGTTTCAACAAAGACGAGAGGTGAAGTAAGTGGTGGTAGAAAACCTTGGAGGCAGAAGGGAACAGGTAGAGCTAGACATGGTTCTATAAGATCTCCTATATGGGTTGGTGGTAGTATAGCACATGGTCCTAAGCCAAGAGAATTTGAGTTTGATTTACCGAAGAAAATGAAAAGAAAGGCGTATTTCTCACTTCTTTCAGAGAAATTAAGGAAAGGTGACTTAATAGTTATTGAAGATTTTTCGTTGCCAACTATAAAAACTAAAGAGTTCGTTAAGAAATTTTCTAATTTCCTGAATAAAATAGAATTTGGTTATGGTGTTTTGGTTTTGCCAGAAAATGATAAGAATATAATACTTTCTGCTAGGAATTTACCGAATCTTTTATTGCTCACTTACAATAACCTGAATGTTCACGATTTGTTCTACTCAACCAAGATATTCTTTACTGAAAGTGCTATAAAGAATTACGAGGAGATGTACTTATTAGCAGTTAAGGCATAGATAGCATGAAAATTTTAATGAGGGCGTGAGCCCTCATATATTATAAATTTATCTTCAATGCTACTCCTGCAAATTTTGAGTTTCCACCAATCTGTATAGTTAAGTTATCAATGTAGAATGATAGGTTAACGGTGAAAAATGCTGAGAAGTTCGGATTAGCTGATAGTGATATATCAGGTCCGAATCCTATTGATAGAGACAAAGGAACATTTTCCTTCCTGAAGTCTAATGAGAAGAGTCCGTATGCTCCTATGTCAAAGTCAAATGAGAAAACTGTTTCGTTTTGTCTGTTTTGCTCGAACTTAAAGTCTACCCCTCCGAATGGTGCTACTGCTATACTGAAGATATCTTGCTTAAAAACTTTGATAGGGAAGTCAATTTGTGCGCCGAATCCAAAGTTAGGTCCATACCCACCAATGGTAATCCATGGGTATATGTCAACTTTGTCACTTAATCTAGCTTCGTAGCCTAACTCTGCACCAACCCCTTTGTAAACATAAGTGTAGCCAAATCCTACTTCTAGCCCTTTGTTTAAGTGTACCTCTTTAAATCCGAATGAAATAAAAGGTAATGTTATTAGGATTAGTAAGAGTGTAAGCCTTTTCATTGTTACCCCCTGTTAAGTTAAATTTAAAACGTAATTATTGATTATTTCAACTAGGAGAGGTAATAACCTCGGAGGCGGTAACTTCTCTCAAAATCCTCTTTTGTATTTGTTTACACTTGCAGCTACCCATCCGATAGCGTTCATGAGTTGAACTTCATCTAAGTATTTTTGCCTTAGTTTTACGTTGTAGTCAAGGTACCAAACATTATTTTCTTTGTATAGGGAGAAGAAGCCCCATTCGGCAGTAGAAGAGTTTACCTCCATAGCTGAAACGATTTCTCCAAAAGCTTTTGAAAGTTCTTCATCGCCGTTATAGGATTTGACACCGCCGTATATATATACAATATTGAAATCAGTATTTGCTTCGTTTTGACTAATGTATATGTAGACGGCTTCCTTCCATGAGCCTGTGCCGAAGCTCACTTTCCAGGACCCTTTACCTAGTTTTTTCTCAAAGGTATAACCTTTTTCTTTGTAGTTCATCAATGTTTTTTCTATCTCTTGTTCTGTTAGTGCGGAAACGAATCCACTAACTAACAATACTAAGAAGATTGAAATCAAAAATCTTTTCATACAAATATCCTCCTTAATCATCAAAATAAACAAGTTTTTTCTAAAAATCAAACTCAACGTTGAACATAGTACCACTACCTAATTGAGATATGCCAAAAGAATATAGAATTTTGATAAGGTATCTATCTAGTGGTATTGAAATTGAGTTGTCAAGGAAAATTCTGTTGTTTAAAGCATCATACCTAGCCGATGTATTAAAGTTTGTTAGATATACTAGTTTTATTCCTATTATAGTGTAACTAACAAAGTTTACTATGTTTGCTGGTGAGGTGCTTTGAGGGGAGGCTGATGGGTTATAAGGTGTTGAATCGCTTCTGTTATGTAAAGGTACTTACATGGGTCATTGTCAAATCCTTCGCCTTCGCTTGTTGCATCTGGTGTATCACCCCATTGGGCTTCTTTCTATTTTTAGGAAGTGATAACCTCAAACTTTGTATTTGATTGCTTTGTTATTAGAAAATATAACTTCAACGATGGAGAGGAATGTAAGGGAAAGGGAGTTTTCTTTAAAGGTTTCAATGATTGAGGGGGCTATTGCCTCTTTTGCTGTCGCTATAATACATCAAGGGTTCTTTTTACAGGCATTTGGGATATTTTTAGGGCTTCCTGATTATTGGTTCTCAATACTACCTAACTCGCAGTTTATTTTTTCTTTTTTAGGTATATTTGCAGGTTATTATCTTGCTAAGGTTGGGGAAAGGAAGAAGATAGCTTTTGTTACTGGGATAATATACCGTGGTATTTGGTTTTTGCCTGCGATATTCGTTCTTATTTTTGGTAAATCTAGTATTACTGTGACTGTTTTTGTTGTTTCTGCTTTGGTGTCCTTTCTGTTTTTTAGGATACTCATGGTTGTATGGATGAGGTGGATGGACTTACTGGTTTTTGAGGAAACTAAAGGTACATACATGGGGATTAGAAAGGCTGTTACAACTTTTACTTTGCTTTTGGGTTTCCTTTTGGGTGGGTTTCTGATTAAGTACTTTTCTAGCCAAGGTCAAGAAAATGTTGCTTTCTTCATACTTTTCTCGATAGTTGGTGTTGTTGGTTTTATATCTAGTGGTCTTTACCTTCTACAGTTTGATGAGAAAACGAAAACAAGGAACATATCGTTTATTGATTTTTTGAGGGAGTCATTTAGTATTCTTAGTAAGGCTAAGGTTAGAAGTATAGTTTGGTTTTTCTTTTTCTTTGAGATGGTTTCATCAATAGGTGTTCCGTTTATACCTGTTCAGGTGATGAAAAATTTCGGTTTAGGTCCTGAGTTTGTTAGTATTCAGTTTTCAATATATGCTGTGAGTATGACTTTGTCTAGTTACTTTTGGGGGGTTTTACTTGATAAATTTGGCGCTAAGTCCGTGCTTAGCTTGTCGGTTGCTGGCTTGTGTTTCACCATATCCTTGTGGTTCTTTGTACCTAGGGATTTGTGGTTTATTTTGACTTTCTTTGAACCTTTTGTTTCTGGCATATTTTCAGCAGGTTATGAATCTTCTTTCGTTTACATAATGTTTTCAGATATTCATTCTAGACACAAGGATAACTTTTTCTCTGTGATAAGTGCTATAAACGGTTTTGGTATACTTATAGGTACTGTTTTGGCTAGTGCTATTTCAATAGCTTTGAGCGATTTTAAGGTGTTTATTTTGTATAAAGATTTTACTCTTTATGAATTGCTTTTTGGTATAACTTTGGTGGGTAGGGTTTCGGCTCTGTTGTTCTTTATCCCTAGTGTTAAATATAAGAGAAATGTTGAAAAGGGGATAGACCTATTGAAGTATATAGTTTTCAATCTTTCAAATTTTTTTAGAACTTAAATATTTCTTTACGATATCTTTACAATTTTGTTTAAAAATTAAAAATTCAGGTGGAAGTATGGAAACGAAAGTTTTTAAATACAAGGGTGACTTGAAGTTTAGGAGGAAAATATTTGATTTGATTTGGAAGGGGTTTGTTTATTTTATAGCTCTTACTTCCATATTGTTGATTATTTTTGTGATATTCTTTGTTTTGAGGGAAGCATTTCTCTTGATTAGCGATGGGTACATTAATTCTCATGCTAATCTGAGTAATTTGTTTTCTAATGTTTGGCAGCCGGTTTCTGTTGAACCGAAGTATGGAGTAGTACCTTTGATAATTGGTTCTCTCAAGGTGATGATTATTGCTACCTTGATAGCTTCCCCTTTAGCTGTTTTTGCTGCTCTTTATGTCTCTGTTTATGCTAGTAACTTTTTGAGGGAGACGATAAAGCCAATAATAGAGCTGATAGCTGGTTTGCCGACTGTTGTAATAGGTTTCTTTATGCTTATGGTTGCCGCTACATTTTTACAAGATGTTATTGGTTGGGATTTTAGACTTAATGCTATTATAGGTGGTATAGGTGTGGCTTTAGCAATTATACCTGTTATCTTCACTATCTCAGAGGATGCTATGAGGGCTATACCTAGGCATTTGATAGAATCGGCTTATGCTCTTGGTGCTTCTAGGCATCATGTAGCTTGGAAAATTGTTCTTCCATCTTCCTTTTCGGCTGTATTCTCTTCTATTATACTTGCTGCTTCTAGGGCTTTTGGTGAGACTATGATAGTTTTGATGGCTACGGGTAACGCTCCTATACCTTTTTGGGATTTTACCTTACCTGTTAGAACTATATCGGCTACTATAGCTTCTGAGATGGCAGAAGTACAAATTGGTGATGAGCATTACGCTGTTTTATTTTTCATAGGGTTTGTGCTTCTAGTGGCTACTTTGATTTTCAATCTTATTTCTAACTATGTTTACAAGTATATAAAATCTAGATTGGGGGTTTGAGGTATGGAGTTGAGGAGTTATTGGGAATCAATAAAGATTAGATACAAAGTTGATGATTTTCTAACTTATTTTTTACTTGCTGTTTCTGTCATTTTGATAGTGGGTTTCTTCTCTATTATTCTAGCCATTATCTTCTTAGGGGGGTATGAAAAGGTTACTTGGGAATTTTTGACGGAAGCTCCTGAGCATGGTATGACAGAAGGAGGTATTTTCCCGGCTATCATTGGTACTGTTTTGCTTGTTATAGTTACTACTATATTTTCTGTACCTTTAGGGATAATAACTGCTGTATACTTAGTTGAGTATGGTAATAGGGAGTCTGCTTTTTATAAGTTTGTCAACGGTTCTATAAACCTTCTTGCAAGTATTCCTACGATTGTTGTAGGTATGTTTGGTTTGGCTTTTTTCGTTGTTTACATTGGGGGTACGATAGATAAAGCTTTTTATGGAGGCAATTTAACTTGGGGTAAGCCAGCATTGATTTGGGCAGGGCTTACTATGGGTTTGGTTTCACTACCTGTTGTTGTTTCTTCAGTTAGAGAAGCACTAGAAGCGGTACCTGAAAGTTTGAAAGAGGCATCTTTTGCTCTCGGTGCCACCAAGATGGAGACTGTTCTAAAGGTTATTTTGCCTAAAGCTTTTACGGG
>Ga0308410_1000239_pt1 | contig 28299 bp, 18 predicted proteins | sample HotsprOSTMatCore_FD_203467 | JGI IMG/M metagenome (GOLD analysis project Ga0308410, IMG submission 203467) | Hot spring phototrophic mat microbial communities from Octopus Spring, Yellowstone National Park, Wyoming, United States -... | ecosystem: Environmental > Aquatic > Thermal springs > Hot...
ATTACATGATGTGTTACGACGCCGACAAAGATGGTGTTCCGCCAACTGACCAAATCGGTGGTGGCAACTCTGGCGGAGGCCGTGAGCCAAAACGCAGGTACGAATAAATATAAGTATATTTCCATATGACTAATATTCCTAATAGAGCGATAGCAGAACATTTATCTAAAATGAGCTACTGTGTCAGCCTCAGTCCTGTGGCTACTGTTCAATTCCCAAACAGGATCTCATATGCTAACTACCCATTTGTTAATAATCAGAAGCCACCAGGGGCTATATTAAGCTTTTTGTTGTTATTCAGACACCTGAACAATGGAGAAGATAATACAGGAAACGATACAGAAAATACTTGTTGTCGTGCAGGGTTTGACCAAAATGACATAATAGTTAATAATAAGATCAGGTATATAATTAGCAACGTAAAGGATATAGATCAAAGGCTAAGTTACGATTTCAAATACGATTTGATACGATATAATACTATATATAACATGACACAAGAAGATTTTGCAGTCGGTACTTACATATTTATTCCCGAATCTTATGTTTGGTATCTGAGTACTGAGCATCCTAATCGCACTGGGATGATAGTGAAGTTGCAGGCTCGTACCGATAGTGGTAGTGGGAGGCCATTGCATAGTATTATAGGCACAAACGCCTTACCTAACCACATGTTAGTACTGGCTTGTATTGCCCTTCAATCTGGTTATTCCCAGTCGCTTGAAACTGTGAATGGTAATAACATTGAAATAGTTGACTTAGCATATATGCCTATACTATGCAGTGTTGATGAACAAATTATTAAAGACGTCATGTATAGTCATGGCTTTGTTTTGGAGTTTAGTTTGCCAATAGAGTTTGAGGTAAGGGATGTAGATCGAGTTAGAGTAATTAGTTACGACCGTGTACTTTTAGGGAATGCTTACTTTGCATCTAGTGGTGGGCCTGTTGCAAACTATATTGTACAGCCGTATCGTACTATTAGGTTTTTGAACGGGGCGTAGAGTATGACGGAACGTTGGCCAATTTTCTATACCTTGCGCCTGCGGGTGAGTATACAGGTGCCATGAGCAGCATAGATACATCTAAGGCCGACCTCCTTCGGCAGGCCTTCTCGAAAATACCTGTAAAAGCAGTCAACTATTATCAAAACAAACCGTTGTATCTTACAGTAAATGTACAAGATAACATCTGCGCTATAAGGCTTCCATATGTACATAATGCTAATACACAAGATTTTATCGTTATAAAGGATGCTCTCAAGAAGCATGGTTTTAAGTATAGTCCTGCGCCTGATAATGTTTGGCGTGGGGACAAGCGTCAGTTTGCGCTCTTCGCGTCGCAATACTTTGATTATCTCAGCGTGGAGGCTCGCATCATAGCTTACGAGTTAGGTGCAAAGAATAGGTATATAGACGCTATCAACGAAAAACTGCAACAACTAGAAACGAATGCAAACGAAAGTTTAGATATACCCATCCCCGATAGTATAGCTAAGTCAGTCAGTAAGGATATTGAAATGGTTAAGGGTTTGATACCTAGTCTGCGAGATTATCAGGTAGAGGGTGTGAGGCATATTCTGTTAGCTTATAGCAATGGGAATAAAGGATTTCTGCTATGCGACGAACAAGGACTAGGTAAGACAGTACAAACTATTTCATTCCTGCTAGCAACATACCGTAAAGGCATGACAGTCGTCATAATGACGCCTGACGTAATGATTCAAGAATGGTACGATAGAATTGTAGAATTTGACATACAGCGTTTTTTATTGACAAGAGTAACTTTAAAAAATCCGCTACCACAAAGGATAAATATTATCAATTACGCTTCTCTTACAGCTAAGAGTAAGCTGCCCTCTCTTTTGAATCTACAACCAGACATTATAGTATTTGATGAAATACAGAATTTAAAAAGTCTCAAATCCAAACGTGTTAAAAATGTAATGCCATTAGCTAGTAAGGCTAGATTTATTCTAGGGCTTACTGGGACGCTTGTTAAGAATAGGCCAGTAGAGGCTTACAATATATTGCGTTTGCTTGATATGTTGCCAAATGGAATAAAAGATGTAGTGAAGTTTATAAAGAATTTTGAAGGTGAGACAGCGGCGTACTATTACAGGACAGGTAATCATGCTCGTTATTATCGTACGATAGAAGCCGAAAAAGCATCTAGCCTTATAACTTATCTAAAGAGTACGCATCAATACATAAGGCGCTTAAAGAAGGAAGTGTTATCCGAGTTACCTGCTAAGAGTCGTATCTTTGTTAACATAGATATTGCTAATCCATCGGATACTAATCTTATGGAAGCTATTAGTGAGGAAGCTAAGATTAAGAGTATGTTGGAAGCTAACCTTAAACTACCAAGAGACATCGCTTTGCGTATTTCTACCTATCGTCGCCTTATAGGCATTGAAAAAGCTCGTTGGGTTGTTAGCTATATACTAAATAAGTTTGATGGTAAAAATAAGTTTATTGTGTATGCCCATCATAACGAGGTTATAGATTATATTAAGATGAAGTTGTCAGAGGCATGGTCTGATTATGAGATTTATGTTATTGATGGTCGGGTTTCTAGGGCTGAGAGAGCTAGGGCGGTCGCTGCTTTCCAATCTAGCGCGGCCGAGAAAGCCATTATCATCGCTTCATTAGCTGTAGCCTCGGAGGGACTGACCCTAACCGCTACCGACGAAATAGTATTTGCAGAAACAGATTGGGTACCAGCAACTATGCTACAAGCCGAAGACCGAATTCACCGTTTCTCACAAAAATCCAATAAATGTACCTACCACTACATAATAGCTATTGGCACATTAGATCAATACATATATAATGTTATCAGACAAAAAGAACGCTACCTAAAATACATAAACACCCAATAATATGATTACACAATTGGGATATAAAGTTATATTGTATAAAAATCTCAGTATCGATAAACCTATAAAAACTAACTTACTTGTAAAAGAAAACATAAAAACATTATTGGACATACACAAAAACTTTAGTTATTACGATTTAGTAAATGTGTATGGGATTTTGAATGAGAGATGGTCGCCTCAAGTTAGGAATCAGTTTTCGGAAAGATACTTAGACTTAGGTATAATAGAGCAAAAAAACGGCAAAATTAGACTCACACATCATGCACTCAAGATTGGTATAGAATACCTCATAATATACGGAATAGTAAGAACCTGTACTGATACCACACTAAATACCTATATAGAAAATCAAATAAGCAAGAGCACTGGGAAAGGAGTTAGTCTAAATGGAACAGCTATGATGCAGTTTTTGCATCTCATGGGTCTGACATACGATGAGTCGTATGAATACGATTTTTATGTAGATTTGATAGCTAACATTGTTAATTCGCTGCATACTCCATATCGTCCATTAGCGAGTAAAATGAGATTAGGTAATAATCAGTTGGTAGAGGCGTTGTACTTGTATAACCGTCTGCGATTTTGGGTATCGAGTAAAGATATAAAGACCGATCTTGTCACACAGCTGTTATTAAACGGTATGCTAGACTATAAGCATAGTGATGGATTAGACTTATTTAGACTCAATAGTTCAGGACAAGCATTTGTCACACACAAATACGCTCTTAAAATCCATAACATAGTTTATGGAAGACAAAAGGTAGAGGTACCCACATTCTTTGTTTATGACTATGTACTACTTTAGAGAATATTAGTATATTTATGGCATGCCAGGATATCTCTTCTACTATCATAGACAGACTCCAACGATTAAACTGCCCAACTTACATGAGATTTTAAATAATTCTGGTAATCACAGCATTATTACGTACGAACGAGTTAAGGATTTTGGTATTGTCCCGTTTTTATTTGTTGAGGGTATGCCACCTAATCCACACTATGATCTTGTATCAAAGGTCAAAGAACATCTAAAAAAACAAAATGTAGAACCAGAAAAGATAAAGGTTATAACCTACCAAAGGGATGAACTATATCAATACAGCCAGTCTCGTATCCCTTGGCATTACATAGGACCTAAACTTGTAAAACAAAAAATAAATATAGAGCAAATAAACAAGAGGGTAGATAAGATTACTTTAGACAAGGCAGAGGTGGTCTTTTTAGAAAGTAGTAAGGCGGGGAAAGAACTATTAGGGCATCTAACGGGAAAAGACGTGGACGCGGTAGAGATGTTGAAATTCTTCTTAGATAGAACGTCTCAGAAACTAAAAATGGATGTGCCAATAAAAGACTACGACTTACTTTATGATATGCTGTACGACGTATACGAATACTATATATGGTATGGTGTAAGAAGTGAAATAGATAACTTCCATACTCTTATAGAAAACTTTTATCGTTACTACTTGCTCAATAAACTGACCAAAGTTGTAGGATTATACTGGTTAGACACCTACTACGACCCAAGCTCGTTAGTAACCCAAATCCAACTATGACGGCGCTGCTACCCGAAGAAATCTTCGTAAAATTTGTAGACTCAGATAGTTTCATCATACCATATAGTCTAAAGGATCTAGGCCAGCTGCTCAAGTCCAAACAGAATATAACAACAAAGTTTGCGAATTCTCTAAATACAGACATGTATAACTTTCTGAACAACTACTTTGATTTAGAGCATGCTGATCAGGTTACAGTAGGACAGGTAACTAGAAAGCTATATGGTTACAAAACGGGTGTATATTATATTTTTATGACTTTCTTCGTGAGTTACTATTATCGCTCTTATTATAGCATACCTCATGCTTCTGTATTCTTGAAATATAACATTGGATTGGAAGAAGCACTTTTGTTTTGGCCTAATATAGTCTGCAAAACTGTGGATATCAGAAAAAATATGTTAAACGCTCTCGGGACTAATCAGCTAATAAGTACTATAAGAAAAGTAGATTACTATCTTATCAAAGAAGTAGACGAGCTTATAGATGTCAGGAAGTTACTTGGACTCGGCAGTCAGGAGGTACTTAACAAGATAGCTAAGTACGATCAAGCACTCGCAATAGCCTTCGTAACTCAAGCACTGGCTTATAAAATACTATTGGATATGGATAAAAAAATAGATACATTGCTCGGCCTCGATGTTTATAAAAATGTAGATTAAATCTATAAGCTATCAAAAAATTTTTGTTCTTCTCTAAGTATCCTATTGTATATATCACCTATTGATTTAAATTTGTTATCTATATAGTCAGTCACTATGTTTAGTCTTCTCTGTAATCTATTAATTTTTCTAGTAATCTCGTTATTTGCGTTATTTGTATCCATATAACTTCTGTATCTATTTATAATCTCCGCATGAGTATCCAACAAAAAGCGGGCTTTGCAAAAGTTCCACACCATTTGTAAGGGGTTTTCATAATCTCTATAATTTGAACGGTCAACTATTCTCTTCATATCTCTGATATAGCTAATACCTAATTTTAAGATTTGGAAGAAAGGTTCTTTTCTTATCTCTTCTGTGAAACGTTTTATGACTTTTTTATAGAATAAGCTTTCTTCATTGTTTTCTATATTACTCAGTCTTCTTAGAGCCTGATTTATAGTTTCGCTGTCGTGTTTGCGATTTTGTACTTCCATAGCTAGGTATAGTAAAAGTATATAGAATGCTGTTGGAACGTATAGTACGGCGTACCAGCCTTCTTTGAAGACCTGTTGTGTTTGGGCGTCGATTTGTAGTTTCAGCGCTTTGCATGCGCATTCTGGGTGCAAGGTATATCCTTCGTTAGTGTAACCACTCCCTCCTACTACACCTGCAAAACCACCATATAACGAATGCCGCCATAAATGAAAAGAATAAACCGAGTATCTGTAATCGTCTATTCGTGGGCCGTAGTAGCTACGAATAGTATCGTAAGTTACACCAGAATGTGAAACCGTCGGATAATAACTAATAGATATAATGATGTAGTCAGCTATATCGAGGTCAAAGACACTTTTATATATACCACGGTCGTAATGGAAATATGATGCTATGCCGAACTGAGTGCCAGAATGTAATCTATTAACGAATAATTCTCTTTCTCTCGCCATATTTAATATAAGCTGATTACGATGTGGGACATTACCCTGATCTGCAAAAAGGTGCTGAGCACCACCTTCATTGCGCAAAATGAGTAAAACAGAGTATAAGAGATGTGGCTTTGAAAACACATAATCTATAATATTGCGGATGTTGGTTAATTCTGTAATACTACTTGCTGGAGGATTAGGTGGTTCGAGACCCTCCATCAGTATGTTCGTAATAGAGCTTTGAGGGTCTGGGCGCGCAACAAGCGCATTATTGCGTATAAGCTCATGTGTAACAGCTCCATAACCGTTACCATACTTAGTTGTACTATTACTTAATGTTGTCAAGTCAGGTCTAACAAAAAAATCAGCTCTCGGCGCTAAAAATATTTCATCAACACCTTTGATTAAGAAGTTAGAAGCAGAAGAATCCCTAAGGCATAATTTGGCATCTCTGTGCTGTAATAGATCACCATAAGTTATGTTAAAAACTTTACCACTACATGCATTATTCGTAGCAAGATACACTGTATAATTTTTGACCGAAGAATTCCCATTACTAATAGCAATATTTTGTAATATCATAGTAGCTAACTCATTTTGAAAACAAAATCGGTAGGTTTGACATATCCTGCTAAGTTCATTTGACGATATAGTTTGTTTTTATAGTTTTGTATTTCTTCTTTTATAATTGTATTTATAGCTTTACCTTTAGCCACTAAATCTAATAAAACATAGTGAACAGAGGCTACAGCATCGGCTATGTCTTTGGAGGAATTAGGCGAATGATCTATTTTGGGTTTGAAACTAGCGCCTACAATCTTATAACGCAAATTAGAAAGCTCGTCTATCAAAAGTTGATTTCTAGTTATGTTTATTGTCCTATCTATGATAGCTTTCTTTAAGCTAAAATATATGCTTGGGTTTTGGTCTACAGATATTGTTTGAGTTTTGATTCTAGTCTTTATAGCGATATCTTGAAGTAGTTTATAGGATTGGTATGTATCGGAAGTTACAATGGATATTTGCCTTTGCTGGGCTATTTGTGTTATTAAGCCCTCTATGAGGTGCATAGGTATGTCGTCCCCTTCGTTGTGGATACCGAAAGCTACAGGGATGTAGATAGTGTTTTCGTCGTACCAGTAACCTATGGCTATACCAGTGTTGTCCCCACGTATAGATGTGTCTATATGTACAGCTAGAGCCCTATCAACGGGTAACGCTGATAGTATAGGTTCCAGTATAGTATCCATTTGCATTATACTTACCAAATCGTTAGTAACACGCGGAAGGTTCATAACTGTGCTAACCATTTCGCGTGTGAAAAGCGAGTTTGGAGGCCTTACACTAACACCAGCTAACGATATCAATGCCTCGTAGATATTAGTATTAAACTCTTTCTCAAACTCTTTGGGCACCTCTATGATACGTTCAGGTTCGTACTTGCTTAGTTCCTCAGGTGGCACATCCTCCTTATCACCTATTATCTTAGGCTCTCCTAAAATGCCGCCCGTATAAACCCAAATAGCACCTTTCTTAAAGAACAGCCCCGTATGCGCTTTGGCTTCCCACTGCGATATACGAACTGTATAAAAATCTTCAGCTCTGTGCCCTAAAAAATCTACAACACTACCCTCGTAAGAGGCAGAAGTGTCTATAATAATATTACCTAAATAGTCTTTAGCGGCTAAAAATCTGGATTTGAAACGATTATAAGCTTGCTCTAATTTAAACCTTATCACTCCCTCGTTGACAAAGTTGGCTTCCGAAAAAACATAAAAAATCACATCACCACCTATGGAAGAGTTGCTCTTGGAACCATCAGCTTGAAAATCTATAGGAATTGGCTTCAAATCTTTTTCTAATCGTAGCTCTCTAACCTCTTGAAATAAATCATGATTCTCAAATACTTCCTTAACATACTCTAAAAACTCAATACGAGATTTTTCTATCTTGACATGGAAAAAAACGAATTGAATAGGCTTTGTTATGAATAAGTTAAATGCTTTCAAATCTTTTAGACAGAGTATCTTATATGCAGTGTATAACGCTGCGATTTTTGAAACAGTAGACTTACCAGTCCCGATAGCACCAGTTAGAAGGATATAATTATGGGCAGTGTGTATCGGGTCGGGGAAAAGCTCGCGTAGGTGTCTCATCCATGCCGGATAGATAGAACCTTCTAAACCCAGACGAGCTATAAACTCGTCTATTGTAAGTGGCATGTTAAAGAAACCAGCTCTCTTAGCCTCCTCAACTAGTGCTGTGTCAAAAAGCATACCCACTCTGCTCTAACGATGTAACAAACGCTTTGATATGATGTACGATGTCCCTTCTGATAAATATAGTGCTCCCCTCGCGATAATGAGGTATACTATATAACTTAATAACTTCATCTATCTTATGGACAGGCATACCTAACATTCTAGATGCTTCGTAATTAGTGATGTACTTAGGTTCTGGTTGTATAATGTCCATATTAGAAAGTGAATGCAGGTACTACGTTGAGGAGCGTTTTGTCGTGATGTTCGTAACCAAAACTTAACGTTACTGTTTCTCTTGCACCAGAAGGCTCCGTCGGGGTATCATAGTTGTAATCATAGTTCATAAACAATAAGGTATAAAAATCTATTCTCTTGACAGGCTTACGACTAGAATTGAGAAAATAAACTTGAAAAACTGGTATCATAACATCTTCCTTTCTAAGCTGGAACTTATATCTATTGGCACCACCTGCACTCATAAAGGATAATGCCATAGCGTAAATGGTCTGATCTTCAAAGTCAATCAGCTCCCACGTTACAGTCCCATCACTTTCATAACCGCCATACTGCTTGATATGGATACCACGAATATTAACATCGACACTGCCAACTAAATCCTTTTTGACTTCTAAGGAAAGTGTTTTCATTCTATGCTTTATAACATCTAGACCGGGCCAATATACAGCCCTCGGCTTTACAGGGACATCAATATCCCACATGTGTTGCCATAAAAACTCTTTGCCACCGCCAGAAAGCCTAGGATACTCAACGAAACCTAAATAACCCTGTGTAACCCCAAGCTGGGCAAAATCAACAAAGTTGGCCATAAATAAATATACCAACTATTGCTATATTTTATCATGCAGGCATGTTTCGACAAATTCACAATTATGAAGGAGATTATAGACTTGTATAATCTTTGTGTTAATTTGTTTGATTATTTAGAGCATGGTAAGGGACGATATTACATGATGTCGTTTGCCGGTCACTTAGACGATGTCGTACGCCTATACTACAAGTGGCCGGTAAAAAACGTTACTCAACTATGGGTCAAAAGTGCCATAAATATGCATAGTGACGATACAATCAACAAATTCGGCATTCTATTAAATGAAGCAATAAACGGCGACTGTACTAAAAGCGACCCGATTCTACAAAACATACTATGTCAAATCAGCGGACTGCTCAACTCCTGCAGTTGAGCTTCCTGCTTCGTCGCAGGATGGCTTTTTAGGTAGCTCGCAGGGGCTACGTTCATCCACCAGAGCCTGCTCCACAGGCTTCACTTCGGGTCGTCCTAACCCTAGAGGCTTGGTTCTCGCCTACACAAAATACTATCGAAATATACAAAATTGCATTCAAGTAGTGCATTAAGTATCCATAATATAGAACATGCAATCAATCGGATTGACCAAGATTTAAGCTATTTACTATTAGTTCAACGAGCATATCAACTATTACTTCTTCTTCTTTATCTGTCCTCATGTTTTGTAACATATTGTACCTTTCTCTTTCATCTATCACATCTACTATATAGGCTAATGCTAGCTTAAGCGTCGGAGTAGTAAGTGCTTCTAATATTTTATTTATACTCGAAATTTCTTTATTGTCCATGGGTTTTTTCTTAATAGCCTCGTAAATGCTTTTGTTATATAAGTACCTTATATCACTATCCTTTATGCCATTGATTACCTTTTTTATCCACTGCTTATACTGTGCTTCGGAATCGATAGACTTATACGTTCTAGTATATATATGTGTAGTTATTAGCTGTTTTTTATGTTTTATTGTATCTTTATCGTATACACCAGCTTTTATAGCTTCATCTACATCCTTATAAGGCGTATTAAGAAGCAGGTATACGACTTTATTTTGTAGCATAAAGTACTGCGCCGCTTTCAAAGAAGCTTTATATCCAGAACGATCAGTGTCTAATACCATATTGATTACAGTGTACTTGTTTAGTTTGGATAACTTTTTAGAACTTATATTCAGACCTAATAGGGAAACCACGTTCTTAATGCCTATACTGTAAAGTGCAATAGCATCAAAGATGCCTTCCGTTACATAAATCTCCGAATTTCGGTCATGAATATTATAGTTATAGACAACATCTATCAGAGACTTATCAGGCTCAGCGGAATAAATATACTTGTACTCAGCATCTTCATGTATAGTTCTAAACATAAATGTTATAACCTTATGATTTTCTATTATTGGCAATACAATGAAACTATTATTGTCTGTTTTAGGGAAACTTAGATACTTTATCCGTTTTTCACCATAAAGCGTAACAAGCTCTTGATGAACATGTTTATTCCATAAACCGATCTTGAAATTTTTAATAATGTTATTCAGAGCCTCAGTTTCTATAAATGAGAATCTTTTCTTTAGGTATAAATATTCATCTGTATTTGCAGCATTAACTAACTTACCAGACAGATAGTTTGCGACTTGTTTTTTAAATTGTGTACGGTCGTGCTTATATTTTTCAGTATCATCTATAGGTATGTTATATCTTTCGCTTAGAATTCTAGCTGCTTCTACGTATGGAATGTTTTCCATTAGAGCGACAAATTGGATTACATCCCCCCCATAACCACTTGAAAAGCACTTGAAGATATTCTTTTCGGGTAATACAAAAAACGAAGGTTTAGTTTCGCGTTTGAAAGGGGATAAACTGCTATATTGCTTGCCTACCTTCTTCAAAGTAATCCCATATGATCGCACAACATCAACTATGGATACGGAAGATTTTATTTTATAAAAATCCATTTATATTATATGTCTACGTTTCCAAAATAATCTGGATTGCGTGCTACGGCCTTGATATAGCTGGACGCGATGTTAGAGAAGATACCTCCGTTACTAAATACGTATTCTGCTTGGTGGTGATAGTCTATGTCATGTTTATTCCTTACCATAGCGGGGAATGCATGCTGAGCAAAACAGCTATTTTGGAGCAGACTTTCATAACTATATGTATGAGGCAATTGTTCGGATGTGTCAGTCGAAAATGACAGATACTTCTGGTACGGTCTAATGGTAATGTCTTGGTACTGATCCCTATTTATTGTGCCATCAGCGCTGCGCAAAGCTGTATAGAGTCTAAGACCTATCTCTATAGTATAAGACATCGGCGGCGCGCTATACGTGACTTCCGGCACAGGATTGCCAAGGAACTTGTAAATATTATCAGACTTGCCGAATATGATGAAGTTAGGATGCGGCACTGGATGTCCCTCGTACAAGCTATTATCGTTTTCTCTATACAGGAACATGTTACCTAAGAAGTAATCTACTATTGTAGCCTCGTAATGTAGCCCATGAGATGTAATCATGTGGTTATTACTTACGGAGACTCCGTATTCGTGGGTTAGTTCATCACCGGTTCTTGTGAGAGGTGCCGTGTTCAAACCGCATTGAATACTCCAAAGGCGCGTCATAGATGGCTCCGCCTCTACAAGATGATAGAAGTTAGCAACGGAAGCCCCAGTCCCCTGCTTAACGATTGCTTGATCGTATCCACCATACGGTCTCGTCATCACGTTGGAACCAGCGCGATAGCCAGATGGTATTTCAACACCTTCCCAATTAGCACCATCACCAAAACTAAAACCACTGTTCATATAGTAAAACTCCACAGACGTTGGCGGATTACCACTTAAGTGGTCAAAACTATATAACTCGTTAATCCAGTCTCTTGTTTCGCCTCCTCCTAAATAACGAGCTGGGTCATTCATATATATAGCGTCTGCAAGCACAAAAAGTGGCACATCAGGTGTTGTTTCTTTAGACACAGGACTAGTAACGACTCGATTCAGTTGGGCAGCTGGATAAAGACGAGGTCTAATGAAAACACGCCCAGTGTCTAAGTAAAGCGGATCGTACATGTAGTGCGAGAGTGTATTGGCTCGCAAAACAGGTTGCTTGATAGTCAAACGATCGTTAATAGTCCGAAAATCGTATGGGGTTCTGAACATAGATGCATATGCGCGTGCGTTACTATAACCAAAAACCCAAGCGAACCAGAAGTAATCTATCCGATGCGTAAAGTTCCATATATTATATCGTCTTGTGTTGTAAGTCATATTGAATGCTCTGGGTAGTAAACCAGACGATGTTACACCTAATATATTATATGTTACATTATTACTTCGCCTTAACTGACCAGATGCATCGGGCATGCCAGCTACATCTACGTAACTCATCTGACTAAATGCATCTACTGCTATGCTGAAAAAGGCACTGGCATTCCCACTCCACATGGCGTGACGTTCTACAAATAGTGGTGGCACACTCAAAGACAACCAATTACCCAAAGCTTCACCAAGACTATTACCTGTAATAATGATACTCATTTCTTTCGGAAAGCGGAATAGCATATTAACATCATCGCCTAAAAGTTTAAGTCCGCTCCTGTAATAAAGTTGCCCCCCTATACGAAACTTATTTATGGGCCAGTAAGCCGGGAAAACGAAAATAGACCGTGGCACAGGATTACGAATCAATAAGTCAGCGTAATTCATATTATACTCGAACCTGCTAAAACCATTAAATTCCAAATAGAATAACTCGTCATTAGGAGTATTGTACTTAAATCTAAAACTAGCATTAGGTGATGTATTGTAAAATAAATCAAAAGTAAAACTCTTTTTGTACATATCGTTAAGCGGCGTTTGCATTCTATTGCTAACTATAATATTTTCAAATTCTATGTTGTAAGCACTATTATTAAATATTGAGTTAGCGATTTGTGTATCTGAATGTTCTACATTGTGATGTGTGTTTCTGTCAAAAATTGCACTTTCCCCTTTATGTTGAAATACGGGATGCGGTTCTATATCGCTTGCAAATATAGCAGTTCTATATAGCGATAAACGGCGTGTAGATAAACTAGTATTGAAAGTGTAAAATACAGGTACATAAGTTGCTTCTTCTATTAGTATTCTGGGTTGTACTCTAACATCGTTTACTTCTGGAGGCGGAACGTTATGCCTAACGATATACTCAGAACTGTTAAGCAAGAAGTATAAGCCGCCGAGCCACTCGTAACGGCCAGCAGGCATCGTATTACTAACTGCTTCAATAGCATAGAAAGGAGCATCACGCACAATTCCAATATAAAGATTATAAGCGTGATCAATTATATTATACGTAGTTGTGAATATCAAATCTCTTTTAGTCCAGTACAGACTTTGAAAATTTGTAATAGTGCCAGATAGTAAACCGAGAATCGTAGAAAGTGTATTCAAACCACTGAATAAGCTACCCGGATTATCATATTTATTGTAATTAAGTAATGTTTCAGCATTTAATGTATATAGGTCGTAATAGTTTTGTTCTATCAGAGCCTTTACAGTATAGTAATGATGTGGCGAAATTAGAAACTTTTTGATATTTTTATTTTCTTCTCTCATGTTCACCTCCGTATGCTGCATGTGCGGCCAATAGTTATTGTACGTCACAGTATCAGTCAAGTCATGCAATAGATCCATATCAAACCTCATTTCATGAACGACTTTGTTATTATAAGCCGACGAGCCCAGAACGTGAGACAGGTATAACATAGTATGAGTAGGGTTACCATACATGCTTAGGAAAAAAGTTTGAGGGTTATGCAGCTGCATGATATATGTGTCATATAACGCAGTGGAATAATGGTGATAATAACGCTTTTCTAAGGTTTGTGTAAGCATCGGCAAAGTATTGGTGTACATGACCATGTGGTTTAGCCATCGGCGAGGAACAGGCAAATGCTGCACGCCTGATGCCACATCTCTAAACCAGGGGTTGAGTTTCCATTGGTGATAAGACCATTTATCGTAGCCTAAGCCACTAGCCTCAACAACAGCACCCATCGGGAAAGAAAATGACATGTCTAAGTAGCAGACAGTTACACGTTGTTGAGCCGTACCTATATCACTACAATCAATATATGGGTTACTACTACTTGTAATAACCAGATCGCCTACCATTCCCGCATCTATAGCAGCATTTGGCCATGCTAAGCTATTAATAAAATTAGGGTTACGGTCAGGATAAGCGGAGCTGTTGACTAAGTAATCTAGAGGCAAGTGTCTTGGGATATCATTTCCTAGGGCCCCGTATGGAACATAAGTAAGGTAGTCACTCAAGTATAAAGATGCACAGCTTAGGGATTCTTTCTGATATATAGATACAGGGTCTATAATTAGCGGTTTAGGATATATAGTTAATACATCTATCAAATACGGATTTCTAGCCCAGAATATAACCCTTTCTTCTCGTCTGATATTGGTTATGGTATGGAATAAAGATTTAGGCGACTGAAAATATTTTGTGGTTTGTAAGTTGCTATTGATGTTCCGCATTACATTATTTACATTTATCTGAACGTCACGGCTACTACTTAATGGCATACTACCCATAGACGAAAAGTTAGTTGTCTCGCGTGCTGGTAAGTGATACTCACCGAACTGACGATCAGTATATTGTGAGTAGTTTCTTGCGCCCACCGCACCCGCGGGGCCTACACTATACGCATGCGTAGCATTATATCCTAAAGGCATCACACCAACGCTCACCCTAAGACCTTTAACCATCGGCATCCTAATACGATACCGATGCCGTTTGGCTCTCTTGTAAAACTGAGACAAAACTTTATAATTGTTATATATAAAGTAAATATTCGCCTTATTAGCTAATTCAGACCTAATATAATAAGGATTGCCCACAAAAAATAATGCTTTTGCTGAGACACTTTGGTTAAGCATAAGATTGAATTCTGTATGGGTATTAGGTATATAAATGCCTTCGTTAGGTAATGGAACATACGAACGGTAGTGATAAGATTGCAGAAGTAAGTCTTCGTAAATAAATCTATTAGTCATATAAAAATGTAAGCGAATATCAGTGCCCAATTGTGTAAGTACGTTATTAGAAAGACTACCGAAAGTAGAACTCAGTGACAATTTGATTATATCCCGTTCTAAAATCATTTTAGTGCTAGCATAGGAACCACTTATATTGTAATAATCAATAGTATAAGTATTATTAGAACTATTTAGTTTATTAATATCGCTAAGTATATTAGGTGAGTATTTAAGTATATTCAGTAAATCATTTGTAACTTTTGTATTTTGGTCTTTAGGATGTCCTAATACGCCTATTCTGTCTAAGCGGTAACTTGTATGTTCCTCCTCGTGAGCATGGAAATAAAACATCATCACATCGTATGCCATTGTATCGGTTCTATAGTATTCGTAAAGTTTTTGTAATACCAGATCGGACGTTTTAAGGGTTGGGCTGGTCCCAGCCAAGAAGTTCATTGCACCTGCCATAGATAAAGCAGAACGATTTCTCTCCAAAAAAGACATAAACTGAGTATCTTCCCTTACAATAGTGGCATCATAATAGGCATAAAATTTGTGCATATCATTATTAGGATCAAAAATATTAGGGTTTTGAGGGATATAGGCTGAATCGTTGTAATTGACGTCATCTTTTTGCAAGTAGGACAACATGGCCGATTGACTTATAGCTATATTACCACTTATTATATTTGATGGTGTGTGGTTAAAGTCATATTGACCGTCAATATATATACTATATATTGGCATACCTCTGTTCTTGTAACGAAAATTTTGAAGAGGAAGCCTATACAATGTTTTAGAATATCTTATTATATCAGGAGAAAAATTTTCGCTTATAGAATTTTTGTTATATTCTACCATTAATTCGTTGAAGGGATAAAATACCTTTACGTAAGGTATTCCATAAGGGGCAAGCGGATAGAACTTCTGTGCCCCTACATATACTAAATTAAGCTTTGCTGTAGACATATAGAATGGTTCATACTGATATTCTACGTTAGGATTGTCTAAGTTAGGATTAGAAACTTGTTCGTTAGTCAAAAATATAGGATATGATACAAGATAATACAACTCAGGTGGTATAAAATGTTTAAGCGCCAACTCCTGGTTAAAATGTACTCTCCTAAACAATCTATCAGTTGTACTATCGTTATCATTATAATAGTAGTACAATGGTATGTTAGACAACATATATTGTTGTAAGTAGAAAGAACCGCCTAATGGCACACCATAAGGTGGTGTATCAAAGCATAAATAATTAGTAGTATATAAAAACTGACTTGATGCCCAACTTCCATAGTTTGTCCTTCTTAGATTAATACCTTGTTTACGTATGCTATTCCCAGGAATCTTGTAGCTATTATTAATACCGTGAATAGCGAATAAGGGGACAGGTGGATGATAGTTACTAATAAGCATATTATATATAAAACCCTGAGGTATCTCAATCGCTGCCGAAGTCCTCACAGTCATCGTATCAAACACGCCTTTATTGGCTACATTACTAACAACTCTATCACTAACAACTGATAATCGTGTTGGGTTAGTACTGTTAGGGAACTCCCTTGTGTATTTGTTAAGTATCAATGAATTATCAATATCGCCATAAGCAATTTCCCATCCATAGGGTCTTTCATAAGCAATAAAATCTTTATAAGGATTCACCACACGGCCATAACTATAACCGTACTCGGAGTTAACGCTGAATTTAATTTGAGTCAAAGTAGGTCTAACTTCATCTGGTCTTATAAAATTATTGGGGTTGAACCAAAACATCATCATTGGCGATACAATATGTTGACTATTAGAGTATCGCATCCAATAGCCATAACCTGTAAATGGCGAGAAGGCAGCTCGTTGTGCATTTAAATGCATGAGATTCTCAGCATAACGGCCAATATAGGGCCAATACCAAGCTTTAAGATTGTAGTTAAAAAATGTAGGGTTTCTGTAATAACATTCAGCTTGCACATTAGCACCTATCAAATCGTAGGGCCAAGCGAAAAGATTGCCTATACGATAAAAGACATCGTAATTATCATTATCAAAAGGCTTTGGTGGCACAACGTAAACTAATCGCTTCCTCCCAGTTGCTACACTAGACCAAAGCTCGCCTACAGAAGTAACAAGTGGATCATTATTATATTCTACTGTCTCGTAGTTTGTACTATTAGTGCCAAACTGGGATATTAGGAAGTTTTGTATATTGGATGCAGGTGTTATTACGTTGTAATAGAAATATAAATCATTACTCTCGTAAAATCTTCCTAAACTTGAGATATTAGAAATCCTACTCCACTCAGGCACATCACCTAAGCTATAATCATAAGTTATAGTATAAAATCCCTTATCGTACACATTATCAGCGTCATTAGGATGTAATGTAGATGTTGGATATATCCTATATCTTGGCAATTCATCTTTCACAAAAACCATCTTAGTAACTACGGGTAATCTGAAGCTAAACAGACGCGTAACTATGTCTTTAGCAGGAAATAAAAACTTCTGATTTTCATTTTGTACACTTATATCTTCAACTCTAAATCTATAAAGTGAATTACGTATTTCGTTAGGTGTTGTACTTGGGTTATATTCAGTGCCATAATACGAAGATGGTAGATATAAGTTGTTAGGCGTATAGTCGTCTGAGTAGTACACAGTCTTAGGAGTACCACCGAAGTAGTTAGTATATATAGTGAAGTCTAAAAATGGGGCAAAGGCGTTTAGTGATAAAGCAGATATTACGAAACTGTGAAGTCTTATATAATTATCTAACCTAATATCATCTTGCGCGAAAGTTACAGAAGACTTATTAGTTATTAGGTATCTGCCGTATCTATTGGAACTTGTCAGATCAACCTTGTAAAAATACACATTGCTAAAACCTTCATATATCGTATTTGTGTTCTGTAGTAATCCCTGTCTAGGTTCAGCATTCAATCCTGCCGACCACTTGTTCCACGCATAGTCTGTAATGAAACCAACATACTCCATATGCCAAAAACCCGAAAAAGGATTAGGCCCAACATTAATAATATTCTCGATATTTGTATTAGCATTTAGATTATCCCTAATAACACGTATTAAATTGTCATTTAGAACATCTGCATCGGCTCGTTCATTAGTTAAGTTATCCATAAATATGAACAGAATGTTTTTAGGATTGTAAGGATTATCATATACTATCATAGGCTCGTCAAATCTTTCAATCTCATGAATCATCACGTTGGCTAAACCTTTATTGCCATAAATACTGAGACCCTCAGCAGTGCTAACATAACTTGTATTAGTATCACCTCTACCGTAACGTAACGCGTCACTAAATTGGCTATATTCAAGTGTCTGAGCAGGCAAGTCTATCTCAAAGATAAGCCTTTGAAGATATCGCGAGAACTCATTCCTAAAAACTAATCTTGGTAAATTATAAACAACATTAGCACCATTCAGGTTATTAAACCTATTTGATATTAAACTTATATGTTCAGATTTTTGAACATTTTGTATGGGGTTAGAAATATCCATTCTATCATAAGAAATGTAGTTTATATTGTCCATAATTGTTATGTAGTCTCTTTGCCTTTTTAGCATGTTTACATCGTCTATTATGCCATAAGATATCGGATGTTCTGGTACGATGTTTATCATGCCTTTATATCTATTGACTTCAAAATTCTTTCCAGCGGCTTTAGTGAAAACGTCTTCTGTCTTAAACTTTACGTAAAGAGCCTCGGTCCATCCAAAGACTGTAGTTTCGTAACCGTAATCATCGGGCACTATAATCTCAATGTCCTGTTCATCTTTATCATATGGATAAGTTGTTCTATCGCAGAAATTCAATTCGTTGTTTTTTATACGATGAACATCACCCAAGCAATTGATAACACTAGCTTCGTTAAGAATATAGTAGGCACTACCGACGTTAATACCATCTTCAATAGGGTGTAAGTAGTCTACTGCAATATAGTTTTCGCGGATAGATGAATTATTGCTAACCAAATCTGCTAAGACCTTACCACCGACTATATCTTCAAATTGTTCTAAGTTACTCCGTTGCGAAGTTGTAGGTATAGTAAATGGTTCGCTTACTAAGTCCATCAAACTATGCCTTACTCTGTTGGCACCTTTTAGTGTTCTGGGTACTATAGGTTCTATAAACTGAGTTTTTGTGCGTATATAAACTTTATTATCATGATAAATAGCCACAAAATCATTATTCAGACTCTCAGCCACTACTTCTTCATTTACTTTGTAAAGTCTAATAACCATAACAAAATCTTTTGTATTTATATAATCTAAAACATGATATGGTCTGCTCCCTGAGTAAGTTTTTTCTTCGTATCGTATTATACCAGACAGGTAATAGGCTGGGTTAGGAGTTACGCGGCCAGGATAGTAATAAGCCATGATTGGTCTGGGCCACATTCTGGGGTGCGAGAATGCCCACGCTTGTGGCTGCCTTACTTCGCCCGTAGAAAAAGTCGGGAATAATAGATTATGAAAGTTCCACGGACCTATAAGCTCGTAATTCCTATATATGGCGTTGTAAAATTCATTATCAAAACTAGCATTAAAAGGTACGGGATTAGAATTATTAGGAGAATTAGAAGGCAAAACATTAGTTTCCATGAGCCTGCGAATGTAATCTCTATCTTTCTCGTGTACCATAACATAGGCTCCAAGAGGATTGTATGTAATATACATAGGAGTTAGCAAATCGGTCTGATAGTAACTGCTTTTCGTTACTATATCGTCATATATTTTATAATAAGCTATATGTCGCCTCGCTACATCATTATTGATATTATTATTTGAGGCAAAGTCTATATTCATCCCTAACAATGGTCTAATCCGCACATTAGGGAAAAATATCCTATTCGTCAAAGCTATAGTACGCAATACGCTATAAGCAAGAAATCTTCTTTGTAAGTCATAACCAGAATCCGAATCATTTCTTAGAACAAATGGCGTCCACCTTAAAATTCTGTAGCCATTCATGTAATAGCTTCTAAAGTCATCAAAAGTAGACCATAGTTTTTTACCTTCATTCCAAAGAGTATTATTGTAAGTAAACATAAGATTAGTTAATCCATTCATTGTTATAACATAACCTTTTAGCTTATCATCATCACCTGTTAGATATAACAACCTATTATTTATCGCATATTTTAGGATATCATATCTAACCTCGGAAGTTAGGCACACAGAACCTGCATCTGTGTAAAATGGGTTAAAATCAGTTCCCTCGAGGGGATCGGGACTGAGGGGACCGGCAGTCCTAACCAATATTCTGGCAAATGGAGTGCCACTAGGGTTATATGGGATTACCAAATATCTGATCGTTCTTTCAATGTAGTCGGTAAGATGAAGCCCTTCAATGTTATTAATACGTTCTATACCTATGAAACTGCCACCAACGTCAACAAAGAAGTAGCCTAAGAAGCTGTTATAGTAGCCATAGCGTCTCAAATTAAATATTCCGGTGGTTGAGGTGTCATTAGGATTATTTATGCGATACCCTATTGTATCTATTATGCTTTCAGGGACATCTTCCATAGGGCGTATATCTCTATAAATATTAAAACCTTTCAGATGTGGTTTTATATCAAATCGTGGTAATGTGGTGTTTACATCTCTGTATGGATACAATGGCAAGTAAGGTGCGAAAAACTCGTACCGTGCGACCGTATAAACATCGCGCAGCGATGCACTTGTCAATCTATGGGTACTTATACTCCTAATAGGACCAGGGAGTTTAAGGTTATACATATAATCTGGCGGCACAATATATAAATAAGTAAGTTCCGTGTTTTGCGTATTCATATTGGTGTTAGGCGTGTGACTGTCTATTTGACCGTGTTGCCAATTCCCGTTCCTATCAGTTAATACAACAAAAAACAATGGCGATAAATGATTATAAGTTAGAAGCGGTAATCTGTATGAGTTACTGTCTGTATTACCTAAAAATAATCGTATGTCGGGTATCGGATGTATATCGTTATGAAAATAAGCAAAACGGTACTCATACCCTAACCCGTATCTACTAGCTTCTGCGCCGAATTCCGGAGCATAAGAAAGCATACTATCAAAAGACTGCCAACACCAAGGTATAGTAGGGGAAGAATCAGGATAGTCGGGAACGGCTAATGTATAACTCATTAAAGCCAACGCTATTGCTCGTTGTTGGAAAAACCTTTCATTAGGATTAAAATCTATGTAAGTACCACGCATGGTGCCGCTATAAACATTCATCCGCCATAGTCTTCTAGGCGTTTCTAGAACATTTGCACCCGAGCCTACCCTTACGGGTACATTAGTAATCCCAAAGGGTTGAATAGAGGGCACAATACGGCTTAAACGCATGTCTATACTATTATCATCTATATGCGCAATTGCGCCAGTGAACCCTAACTCATAAGCAGCACCTTGGTCTATCAACTTCCTAAAATATACATTACTCCATAACAACCCTCTAATGTTAGTAGGCGAAGTGGCAAATAAATAATTATCGCGCATTTGATTCTCATTCATAAATTGTGAATAAGTACCTGGGTAGTTAACCCAATTGCAGAAGTTAGTAAGTATAGCATTTTGCGTTCTATTATTTATAAGCTGCTTACCCGAAAATGAATTGGATACTGTATTTACCAATTGTATTGTTTCATTCATACTTTTTACTGCTCTTACCGCAAGAAAGGCCATTTGTCTGTTGAATGGTGGGAGCATAGTATGATAATCAGAAAGTGCTGTAAAGTAAGCGTAAGTCGGTGTTATACCAGAAAAACCAGTAGATGGATTAATGTGATAATAGCTATTAGCCTGAGCATAAGCTTTTAAAACTGTATTGTTCCTACGCTCGTTTTCCTGTATACCAAAAGGTATTCTAAAATGAAAGTTGTATTGTCTAGGAGTTAAAGTATATCTACTGAATGTAGGAGGTTTCAACAATATAGCTTCCTTCCTATTCTCTACAAAACAATACGAATCTATGAGATAAATAGGGTAAAACTCTTGGTACATCGGCATTAGGCCAGTTGGTATTGTCGTGGTTTGGTGATACATGAAGTCTTTATCGCTTATATTCAGTTTATTTTCCATGTATGTCTTACGGCTCCTCTCGGTAAATCTTACAAAATCTTGGGAAGCATAGAAGTGCATCATTGCCGCCGAAGCATAACCAGAAACAGTGTAATCGGAAGTGTAATACGGCGTAAAATAAGTGCCGTAGCGATACTTGGAACTAGGCAAATACTTCAATGACATGCCGTAGCTGAAAGACCCTCCAAAACCAGCATGCTTAAACGTCAAATCGTCACCCGAGCCTGCTATCAAAAATGTATAACCCCAAAGATCGTATTCAGAGTTTAAATTAGTAGGTATGTCAATCCAATTCGAACCACTAAGACGCATGGGATAAAAATAGCCATAAGTCTTCATGTTTTGAAAGGCATTTTCATTTACTAACGGGTCACGATAACTATACCCATTAGTAGCGTGCTGGAAACTGAAAGCGCTGTTGTGATGATCTAAGTTGAAAGATTCGTAATAGAATACAGTTGGAACGTAAAAATACGGATACATGTATCTTTTATAATTACCTCTTGAAATAGTTTCTGTTTTAGTAGGCATACTACTATAAAGCAAATCCATAAAAACTCTACGATAATTACCATTATTGACCGAGCCAAATGGTATATGTTCCGCTGCTCTAAGAATTTTGACTCTTGTAACATTGTAGTCATAAAATGTTATACCATCTAAAGTACCTTCCTTAGTCAACTTATGAAATGCAAAAGCTCTTTTGCTCGCGTCTGGAATGAAAGGTATGTTTAATACACCTGATTTAACATGTTTGGTTCTTTCATTAGATAAGTAACTATTTATACACAAGTTGTCTGTGAACCAATAACTAGTAGCGCTTAGGTTATATCTATTGATCTCGTTTGTATCAAAGTAGTGGTCGGGTTCGCTGGACGAGTAATCAAAAGCGTAGTACTCGTATTGGTTTGTTAGATCATAGCTGTGTAAGAAAGCATCAAGATTCCTACCAGGCCCAACATCATAAGTGTCTACTACCAATTTTTGACGCCATATAGAAAATTCGTAAGTTTTATAGTCTTCCTTTGCTTGCTCAAAAATATAATTCCTCTTAAATCTATTAGAATACTTCCCTTTTATTACCAAAAACGCATTATTTAGTTGTTCCGTAACGAGTTTGTCAGAATTGATATACCTACTCAAGTCAATACAAAGGTACTTACCATCAGACAACGACCTAAGTTGATCTATGGTTGGATTTCTAAATGTTACAAAATGACTCCTTTTTAATACCCTGTCTCTCTTTCTATTGATGTAATCATTGACGAGAGCCTTTACTTTACCAACTAACTCTACTATGTTAGCGTCAAACCGATCTGAAAACTCGTTACTTGCGTTTATACCAGTACCATCATACTTACGGTTTTTAAGTCTGTTCCATAACAACAATATCTGTCTTGTGGACACAAATGAGACAGGTGCTAAAAGGAATACATCTTGCGGTTCTATGCAAAAAAACAAAAGCGGAAGTAATGTGAGGATCACTACCGATTCAAGTATTTTTCTCATAGGTTGTTTTTAATATAACTTCTAATACCTCTAACTATAGCAATTATAAGGAATAGTACGACGAATACTATGAAAGCTATGGGAATAAATTCGTCATAAAACTTGTTTTTGTCAGAAGAATTCTTTGGTTCTGTGTATTTTGTTACATACACCACTTTTTCTCTTATTATTGTATCTGTAACGCAATCGCCTTTGAGATATACTGTATCATTCTGTCTGATGATTCTAATCTGCATTCTATCGTTTTTGATTTGTATTGTATCTGATTTTTTCAATGTATCTATACGAATTATAGTATCTAATCTTATACTATCGCGAATTATGGTTAGGGTTTCCAAACTATCGTATGGTGTTTCGGGTAGCTTATATGTATTTACTAAGTAACTATACACAAATTCTGGGCTGGTTAGTTCAACAGCTTTGCTGATTTTTTTGACTGCTCGTTTTTCTCCACTGCAGGAAAGTAATAAGGTTGTCAATAATACGATGAGTGCGGTTTTGATTCGTGATAGCCGCATAGTTAGTGTAAATATACGAAAATAAGGAGTTTCGATGCGTGGCTGGTCATGGCATTCACAGTAAGAGCAGGCGACATCAAGCGTATCGTAAAAGCTATTGCACAAAGCGGCGGAGACCGCAGATCACTAATGCCCGATATTCTACAAAACTATATAAGTATAAAGCAAGATAGCGAGACGGGCATTTTAGAAGCACGAACTGGCAACGTATATATCACAAGTCGTCTTCCGATATTACCGATACCCAACGGAGGCGAACTACAAGTCTTAGCACCTAAAAAAGCCCTCAAAGACCTTATCAGTACATATAACGACGATAGTATTCTAACTTTCAGACACGTTAAAAGCAACGATACGAACGGAAGTCATGCACAAACAGAACAATATAACGGTCAGCTCTTGATACAACCTGATGATACATCCAAGTATACCATAAAATGCGGATTCCCGGAGGAGTGGAGCGCATTAGACACAAAAGCAGATGGTGAGAATCTGGAATTCTTTATACCATCTCCTTTACTTATTTCAGGCATACAAAAGGTTGCCTTCGCTGCCGCAAAAGAAGACCCTAGGGAAAGTCTAAACGGAATCAACTTTAATATCGGCAGTAACAAAATAAGACTTATTGGAACCGACGCCGTAACATTGGCCATGTGCGTTATAGACTATACAGATACAGCTATACTTAATTCTGTGTCTTTTACATTGCCTAATGACACCGTAGAGACTATAAAAAACTTCTTTAGCGCTAAGGAGCAAAATCCAATCAAGATAACATTAATCTACGACAAAGGCGAACAGCTTAGAATAGTGGGTTTCTCGGACGACAAAAATTCTGTTTATAGCTATGTTATAAACTATCCGTTCCCTTCTGTAGATAGTATAATAAAGCCAGAAAGCGAATATAATATACTGGTTGTAAACAAAACTAAAATCATAGAAGTAATCAAAAGGTTTCAGAAGATATCTGATAGTAAAGAACAAGCCTTTAGAATCAACATTAAGAATAACACTATGACTTTGATGCAGAATTCTTATGGTTTTGGTGAGGGGTTAGAAGTTATAGAGATAGAAAAGTGGGCAGGTGATGAGATTGAGTTATCATTGTCTGTCAATAGGATTTCTGAAATACTTAGTAACATCACGGCAGTAGAGGAGATTAGGATTGGGATACAAGCCCCTAACCGTCCAGTAGCCTTTTTCTATGACGATGAGGATGGCCGTTCACATGTCCAGATACTTGTAATGCCCGTAGTCCAATGAGTGTAATGATACTGAAAGGCACAGTAACCTCTGTAGTAGATACTGAAAAAAGGATCATAACAGCTACATCTGACTATGGACACGGCACATTTACAGGTACCCTCTTATTCACACCGCATAACATAGAAGTAGAAGACAAAGTAATAATCATAATCCCAGCTAATATTGCAATAACAAACGCCTACTTCATCCCACTATCCGACAAAACAGAACACGGACTGGACAAAATAAAACTACACTTCACGTCAGAAAGTACAATAGATATTACAGAAAATGACATAAGTATAAAACATAAGGACGCCTTAATACACATGACAGAAGAGGGTATAGAAATATCTTACAAACAAAATACTTTCATCAAATTCACAGAAGGTAAAGCTGATTACGAAAGTAAAGAGATTAACATCGTAGCTGGACAGAAAATATATGTACCTGGCACGCCTGATAGCAGTAACACACAACCTAAGGGCGGCTTTTCAAGGATTCCGTTTTGCCCATTTACTGGTGTCATTCACACGACCGATACGATGAATAATGTATCATAAATGGAGAATTTCCTCAATAATCTTATTACGGGCGACTGTTTGGAAGTCTTAAGAAAACTGCCAGACGAAAGCATAGATGTAGTAATCACTTCCCCACCTTATAATAAACACTATGCTGGTGGTAAATTAGTTAGACGTATAGATTACGAAGTTTACGAGGACAACATGCCAGAAGAAGAATACGAAAAATGGCAGCTTCAGATTTTGAATGAATTATATCGCGTAACTAAGATTGATGGTCAGGTATTTTATAATCATAAGGTAAGATACTATAAAAAACAAATGTATCATCCTGTGTCATTTTTACTTAAATCGCCTTTTATTGTCTGGCAGGAGATTGTCTGGGATAGGATGATAGCTGGCAACATTCGTGGGTGGCGGCTATACGAGACTGACGAACGAATATATTGGCTTGTAAAGCAACCCCCACCAGAGTTGCCACTTTATATAGCTAGCTGGAAGGGAGTTTGGTCTATGAGACCACCAGAAAACAAAACAGAACACCCCGCTCCATTCACACCAGAAATAGTGAAGAGACTTCTGACAATATCAGAAGCCTTAATACCTAGAAACCCTTTGACTATACTAGACCCGTTCGCGGGGATATGTACTGTCGGGGTTGTGGCGAAAGAAAATAACCATAATTACGTGTGTATAGACATAAACCCAAAATATATAGAAATCGGCAAAAATAATATAGATCGAACTGTTACGCAACTAGGGTTGTTCTAAATTCGGCAGACTGCTCAACCTTTTGCAGTTGAGCTTCCTGCTTCGTCACATGATGGCTTTTAGGTAGCCCGTAGGGGCTACGGTCATCCACCAGAGCCCGCTCCACAGACATAGCTTCAGTCATCCTAACCCTACAAGAACTATCTGAAAAATAATAATTTAGAAAAGTTTGTCCCTGTATAATATTTTCTTGTATGTTATTTCGATATCAACACAATCAAAGTTAAAAAGTTCCAGAAATATGCCCATTGATGACCTTATAATATGGTTGGAGAGCAATGTTAAGATCAATAATCGGACACACATCAAAAATTACTTATCTCTTTTTAGCGACTTGATAGACTTAATTCCTATTGCAGTAAGTGTAGCTAAAAAACATTTTCCAGAAGCACATATTGTCGTTGATGTGTATAAAGATCCTGAAATAGAAGATAGTTACATTGTTTTGTACATTAGACTTAGTCAGTATGATGAATCATTTATTGAACGGTTAGCAGAAGCAGAAAGTGAAATACTTCCTCTACTTGTTAATAAAAGCGGCTGGATACAATTGACTACTGACTTTTTATATATAAAATAAAAACTTTTGTGTAAATAGACAATAATCTATCTAATTTTCCATGCATCTCACACTTATATTAACTTGCCTTGCGTGTTCGTCGTAATGCTTGGTATGACGACGCACAAAGAAAACCGAACCAGAGTTCAAGAAGAACTCCGGTACCTCATCCACGATGAGGGTGTGAATCAAGTTTTAGAAGCTATGATTGAAAAGATGAACGAAGTAGGTGACAGCTCCGAGCGTATCAAACAATGGCGCCAGGAAGCACAAGCCTACATCCCCGACGACCCAGAGTACGACGAAAACTACTGGGTTGCAGCCTACATCCTCTACACTAACATGGAAAACTTCAAAGACCTGTTTGACAGGTTGGACAACATCTACTCGGAGCTTAGCGAACTAGAAAACCAAATAGAAGAATCAGAACGCGAGCAGGAATATCTGGAAAATAGGATAGAAGACTTACGCTATGAACTGCAATCTTTACGCGAAGAGTACGAAGAAGACGAAGAAGAGTACGAAGAAGACGAAGAAGAAAACGAAGATGAAGAAGATGATTACGACGAGGACGGGGAAAAAGATGAGAGTGATTGGGATGAAGAAGAAGACGAAGCAATATCAGACCTGCGTTACCAAATTGAAGAGCTTGAAGAAGAGTTGAAAAACGAAAAGGACAACTACGAAGAGGCCTTAGACAAGTTCTACGAGCTAGAAGACGATAAGAAGTATCTTTGGTGGGAGATAATGGAACGTGCGGAGCAGCTTATAGCATCGTAACCCAACCTTTACGCGGAGGGTATTATTCACAGGCGGGGCAAACGCCCCGCTTTTTTGTTTGCCCTCATTTACCAAATCGCAAGAATAGAAACTAACTTTCCTTGCGTGTTCGTCGTAATGCTTGATATGACGACGCAAGCGCAAGTCAGCGGAACCGAACTCAAAGTTCGGAT
>Ga0308410_1000246_pt1 | contig 27856 bp, 25 predicted proteins | sample HotsprOSTMatCore_FD_203467 | JGI IMG/M metagenome (GOLD analysis project Ga0308410, IMG submission 203467) | Hot spring phototrophic mat microbial communities from Octopus Spring, Yellowstone National Park, Wyoming, United States -... | ecosystem: Environmental > Aquatic > Thermal springs > Hot...
GAGGTCGGATCTACGCCACAGAAAGTCTTGCCTTTGAGATCGGCAACGGTCTTGATGTTCGAATCTTTGCGGGTGATGAATTGACCCTTGTAGAAACTGGTCTGTTGACCTGCCAGGGCTTTATCGGGATCATTTTCTCCACCACTTGTATAGGCGCGCGTGGAAGCCAGCGCTGGTTCGATGCCGTACTTTTCGCGCGCGAGGATCGCGGCAAAAGTGGCGAGGAAGCCGGCATGTGCTTTACCCGCGCCCATCGCTTCAATCGAAACGGCATACGACGTGCCGACTTCGATCTTGTAGGACAAGCCGGTGATCTTGCTCAAGCACTCGACGGTTTCGTTTCCAGCGCGCGTAATCGTTGGCACATCACCCGAGGGGACGAAAGTGATGACAATCGGTTTTTCGGGTGAACCGAGGTCGCCTGCTTTGACTGTTGGCATACCCGGCAAGCGCTCACACTTGGGTGGTGGCGGTGTGGGCGTTGGTGTACGTGTGGGTGTCGGCGCGCCAGGTGCCAGCGTTGGTGTCGGTGGGGCTGGGGTTGCCGTCGGTGGCACCGGCGTGGCAGTGGGCGGAACAGGTGTCGCTGTGGGTGGCACAGGCGTCGCGGTCGGTGCCGGTGGTTTAGTGGGTTCGGGTGGTTTAGGCGTCGCGGTCGGCGGGACCGGCGTGGGGGTAGGTGCCGGCGCGCACGCCGCAATCACGGCGAGCACAACCAAAAGTGTCACAATAGATAAAACGTACCGTTTCATTTTCTCTCCTCCAATCGAAAATAGAATCAGGTTGTCAATCTAAAATCACATGACCTGATCTGGCATCACCTCCTCCACTCTGGATGCAACACCGCACCATCGCATTCATACTCTATGATACTCTATTTCCAACGTTTAGGCAAGTTATAAAATTCAGAAGGCAGGGTTTGAGCACAGCCCCCCTGTCATTGCGAGCCGCAGCGGCGAAGCAATCTCCACACCGCAATAGGGGATTGCTTCATCGCAAAGACCGCTCCTCGCAATGACAAGCGGAGGCGCGGCTTTGTCAAGCGACTTTGCACACACCCTGCTGTCACGATACGATACGTGTGTTTGGTAGCAATGTGACCAACCGCGAGATTGTGCGTGTGCACCCAATCGCCGGGTAGAATCGTTTGCGTTGCGATGCCAATCGGCTGACCGTAACGCAACACCATCGCGCCCGATGGAATGTCGCGCAGCGCGAATTTGTGTCCCGCAGGAACGCGCGCGCGAATCGTCAACGCGTTGCCATGCGGCATTTGCAAAACAGTGTCAGGTGCGATCTCCATTTTGTTCTCCCGTAACCGTTCATCTCTTGTCAATGTGGAATTGAAACGCGCGCGTGCGCGCGTTGGTGCGCCTGTTGGGGTGCGCGTTGGGGCGCAATTAATTGCGCCCCAACACACGCAAATGCGGATAGACGCTTACGTTTCCCCTACCCTACGGTAGCCAATTCGATTCGAATCGCTGAATTCGCATAGCGTTTTTCTTCCTCAAAAAATTTTGTGTTCACGCCAAGTGTATATTATTCTGCCTACGCGAAGATGGCTATTCGTACTTCCACAACACGACCGCACCTACAACTAGCAACACCAGCATCCCCAGAATGCGCACACTCGCCAGCGGTGCACTGACAAACGCAAGCACGTTGAGTGGGACGAACAGCCAGAACAAAATCGCCGCCGCGCGATTCAACCTGCGCGCGCTCCAGATGCCAATGCCAAACAGTGCAACCGCACCATTTGCAGCTAGGAATTTTATCTGCGTGACAATGTTCAGCGCGAGCAATTGCTCCGCGCTGAGTGGCGGCGTCGTTGTCGCGCTCATCACAAGTCTGGGTGAAGTGAGCGTGTACGAAATCAAACCGAGCGTGATGCTGTTCTCCAGCCAATCGAGTGCACCAGTTGCCAGCGCGAATCCCAGGCCAATCCACGCGAACAATGGCGCGCGGCGCCGCGCGTACACCGCCAGCGCGATGAACGCGATCACGTACGCCAGCGCGAACAAATCATCTATCGCCATTATCGTACGCAATTTGCCCTGACTGCTCACAAACACTTCCGCGACGAGCGGCGGCGACATTGAATTGAGGTTCTCCAAATCGGGCCCAATCTGCAGACCGATGAGAATCATCAGAACGAGCAAAACCGCCGCGAGTGCGCCAGCGAGCGCGCCGACGCGCAAGATGAATTTTTCGTGTGGCATTGTTGCCTCCTGTTCTTCGTCTTTTGTCCTGCGCCACCGATTATACCACAATTCAATTTTCGATTGCCGATGGCCGATTTTCGATTTGGCTTTTTGGCTCACTTTTCTTTGCCCATTTTTCTTATTTGTGCTAAAATATTTTTCTGAATCGAAAATCGCAAGTCAAAAATCGAAAATCACCAATGTCCCAGGATAAACTCATCATTCGCGGTGCCCGCGAGCATAACCTGAAAAATATCCATCTGGAAATTCCGCGCGACAAGTTGGTCGTCATCACCGGCTTGTCGGGTTCGGGCAAGTCGTCACTCGCGTTCGACACGATTTACGCCGAAGGGCAACGCCGCTATGTCGAATCGCTCAGCGCGTACGCGCGCCAGTTCCTCGGGCAAATGGAAAAGCCCGATGTGGATCAAATCGAAGGGCTCTCGCCCGCGATTTCGATTGACCAGAAAGGCGTCAGCCACAACCCGCGCTCGACCGTTGGCACGGTGACAGAAATCTACGATTACCTGCGCTTGCTCTTTGCGCGCGTCGGTCAGCCACATTGCCCCAGGTGCGGGCGCGTGATTCAGCAGCAGAGCGTCGAACAAATCGTGGACACCATCGAAGCGCTGCCTGACGGTTCGCGCATTATGATTCTCGCGCCACTCGTCAAGGATCGCAAAGGCGAACACAAAAAAGTGTTCGACGATGTGCGCAAAGCCGGCTTTGTGCGTGTGCGCGTCAACGGTGAAATCCTCGACGTGAACGAAGAGGTCAAACTCGATCGCTACAAACAACACACCATCGAAGCGGTTGTGGATCGGCTGGTCATTCGGCACAACAATGGCGATCGTAATCGCATTGCCGATTCGGTGGAGACCGCGCTGAAACTGGGTGGCGGCGTGGTCCTCGTCGCGCGGCAGGACGCAGAAGATTTGATGTTCTCGGAACATTTTGCTTGCCCCGTGGACAACATCTCGCTCGGTGAAATCGAGCCCCGCACGTTCTCGTTCAACACGCCGCACGGTGCCTGTCCCGCGTGTATGGGCTTGGGCACGCAAATGGAACTCGATCCCGATTTGATCATTCCCGACAAAGACCTCTCGCTCGCCGAGGGCGCGATTCGCGCGAACGGCATTGATAGCGGCAACGACTCGAGTTACTTTGGCAAACTCATCGAAGCGGTCGCGCACAAGTATCACTTTTCGATGGATACGCCGGTGCGCGAACTGACGCGCGAACAACTCGATAAGATTTTGTACGGCACTGGCGATGAGGTGATTCGAGTCCGCTATCAAAACCAGTTCGGGCAATGGCGCGAGTACGAGACAACGTTTGAGGGCGTGATTCCCAATCAACTGCGTCGCTATCGCGAAACGGATTCGGATTACGTTCGGCAAGAGATCGAATCGTATATGACCACGCGACCGTGCCCGGTCTGCAAAGGACAACGCCTCAAACCCGAAGCGCTGGCGGTGACGGTCGCGGGCAAGAACATTGTGCAGGTGACGGCAATGTCGGTCACGCAGGCACTTGCGTGGGTCAATGACCTGCCGAATCATTTTACGGAAAAACAAAAAACGATTGCGTATCAGATTTTGAAAGAACTCAAGGCGCGCCTCGGTTTTCTCGCCAACGTTGGACTCGATTACCTGACGCTCGATCGCAGCGCCGCATCGCTCAGCGGCGGCGAGGCGCAACGCATCCGCCTCGCGACGCAAATCGGCTCGCAATTGATGGGCGTGCTGTACATCCTCGATGAACCGAGCATCGGCTTGCATCCGCGCGATAACAAGCGACTGATCGAAACGCTGCTGCGCCTGCGCGATCTCGGCAACACGGTCCTCGTCGTCGAACACGACGAGGAGACGATGCGCGCGGCGGATTTCATCGTGGACCTGGGACCCGGCGCGGGTGAACACGGCGGACACGTTGTTTGCGCGGGGACCATCGAAGAGGTGATGCGTTGTCCGGCTTCGATTACCGGGGCGTACTTGAATGGTACGCGGCGCGTGCCTATTCCGCAGCAGCGTCGGATCGGCAGCGGAAAATCGCTCGTCGTCAAAGGCGCGGAAGAGCACAACCTTAAAAAAATTGATGTCAAGATTCCGCTGGGTAAATTCGTATGCGTGACCGGCGTCAGCGGCTCGGGCAAGTCCTCGCTCATTGTGGATATTTTGTATCGTCGCCTCGCGCAAATGTTTTACAATTCCAGAGACAAACCGGGCAAGCACGAAACCATCCTCGGCGTCGAGCATCTGGACAAGGTTATCAACATTGACCAATCCCCTATCGGCCGCACACCGCGCTCGAATCCCGCGACGTACACCAACGTCTTTACCGACATTCGCGAACTGTTTGCAACAACGAACGAAGCGAAAATGCGCGGCTATAAAGCGGGGCGTTTTTCGTTCAATGTGAAAGGTGGACGCTGCGAAGCGTGTCAGGGCGATGGCATCATCAAAATTACGATGCAATTCCTGCCCGATGTCTATGTGCCATGCGAAGTGTGTCACGGCAAACGCTACAATCGCGAAGCGCTGGAGATTTTCTACAAAGGCAAGAACATTGCCAATGTGCTGGATATGACCGTTGACGAAGCGCTGGCATTTTTTGAGAACATTCCACGCATCAAAACAAAACTCGAAACGCTGCGCGATGTGGGGTTGGGATACATCCGCCTGGGTCAACCGGCAACGACGCTGAGCGGCGGCGAGGCGCAGCGCGTCAAACTCTCGAAAGAACTCTCACGTCGCGCGACCGGTCGCACCCTTTACATCCTCGACGAACCCACCGTCGGCTTGCACATCGCTGATGTAGAGAAATTGCTCGAGGTGTTGAATCGTTTTGTGGACGCGGGCAACACTGTCGTCGTCATCGAACACAATCTCGACGTGATCAAGACTGCGGACTGGATCATTGACCTGGGTCCCGAAGGTGGCGATGGCGGCGGGCGCGTGATCGCGGAGGGAACACCCGAACAAGTCGCGCAGATGGAACAATCGTACACAGGGCAGTTTTTACGACGCGTGTTGAGATGACGGAGGAAGAAAAAAGGACTGTTGCCGATTGTGGCAAGGAGGTGAAAAATGAACCAAGGAGATAGAAAACTCACGCGCAGAGATTTTCTGAAAAACGCGGCTCAATTCTGCGCCCTGGCTGGCATATCCGCCCTTTTGCCCGGCTGCGGCAGGGAGGAAGCGACGCGCCCCGCGTCCCCAACCGCAGTGGTAGCGTCGCCTGTTCCAACCCTTGCTGCACCAGCCACGCAGACCGTCGCGCCAACATCCACACAAACCGCGACTCGTTTTGAACCAGCATACCTGAAACTGCATCGCACCGGTGAACTGAGCGAGCGCGCCAGAGAACTGTGGGCACTGATGGCCGAATGCCAACTCTGTCCCAGACGATGCAAAGTCAATCGTCTCAAGGGAATGAGCGGATTCTGTCGCACACCGGGCGCCACGTTAGTAATTTCGGCGTATCATGCCCACTTTGGCGAAGAACGCCCGCTGGTGGGCAGCGAAGGTTCTGGCACGATCTTCTTGACGCATTGCAACCTGCGATGCGTGTTTTGCCAGAACTGGACCATCAGTCATTTGGGCAGAGGTGTAGAAACAGACATCGAAACCTTTGCCCAGATGATGCTCGAGTTGCAAGCAGATGGCTGTCACAACATCAACATCGTGACCCCAACCCACTACTCTCCCCACATCCTCAAGGCGCTGGATATAGCGGCCGCGCGAGGGTTGCACATTCCTATCGTGTACAACACCAGTGGCTGGGAACGCGTGGAAATTCTCAAGGTGCTGGATGGCATCGTGGATATTTACCTTCCCGATTTCAAATATTGGGACAGTGAAATGGCAGCCAGGTTTTCGGCAGGGGCAGACAGTTATCCCGAAGTGACCCGTCAGGCAATCCTGGAGATGCATCGTCAGGTGGGTGTAGCAAAACCGAACGCCGAAGGCATTCTGGAACGCGGTGTGATTATTCGGCATCTGGTTATGCCGAACAATGTCGGCGGTTCGGAACAAGTGATGGAGTGGATCGCCGAGAATCTGCCCAAAGATACGTATGTCAACATTATGGTGCAATATACGCCGTTGCACAAAGCCTACGATTATCCAGAAATATCCCGGCGCATCACCCGCGAGGAATATCTCAAGGTGGTTCAAAGGGCAAAAGAATTAGGACTAACCAATCTGGATATTCAAGGCTATTACTGGCTCAAGTAGCACCCCAGCATAGCGCGGCGCCGGCGTTTTGTACACCCAACACGCGGCTACCACTTTTTGTACTCTTCCGCCATTCCACGATACTCGATGAACGGCTCGTTGATAAGTTTGGCTGTCAGCGCAATCTGACACGATTCTTCGAGTGTGGACGACCAATGAAATGCCTCGTCTAATGTTTGTCCAATCGCAAAACTGCCGTGCCCGCGCAACATCACAATCTTGTACTGTTGCAACGCGGTGGCAAGTTTGTTCGCCATCTCGGGCGTGCCCGAGGCAAACTCTTCCACAAGAACAGGTACTTTTTTCAGCAAGTACGATGCCTCGTTGTCAATCGGCACGATTTCGTCGCGCGAGAGGGAAAAGGCAATCGCGGTGCGTGGATGACAGTGAACGATGGCAAGCGCGGGCGTCATCTTGTAAATCGTGCGATGCACCAACAGTTCGGTCGAGGCAAGCACGACACCGCTATCGTTTTTCTCGATGCCTGTCTCAATCAAATCGTGCGGTTTGAGTTGTCCGAGCATTGCGCCACGTCGCTTGATGACCAGACGATCCCCCAGGCGAATGCTCAGGTTGCCGCCGTGTGAACTGACCAGTCCCGCCACATACAGGTCGCGCCCAATATCGCGAAACATCTGGTAGATGCGTTCGTCCATTTTAGTTGACTCGTTAAATCGTTGGTTTGTTGAATCGTTGATTCGTTGGTTTGTTGAATCGTTGACTTGTTGAATCGTTGATTCGTTGGTTTGATGCAACGAAACAACCAACTCACAAACAATCCAGCCCCAATTCCTTCAACTTGCCCGACGTGGGCACACCGTTCTCGTCCCAGCCGCGCACGCGATAGTACTCCTGGAGCATCGGCTGGAGATGCGAGACCCAGCCTTTGCTCGGTCCGTCTTGCACGGCTTCGTTCAACACACGCGGCGGCAACGTGTCGTCCGCGCGCGTGAACCCCTCGCGCAAATTATACAGGCGTTCCAGATTCCACACGCGCTCGCCCACGCGAATCAGGTCGCCCGTGGTGTACGGCACACCGGTAACAGCAGTCAGCGCGCGCGCAAAATATTCTTCGGCGACCGCCAGATTCGTAAACTTGCACAGCACGAGCGAATCTATCACCGCCGCTGAATTTTGATGCAGCACCACAAACGCGGATTTGCCCTGCACCTGAAAGCGATCAATCAGTTTCGGCAAACCGAGCACCTCCAGGCTTAGCATATTCCCGCGCATATGACACGCGCCGCGATTCGATGTGGCGTACAGCAAGCCCTGCCCTTGCATCCCGCGCGGATCGTACGCCGGCATCTCTAAACCTTTCACGCTCATCGAAAGTTCCGGCGCGCCATATTTCTTCGCGAGGCGCGCGCTCCCTTCTGCCAGATCATCTCCCAGACCGCGTCGCGCTGCCATCGCTTCGAGCGTCGGCGCGAGCAAATCCGCGCGCCCAAAGCGCAAATCGGAATCGAGCAAACCACGCTCCGCCAGTTCCATCGCGCACGCCATCGTTGAACCCGCCGAGATCGTATCAAAGCCGAGATCGTTGCACAGCGCGTTTGCCTCGATGATCGCGGCAAGGTCGTCAATGCCGCACTGCGCGCCAAATGCCCACGTCGTTTCAAATTCGGGTCCCTCGCCTTCAACCTTGTCTGTTTTGCTGATGCGCGTGCACGCAATTGGACACGCCCAACAAGCGGTGTTTTTGACGAGATATTTTTCGGCGAGCGTTTCGCCCGAAATGGCTTCGGCGTTTTCAAATTGACTCTGCTGAAAATTGCGCGTTGGCAACGCGCCAATCGCGTTGACGATGTTGATCAGCACGGCGGTACCAAACTCGGGCAATGCCTGACTTGTCAGTGGACTGGCGCGCAAGAGTTTGCGCGTTTCGTACAGCATAAACTTGAACAGTTCTTGATCGAGAATCTCTGGACGCTCTTTGCCCTCGACGACAATCGCCTTGAGGTTCTTGCTCCCCATCACCGCGCCAGGACCTCCACGTGCAAGTGCGCGCGCGCCATCGTTCATAATCGCGGCGATGCGACTCAAATTTTCCCCGGCGGGTCCGATGCACAACACGTTACGCTTGTGGTTATTCTGCCCCAGCATCTGCGTCGTCGCGCGCACGCGTTGTCCCCACAGATGTTGGGCATTATGGATTGTTACACCGTCGGGTTTGATTTCGATGTACACCGGCGTGTCTGCGCGTCCGCGCACGATGAGCGCGTCGTATCCCGCGCGTTTGAACTGCATCCCCCAATAGCCGCCCGAATTCGCGTCGAGAATCGTGCCCGTGAGTGGGCTTTTGGTCGAAACCGTAAAGCGATTACTCGTTTGATAGCCGGTCGCGGTCAAGGGTCCCACCGCGAAAATCAAAACATTTTCCGGCGCAAGCGGTTCCACCTTCGCGCCCACTTCGTCCCACAGCAAGCGCGCACCCAAGCCACGCCCGCCCAGAAAGAGCCGCGCAATGTCCATATCGAGCGCGCGCGTCGTCACTCGGCGATGCGTGAGATCAATATCCAGAATTTTCCCCATCCAACCGTGCATGATGGTATTCTCCGTTTTCAGTTTTCAGTTTTCAGTTTTCAGTGTTCAGTGTTCAGTAGTCAGTGGACTGAATACTGAACACTGAACACTGATCATCCTCCTCCCGCAATCGGCGGAAAGATGGCGATTTGATCCTGCGCGTTAACGCGCGTGTCCAGACCCTGGGCAAGTTCAATGTCGTGTCCGTTTACCAGAACGCGGAGGTGCGCGCGCAATTGCGCGCCATCGAAAATCGCCGCCGCAAGCGCGGCATTGTCCGCGCAGAGCGCTTGCAACACCGCGCCCACCGTGTCACCCGCGATGACCACTTGCGCTGCGCTTGCCGCACGACGCAAATTGCCGTACAGTTTTACTGCAGGCATCACTCCCCCTCTTGCAATTGCAATGCCTCGACAAAACGCGCGTTGAAATCGGGCGCGGCATTCAATTCGATGTGTTGAGCGCGCGCGGCAAGCGCGATGCCGCGCGCCCAACCGTCGTCGCGCAAGAACAGCGCCGCGCCCATCCCCGCGCCATTCGCCACCATCTCAATCCGCGCGCGATCCACCGCAGGCAAGACGCCCAAACCCATCAGCGCCTCCACATTCAACTGACTCCCGAACGCGCCGGTGAGGATGACGCGTTGCAGCGCGCGCGGCGAAAGGTTGAGTTTCTCCAGAAGCACCTCGGCGGCCACGCGAATCGCGGCTTTGGCTTTTTGCAATTCGCGAACATCTCTTTGCGTCAGCGCAACGCGTTCGTTGATGACCACGCGCGCAACACCTTCACTTCGATCAACAGCAATCGCTGGGTGACGATTGAATCGCCCCCTCGCGTCAATCACACCCGCGCGACGCAACGCATACACCAGCGCCAGCAGTCCCGACCCGGCAATCCCGATGGGCACGCGATTGCCGATGGTTTTTACGCGCAACTTGCCTTGCTCGATGCACGCGTCAACAATCGCGCCATCCACCGCGCGCGTGCCACAAGAAATGTTCACACCCTCGAACGCGGGACCCGCCGCGGTGGAGGCGACCAGAATCGTCTTGCCATCTGTTGCCATCACTTCACCGTTCGTACCCAGATCTATCGCGAGCATCGGCACACCGGCGCGATCAAAATCGAATGCGGCAAGACACGCGGTCGTATCCGAACCAACAAAGCCGCCAATCAGCGGCGGCAACGCGACGCGCGCGTGTTCGGGAAACAAGTGGCCAGAGTACGCGCGCGCGTCCTCCAGCGCGGCACACGCGTACGGTTGAAATGGCAAGACCGCCAGTTGATGCACAGGATAACGTAGCAAGAGATGGTGCATCGCGGTATTGCCCACGATGACTACACGCGCGATGCGCGCGCGAACACGCGCGCTCAAGTGCAGCGCGGCGATGGCTTGAAAAATCGAAGACTGGGCAAGTGCTGCGAGTTGATCGGCATACCGCGTTGCCGCCTCCAGACGCGCAATCACATCCGCGCCAAAAATCGCTTGTTGATTCAACGCGCCGGCGCCCGCGTAGATAGTACCGGTGCGGAGCGAGACGAGAAACGCGGCAACGGTCGTCGTCCCCAGATCAATCGCCAGTCCCAGCGGATCGTCGTTGGTGCGGAACGCGTGCGAGCGCGTGAAAATTTTGTTCGAGTAAACGACGACCGGCAACAGCATCACCCGCGCGTCGCCCATCACGCGCGCGCGACACGCGAGGCGCACATTCGCTGCGCGTTCTGCTGCCAACAGATGCGCGCGCTCTACCTCATCCAGCGGCATCAGCGCGCCCTCGGCAATCACTTTGCACTTGCCACAAGTGCCGCGTCCTGCACAGGGCTGTTCCAGCGGCAAACTGCTCGCGGCAACCATTTCGCCGATGAGTTGCCCCGCCGCGCACTCGATTGTGTGCACCTCGTCGGCGTAGGAGATGGTCAGAGTCGGCATGAGTCGGGCAAAACGTGAAACGCGAAATGTGAAACGCGAAACACGAAACGTGAAACGTGATCCTCTACGCTTCCACATTGTATCTCACGCATCGCGCCTCACACATCGCGCATTGCGCCTCACGTTTTACGTTTTCCGCCTTGCGCCGCGCGATACGCCTTGATCCAGCGCATCGCATACTCGTCGTGACCCATCAGCAGGTCGCACGCGCGAATCGTCGTGGCGATTTCGGGCACGGTGGGATCGGTGATCGCCGCCGTCATTCCGCGCGCGATGCCCAGCGCGAGGTACGCCGTGTTGAGCGCGACGCGATTGGGCAAGCCGAAACTCACATTGCTTGCACCCAGCGACAGATTCACTCCCAGTTCCTGCTGCACCAGGCGCATCGTGTCGAGCGTGACGCGCGCGGCGGTTGAATCGGTGCAGACGGCGAGCGCGAGACAGTCAATCACCACATCCTCGCGCGGAATGTTAAAATCGGCGGCGCGTTGCACGATTTGGCGCGCAACACCAAGACGCGCTTCGGGCGTGGCAGGCACACCGGCATCGTCCGTGATTACGCCGATGATCGCCGCGCGATATTTTGCTGCAAGGGGCAACACGGCGTTCAGCATTTTTTCCTCGCCCGTCGTCGAGTTGATGAGCGCTTTGCCTTCGTACACACTGAGCGCAGCCTGAAGCGCGGCAGGATTCGCGCTATCGAAACAGAGGGGCACATCAACGACCTGCACGAGCGCGCGCACGAGGTCTTGCAACAGTTTCGGCTCGTCAGCCTCCGGCACACCAGCGTTCACATCGAGGACGTGCGCGCCAGCGGCGATTTGTTTGCGCGCTTCTTCTAACGCTACACTGAAATCGCCGCGCGCGAGCGAGTCGAGCAAACTCTTGCGACGCGTGGGGTTGATGCGTTCACCGATGACGACAAACGGATGAGCGGATCCGATAATGACGTGTTTTGTTTTAGAGAATAGGTGTGTTTCCATAGGATACGCGAAAGGTACGCGAAAGATTTGCAAGAGTATCTGTGACAGTCGGCGGTCAGCGGTCATCCGTCAACGGTCACCCGTCCTCGGTCGGCAGTCAGTTTCCCTGCAAGACGGCTCTGGCGCGCGCGGCAGCAGACGAAGCGTCGGGCGCGTAGAGATCGGCGCCGATGTCTTGCGCGTACTTTTCTGTCACCGGCGCGCCCCCCACCATCACTTTGACCGAATGGCGCACCCCTGCCGCGTTCAAGGCGTCAATCGTCGTTTTCATTTTGGGCATCGTGGTTGTCAAGAGTGCAGACATTCCCACAAAGTGAGGCTGGTGTGTTTTGACCGCTTCGACAAATTTTTCGGGCGGCACATCTGTTCCCAGGTCAATAATTTCAAAACCGGCACCTTCAAGCATCATCGCAACGAGATTCTTGCCAATGTCGTGCAAATCACCCTGCACCGTACCAATCACCACTTTGCCGACCGCCTGCACATTCGCCGCGAGGAGCGCGGGACGCAACAGTTCTAGACCACCTTTCATCGCGCGCGCAGCGACGAGCATTTCGGGCACAAAGTACTCGCCCTGCTCAAACAAACGTCCCACCTCGGTCATCGCAGAGATGAGCGCGTCGTTCAGAATTTTCTCGGCAGGCACGCCTTCACTCATCGCTTGCTTGACTAACGTTTGAGTTCTGGGAGCATCTCCTTCAATCACACTTTGACGCAGATCATCGAGTACAGCCATAGGTATTCCTCCTGATATTTCGATGGATGACGAAAGACGAATGACCAATGACCAACGACGAATGACGAATGAACCTTCGTCGTTCGTCTTTCGTCTTTCGTCATTCATCATACGTCAACGTCGCTCCAGCCACTCGGTCACGCGCGCTTCAGCCTGACGAACAAGTTTCGTCGCGTAGGCACTCATCGAAATGGTATCCGTCTGGCGCGTGATGAGACGATGCTGTTCCAACAACGCATCGAGCAGACAAAAAATGCTGCGCTCGTCCAGACCTACGATGGGAGGCGCTGCTACCATCGCCTGACTCCACGTTTGCATCGTCCCCCAGCATACAGGACACGTCGGCGGAACATCGTACAGGGTTTGCGTACCGATAAAAACGATTCCACCGCCAGGACGCGCCAGAGGCGGAAAACGTTTGAGCACATCAGGCGCGCGCTGCGCGAGGGTCTGGGATACACAGCGCGTTACGTGTTGCCATTCGGTCTCCGGTGGCGATACGTCTAAACGCGTCCAGGCATCACGCTGAGGATCGAATCGCTCATAAGACCATTTGCCGTCACGCCAACTCACCTTGCCGCGCCAATCCTTGACGACAAACACCCACACGCCTTTGATGCCCAGCGCGATCAACTCTGCCGACGTGCCGCGTTCTAATTCGAGATGATACAGCAGGTACATCGAATCGAGCGGCACGTTCATCAAATACTCGACAAACGCGCGCGAACACGCGTCGCGATGCGGAGAAACCGGTGGAGGCAAGACCCCGTGCAGTCTGCTGCGCCATTGTGGCATCAGGCGCGGCAACAAATCGTGGCGCAGGGGATGTTCGGGCGGAGCAGGCTTGCCAAGTTTCACCTGCCACAGCCACAACCCAATCGGCAAGCCGATGCCGAGCGCGCCCGCGACAATGAGGGACAAACCTGCCAGACTGAAGATGAAACCGGTACCCAGGCGTGCATCCAGACTGATGCCCACTAGCACGAGCACTGCTCCGCCGAGTAACATCGCCAGCGGAATGTACGCCATCACGGAAAGTTGAGGTTTCAGCGCGCCAACTTTTTCAAGGTATCGTCCAAGTGCTGAGATATGCTGATCGCGACCCTGTGCATACTTGCGCAACAGATTCGCGCGCCACTCGGTTTGTAAGCGGAGATCGGCTTGAGCAATTCGATCGTAGCCGCGCACCAGGTCTGCCAGACGATTATCGAGGAGGAGCATAGCGTATCCGTAAATCCATGTTACTTACCAGCGAACGTACGTTTCGCCCATCTTGCGTCGCCACATTGTAAAACCTGTATGCGAAACGCGAACTACTGCTCCCATTCGCTTTGACCTGGTATCTACCGCAGATGACGTAAGAAGCGACGAACAAACATTGCCACTTCATCCCTGCGCACATCAAGGCAGATTAAGCAATAGCGCGAATGACATAGAGCACGGTCGGCAAATCCCAGATCACGCGTGAAGAACGATACGCCACGTAGGGTATGTAAAAAAGCGATGATTTCCTCGTCTGCCATTCCTTTTCGGCCAACATCTACGCCAATTTGGTGAACCGGAATACCCCAGTATTGTAACAACGCCCGCTGATCCTCGGGGATGTTTTCGTCGAGGAGATTCATGGCATGGAGGGCTCCAGCACAAATTCGTCAGCATGTCGGGAAAATGCCTCGCTCGATAATCTCACTGCTTCAGCAATGGCTTCCCTGCTAATACTGTTATGCCACTGTTCGACAATCGTTTCCCAAGCCATTCCTTCCGCGACCATCTCCAATACATCAGAGACGAAAATACGGGTACCACGAAAGACAGGTTTGCCATGGCAGATTCGCGGATCAGTAACAATAAAGCGTCCTAACATTTGTGGCTGGCGATTTGTTTTCATAGTTTCTTTGTCTTTCAAGAATCCTCACGCCTCACGCAGCGCTTCCCACATCGCCACGATGTTTTGCGGCGGCACATCCGCCTGGATGTTGTGCACCGCGCAGAACACATAGCCACCGCCGGGAGCGAGCGCGTCAATGTTGCGGCGCACATTGTCTTTGACCTGTTGCGGCGTGCCGTGCGGCAACACATCTTGCGTGTCCACGCCGCCACCCCAGAACACGATCGCATCACCAAAATCGCGTTTGAGCGCGCGTGGCTCCATTCCTGTTGCCGTGATGTGAATCGGGTTGAGAATGTCCACACCAATTTCGATGAAATCCGGCAAGAGCGGACGCACGTTACCGCACGAGTGGAAAAAGAGTCTGGCGTTCGGCGCCAGTTGTTTGATGCGCGCGAACAGGACGGCCAGGCGCGGCTTGATTTGCTGGCGAAACATTCGCGGCGAAATCAACTGCGAGACCTGAGTGCCGTAATCGTCCGCTTCTGAAATCACATCCACCACGTCGCGCAGGCGCGGCAACGCCATCTCCCAGAAAGCCAGTTTGAGTTCCAGCATCTTGTCGAACAGCATGCCTGCGAGGGCTTCGTTCGATGCCATATCCATCAGCAGATTTTCCATCCCGCGAACGCGCTGCGCCATCTCAAAGATGCCGGCGAGGACACCTTTGAGCATCACTGCCTTGCCTTGCGCGCGATACTGCTCTGCCTGCTCGCGCAAACCCTCGATGCGCGCCGGATCTCCTGTGTTGGGAAAACGATAGGCGCGCACGTCTTCCGGGGTCAGTAGCGGATCGGCGAGGGGCGAACGCATCACCGAGTAGTACAACCCATCTACCTTTGGACGCCGATGCGTGATGCCCCACTCGTCCACATACTCCCAATAGTCACCGACATCGCGATTGACGATGTTCCAGTTGTGGCTGTTTAGCGGGAACAAGCCACGCACATCCACACCCAGTTTTTCGATCACATCCTCGTCTGGTAACGCGAGTTGTTGGATCACATCGCACAACGCTGGCGTGACGCGCGGCAAGCCCAAATAGTCGCGCAATCGCTCGTACGCGACGACGTGAATACCGGTCACCTGCGTCGAACCTAAATCGAACGGAATGCGATCCGGTTCACGATGCTCAAGCGTGGTCAGGATACGTTCACGTGAATTCATTGGTCAAAGCAATCAATCACCGTTTTCAGGTCAATCATCATCACGCCTAGATTATCTTGACGGATACCTTCGTCCTGCGCGGATTCGGCTAAGGTTTCGATGACATAGCGGAACACCTCGCGCTGGGGATATTCGCTCATCAAGCGCGCGACAGCGGCATAGGTATCTTCGTCGGAAGCGTCACTCAACGATGCCATCATCGCCAGATTGGCGTTTTCGGCTTCCTCGATCATTTGCTCGGTCACACGTGGCAGGGGTTTGTCACCTTGCAACATAATTTGCCACACCACCGCACCCAGATAGAACAACAACTCGCGTTCGTCTTCGTTGAACAAATCGTGATCCACGCCCATCAGGTACGCGGTCACAATCGGTTGCTCGGTGACGAACTTTTCACCCAGGGCTCTCCCTTCGCGCGCGGACAATCCCGCGATGCGCTGCCATGTTTGTTCAACCACTTGAGCAGAAATTGGATTCATTTTTTCCTCCTATACGACCGCCGACAGATGACCGCCGACTGTCATTCTTGAACACGAAAGGACGCGAAAGAAAACGCGAAAGGATGCGAGTTGGCGCGTCGCACAGGATTCAATCCTGTGCCACCTTTTCATCTGTCGCGACGGGCGCGTGCGCTTGTAACTTTAACGAGTCGCGGGATTTCTTCTCGCGACTCAGAGATTCGTACCAAACGTACTGGCTGCCGAATCCCGATCGAGATAAAGATGCGCGTGGGGCGCCTGGCGCAGAATCGAACCGGGACACTCTTCGCTGATCGGTAAACGCAGCGCGCGGTACACCGCTTCGGCTTTGCGCGCTTCGGGCACGATGCACAGCACGCGCCGCGCTGCCAGAAGCGCGGGAATCGTCAAGGTAATCGCGTGCGTGGGCACCTCGCTCAGACTCTGGAAATGCCCTTCGCCAACTTGCTGTCGCCGCGACGCCTCATCCAAACGAACGACTTTGACCCACACGGGATCACGAAAATCGGCAAAGGGTGGATCGTTGAACGCGAGATGTCCATTCTCACCGTAACCACACGCGCACACATCGGCAGGATGTTCGCGCAACCAGCGCGCGTACTCGGCACACGTCTCTTCGATGCTCCCTACCTGACCGTTGACCGGGTAAAATGCTTTGACGTTGACGTAACGCAAAAAATGCTGACGCAAAAAATTAGGGAAACTGGCAGGATGCTGCGGATCAATGCCGATGTACTCGTCCATATGAAACACATTGACGCGCGTCCAGGGCACTGTTTTGTCTTGCCGCAGCGCGGTCAAGAACGAGAGTTGCGAGTTGCCGGTCGCGAGGATGATGTTGGCTTGACCGCGCTCGCGCGCCGCGCGCTGTAGAATCTCTGCGGCTTCTGCCGCTGCCGCTTGACCCATCTCTTCGTTCGACGCGAACACGCTGACCTTGAGTTGATCCACCTGGGTTTGATAAATTGGCTGGGGCATTCTCCTACTCCGCGAAACTTTATTGGCTATACACCAGCGCGCCGCCGATGTACACGCGCCACGCGCGCCAATCCGCATCGAAGATGGCGACATCGGCGTCTTTGCCCAGTGCGAGACTGCCCACGCGCGCCTCCACACCGAGCACACGCGCCGGCGTCAACGTCAACATTCGAATCGCCTCCACCAGCGGTACACCGACGATGTTTGTCAGAATCGGAATCATGGCGTTGACCAGCGTGGTGCTGCCGGCAAACGCGGAACGATCCAGCATCATCCCCACGCCGTCATGCACCTCGTACTCCAGCGCGCCCATCTTAAAGCGCGCGCCTTCGGGCAACCCCGCGCCACTGGTCGCATCGGAAATCACGCACAGTCGTTCGGCGCCGATGCACTTGTAGGCAAGTTTCATCAACGTCGGCGGCAAATGCTTGTTATCACAAATCATCTCAACTGTCAAGCCATCGTACGTGAGCGCGGTTTCGAGGACGCCGGGTCGGCGCCAGGGTCCCTCACGAATCGTGGAGGACATTGCACTCCAGATGTGCGTGACGTGCCGCAAGCCGACGCGCATCGCCGCGAGCACCTGGTCGTCTCTGGCAGAACTGTGTCCTACCGCCGGCACAATTCCCCGCCGCGCCAATTTTTCGACGAGTGCCAGCGCGCCGGGCAACTCGGGTGCCAGCGCAAAGATTTTGATGACGTCGCTGTGTTCGAGGAGCACATCGGCGGTGCCATCGTCCGGCGTACGAATGTTCGCCGCATCGAGCGCGCCTTTTTGAGCCGGGTTGATGTACGGACTTTCGAGATACACTCCTTGCACACGCGCGCCGACACGCGGCGCGCGCATCCATTCGCGCGCGAAATTCAAACACGCGACCAGATCGGGAATCGGCACGATGGCAAGTGTGGCAACCACACGCGTCACACCACATCGCGCGTGCTCGGCACAGATCGTCGCGAACGCGTCGGCGGTTGGTTCGTTGAACGTGTGCCCTAGCGCGCCGTGCGTGTGGAGGTCAATCAAGCCCGGCGTGATGTAGCGTCCGCCCACATCCACGCGTTCAATGTCCGCGCCCAGCGCACTTTCGTCGGTCACGGCGACGATTTTATCACGCTCGATGACGATCACCTTGTCTTGTGTAACCGCTGTGGGCAAGACAACGCGCCCGTTGACGAGAGCAAAGCGAGTGACAGGTGACATTGACACTATCTCCAACGGCGATTGCCGATTTTCGATTGCCGATTGGCGACTGCACTCCAATCGCAAATCGAAAATCGCAAATCTTCCATCGTCCTTCGTTCTTCGTCATTCGTCATCCAGCCGCGCGCACAAAATGCGGCATCTCGAATGGAATCTCCAGCGACAACTCGACCAGCCCGGCAAATTTTCCCTCGCGATACCAGGGGGATTGATAAATCAACTTTTTGACACCGTTCTTTTCGATGGTGTACACATTTTTCTGCTGCGTTTCCAGCAACTGTTGCAATTTCGTCCGCGCGGGTTCAGGATGACAGTCCAGCACGCTCTTGCCGATGAGCGCGCGTCCACCATCGCGGGCATAATTGTGTGCCGCGCGCTCGTTCATCTCGACGATGATGCCCTGTTCGTCGCAAACGATGATGGCGGCAGGAAATTCGTTGACCCACTCGAACATTTTTTCACTCGTAACTACCCACCCTGTGTCATTGCGAGGAGGCGTTTTGTGCCGACGAAGCAATCTCCACACTGCGAATTTGGGGATTGCTTCGCAAAAAACGCTCGCAATGACAGGGTGGCTGAGTAGATACTTTCACTCCGCGATATTCAATGACAACAACACCAGATCATCGCTGCCGGTATTTGTGTAAGCGTGCTCTTGTCCCGCTTCAACCTGCGCGACGATGCCCGCGCGCGCGGCAAAGGATTGCGCGTCAATCCACAGCGTTCCTTCGCCGCTCAAAAAGTAAAACAAGTGAGCGTAACTATCACGATGCGGCGCGAATTTGCCGCCCGGTGTCACACGCGTAAGCACGACTTTGACCTTACCCTCGTCGCGCAGCGTCTTGCCGAACACCCCGCGCGCCACATCAGGACGCACGGGCTTCCAGTCGCGTGATGCAACATCAAAGACCGAACTCATTTGTTCCTCCTGAACACAACCTGCCATACTCCAAAATCTTTGGCTTTCTTCTCTTGTGTGATACAATCACTATACATACCGAACGAGAGAAAAAATGGATCACACCGATTTGCTAGCCGAGGTGATGTGGCAATTCTACCTCACCGGTCGCGCAAGCGTACGCGTCGAACGTGACGATGGACACCGCACGCGCGAGGACATCCACTGGTATTTCACGACCGCGCGCGAGTTTCCGGCGCACGAGCGCGCGGCGTTGCGCTATGCGCGCGGCGATGTGCTCGATCTGGGATGTGGCGCGGGACGACACAGTTTGTACCTGCAACGCCGCGGTCTGCGCGTCACTGCGGCGGATCGTTCTCTGCGAATGGTAGAACTTGTACGCGCGCGCGGCGTGCGCGATGCGCGCGTTGTGGACGCGTGCAAACGTTTGCCTTTCGACGCGGGCACATTCGATACAGTGCTCTTGCTGGGAAACAATCTCGGTTTCTGCGGAACGGAGCAAAAATTTCGCGCGCTGTTGCGCGAGGCGCACCGCATCACGCGCGCGGAGGGACGCCTCATCGGAACAACGCGCCAGCCGAGCGCGACCAATCCCGTGCATCGCGCCTACCTGCAACGTAATCTCGCGCGCGGACGCGCGCCGGGGCAATTGCGCTTGCGCCTCGTGACCCCGCAACAAACCAGCGACTGGTTCGATTTGCTTTTGCTTGCTCCCACCGACGTGATGCGACTGGCGGCGAAAGAAAAGTGGCACCTGACACACGTGTTTTCGCTGGAAAATTTTGAAGAGGGCTATGCGGTGGTGCTGGAGAAATTTTAGGACCTGCGCAACACGCGCCCTGCCCGTGCGCCCGTGTGCGCGCCACGTTCAATCGTCACAACACCATTCACCAGCACATACTCGATGCCGCGCGGAAATTGATGCGGCGCGGTGAACGTCGCGGTATCGGCAATCGTTTGCGGATCGAACACCACCACATCGGCAAAATAGCCCACGCGCAACTCGCCGCGCCGCGCCAGGCCCAGCATTCGCGCCGGACCACTCGTCATCTTGGCGATGGCTTGCTCCCATGTCAAGACGTTTTCGTCGCGCACATATTTTGCCAGCACGCGCGGAAACGTGCCATACGCGCGCGGATGACATTGCGATTCGGCGAGCGGTCCCGTCGGCGCGCGTGCGGTGGAATCGGAACCGACAAAGACCCAGGGGACGCGCATCACCGTTTTCACGTCTTCTTCGCACATACTAAAGATGACGATTTGCACCGCGCCTTGATTCGCCAGAAGCAAATCGAGCGATGTTTCGACCGGGTCTTTGCCCCACATCTCGGCGATTTGCCACACCGTTTTCCCCTGCACAGAACGATCACTCTGGCAACCGACAATCAAAATGTTGTGCCAGCCCGAATCCATCGCCGGATTTTCCCAGCCCGGTCGTGCTGCGCGTATCGCCTCGACGATCTGCTGACGCGTCGCGGCATCGCGCAAACGTTCACTCAGTTTGTCCCAACCGCCCGCGTGCGCCCAGGCGGGGAGGACAACCCCCAGCCCGGTGGACGAAGCGATGTATGGATACTGATCCGCGCACACCAGCAAGCCGCGCGCGCGCGCCTGCGCGATTTTTTCCAGACTGGCGTTGACCTTGCCCCAGTTGTGCTTGCCGGCGGCTTTGTGATGCGCCAGTTGCACGCGAATCTGCGCGCGCTCGCCAATCGTGAGCGCTTCCTCCACCGCTTCGAGCAGCCGATCGCCTTCGTTGCGAATGTGCGTGGTGTACAGTCCACCGCACGCTGCCGCCACTCGACTCAACGCGACGAGTTCGTCACTGTCCGCGTACGAGGAGGGAGGATAGATCAAGCCGGTCGAAAGTCCCCACGCGCCCTCTTCCATCGCGCGCGCCAGCAGACGTTGCATCTGTTTCAATTCATCGTCGGTGGGCGCGCGCATTGCGTGCCCCATCACACACGCGCGCAAAGTGCCGTGCCCCACATAGGTCGCATAGTTGGTCGAAAGGCGCGTGTGTTCCACGCGCGTCAGGTACTCGTCCAGCGTGTACCAATCGAGTACCAAATCGGGATAGCGCGCCATCTCACGCAACAAATCATCACGCGCGGCGCCGTACACCGGCGCGGCAGAACTGCCACAGTTGCCGGTCACTTCGGTGGTGACGCCCTGATGGATTTTGCTCTCCATCTGTGGATTGAGAAAAATCGTTTCGTCGCTGTGCGTGTGAATGTCAATAAAACCAGGCGTCACATAGCACGCGGTCGCGTCCAGCACGCGCGCGGCAGACGCGTGGGCAAGATCGCCGATCGCGGCAATCGTGTCGCCGCTAATGCCAACATCGGCGCGACGCGCGGGGGCACCCGTGCCATCAAGTAGAGTACCGTTGCGGATGATGAGGTCAAATGGTGGTAGCATAAATTCAATACGCGCCCAGTTGCTCCAGCCGTTCGTCGTCAATGCCAAAGTAGTGCGCGATTTCGTGGCGTAACGTCTGACGTACACAGTCGGCAATTTCTGTGGGTGTGCGACAGTAGTGCAGAATCGGCTGGCGATAGATGCTGATCTTGTCCGGCAAGACCAGGCCATAGTCGTGCGTGCGTTCGGTGAGCGGGATGCCGTGATAAAAACCGAACAGATCGTACGGATCATCCACACCCGCCGCGTCCAGCGTGTCATCGTCCGGCAATTCCTCAACGACGATAGCGACGTTGACGATGTGACGACGCAAGTCGGCGGGCAGTTCTTGCAATGCCTGTTGCACCAGGCGTTCAAACTCTTTGCGGGTCATTGGTGGACAATGCGACGAAGGACGAATGACAAATTTTAGCGCGCGCGCTTGCGTTTTGGCGTTTTGGATTTGGGTTTGGTTTTGGGCTGGGGTGGTTTTGCCGCGCTCAACCATTCCACCGCGCCCGGCGTACGACGCCAGTGGTTGAGATGATCAGCGGCATACGCAATCGCTTCGCTCTCATCTCCCCAACCGATGAGTGCGGGCAACCGATTCGGTATCCGTTTCTTACCAGTCAGATACGCTGGCACGTACCGATTTTCTTCCAGCGCGTCCGCTAGGGCTTTGTCTGCGCGCGCAGAGGCGCCACTGTGCCGATACTCGAGCAGAGCGCGCGTGTACAGCCACACCGCCGACCACTCATCGGCATATTGCTTTAACAGTTTGCGCGCGTCATCGTCATTGCCCGTCTCCAGCAAAAGTGCGAGCAGATGGTGACGAATTCCCTGATTGTCGTTTGGATTCAAACGGAGCATTTCCTGGAAATGCGCGCGCGCCTCATCGTAGCGCCGCAGGCGCCACAGGGTCATTGCCAGTCCTGCGCGCGCGCGCATATACGGGCGCGTCTCCAGAATGCCCCAAAAGTCGCCGGCGTTCTCTTTGAAAAATTTTTTGCCCAGCGCGCGCTCGCCCGCCGCGACACCTTGCTGATAGTACTCCAGCGCGCGTTGCACCGTCGGCGCGGCTTCCTCAGCGAGCAAGACGTACGCATCGGCGCAATTCGGCGAGATGGCTAGTGCATCCTGCGCCAGCGCGATGCGGCGCGCCGGATTCTTTTCCTCAAAGGCGCGATACATTAGCTCCTGGGCGCGCTCCAATTTGGAATCGTTCCACAGAGACTCACCACCGATCTGGCGCGTCAGGGCTTGCAGTGAACCTTCCATCATTCGCCGATCGAACGCCTCCGGTTCGTCCTCTTCCTCGGTGATGTCCCAATCGAGTCGCTGGGCGGGTTGTGCTTCCAGAGGAATTTCGCCCGCCGGATACTTGACTGCGACGGTCAGCGTACCTGCGTGGGTGGGCACATCGAGCGTTGTTTCCAGTGGTTGGTAATCGCCGCGACCATCTGGTTTCAAATAGTCGCGCACCAGTCGCGGAATCGCGCGCAGCGCGGCTTCGTACCACTCGAGGTCCTGGCGCGAAGGACGTCGCACATCGTCTTTACCTGCGACGATGTACGTTATCGGATACGCCTCGGGCGCGGCAATCTCAAAACCGAATTTTTCGATGGCTTCAAAATCGCCAAAGGGTACCTGAGTGACGTTATCGAAAAAGAGCGAGTGCCAACCACCTTTGGGCAGCATCGTCAATGGATTTTCGTCCTCGGTGAACTGCTGCACCACGTCGGACCAGTGCAAGTACGTTACCAGACCGTACTCGATGCCCGCTTGCCCCATACTGATGGCGTAACGATAATCCTTTTCGGCGGGATGCCGCAGCGCGATGACCTGATAGTTGCTGAGGTGCACCCAGGGCGCGGCGCGGTAATACTCGGCAGCAGCGGCATAGAAACCGCGCAAGAGTTCGGGCGTGACGCCGGGCACTGATAAGAGTGCCGGGGGTTCGGGCTTGCCGCCGTGCAGATGTTGTTCCATGTCTCGCACAATCTCCATCACTTCTTCTGGTAGCGGACGCTGGACGAGTTCCACCTGGAGATTTTCTCTGGCAAAGAACGGTTGGAGATTTTCCACCAGAGTCTGTTCGGCACAGACCACACGTTGCGGCACGCCGCGCTTGCCACTGCCACGCGTGGGGTTGTCCATCGCCTGAACGAGTGTCTCCCATACCTGCTGTGGTGTAGGCGTAGTGGGAAAAACGTTGAAACCGCGCACTGTTCCTTGTTCCACACTTGCTACCACAACAACGTAGGGACGATATGGCGCTTGATCGGTCGGTGCGATCCACGCGCGCATTTGCGCAACGATGACAATCCAATTTTCAGACAGACGTGGTAGTTGAGACAGTCCACGCCCAAATAAACGGGGCATAAGTTTTCCTTTCGTTGTTCGAATCAAAAATGATTATACCCCCAAATGGACAAACTGCAAAGTGGGGTATAATGCCAAACATGCCAAAGTGCCAAATTTGCCAAACGTGCCCAAGTGATCGTTTGCAGGTTGCAGTTACACTGCTACGCCGAACGCGCCGCGCGTTAGCCGATTGTAAGCCGATTGTCAGTCTCGCCTTACCAGCCCGGCGATTATAATGCAGGTGTCCTATGTGCAAATACCAACTGCACCAGCAAGTTGAAGCGATTGTCGAGAGCATCCAGCCGTACGGCGTCTTTGTGCGCCTCGCGGATGGCACGCGCGCGTACATCCGCCGTCGTGAATTGGACTTGGATCAGGATGTAGAACCTGCGCGCGTCGTTCGCAAAGGGGACAAAATCACCGCCGAGGTGATCGCGCTCGGCGAGCCGGGCAAACACATCGAACTGAGCCGCCGCGCGACTCTGCCAGACCCCTGGCCCGAATTTGCGCGGCGGTTTCGTGACGGCGATGTCGTGCGCGGGACGGTGCGTGCGCTGCGACCTGATGGCGTGTTCATCCGCGTCGAAGCGGGCATTGATGGCTTTGTCCCGCTGGCGGAACTGGCAACGTGGCAAGTTGCCAAGCCCGACGAGTTGTTGTGGGTGGACGACGAGGTCGAAGCAGTCATCACGCGCCTTGACGCGCATAGCAAGCGGCTCACGCTGAGCATCAAGGCGCGATTGGAACAGCGCGCGCAGGCGACGCGCACCTTCATCGAGCAATTCGCGGAGCGAAAGGAAGCGCGCGCACCGACGGCTTCGCCAGAAGAATTAGCGCCACTCACCGAAGACGAGCGCGAACGCATCGGCTCAGTCATCGTAATTGACGATGATAATGGTATTCGTAACGGGCTCGTCGAATGGTTGCAGCAGCGTGGCTATCGCGCAATCGCGGCGCGAACACTCGACGAAATCCGGGCGTTGATTCAAACCGAGAGACGCGGCGTGCTCCTCGTTGACATTCACCTCTCCGAAGACGATGGCTTGGATTTGATTCGGCGGCTGCGTGTGGATGGCAATGGCATAATCGTATGCGTGATGAGCAGTCCCGAATGGCTAATGGAACGTTCGGAAGAGATTCGTGCCGCCAAGGTTTGGCAGGCGTTTGAGAAACCACTGAACGAGGAGGAGATTGATCGCTTCCTGCACCGTCTCGCGCGCGGTGAGGCGCAGCCCGTCTGGAAAACCCTGCCGCGCCGAACAGAAGGGAAATCCGAACCGCAAGCCCTGAACATTGCTCTGCGTGATGTCGTGCCGTCGCGTCGGTTGCAAGTGGCACTGGAAAAAATTATCGAGATGGCGCACGCGGAAAAGGGCATCGTCTTTGTCAAGGATCCGATTTCGCAAGCATTCTCGATTGCCGCAGAAGCAGGCACATTGCCATTACGCCAGCAAGCACTCTACGATCTGGAAGACACTCCCGTCAAAGATGTCATTGTCGAAAACGAGCCTGTGTTTGAGGGGCTCGCGACGGCGAACAAACGCTTTGACAAATTGCGTGGCTTGCTCGATTTTGAATCCTGCATCGGCGCGCCGATTGAGACGATGGGTGAGGTGCGGCACGCCCTCTTTCTGTTTCATCGCCAGCCCGAGGCGTTTGCGCGGGCACGCCCACAATACATCGAGTTGGACGCGCTCTGGCTGCGTGTGATTCTGGAAGAACAAGCAGTGCACGCGCGTTTGCGTGCAGTCAGCCCCTTGTTGTTGAGTGGTGAACTGGCACTGGGACTCGCGCACGAGGTGTATAACAGAGTCGGCGGTCTAGAGTTGCAACTCTTCAATCTCTCATCTCCTACGCACTCTTCCACAGATGTACAAACTCGTCTCGCCGATGTGCACAAATCGGCGATTGACCTCAAAACGCTTGCGGGTTCGTTTCAGCAACTGATGGTAGCGAAAGATACACCAACCACGTTTGACGTCAACGAGGTGGTACACCGCGCCGTGATGCTCATCCGTCCACTGGCAGGCAAAGAGGGCGTCACGATTAACCTGCGTCTAGCAGACCACCTGCCACAGATTACAGGAAACAGCATCGCGCTCCAGCAGGTCTTTTTCAACATTATGCTGAACGCGGTGCAACAAATGGCGCGCAAGCCAGACAAGCATCGTCTCCTGGAGATTTCTACCGCATACGATCGCACTCATCGCAAGCATCCGCTTATGATTCGCTTTACAGATACAGGTCCTGGGATTCACAGGCAATTATGGGAGAAAATCTTTGAACTGGGCTTTTCCACGCGTGGCAGTAGCAGCTTGGGGCTGTTCATTGCCCGCAGTTTTATCGAAGCGTTTGATGGCAGAATCAAGGTGGAGGAGAGCGCGGTGCCACTTGGCACTACGTTTTTGGTCAAGTTGCCAGTGTAGGGCAAGTTTTTGAAACTTGCCCTACATTGCCGAGAGGATTTGCCAAAATGAGCGAACAACCGATACGCGTCCTTTTGCTCGACGATGAAGAGAGTCTGCGCAAACCGTTGACCGATTACCTGCACAATACTCACGGTTTCATTGTGGATGCAACGGGAGCGGTAGATTTTATCATGAAGGCGGAAGGGGTGCCCACTCTTCTTTCAACAGTGGAAGATGTGCTTAAGACTGTCGCCGTTCAGAAGCAAGGAACGCGACCACAACCCAAAGTATTTATTGCACATGGACATGATTCGGAAGCAAGGGAAACTGTCAGCGCTTTTCTAAGAGACATTGGTATCAAGCCCATCATCTTGTTTGAAGAAGCCGACAGAGGAGAAACAATCATCGAGAAACTAGAACGGTGCTGTCGGGAAGCCGACTTTGCTATCGTTCTTTTCACGCCCGATGACTTTGGTTATCCCAAAGAAGACCCCTGTGTACCGCACGGGCGATAGGAAACTCTTTACGCAAGCAGTGGAGACGCTCTTTGAAAAGACGCTCGCCGCATGGCAGGCGGGTCCACCCGTGCCTGCCGAGCGCGCGCTCGAAGAGTTGTATCGCGCGCGGCTGGGCTTGACGGCAGAGCGCGTCTCGCCGCAAGCGTTTCGCGCGCGCTGGCAGAAACTTGTCCAATACGTTCCCGACCTCAAGACAATCATTCCAGACCCAGAGCCAATCACCGCGCTCTTGCAAGCCGCTACGACCGAGCAACCGACACTCAAGATAAAATCGCCAGGGATACTGACAGGCGACAACATTCTCGTTGACGCGAACGGTCGCGCGTGGCTCACCGATTTTGCCGAGGCAGGCGACGTGCCGCAATTCTGGAATTTCGTCGCGCTCGAGTCCGCCATCCGCTTTGACTGTCTTGAGGAAAGGGAATTGATACGTTTGCAAGAGGTCGAAAAATGCCTTTTGGACGACAGCCACTTTGGCAGACCTGATGCGCAAGAGGTCGAATCTGCGGAGGCACGGCAAGCGGTGCGTTTTATTCAACCGATTCGGCGGCTTGCCGCGCGCGCGGTGGGCAAAGAGTACTGGCAATATCATCTTGGCATTTTCTTCCACGCGGCGCACCGCCTTGCCGATTTTGACCCTGCGGAGCCATCTCTGCTGAACCCACGCGCGCGCCTGATGCACGCGCTGCTGGCGATGGCGCTGATTGCGGAAAAGATGAAACAGATGGAGCGCGCGGTGACAGTCAAGGGCGAGCGCGGGCTGCGCGTGGACAAGGATGGCGTCAAGCGAGACGGCAAACGTATTTCGGTGCGCGGCCAAAGTCTTGACCTCCTCACGTATCTTGCCAGCCCGCCCAATCAGTTGCGGACACAGCGCGATATTATCGAAAATGTCTTGAAGGAGCAATTCGATGCACGCG
>Ga0308410_1000248_pt1 | contig 27770 bp, 19 predicted proteins | sample HotsprOSTMatCore_FD_203467 | JGI IMG/M metagenome (GOLD analysis project Ga0308410, IMG submission 203467) | Hot spring phototrophic mat microbial communities from Octopus Spring, Yellowstone National Park, Wyoming, United States -... | ecosystem: Environmental > Aquatic > Thermal springs > Hot...
TTTTATAAACTTAGCTTTACCAATGCTATAATAGGCGACTTTTTCTGCGAAGTTGCTAGACTGGTCGAGATCTCTGGTGTTAGGGTCTATAAACTTTGTTACTTTGGGTACATAATTGAGTTCTGAAGCCATTACATTAGTAGTGGCAGCTGTCGGGAGGTTTTGATCAATTGATGGGATATTACTTAGCTGCTCTATAACCCCCCCTTGTCTATTGCTTTCTTCAGCTGCTATCTCCTCGTTTGTTACAATATTTTCTTCTGTTATTATTAGTCCAGCATCCACTAGTTCCTCTCTTAGGCACTCGGATTGGCCAATGTATTGCTTCATGCGTTTCTTAACATCTTCTATATTTTGATTGGTCATATAGCTTTCTAGTAATTCATCCTGCAAGTCTCTATATCTTTTATAATCTTTTACGATAAGCTGTGGACTGTCGTACATAGTTTTATCTACGAGTGATTTAGGTCTTGTATCTCGATACGGTAATAGCGGTACATACATAAGGCCAAACCATTGGTAAATATGTTGTGTCTTAATGTCGCTCGGCCTCATCACACCAAAAGAAACATTTATAAGCTGCTGTGTGTAGTGACTAATAGTTCTGTAATCGTTATTTTTGCTGATACCTAAGAAGCGATCTTTATATCCGTCCTCTCCTGTATTTTGCACCGTCTCTCTTATAGTGTATAGTCTGTCTTCTGGCACCTTAGTTACGATAGCGCCCGTGTTATCGTCTACCTGAGTTGTAAATATGTCGCTTCCGGCACGAATAATACGAGTTTCCAAATCAAGAAACGAACGAACGCGATTAGCATCAACTGTAAGATCCTCCGCTATATGTCCCTTCCAATAGAAGAATACTGAGTCGTATATAGATAAACCTCTTAAATGGTTATAATTCCAAAGCTGATTAATATCTAATATACCTTGAGTAGCCTGTTGCAATCTATCGGGCAAATTTAGTTGATTTTTGATGTAATCTTTTATTTGCTCCTTTATTCTCTTTTTAGCTTTTTCTACGATTGGGTTGCTAGGCATTTCATAACTTTCATCGTTATTTACTTGCTTTATAAACATTCTAGCTTTAGGATTACCGGGCTGATAAAGCAGCCTATCTAACAATAAAGCATTTTTAGCCACATCATACTCAGAAGGTTTTATAGGTATACTAATAGCTATATAAAATCCAAGCGGTAGTTCAGGGTCTATATAAACAGTAGGGATCATTTCTGGATTGCGAAATATGTTTATATAATGCAAAACCTCATCGGCCAAAGTAGCTAAATCTCTAATAGCTAAAGTTATGTTTTGTATTAATTCGCCAGTACTATTTGGTTTTTGAAAAACTTTTATAACATTTTCAATGCGGCCTTTTATGGTATCTCCTATTCTTATAAGTGTATTTAGTATACCTTGATAAGGTAGACTGAGGAAGAGGTTGACTATATAAGGTTGTTTTATCCATGGTTCTAACTGGCCTGGGAAAGGAAGACCGGTTCGTATCCTAAATACACATTGCCCGTCCCCCTGTGTAATCTCGGGGAATAATTCTGACATATGTAAATATTCTAAATACCTTAGTATATTTTTGCATGAGTATAAAAACGATTACCAAAGCCGAGTTGAGAAAGTATTCAAAAAATGAGCAAATGCCAAGTAACGAACGAGTTTTAGATATAGTTAAGAATGTAACCAACAGATTTTTTAGGTACGCACTTAAATTCGGCAATAAAGTTAACAAAAAAACAAGTAGTGAAAAGTTTGTAATCAACTTTATTATTAATAAACCGGAAAGTGCTGATACTAGTGGTAGTTATGCTACGATGGGTAATACTATAACAAAAGCCGAGTCTACTAGTTTTGATAATAAAAAAGGTGAGCAACAAGTGATTTTTAATATCATTGTAAATATTAACCCGTTAGCTTTCTTAAGAGCTTTTGCTTGGATGTATGGACCTGAGTTTGAACATATGAAAAAAGATATACATGGATTTAAGACAAATAGCGGTAGTGGATTTATATCTATTATGTGGACACTTATACATGAGATGACACATGGTATCAACCTACATGTAGATAGGGATGGGAAAATCTATAAAGCTTACGAAGAATATTACAAAGTGCAGCGAACTAAGTATCAGACGGATCAGGGAATGGATTTAGTCAAGTACTTGGATGAGATCAAGCTTTCCTTCCCAGACGCTTTCAGACAAGGGCTTGATAAATCTGGAACCCCAGAAGCCATCTTTCAAGATTTAAGGCGAATTATGCAATCGTTCTCAAAGTTTAGACTTGACCAGTGGTATGGGGCGGACGAAGGCCGCAACTCTTCTCTCATAGTTAGAGCACTTATGGAACACGAGGTCAACGTCAATGCCACTCTATTCATACTTCCAGTCTTCATATTATATATGGAAATCCTATTAGACCTAAAGTATAAATTAAGACATAATAGCAAAGAGTATAGTGACCTTTTAGACTTTATCAATGGGTACAATGAAGCTCACATAAATATCCCGGAAAAAAATACAGCATTGTATGAAATAGTAAAGAGATTAGTAAAAAGCTGCATAACGGATTATACTCGTATCAATGCCTTCGCTAAACAATTCCTAAGTAACCAAAACGCTTACGAAATAATAGGAAATATAGACAACAACATAGGCAGTTCCTATACTTTGCTAACTACCCTCGTAGATACAATAAAAGGAATTACACAAAATGAAATGGGATATAAGCTTTCCACAATAGATAGTAATAACTTAATTGACATCATCATAGATTTTATCAGCAACGACATAGCTTATGGCATATATAGTATAGTAAAATCAAAAAAACATGCCGCTTTGTCGTATGTTTTCAAACGATTCGGTTTAGACCAGAAAAATATAGATGATAATCCTTTCTTCGCTATAATAGGAGATTCTGGTAAGTCTATTGCAGACTACGTTAGAGAAAGCATTCTAAACGATTATCAAAGCTTTATAGACTACCACGAATCTTGGAGCAAGTATCTTAAATTAGAAGCCAAACTGTACGAAATGTCGGTAGAAATTATAGAATCCTATTTTAATGTTTTAAACGATATTCTTGCTAATGCGAGTGCTTTGTCTAAGATGAAAGATAGCGATGATGGCGTGAAAGTTGTAAGAAGAATAAATTCAATTATGAAACGTCTAAATGAAAATCTAAGTGAGTTATATAAGACCAATGTGTTAGTTGCACACTTCACGGCTGCGGCGGACGGAGGATACAATATAGATCTTATGAAAAACGCTTCTGTAGGTAGCTACCAAATAAATACGGATGTTCTAGAAATAGAAAAGGGCCGAACAGATGGTTCCATAGATGTATACACAACTAAAGAAAAAGTAAAAAGTTTACTATCTAACATTTTTTCTGATATTTTCCCCAAAAGCTATAAATATTTGGCAGATATAGCAGCCGAAAAATATATAATTGGAATATATAACTCTTCTAACTCAGAAGATTCTATTAATAGTCTAGGAGAAAATAATGTAAATAAAAGAGTATCCATGTCTATAATAAGAGCTATAATAGATAAACAAAGCGAAATAAGCATTATAGATGCCGATTCCGCAACTAAATACTTTCAACTAAGTGCCCTGGGTAACAGGTTGGTTTCCAGTAATGTACTTTTTACGTTCATAGGCGATTATGAGGATAATAAAGTAACAGGATCAGCAGAACAGTTGATAAATTTTATCAAAAGATATGATAACGATTCAAGATACATAGTTGAGGGAATGTATAATTATGTCGAAACTATTATAGATCTTGTGTTATTTGAAAGAAAATTAAAAAATGATAAAGAAGATAATAAACTAGGTGTAAAGTTTAGAGAATATTTGGCTACCAGTCAAAGTGTACGTAATCATATAAAGCACCGTCAAAGTAACAATTATAGTGAAACAGCCAATATGGTATACTTTATGTCTGATTTTGTAGGAATATGCAAATTCCAAAGCCGTTACAGAAAAATGTTAGATGAGCTATTTACTAAGTATGACGAAGCCAAAGGTAAGAAACGGAGCCCAGACCATTCTTATTATGAATATCTATTTTATACTAACATTACTGATAGCCTGGCTATTGGTATGTTCTTACCAAGTCTTTTTGAGATTATACCTATATTCGTAGATAATATAGTTTCTTACAAAATAATAGAATGTAGCCAAAGTCGTTTAATGGAATTTCAAGGTTTTGTCGAAAATGTTGTGTCGGATTGGCAGGAACAGCAGAAAGGAAAAGGGTCTAATGAAACTAAGGAATTTTCTGTGGTAAGTAATTTGCAAGATCTTGCCAGAGCGCGTATTGCCTTGCGCGTTCCCAGTAATCGGGAGACGGACGATTTCGATACCTCAAAAATACATCCTATGAAACCGAGAGACTTAGTGTTTAGGTTTGCTATTGTATTAGGGGCCACCAATCGTAACGTTAGCCCGTCCTGCCAAAATGGCGGGAATCGGCGGCCGCCGGGTGGTGGAGATACACCTGAGCCACCTGGTGGGCCGGGTGGTGGAGATACACCTGAGCCACCTGGTGGGCCGGGTGGTGGAGATACACCTGAGCCACCTGGTGGGCCGGGTGGTGGAGATACACCTGAGCCACCTGGTGGGCCGGGCGGTCAAGATACACCTGAAGGTCCGGGGCGTCGGAAAGGTACATCGGGTGGTGGTCAAGGCGGCAGCCAACCTAATGATAAAGATTTAGACGAAAGTATAGAAAAGGATATAGACATAGTTTCTAAAATAATAGCCCAAATAGGCTCTGAATCTAATACAGATACTGAGAAAATTAAAGACCTAATAAGAGGTATCTTAAAGAAGGCGGGAGCTAGTAGTGATGAAAATATTGATAAAGATGTTGAGGAAGCTTACACCGACTTAATGAAAGAGTTGATAAAGGCCATGGAAGATCTTGAGCCGAATACAGATATATTGGATGAAATATCTAAAATTGCTCAGAGGTTAAAGGATAAGTTAAGGGATATTATAAATAGAAAAATAAGGGATAAGGATAGAGAAAAAGGAGAGAAGAGGGTGGTGCGTAGAGGTAAAGAGCCCAATTGGGATGATGAAGTTGAATATCAGGATTATTTTGACCCCAATATTATAATGGATAGCTTAATGGATGAGCATAAAAAGCTCATAGAGAAGCAGATTGGGAAAGGTGGGAAGGGAGGATTGCCAGAAGGGTTGTTAGTTCGCGCGGCTTTTGAGTTGTCTGGCTTATCTAGTGGCGCTCTGGACTTGGTGTTCAGGCTTTTAGCTCTTCATATTCATAGAAGCGTCTTTGAGAATAGAGACGACAAAGGCAAATCGGATATAAAGAACTTGGAAATAACCACTAATCAATTGACTAGCATATTCAGGAGACCTCCACTTTTAGCTTTAAGGACTGAGGTTACAGGTGTTATATTGACTGGCATTCGCAGCAAAGAACGAATACGCATCTCAGTACCTAGTATCGTAGCTGATTACTTGAGTATAGATGTTTCTGGTTCTATGCACGCTATAATAGCAGAAGCAATAGAAGCTCATAAAGCGGCGCAGGCTACTCTACAATCCACTGGGAAGCTCAGCAATAATCCGGCTCTGTCTAGAGTTACTGAGTTCATAATACGCTACTTGGCTCGCAAAATATATGAATACGGAGACAGAAAAGAACAAGAAGTCGGAAAAGATAAAAACATACGCGAGGCATTGAATAGGATTGTACAATTTATAAATGACTTCATACGTATCAGTCGTGATAAAGGTAATGTGTTTGACTTTGAAGTAGCTGATAAAGTTATAAGTCGGTTAGATAAGTTTGTGAAAGATACACACGAGGTATTTAATCAATTCATACATGAAATGAGAAAAGAAGTTGTTGATCGGTCTGGTGATAGTACTATAACTGTAGCAAAATTATTAAACCATCTGTCGTCTATTATTTATATGGGAATTTACTCGAATCCTGTTGAATTTCTTTCAGCTAATCAGCATGGTTTGAGTAAAAAGAAGAAATATATAAGCGTAATACACGATGGCGAAGTTCCCAGGTACGATGATGAAGATTATACTTACACGATAACCTCCATCGACAATTACCCCAGTCGTGCAAGTTCAAGTAATGCGGTCATATTTCCTAGTTTGACTGATAGTATAGATATATACGTTTCTAAGTATAGCGATAATGACACTATGACAAAACTTTTAGATTTTATAAGTCGCCTTAGGCTACAGGCAACGAATTTGCATGGTGGTAATGCGCCGGCATTTAATGTTGGTGAATTCTGGGCTAGAACTCTTATTAAGGATATTATATTGAGTGTAGCTGGTAATTATAGTCGTGGAGTGAAGAGTGCAAGTTTGCGGCTTGCATTCAATGTTTTACATTTGACTGATACGAATTATTTCTCTGAGGGTGGCCATGTGGCAGGATTTGTAAATTACATAATGGGAGAACATTATGTTAAAGATGATTCTGACACACCACCATACAAAAGAATCATAGATGGCCTACTACAAAAAAACACCGTTCATGAAGTAATATCAGCTACATCCGATAATCTTGATCCTCAAATAGCAAAAACACTAAAAGAAATTAGAGACAAAATGTACATGCATACTGTGGTATTTGGGAATGGCGGCGTGGCCATAATGGTGAACATTATGGATCAAGAAAATCAAAAATCCTCAATTCCAACGTATATCTACTTTATAGATTTCACAGATTTAGTTGTATATCAGTTCGAAGAAGCAACATTCGGGTCAAACTTCGATAATTTATTCAAAGACGATACAAGAAACATATTATCAAGAGTAGATTTTTACAATAAGTTTAATAATATTTTATATGAATCTAAATCCGAAAAATCAAGCGATGACTTGAAGCAAAAGCGTATGTTTGTTCAAAGTGTTGTTTCTATCCTTCCTAGATCCGTTAAGTATTGCAATATCAACACAGCCTCTATTGCTTTGATATACATGTTTTATAGTCTTGTGGTTCTGGCTTTTGTAGGGTCTAAGCTAAGGTCATTAATCAAGATAGGTTCTAGTAATGTTGAGATAGAACCAGATTATAGTGAGATAGATAGAATCAAATTATCTTTAAGTCAAGTACTTAACGACTTAGATAAGTACTTCCTAGGAGATACAAGTTTTAGAGCTATTTTTGATAGTATTATAGAGTCTTATACCAAGATGAGACATGGTAAAATACGAGTTGGTGATATTTTTGGTCGTAGTTTAGATCTATATGCTAGTCTTAGTGATATAGGTGATGTTGTTGAGGCATGGTGTAAGTCCAACCCTAGTGTTTCTATAAAAGACATAGCTGAAATGCTTGATGGCAAAGCTATAAAAGAAGATGCGAGAACCAAGAGTGCTACCATAGGACATGGATTGTACGCGTACACAGATGCCGATGCAAACGACAATCCTATGGGTGGAATAATACCACATATACCAACACTATAACTATGACATCATACGAATTCGTAAATATTTTACGGGAGGCTATATTAGACATCACTGCTGGTGGTACAATCCCTGTGGTCAAAATAGGAGATAAATATTACAGTGCCCCTCAAAAAAGCGTTGCATTATCTTATCTTCAAATGTTCTCGGATGGTATCCTTATGCCGGGACACAGTAGGCAAGCTATATACAACTTAACCCTTCTCCTTCAGTCTAATACTCTACCCTTACAAACACCCTTGTTTGTACAATGGACAAAATATGGCATACGCCTATACGAAGGCAATAAATGGTCCGGCTTCATACCTATCATAACAACTAATAGTAAGATCGGGATTATGATTGGTAAAGTTCTATATGCTAATATTAGAGACATATATCAAGAATATGACAAGCTTACTCAAAGTAAATAGCTTTTTAAACTATCATTACTCAGCTAGATTTGGGTTATTTGTATCTGATTTAGAACGTAGGTATATATATATTATCAACGAGTACCCTGTTTTAGTATGTGAGTATTTCGAGGCTCATAAAAATAATAAAGGTGGCTATTGGGCAAAAAAGGACAAAAAGATTGTGTATTGCCGTAGGTTAGGGATAGAGACTATAAGAAAGTTGCGGTTAAAGACTTTCAACCTACCACTATCGCTCGCCCTTTTACAAGAGATTGAAGGATACTTAAAGCATACCGATAGAAGTATTATGTATTTTGATAGAATTGAGGGGACTCACAATTTGTATAAGGTTAATAGGCTGGTTAAAATATGATGGTACATCTACATGTACATAGTGATTACAGTATTTTAGATGGTTATGCTACTATAGATGAGATTGTCAAACGAGTTAGTGAGCTTGGTCAGAATGCGGTGGCACTAACCGACCATGGCACATTAGCCGGATTAGTGGAATTCTATATAAAGACTAAGTCTAATGGTATAAAACCAATACTAGGATGCGAGTTTTACTATGTTGACGGTGAAGAGTTTGCCAAAGATAGTAAAAGATATCATATAACGATATTGGCTGAGAATCACACAGGCTACCAAAACCTGCTTAGACTCTCTTACTATGCCCACTTGGAAGGTTTCTACTATAAGCCTAGAATCAATTTCCGTCTCCTCAAAGAATACAACGAGGGTTTGATAGTAACTACTGGATGCTTGCAGGGATTGATACCGAATTTGATCCTGAACGGCCAAATAGATATGGCTGAGAGGAAGATATTAGAGTTTTTAGAAGTATTTAATGATAGATATTACATAGAGCTTTCCGACCATGGTATAAAAAGACAGGATATTGTCAATAAGACCCTTCTAGATTTCAGCAGTAAGTATGGTATAAAGGTCATAGCTACTAACGATACTCATTATGCCTATCGGGAGCATGCTACGGCGCACGACGTAATGATTGGTATCAACACAAACGCTAGCGTTGATACTGTTGAAAGGCTACGGTTGTCAGACGATAATAATAATCTCCTACCACAGTTTTATATCAAGGGGTATGACGAAATGGCTTCTATTAGATTGTTTCAAGAACATCCTGAAGCACTCACAAATACACTTGAAGTAAGAGATAGATGTAACGTAGAATTGCCTATCACAAGTAATTTAGATTTACCTGTCGTTAATAAGGTGGATGACTTTTATGGTTTTGTTAGAAATTCTTTACTTAGACGTTGGGGGCGGGAGCTAACACAGGAAGAAGAGGATAGGCTGAGATACGAAGTAGGAGTCATTGAGCGGATGGGATTTAAGGAGTACTTCTTATTAGTCAAGGAGATAGTAGATTTAGCTGACGAGTTAGGCGTGGCTCGGGGGCCTGCCAGAGGATCCGTCGGCGGCAGCCTCGTAGCTTATGCACTGGATATAGTGCGCATCAACCCATTACAACATGGTCTTCTCTTTGAACGTTTTCTGAACCCAGAACGCGTATCGCCACCAGATATAGATATAGACTTTGATGCCTCCAAGAGGGATTGGTTTATAAACTGCCTGCGAGAGCGATACGGGGAACATAACTTAGCCTATATATCTACCTATGGCCGTATGGGTGTAAAAATGGCCATACGGGACGTAGGTAGATTCTATAAGTACCCTAATGAACGTATAGATGTATTTATTAAAAATAGTATACCAGAAAAGCTAAATCTGACATTTGAGGATGTAGAAGATCAAGAAAGTAATCCTAAATATAAAAACTATGTTTCATACCTTCATAATGGCCTTGACAAGATAATAGGCTTATCTAAGCAGCTCTACGGCCGCATAAGACAGGCCGGAATACATGCCTCAGGAATAGTGATATCTAAAAAGCCTATTTATGAAATCATACCAGTTATAATTAATAGAAATAGTGAAGAAAAAATTCTTGTCGCTCAACCAGAGTACGAATACTGCGAAAAACTAGGACTAGTCAAGATTGATATATTAGGTCTAAAAACATTAAGTCTAATTTCAAGAGTTACTAGCAAACTTAAGTCTAAGTTTATTGATTTAGATTTAAGTAAAATACATTATAACGATCAAAGAGTTTTTGATTTATTCCGTAAGGGGTTGACAACTGGTGTTTTTCAGTTCGAATCGGAAGGTATAAAGAGTTATCTCAAACGGTTACTACCAGACAAATTAGACGATATCGTCGCCTTGAATGCACTTTATAGGCCTGGCCCACTAAACGAAATAGATAAGTACATCGATAGAAAACATGGAAAAGAAGCCGTTACCTATCTAGACACTAGATTAGAAGAAATCCTGAAAGAGACCTACGGTATTATAGTTTATCAAGAACAAATCATGAATATAGCGCGTGTCATAGCTAATTATACCCTCGCAGAAGCTGACCTGCTAAGACGCGCTATAGGGAAGAAGGTAAAAGAGATCATCGTAGAGAATAGGAATATATTCATAGAACGAGCTGTTGCAAATAATACAGACAAAAACGTAGCCGAGCAAATATTTGACCTAATTGAGCGGTTTGTAGACTATGGATTTAACAAATCGCACGCCGTCGGTTACGCATACTTAGCTTACCAAACCGCCTATATCAAGACTTACTATCCGACCGAGTTTTTTGAAGCTCTAATTGACTTATATAAAGACGATAAAAAGTATTTATCTGATGTGTATGAAGAGTGCGAAATGCTAGGCGTAAGAATCAATGCCCCTCGGTTGGATGTAGCTACAACTACACAAACGGGGTACAGAGAGCTGACCTTAGGGCTAGATGTAATACACAACGTTGGGGAACTAACAGCAATGGAGCTATCTAAGCATCATGCCTATATACATAGAATCAACGACTTATTGTCCCGCAGTAATCGCCGTGTTTTAGAATCCCTCAGCTGGGCAGGTACCATAGACCACCTCATCAAAGAACGAAACAACTCAGAAACTCAACATATTACCTTATTCGACATGGCACAAAATAACGATATAAAACAGGATAATATAAAGCAGATGGAAAATGAAATTGAACAGGAAGTAGCCCATCTAGGCGCAGTTTTGTCAAATAAGTACAGAATTAAATACGAAAGTATGGTGGCAACTGTAATCTCCTTTAGATCTAAGCTACGAGGGCATAAAGACTTACAAAACCACACAGACATACAAAATCGTGTTCATATACTCTGCCGTCCATATCAAGCTACAATAAAGAAAGATAAAAATATAGAGTACTACGAAGTTAAAGCCTACGACAAGTTTGGAATTTTCAAAGAATCTTTCAAATGCCCTAAAAAATTTGATATAACAAAATACTTAGGTGAAGATATCATTATAAGTTTAATGTGGTTAGAAGAAAAGCAATACTTTACAATATACAATGTTAGAAAAGTACTAGATTTTGCACGAGATGAAGGATATGTACTGAAATACTATATAAATACATTGGAAATAAATGAGGATATAGTAAAAGCTATAGAAAAAGAACCTGACGGCATTAATACGAGTTTACATGTAATCATTCATTTTTGGGATTCAAATAACGAGGTTGTTCCAATTATAGCTAACTATCACCCAGTATTAGATAAATTCAATCGATGTTTTATTGCAATGCATTGAAAAACAATAGAGACTACGAGCCTAAAAGCTCATTTTCTCCTGCTTCTTTTCACCGACCACAAAAGCGGTTCCACTTACGGCACTGCCCGCCGCCACCGCCAAAGTACTGCTTGGCCATTTTGGTTCGGTAATTCTTCCGAGGGTCCAGCTTAACAAGCCGAATCGTTTCGCTTGTTTGCGCCCTGGTCACACAAACTATACAAAACTGTACATATTTAGCACAGTCATCCCTTGACCAGGTAGGGAGGGACTAGCCTTGTTCGCCGCTCCTACCCAATCCCTTGCGAAGATTACTCTCTTCAAGGGAGAGAAGTCCCGAAGGCTCTCAAGGCAGGAGAGGGCGAGGGCTACGGAGAGAACTTGCCAGCTTTTTTGTAGGGCTTGTGCCCTACCCCTCATCGGTTTCAGCTCACGATTGACCGCTTGTTGGGCAGCTGACTCACTCTCCCCGCTTCCCATGAAGGGTATGAGCAACAAGTCTAATTTTTTTCGTGTTTTCCAAAGAACATTTTTTAGTCTGTTCCGTTTGTATTCGTTTTTCTCCTCTCGTATTTCCTGTTTGAGTTTAGTAATCTTATTCTCAATCTTTGCTATTGTGTAAGACAGAAACTCTGGATCTTTCAGAAGCTCTTTATAGTTTTTAGGCAGGCGTTCTTTGAAGCCAAGACCTCTGCGGGCTATCACATAAGCACCCGCCGTATCTTTGTCTATATTGTAAAGCGGAGCGTATTTGAGCTTGCCAATGATTGACGTGTAAGCTGGATTGACTTTGACGACTTGAATGCCATTTCGTTTTGCTACAATCTCAATCTTCTGCAGCAACGCTTTGTACACCCACTTTTGTAGTCTCTGCCTTAGTTTAGGCAGCCCATCACCTCTCTTACCTTTTGGCAGCTTCTCCAAGTTTTCTACAACGATCGCTTTTCTTTCTTTTTTAGCGTTCTCTACTACTTGATGAGCAACTTGCCAGCTTAGGTATTCTCTTTTTTCTGAACTGCCCTCTAATAGGTTGTCCAAGCTGATCCGCTCATACTTCTCTAAGTTACCATCCTTTGCTGTATGAACTATCGCTAAATGAAAAGGGTACGCGTTGATGTCAATACCTATGACACCATTGTCTTTTGTGATAGTCACTTCGGGGAACTTGTCTTCTTTACTGAACTGTGCGTAGATTTTCCCGTTTCTTAGTTTGAGTCGTACTGTGTATGGGAACCAGTCGCCTGTCTTCTCGGCGTGCTCTATATTGCTTATAAAGCCTATCCACTTGTCGGTTTTCCTTTTTGCTGACCGAATCGCCCTCGCACACACGTACTCGCCATTCCCTAAGTTAATCCTCAGATACCATTGATTGTTTAGATACACAAGCCTAAGGTTTAGATTACCCTGTAGTGATTTGTCACCTCTTGAATACAAAATGCCGTATCTTCTTTCTTCCCATTTTTGTCTTAGTGTCTCTCTTCTTTTGCCTGTTAAGTGTTTTTTCTTTAGATGTTCGAACAGTTCTCTTGAACCAAAAACAAGCTTTTTAGGATTTTGCTTTCTTTCTACGCACGATTCCAGATTTTGCTTTGCCAGGAGAATTGCGTCGTCCGAATATCTGGTGTTTATTCCATACTTTCGGGATAGTAGTTTTTTCAGCTCTTTCTTTTCTGTTTCTTCCATCAGTCTTTTGTAGGCAAACCTGACCATTGATGAGAACTTACGCATGAGGATTAATACCCGCTCTTTATCCTCGTCTTTGTCAAATGCTAATAAACACTCTACTGTTACGAAGTTGCTGTTACTTTTCTTGCCTGTCAGCATTTCTAGAACCTCTTTGTTCATAGATTCTGCCTAAACCTATTGACTACAGATATCTCCATCTTAAGACTATCGAAAATCTTTTACACTCTTTTACACTTAGAAGCTTCGTAGTCATACTGTCTTATAAATATACAAATTTGTACAGAAATTAGCAACTGTTGCTAGCCTCTTGAAGTAAATGAATCCCAATATTGTATTAATTTTTATACGTTATTTCATTACTATATCACTAATCAAGATAAACTAATTTTTATATCTATTCATCTAGACTGTATTTCTATTATAGATGGAGCAGAGATAGAGCAATTTTTTAATACAAAAGAACTGTCAGAATGCAAAAATGAAGAGTATAGAAACATAATCGAAATAGTTAAATGTTATAATGTAGATGATTTAGCAAAACAAGCTATTTCAAAAAAGCATGAAGTTGTTAATTCATTATTAGATATAAAGGCCATAACACACTATATGGACAAAAAGTCAGATAATTTGTATATTATAGCAAGATATAAAATAGATAAAGAAATTTATATTGGACTGTTTGTGTTAGAAATATCAGAAAATAATGTTAAGTTATCACTACTATACGATAAGATTGAAAAAGGATATCGTAAAAATAAATTTGAAAATAAGGCAACCTATATCCGAGCCATAGAAAAAATGGATTTCTACGGGTTGCAAGAGGGAGATATTGATGACACAAAGAAAATGATGAATTTAGACTTAATGTACAGATATGGCTATATAATTAGCATTAAGTATAATAGAAGGAGTTTAACTTTTAGGGCACTGTACAGGCAGTATTTTGATTATAACATAAAGTGCGCTAATAAGAAAGTCCACTACACTCCATATAAATTAATAGTTATTGACTACCAGTGCAAAGATAGAGATAAAATAATTAGTGATAATTCGTTTCTTCTGCTTTTAACAGAACTCAGTGTAGTTCGTAAAATGCATGTTATAAAGGTTTAAGTTTCAGAGTGCAACTCTGTGGCACATAAAGCAGATTGTTCAATCGTAAAAGGTTGAGCAGTTTGCAAGCAAAAGGAAATCAATTACTTAGTATATTTATGATATGGGTAACTATTTTTATCGTATAGTGGAGAACTTTTATCGTTCAGTATATGGCCAACACAGGTTTTACGAAAATGTCTTAGGCATAGATGTCCAAGTTTATCGCTTAGACCGAGACACTTACCATAAGTATCAGGAAGCTTATGGGCGAGGCGTTGTAATACCTACTAGCTATAGCCCACTGAAAACCAGCAGAATAGTAGCTAGTATCCATACTATTTCTAAACTTACAGAGGAAACTTCTAATTTAGGTGAAATAACATGTTATACTTACGATAAGGATATTGATGTGGGAGACTTACTGAAGACTACCTTGGGTAACAAGACCGTTGCTCTTTTCGTATCAGCAGTACAAAAAATTGGTTACTTTGTCGATATTGTGTACGAGTTGACGTTGAAGCCCGATATAGTGAGGGATGTTGAACCTAAGCAAAGAACCCCATAATCATGGCTAAGACAAAGGTTTGGCAGTTAGAAAATAATATAAAAATAGTTAATATCCCGACATCTTACGAGCATTTTATAGTATTTTTTATATTTGACGTCGGTAATCATGTTTTAACGCCCGAGCAAGCAGGATATGCCCACTTTTTAGAACATCTCATGTTTAAGGGCACTAGCGAAATCGGCAGCTTGGATTACGAAAAGGAGAAAAATATATTAGAAAAGGCGTTCGAGATACTCAATAAGGTAACTCTAAAGACAGACTTAGATGTAGTCAGGCGTCGTAATTTGGAAGCACTTGGTTTAGAGAATAAAGCTCGGGAATTTTATAACACGCGTGAGTTTGATTACATCATGCAGTATTTAGGAGATGCAATAGCTAATGCTTATACATTCTGTGAGTACACTACTTATGCACACTTTGTACCTAGAGAGTTCGTAGATGATTTTTGGAGGTTACAATACCACAGGTTCACCTTTTGGACACTGAGAGACTTCGTAAGAGAACGCAATGTAATACTACAAGAAATGATTACAGAATCACCTATTATCAACATGCTACTCAAAACTACCTATGGCGAACACTATCACAGCGTGCCCATAATAGGATACCCTAAAAACATCATCGCCGCTAGACCACAAGATATTATACAAATACAACGTGATTATTATACTGCTAATAGATTAACTGTTCTTATAGCTGGTAATCTCAATCCAGAAGAACAGTCGGTACTCAAAGAAATATTCAGCAACTTTAGGCAGGGTAAAACAGGAAATCCTAACTATCCAGAAGCATCATATCAATACAATAAGTATCATTTCTATTTTGAAAAAGACATCCCTAAAATAACATTTACAGTTAGAATGAAAATAGAAAGTACAAAACATAGAGTAATAACAGCCATTCTCAGGAATATAGATTACGCTTTTATATTTGAAAGCAAGAATATAAACATATCAACTATGTTTAGCGTAGATAAAAGTTATACGGCTTTCAGTGTCCTATTCAACTATAACGGCATAGCTAAAAAGGGGTTCTTAGAGTATTTTGATGGTATAGAAGATTTTATAAGAAGTATTCTAGATGACGATTCTTATCACAAAGAGTTTCTATTGCGCATAGAGAGAGCTATTAGTTATTACGAAATTTTTGTAATGAAAGCTGACTTAAATCCTTACGACATGCATGAACTTATTGTGGATATGCTTTTGAATGGGATATTGCCTGAGCATTATGACGAATTTGTGGATACCGTTAATTCCATAAAGGCTAAGGAGGTTTTAGATTTTTGGTTGCGACTCATGCGTCAAGAGGCGCATTATGCAGCATATAGCTCATGGGGGGACAAGAGAAACAATATCTTAGACGAAGAAACCAACCTTCCAATTGAAAGTATAGAAGTATCAAAAAGCTATCACAAAATTTCGGATTATACTAAACACTTTATACAAAAAATGCAAACTAGAGAGGCAGTAAAGGTTGAGGCTAAGAACTACTTTACGCATAAGAATAGTTTTCTACCTCTTGAACGAGTTTTAGTTAGTAATGTTAACATAAAACCAGAGAATAAAGTAGGAGACATATACTTAACCTTACGAGCGCATAATCTTAATATTGCCTATTTAGAAGTTTTAAATCGTGCCTTTCAGACTATAGGTTCTAGCTTCTCTAACTTCTACAGTTTTGCCAGCTTGAACGAGGCTAGATTTAACGTAAGAGCTTCTATAAATATAGATAATGCCAAGAATACTATAAGCAACCTTAATGAATTGTTATCTAATTTAGTAGTTAAATCTAGTGATAAGCAGTTTTATAAAAGTCATGTAAAGGGATTCGTTGCGTATTTATATTTATTGAGCAGGGATTATACTATGTCAGCTTTTGAAGCGCACATCCCTTTTTTATATGCTCATAATTGGCGCCGTTTATCTATCACGAGTGTACCGAGGATATCGCAAAAATCTTTTGAAGATTTTACAAAGTTATTTGTTATGAATGTTAAACCGTATTTAGCTTTGGCAAATCCTGAGGTAAGAAAGTTAGCCCATTTATATACCCCTCCTAACGTGTTGATAGAGGAAGAGGTTACTTTTAATGGTTCTAGAGTGAAGGAATTAGGTTACAGAGAAAGCAATGGTTTTCTAGACTTAAAAGTTAGAAAGCCAGAGCATGCGGTCATTGCAAGGGCTTATCCACTTGGCAAAGTCACACCTGTAAAAATAGGATTAGCAACACTGCTCCGTTTCTACCTTTCCGATCACGCATTCGGTACTATGTGGAACTCGTTTAGAACAGAAAAAGGTCTTGTATATGGACTAGAAGTAACAGATATAATACGAGATAACATGTTATACCTTCTGTTTATTATAAAAACTAATCTTGACAGCTTCCAAGAAGCACTAGATTACTTAAACTTTTTCACAACTCGTGATATTGAAAGTATAAACTGGGATTCCTTTGAATATGTAGTTTACTATTATTCTCACCTATTCCCATACTATGTTGAATGTTACGGGTTATATCCAGGTACTTCATATAGCTCTGCTATAACACATCATAGTATAAGAAATGCAAATCTAGATTATAGTGGCGAATTTTACGCTTATCAACTATCTCACTTAATGAAAGTAGATGAGTTAAAAGAATTCATCAGACATGCGATAGTCAACAATTCATACTCCGAGATTACCGTCGCTGACAGGAAACCTAAAAGAAGACCATGAAAGAAGGCAGCTTGCTATTAGCTCTTAACGATATCAAGAACATAATAGATGATGTCACACGAACTGTACTTAGCAACTACGTACTACCTGAAGATCCTATCATACGATTTTTAGAATACGGTATTAAGCTTAGCGAAAGTAATGTTAAAATCGCTCATTGGTTGATAACACAGTATAAAGGCACACCACATGCTATATGGGTGCTTGAGGAATTATCTGAATACGAAAATAACGGTAAATACTATAAACAAATCATAAAGTTTGGGGATGTCAAGTGGCAAATAAACGAGCTTTATATCCCAGATAACAATACAGAGAGCTTGGCACAAACCTCAGAAGGCTACATAAGAGGTCAATACCATACATACATACCTCAAATAGTCGCATCTTACAATATACACCTATATATTATATTCGTCTATTCTCGAGTAGTAAGTTCAGCTTTTATACAATATCTGTACGAATACCTGTCTCATGTTATATTAGTAAACAATATAAGTATAATTATAGAGAACTATATTCTTGAACTAGATCCTATACAAATAATTGCCAATAGCCTTTATAGAGGAGCTATACACAGAAGATATATTGAACTCAATGTGGCCAAAAAATGGTATTCGTAGGGATAATGCGTCGTTTCGATAGAACAACACGCACTATCTATATATACTATGGACAACACCCACAACTACCATATAGCCCGATATACACTTACCGGAAGAAAACTAGGAGACAGTACTTTTAAAACTCAAGAAGAAGCTAAAAAGTTTATACGTAACTACTTACAAATAACATTTTCTAATACCCCAGACGAAGAATTATTAGAAAAAGTTTTTGACAACGTTAATAAAAATGAGGGCATACATAAGTTTCTGTACCGCAATGTGTATTTTTTTATAACAAAGATCAAAAGTCGTTCTTAACTGGTCTCGTAGCTCAATTGGATAGAGCACGGGATTTCTAATCCCGCGGTTGCAGGTTCGAGTCCTGCCGAGACCACTGAAACATAAAATGCAAAGCCTATGAGATATCTAAGTATAATAACATTACTAATTACTGCCTGTCAAAGAAATAATCCTAATGTCTATATTGTAACCTGCCGTAAACAGCAAAGTTACGTAGATATAATGGGTATAGCTAACAAATTCGTCATGATGTATATAGACGACAGCACTCAAATCAACTTCCAACGTTTAAAAAATCCTTATACACATAATATATGTCTTAGATGCGAAGATACTTTGATTAGAATCTCGAGTAGATTATACAAGATAATACAAAAACAACCTAGTGTATATAATTGCGGCTACAAAAGTATAATAGAGGATTGCTTAAAAAATCCTAAGGATACTATATATACTTGGTCAGCAGAAATCTATACCACAATTGAACTCTCAGATAGTATTCAGAAAGAAGCATCAACTATCGACTTAATAGTTGTTGACAGCATATATAACTGTGTAATCAGTAGTAACGCATTTGCATTAGTTACTACTAACGAAACTACCTATTGCGATTGCCCCGTGCTCGGCTACTTGACTTTGAAACCAGAACCTAAGCATAGAATAAAAGAACTCACAGTAAAACATTATCGTACAGCTGTAAATGATGGACATAAGGAATAAGATAAAATAACAAACTATTAGTATATTTGCTATTGTATGCTACCCAGTCGGCTACTTCAAATAAACTATTACAAAATAAACAGAAGATACTACAACATAAGTCTTCCACAAGATTCAAAGCTGAATATAGATTATATATGGTTAGACGTAAACTTTGCTAATATTTACGAAAATATTTCCAATGGAGACGGATGGCAAGATATAAATATGGCTGATTTTATAAAAGAAAACGAGGAAAATATAATAATAGAAATATTTAGTTACATAAACAATATACTTGGTGCTTTCGATTTGAGTAAAGCCAAATGTATAATGATTACCTATGATAATATGATTTATAATAGGGTAATAGAAAACTCTAAAAGTGAAGAAGGTATAAACATCTATGTCTCTACTCATGATTTTTTAGTTATTAACAATCACATTTTCCTTATAACAGCTGTCGAGTCTTTAAATAATAAACTGAACTGGCACTATACGAGTCCTAAGGACATGTTATCGTACTATTTCGCACAAGTTAGTAGCAACATTAGTGTTAACAGACGAGGCGCAATTTTCATACATCCACCAGAATACGATTTTTCGTCTGTCAGCACAGGAGACGCAATCATAATAAGCGAGATAACCAAAAAGATAATTGATTTTAAGGACATAAAGAGCATCGCTATCGTATCAACCAGTAATAGAGTGCCAGAAGTTTCCAGAATTATAAATAGCGATTTACTTGAAAATATAGATAACATAACAATGATATTTAGCGATCAAGAAATATTTGCGCAGCATGTTATTTATGTCAAAAAAATAATATTTGATAATTATAGAGATCGCATAGATAACATGATAAGCACAGAAAATGATGATAGCATTATTTGGCAAATTCCGATATTATCGCAGCAGAAAATAATAATGCGGACTGTTCAACTGTAAAAGGTTGAGCTTCCTGTTTCGTCGCAGGATGGCTTTTTAGGTAGCCGATGAGGGCTGCGGTCATCCACCAGAGCCTGCTCCACAGGCGTAACTTCGGGCTATCCTAGCCCTACGAAGTAAAGATTGGAAGACGCGTTGATGTCTCTGTCATGAGTCTCACCACAATTAGGGCAGCACTACGTCCTGTCATGTAGCGCCAAGTCTTCATTTTTGTACCCGCAGCGATGGCAAAGTTTTGAGGATGGGAAGAAGCGGTCTACCTGAATGAAAGTCCTTCCGTACCACTCTGCCTTGTACTTGAGATAGGTTACAAACCTTGACCATCCGCTGTCGGCAACGGACTTGGCGAGTCTTGTTTTCAACAGGCCTTTCACGTTGATGTCCTCCACCACCATGACTTGGTTTTCGTCAATGATGGCTTTGGACAACTTATGCAGAAAGTCATTACGGGCGTTACTGATGTACGCGTGCTGCTTGGCAAGTCTCAGTCTCGCCTTTTCGCTATTTTTTGAACCTTTTTGTTTCCGTGAAAAACGCCTCTGCAGTCTCCGTAATCTTTCTTCACCCCGATGAAGATACTTCGGGTGTTCAACTTTGTAACTTCCAAAGTCATTAGTAACAGTAACAAAGTGTTCCAATCCTAAATCTATTCCACAAGATCTGCTTTTAGGCTCTACAACTTTGTTTATAGGATTTTCAGTTTCTACTAAGATGGAAGCTTAGTACTTACCATCACTCGTTCTACTTACAGTAACAGACTGGATCTTACCATCAAATCTTCTGTGCAGTTCAATCTCTATCCCTTCTCTTATTTTTGGCAGATATAACAAACTTTTCTCAAAATCTACTCTTATTGAGTTTTGTACATTGTTTGTAGTGTAGGACTGCTTATCTTTTTTATTTTTGAACTTTGGCAGTTTGAATTGCTTACGGTTTCTGAAGTGGTCTCGGAAAGCTTTCTCAAGTTGTAATTGCACATTGCAAAGCACCAAGCTGTCTACTTCTTTGAGAAATGGGAACTCTTGTTTGTCCTTTGCGGGTGTAGGGCGTGGGATGCGTTCTTTTTTCTTGTAAGCCTGCTGTTTCTCTTCCAGCATTTTGTTCCAGACGAACCGACAACACCCAAATGTCTTTGCAAAGAAGACTACCTGCGCATCACTAGGGTAAATACGATACTTATACGCTTTTAGTGTCGGTTTGCATCGCATGCTATGTAAATATACTAAAATACTAAATTTGTCGGAATAATTACTAAAGAGCTATCCTGCGACGAAGCAGGAAACGCAACTGTAAAAGTTGCGCAGTACTCACCTACATATCCATAGTCAATAGCTTTGCGCTGCTGTAGGTTGCGTACTATGATCGCTATGCATAATGCCACTAGCGGCTCCAAGCCACAATACCATTAACTGCCAATTCCTATATTATCGCAACAGGAAACAATAATTTTTTAATTTTGTATATTTGTGCATGAAGTTGCCGAACTGGTTTATAAGTAACTTTTTTAAAATTTTTAGTGATTCTAGTGCTGGGCAGAAGGCTTTGAACAAGATTTTTACGACTTTATTGTTTGCTACGACTATGGGCATAGAGATTTACACACTAGTTCGTAAGGATTGTTCGTATGCTTTAGAGTTTGTGATTACTAATTTTACTTTTATAGCCGCGTCGTTGGGGATAAGCTTGTTCAGTGGCATGATCAAGACTAAGCAGCTCAGTATACAATCTCAAAATGGTAACTGTTGCGGTGGCGAGTGTAAACACTAATGCTATTAAGATGAAATATATGGAATAGGATGGCACTTGTTAGCAGTTCTGACTTTTACGAAGCTGTTAGAAATCTTTTTGCCACAACATTTTTTGATGAGCAGATAAGTTCTGTAAGGTACGAGGAAGTGCCGTATAGTTATCCAGGAGCTATAGCCATACAACGTAAGGATTGGCGTATCGTATTCAATCATTTTGTGCCCAACATAGACTATAACACATTAATAGTATATAACAACGAACGCGGTCAATACTATGACCATAACCAAGATTATGCAGAACCATTAAGTAAGACTAGACACAAACTTTTTTATGACCAACATGTAGCTATTGAAAATGGGGATGGGAATACGATAACTATTAAGATTGGAAGGAAGTACAAGTATATTTATAGTTAATAGCTGCTTCGACGTTTGTTTCACTAGTCATGCCCAAGTATTCTCAATTAATACCTGCGATGATCCGATTGGCGAAGTTGGCGCTATCTTATGCCAGTCAAGACAAAAGACCTAACATGTCAGGGAACTTTTTAGCAATACGGACTGAGGAAAGTCCGGATGACCTACTTATCCATATTTACAACAGCTATGATTATAAAGATATCTTGAAAGGCTATGGTTTTGTTTTCAACGGGCGAGCTTGGGTAGGCACACCAGAAATGTTATCCAACATACCACCAAACATTCTAGAACGTATGTTCCTTTCAACCCCTAAGAACGACCTCATCCACCTAGCAGAACATATCATACAATACGTGCAACTAGTCCGATAGAAAGTTTCGATAAGCTATCTGATCATGTATATCATAGAGAAGGTTTACGACCCAAATGGAAAGACACTGCACCTAGATACACATGACCTAATTAGCTTATTCACTATGCTAAACTCAAATGAAGATATAGAATTAAGTATAAAAGCTTGGCTATACAACGAACCTAAATACTATGCTACAAAAGTAGATAGACATCTTCTAGAAGTAGCAGTCAATAAGGTACTAGATAATCTAAACTTACAATTAGAAATGGCTCTATATGAAAGAAATCAATACCAAAAAACACTAAATATTAGTGGTTATTCGCATATAGAAAAGATAGTTATAACTACTCAAACTCAGAATCACCTATATGTGATAGACAATGGAGTGCCCGGTGTCTTAACAGTTTTCGCAAAGTATTATATACATAAAAGCTCTTACGACAGCATAGAAGAGCTTCGTAACTTAGCAAAGGTGATAGGCTGGACAAGCGGGATGCATACAGTACTCACAGCCTTACTAATAGACACCATAAAAGTGGAGAGTTACACGGCCATAGCGGACGATAACGAGATAGTCCAAATACTAAGCCCACTACTTGACATCATAGAATATACCGTTCATCTAAGTAAAGACGACAATATAAATCAGCTAAACGAATCTTTTAGAAATATAGAAACTCTCTATCAAGAGTACTCGGACGTAATTAAGAAACATAAAGAATTTGAAAAAAAACTCACACAATTGAAACAATACGTCACAGGGTTATCTTCAACGCTAGGAGTAGAAAAGTTTGATTATATCGGTACTACGCAAAAAATCAAAATGTACAGTGTCAATCAAAAGTATCTTGACGAGAAAGCGCTTGCACACGAAATGCCAGATATATATACTAAATACCTGAAAGAAAGGAGCTATAAGGTTATAAGAGTATTCTAATCGTCGGAACTATAAGGTACAATATTCTGTATATTTCTAGGTGCTCGAGCTACCGCCTATACTTTTGGGCACATTCTGCCCTACCGGTATTTGTGGTTATCCGTCAGGACAAAACTTCGTTATTTCCACTAAACCAGAAGAACTAACTAACTATCTCCCAAACAATTGGAATAACAATATATTTTATCGCACATTAAATTACATAAATAGAGGAGTTCATATAATACTCTATAAAGACGAAACGGTATTGTTAAACCCAAGCACGCCTAAACCGCTAATTTTTCTTGTAAACACCGAGACACCAGCCATATCAGAACTTAACATTCTATTATCTCAGCTCTATGTTATAGATACTTTTTTATTCTTCAATACTAATCATCTTATGCACGTTGACATTAATCTTTATACACCGTCTGATCCGATGCTAAGAAAGTTTGCTTGTATGTTTTATGGAAATATGTATATGCCAGCAATTGATAATACTATATGGAATGTAGGTGATTACATCATGAGTTTAGCCAGATTGCATAACGAGCTTATGTACTTCTGCCCTTTGAACGACAGGGTGAGAGGGAATGTAGTTGGACACTATTCTAATGCTATGCTAAACCAGATGCGAGACAATCACTTTAATGTACCTTTCCGTAATAGGCTGATAGGCCCCATGCTTCTATCAGGTGATTTATTTGCTATTGTATACGCGCATATTATAATCAAAAGAGTAACAAAAGGTTTCTTAAGACGATACTTGTTCAGAGAAAATAACGAAGATTTATGGGTCGAAGTGGAGACTGACTTAAAAAATATGTTGAACATGTTAGAAGCCGTTCCATGCGGGCCTGTGATTATAAATGTTTTAGTTAACGACCCAAGGCTGAATCGTCGCAATTCCCGTATCCTGAATGTAGAGATACAATACTCTAACGCTGGGACATTCTCGTCGTTTGCCTCGGGTCCTCATGCAGGCCCAGGCGGCCTCACAATACCACCCATCGGCGGATATATGGGGACTATAAACGTACAAGTCTCGATGCTCTAGATTATATATTGATAATAATAATAGTACCTCAAATAATCATCGTCATATACTCTATTGTCATTAGATACCAATCGTTTAGTACGCATAATCTTGTACCAGCTAAATAGATAATACTTACTCTCTTGATTTGGCTGGTGCCTACCCCAACCTAACAAACCACCACCAGCAAAGAAAGTCATCGGTGAATCCCAACGCATGACACGAACATCTACATCTATTACATCTATGTCTTTATTCAAAGTAACAGCGTTACTACCATCCCTTTTGAACATCACCAGCTTGCAACTCCACTCCGATAGATTATTTAAAATCGCAGGATACTCTACATTATTGCGTTGATAATTCTGAATAAATATCCTCATGTCATCATTGTCCAATAACCTGCTCCATTGGCTTTCTACATAAAAAAGCATATTGTAATCTATAGGCAAAAGTATATTTCTTGTAACAGTGCTCATATTTATACGACTTGTACTGCCACCAGTAGTACTTAGTACTTTTGAGGACCCTAGTTCAGCGATAGATATGTAGGATCTGTTTAGATAACTATATAATAGTTCTACTTTTGTGGGCTGGCCTATTTGTGTTATCGTAAGATAGTACATGTAAGGTGTTAATGGTTTGTAGATTTTGTCTCCATACCTGATTTGGCTTACGTTAGCTGTGTGAAATAGTGAGGTTACATATGGGAAATCCTTGGGTTGATTGTTATACACCACTATCTCGCCGTTCCTATTGATGCTTAATGGGTACATGTTATGAACGAGTGTGAATGGGGTTGAGGTCGATTCGGGATTTTGTACCGCAGGCTCTAACAACCCCATTTCGTCGGTTATTGTTACCCTCGGCTCGCTAACATCTGCATATACTTTTTCAAAGAAGTACACATCCCTATCCGTCCATCCGCTAATCTTAACATTGGGCAATCTGACAGTTGCATATTCCGATGTTACATCGTCTTCATAGTTAATCACAAAATATCTATCCTGAACTGCTAAATATGGCACGAAGTTACAGTTACTTACAACATCAGAAATAGAGTTTGTATATCTTACACTGGCGCTGCTTACACGGTCATGATAATTGTGTATCAGTCTATTCTTATCGTGAGAGCCTAACTTCATAGGACGCTTGGCATAATCTATAATATCTTCTGGATCGTAACTACTTACAATAATCTCATCAAAATCTTGTGTAATAACATTGTCTATAACAATAAAAGTGATAACTAAGCAATAGTTTCGTGCAATACTAAAGTTGTCATGTATTCTAATACTAACTATTGTGTTGCCTATGGAAGATATAAAGTTCAAAGTAACTGAATTTATGTTACTAGGGCTTATATTATGATTACGGCATACTATTTGGCTATTCTCTATAATGCAGGTTCTGAATATGTATGTGGTGCGGTTGGGCTGGGAAGGGTCAGTAGATGTTGTTAATGTATAACCTATGGAACAACCTACAGTACTACCGCTTGCATTGTTGTTGCCATTGTTATTATTTATACTATACTCAATATCCAATCTACTTATACCTAGGATTATATCTCTCGGTGTTATAACTTGATATGTATAATTCATCTATATCATTTCTTTTGTTTAGTCATTAAGCGGTCGAATACTTCTATTGTTCTTCTTATCCAACCCAAAAAGAACACTTGAAATCTGGAATTTTGCATAGTTATTGTAGTGTAATAACCGACACGCTCTTTAAGTAGTTCGTACATTAGTTTTTGCGGGTCTTGTTTTTGTATGGATCCTATAGTTACTGGGCCTAAGACGCCGTCTACTTTGATATTTAGTACTTTTTGTACTATGATGACAGCTCTTGTTATGCCTGCATTTACACCGAAGTCAAATAGGTATTCCCCAACAGGATAAGGCATCTCGTCAGATCTTAGCCGAACCCAGTAGTTATTGTAATAAAACTCTTGCACTAGCTGCTCAGGCACAGGTTTCTTTTGGTCTATTAGCTGCCATCCTTTCCAGTTAGGATGCGCCCGTCTAGAAATACCCTTGTATGTCTCTCCACCAGGATCATTAGGATGATTCACATATCCACCTTCGTATTCCATAACTATCCTATAAATATCTAAAAAACGATTGTTCATGAGAAAATATACAAAACAGAAAAATATTTTTAAATACCTATAGTGGTAGTAATTTCAGTAGCCACTTTTTATGACATAAGCAGTAATCGTAAAATATTTAGCTTAGGTGCTTCACACCTTCTTCACTAAGTATAATCCTTTCTTTCCCTTCTGCTCTTAGTTGTTGTCTAACTAGTTGTTCGTACTTGTGATTGTACAGTATTATCATCTCCGGTAGTGTCAGAGGCATAGGATCTATATTCGGTATTGTTTCCGACCAACTCATGAGAAACTGCATTAAATTCTCTGTTGTCAATGAAGACAAGAAAAAAGTCACGTTCTAATATGTATTGTATAGGTATTTCTCTAATGGTACCACATTGTGGATTCTCGCAGGTGTGCGAAATTGGTACTATGGGATGCGTAATATAGTAATAATAATCTAATAGTTGATAAGCTGTGTCATGTGTAGCTTCTTTTATAAATTGTTCTGCTGCTATTGGATTTTGGTCGTAGAGTTCTAAAGACATCATGAGTACAGCTACGTCAAAGGGCAGTATAGATGCTCTGGCACGACTCACGTAATCTGAGATTTTCTTTTCCATTTCTGCTCCCCTTCTAAACCATCCTTTGAGTTGGCCATCAGGTGTGTCTATGATAAACCCTGGGCCACCATATGGCTTAAAGGCAATATCTTCTAATCCGATTCTGATTTTGTTATTATGGCGGCAGTTATTACATATATAGCTTATATTTATCCCGAAGTCGGCGCTGACAGAAAGTGCCCACATAAGATAGTTAACATACAACAAGTCTGGCCATAATAACTGACTACTTTGAGGCACCTTTCGCCTCATCAGCTGCATATTATACATGAAAAACTCATAATCAGCTATAATACCACTACTACTAGGTCTATTCCTAACATAATCTATAATATCTACAAACGTAAGTGGGTAAACATCTACAAATCCGAAGTCGTACAGCTGGCTACTTGACGGCGCCCCACCTAGTGGTAACGAGCTTAC
>Ga0308410_1000250_pt1 | contig 27666 bp, 25 predicted proteins | sample HotsprOSTMatCore_FD_203467 | JGI IMG/M metagenome (GOLD analysis project Ga0308410, IMG submission 203467) | Hot spring phototrophic mat microbial communities from Octopus Spring, Yellowstone National Park, Wyoming, United States -... | ecosystem: Environmental > Aquatic > Thermal springs > Hot...
AAGACCAGTTTTCGGGCTTTGAGGGCAACGGCTACGGCGGAGGCGGCATCATCCGCGTTGAGGTTGTAGCGTTGGCCATCTGCGTCACGGCCGATAGGGGTGACCACGGGCAGGATGCCGTCCCGCCATGCGTCGAGAATGGGTTGGGGATCCACGGATCGGATGTCGCCCACAAGGCCCCAGTTCAGCATCTCGCCGGTTTCCGGATCCGGCTCGCTCTTTTGGACCACCTGGAAGATGGTCTCGCCAGGAATGCCTCGGGCGCGCGCCCCTTTCTCCTCCAACGTACGGATGATTTCCGGGTTGAGGACATTCTGAATTTCGTCATAGACGATGGCCATGGCGGGCGCGTCTGTCACGCGGAGGCCTTTGACGAATCGTGCGGAGAGACCGGCCTCTTTCATCCTTCGTGAGATCGCCTTCCCACCGCCGTGCACAACGACCGGCCGCATGTTCACGGCGGCCATGAAGGCCACATCCGTCAGGATGCTGTCCATCAGGGCCCGATCGTCCATGGTGCTTCCGCCGTACTTGACGACGATGAACGCATCCCGGAAACGCTGGATATAGGGCAGCGCCTCGACCAAGATTCGTGCTTTCTGAATGATGGTGTCCATGGTCAGGTCATATAGGCGCCGTTGATTTTGACGTAGTCCACGGAGCAGTCGCAGGTGAGCATATCGTAGGCCGCCTGCCCGGCGCCAAGATGGATGGACACACGGAAGGTCGGTTGCTTGAAGATACGGGCCAGCGTTTCGAGCGAGACGCCGGGCGCTCGGCGTCCCTGGCGGACGGCCAGGCAGTTGTCAAAGCGGATCTGAACGCGGTCGGGGTCGAAGCGGGCGCCTGAGTAGCCGAGGGCGCATAGAATTCGGCCCCAGTTCGGATCTCCCCCGTACCAGGCGGTTTTAACGAGGAGGGAACGTGCGACAGCCCGGGCGGCGAGGATGGCCTCGCGGTCGGTTCGGGCGCCCTGGACTTCGACGGTGACCAGGCGGGTGGCTCCTTCCCCATCGGCGACGACCTGCCGGGCCAGGTCGCGGGCGACGGCAGTCAAGGCTTGGGTAAACAGCGACCAGCCCGGGTGTTGTTCGGAGAGAAGGCGGTGGCCGGCCAGACCGTTGGCGAGAAGGAGAGCCGTGTCGTTGGTGCTCCGGTCGCCATCCACGGAGATGCGGTTGAAGCTGGCCTCAACGGCGCGACGCAGGGCGGAGCGGAGGGCCCTTGGAGCGACGGCGGCGTCGGTCGTCATGAAGACCAGGAGGGTCGCCATGTGGGGATCAATCATGCCGGCTCCCTTGGCCATCCCCCCAATCGTGATTGTCGTGCCGTCAAGAGAGAAGCGCACGGCCGACTCTTTCGGCCGGGTGTCGGTCGTCATGATGGCCCGTGCCGCCGTCGGACCGCCCTCCGGCGAGAGTGTGTGGGCGGCGCGGGGGATGGCCGGCAGAAGTCGGTCCATAGGAAGCGGAATGCCGATGGTTCCGGTCGAGCAGATCAGAACCTGCTCTGGGCGGAGGCGGAGCGTTCGAGCCACCGCTTGGGCGGCGCGTTTGGCATCGGCGAGTCCGCGGGGTCCCGTACAGGCGTTGGCATTGCCGCTGTTAATGAGAATGGCCTGAGCGCGGTAAGAACGGCGGAGCTGTTCGCGGCACCAGCGCACCGGCGCGGCCTGGACGAGATTGGTCGTGAAAACGCCGGCGGCGACGGCGGGAACGGAAGAGACAAGGAGGGCGACGTCGTCTCGGTTTGGATACTTGATGCCGGCCTGAGCGGTGCCGGCCTTGAATCCTTGTGCCGCTGTAACCCCTCCGGGAACCGGCTGAAGACCGGGGCATGGGCGCGTATCCGATATCAGAGGCATGGAAAAAGGGGCTCGAAGAGGCGAGCCATCAGCGTTTCGAGAACTGGAAGCGCCGGCGAGCACCGGGCTGGCCGTATTTCTTGCGCTCCTTCATTCGCGAATCGCGGGTAAGGCATCCGCTTTCCTTGAGGACTTTTCGGAGCGTGGGGTCGGCCAGACAGAGGGCGCGGGCAATGGCGTGGCGCAGGGCTCCGGCCTGCCCCGCGATTCCGCCGCCATGCAGTTGGGCCGTGAGGTCGAACTTGTGCAGCGTGTCCGTGGCCTGCAGAGGTTGCTGGATGTAATGGAGAAGGGCTTCGGAGCAGAAATAGGACTGCGGATCCTTGTTGTTGACGATCCACGTGCCGGTTCCGGGAACCAGGTGAACACGGGCGACAGCCGTCTTTCGACGTCCGGTCGCGCTGAAGGTCTCGACTTTGGTCGCCACAGCGACGTCTCCTGAATGGGGTTAGAGGGGTTGGGGGGACTGGGCCTGATGAGGATGCTCAGCGCCCGCGTAGACTTTGAGCCGTCGGAACATCCGACGGGCCAGATGATTTTTGGGAAGCATGCCCCGCACGGCAAGTTCGATGATTCGTTCGGGATGGCGCTCCCGAAGTCGGGCGACGGGGATTTCCTTCAGGCCGCTCCGGTAGCCGGAATAACGGGCGTAGGTTTTGGTCTGCTCCTTCTTGCCGGTGAGGCGAACCTGGGCGGCATTGATGACCACGACAAAGTCGCCGGTGTCCACATGAGGGGTATAGATGGGTTTATGGCGCCCACGAAGGAGCGTGGCGGCCTGGACCGCGAGACGCCCAAGAGGCTTGTTCGCAGCGTCCAGGAGGAACCATTTCCGGACGCAGTCGCTTTGGCTCGGCAGATAGGTTTTCATGGCAGCGTCGGAATCCTTGCCTTCCGTAGAAAAGAGGAAAGCTACCGCAAAACCGCCCTCGCGTCAATGGCAAACCGAAACTTTTTTCCGCTCCGACTACGGCGAGGGCGAGGATGGCTCGGATTCCGGCGGGGGGGAGGGGCTGGGGTTTTCCCGGCCGCCACGTTCCAACCGGGCCTGGATACGCTGAAGCCGAAGCTCTTCGTCCGAGGGATCGGCGAGCCGGCTGGCCGACCAACCCCGTTTCCAGATTCCGCCCAGGTCGGCCGCCCGGCGGCGACGTTCAGCATCGGCCCGGATCTCCTCGGGCGTGTCCAGCACGTACGGCGTGATGAAAACCATGATCTCCTCCCGCGCATCCTGCCGAACCCGCTGGCGGAAGAGAGCGCCGAGGAGAGGAATGTCGCCGAAGAAGGGAATCTTGAGCCCCCCCGCCCGATCGCTCTTCTTGCTCAGCCCTCCCAGCATGATGGTTTCGCCGGAGTTGACGGCAATGGTGGCGTTCATGCTGCGCGTGGAGGCGATCGGCCACTGGCCCCGGTTGGGGATGGACTGAGACTCCGCAATCTCTTCGATGACCTGCTTGATATCCATGACCACGAATTTGTTCTTATTGATGCGGGGGGTGACCGTGAGTTTGGTTCCCACCTTGCGCACTTCGACATCCTCCACGTATTCGATGGTCGAGCCGGCGCTGACGGGTTTCTGCCCCTTGTAGAAATAGGCATCCTTGGAGATTTCGATTTCCGCCGGTTTGTTGTCGGTCGTCAGGATGACCGGTGAGGAGATGATGCGGGCCCGGTTGTCGGACGCGGAGAGTTTGATGACGGCATCGAGGTTGAGATCGAAGAAGGTGAGGAAGTAGGAGAGCGTGCCAGGAATAGACGAGGGGGTGTTGAGGGCGCTGATCGGGGTCACACCGGAGAGGGCGGATCCACCGGTGAAGGCCGCGATGGCGCGGCGGCCGCCGCCGGCCTCCTGACGATAGGCGGTCATGGAACGCTGGAGCCAGTCCACGCCCGTCTCGGAATCCTTGGTCAGGGTGACGGAGAGGATCACCGCCTCGATGAGTACCTGCGAGAGCATGATGTCCATGTCGTGAATGATCTCCTCGATCGCGGCCATATCGGACTTGCTGGCCATGACGATCACGGCGTTGGAGCGTTTGTCGGAGAGGATCTTGACGTTTTGCGCGGACAGCTCGCCGAGTTTCGATTTTTCAGTACGCTCCTGAGCGGCGGCCCGGGCTTCCTGGAGCAGACGCACGTACTCGCTGAGTTCGGTCGCCCGTTCGCCTTCCCCGCTCTCCCGGGGACGATCCCGGAGGGAGGGCGGGGCTCCACCGGCGGCCGGAGGCTGACCGGCCGCGCCGATCAGCTTGTTCAGCATGCCCTCCACCTCCCCGGCGTCCGCATGCTCCAAGCGGAAGACCTTGACGATGATATCGGGCTCGACGCCGACATCAATGGCCTCCACGATCTTGTTGAAGAAGGCCATATTTTCCGGCCGGGTGACGATGATGAGGATGTTGGCGCGGTCGTCGGCGACGAGTTTGACGGGGCCTCGGATCAGGTCGCGGCTGGAGGTATCGCTCTCGGGGGGCGGGGTGGTCGGCGAAGGGGCGCGGAGAACAGGCGTGGTGGTAGCCCGGATCACGCCGGGGGGGCCGGAGACGGCAGGGCGGACGGTAGTCGCCGGACGGCTCTGCTGTTGTGCGACGGTTTCGGCGATGATTTCGGAGAGGCGGGCCCGGATATCCGAGGCCTTGGCATGATGAATTTGGATGATGAACAGCTCCTCTTTCATCTCGATCGGCTGATCGAGAAGCGCTAGGAGCTGCTTGACGCGCTCGATATTGGTGGCGGTATCGGTGACGAAGAGACTGTTGATCCTTGGTAGAGCTTGCACATTGGCGTACGGATGGACGACCGTGGCGATGGCGGACTGGGCATCGGCCAATTCCAGATGCTTCAGGGGAATAATCTCGGTGATCAGGTAGTCGCGGACCTCGTCGGGAACGGCCTCGCCAGCGCGAATGGCATGGCCTTCGAATCGGGCGGTATTAATCTGAACGGCCTTGACGAAACGCTCGCCCTCCCGGACGAGGGCGATGTTGTTCATTGCAAGGACGGCTTCGATGGCTTCGATGGCTTCCGGAATGGTGATCCGCTTTTCAATCCGAAGTGTGATGTTGGCTTTCAATCCGGGAGCGATGAGCACGGTCCGTCCGGTGAACTCAGCATATCGGTCAAGAACCATTTCCAAAGGGGTGTCGCTGAACTTCAGGGATATCAGCCGCTCGCCGGACTCGGACGGGACGGCCGGCGCGGCGGCGTCGGCGCCAGCGCTCTGAGGAGGAGTGCGGAGCCCGGGCAGGCGGGGAATAACGGGCACCGGCGGATTGGCCGGCTGCTGGCTGCGGGCCGTGGATGCCAGGAGAAGTAAAGCAACGGCGAGCCGTGGGACTTTTCGGAACAGGAAGGTCCTCATCAGGCCGACTCCTGTCTCTGAGGGGATTCCGGGGTAGGGACGGAGGGCGGGGGAGGCGAGGGAGTTTCAGCCGCCCGTTTTCGGATATACGAGCAGTTGATGGTGAAGGTTCCTTTCAGCACACCTTTGCCTTCCGCCCGAATGTACAGTTCGCTGATATCCAGCATAGCATGATCCTGACCCAGGGCATAGAGAAAACGCACCAGGGATTCCAATGTCCCCTCCCAGTTGCACTTGATGTCCAGCGTGGCGATATCGCCCTGGCGACGCTCCTTCTGCGGTTCCCGGCGGGTAAGCACAAGCTGATTCGAGTTGGCCAGGCCCTCGACCTTGATGAGCATATCGGCGGTGACGTCCATGGCTTCCGGGAAGGTGGCGAGATCCTGATAGGCGGCCTGGAACTGCTCACGAACCTGTTGCTCCCGTTGCAGAACAAGACGTTCCCGGCGGAGGGCGGCCTCCACTTTTTCGCGGGCTTCCGCGAGGGCGGAGAGGCGATCGAAGCGGGGCTGAGCGTAAAAGCGCCAGGTAGCCAGGAAGAGTACCACCATGCCGGTCAGCCAAGCCAGAAACTGTTCCCGGGGATTGAGGATCATTCGATATCCTCCCGAAGCGCGATGGCCATCCGGAAGTTTTCCCGACCGCCGCTGCGGGTCGGATTTTCGAGCCGCTTCTGAAACCGGAAGAACGGGGAGGTGTCAAGCGCCTTCTTAAAGTCGTAAATTGGCTGGGAGACGGGTGCCTCGCCGGTGAGCGTGATGGCACGGCCTTTTTCGAACTTATACTGCCGAAGTTCGACGCCCGGCGGCATGAGGAGGGCGATTTCGCGAAGACACTCGAGGGCGGAGTAGGTGGTGTCCCGGTAGCGGGCGAGGGCGTCCACGCGGCTCATCAGGTCGCGGAGTTCCTGGGCGGGGTGGCGGACGGCGGCGAGTTCCGCTTCGCGCTGATCAAGGTGATTCTGCTGCCACTGGACCCACCCCTCGAGCGCGGCGACGAGAACTGCCCAGAGGAGAATTCCCCCCGCGGTGGCGGCCGCCAGACGCCGTCGGAACTGTCGACGATGCTCCTCCTCGCGCCATTCCGGTGGGGTGAGATCGAGACGGCGGGGGGGACCCTCGGCTTCGCGTTGCGCGGCGAGCTCCGCCAGTCGGCCCGGGGCTTGCTCTTCCCGGAGGGGAATGGCAAGGCATCGGCGAAAGGCCGCCGCCAGCGGCAGCGCATCGGGTTCCGAATAGAGAGTGGCACTGGCCAGCGGAGCATCGCCGGCTTCGAGCGAGAGGGCTGTCAGGGAGTAGGAAAGCTCGTCAGCGGCTTCTGCCGCAAAGGCATCCGGCGACTGCTCCGGGGGGTGGGGGAGGGCCCTCATCAGGAGAGGAACTCCCGACTCGACGAGAAGGAATTCGCAGCCGTCGGGCGATGCCACAAGAAACAGATGGCGACCCTCGCTGGGAACGAGACGCCGGTGATGGAAGGCGTGCCACCACTCATAGGTGCTGACCGTGACCCGGGAAAAGCGGACACCCTGCTGACGGAAGGGAGCGCCGGCGTTTTCGATGGCCTTTCGCGGCGTGAGCACGACCAGCACACGGGCGCTTCCGCCATCCGCCCCGAGAACTTCGAAGGAGTGAAGAAGGCTTTCGACGGGAAAGGGGCTCAGAGATTCGAGCTGGAGTTCGATCATTCCCGCGATTTCGGCCTCGTCGGACGAGGGAACGGAAAGGATTCGCTGGATTGCACACGAGGCGGGGGTAACCAGGAGGACGGGGCGGCGTCCCAAATGGCGGACGGCTGCGGCGGCGGTGGCGGGGAACGAGGCCGGCCCTTCCAGTGAGGAAGGATCGGCCGGCGTTTCGCAGGGTTCCAGGCCGGAACGGTCCAACACCCATCCTTCGCGGAGAGCGCGGTACCGGGCCCATTCCACACCGAGCCCCCGGAGAACAACCGCCTGCTGGATTCGAATGGGCACGAGACCTTTCATGAACCGGGTTCTTCTTGCCAGCGGAGAATCCGAAACGCGCCTCGGCTCCGTTCCACGATGCAGGAAATGGTCCATCCCACGTCGCCGATCCGGCCGTTGCTGGTGATCCGCATGATTTGCGACTGGACGGTTATACGGTTTTTCAGCCGATTTCTCAAGTCCGGAAAATCGGGGAACCGGTTGAAGAAGTCGTCCGCACTCCGGTAGGAGGTGTCCTCATCGGGTTTTTCAGGATCCCCTTCCCTTTCCAGGATGATCTCTCGGGCGAGCGGCTCGTCAATGTCGAGGGAGAGGGCCATGATGACCCGGAGGGAGGCGGCATTGATATTGACCTGGCGGCTGCCGTAGGTGGTGAGAAGATCGGCAATGCCGGGAATATAGGTGCCCGGTTCGCCGCTTTCCGGGTCTTTGGGCGGAAGAAGGCCGCCGTATACATAGGTGTTAGTGAACCCTTTGATGAGGAGGAGTTCATCCACGGTGTCGAGCGGGGCATTCTTGGCCCGGTAAGGGGGATTGAGTCGGAGGTAGGTGTCGTCGCTTTCGGCCCCATCGGGTCGGGGAATGTCATCGGGATCGGTCCAGTCCATGAAGGCATCGAAGAGCGCGGGCCATTCCTCTTCGGGAATGCCGCCCTGATCGAACACCGGTTCCCAATCGGAGAAGGATTTGAGTTCGTTGACGTTGATGCGAGCCGGTTCGGGAACGATGGCGATGCGGACCGTTCCTTCGCCCATGTCCCGGGAAAACGCGACGACGTTCAGACCCTCCCGGAGACGGCGGGCCGGTTCAAACCACGGCTGCTCCTGATCTTCGGGCTTCGGGTTGACAGGGTTGATCCGATCCGCCTGGTCCAGGAGAAAACGGGCCAGATCAATACCGGAGCGGGCCAGCCGTTCCACTTTGGCGCGGCGGCGGTATTGATCGGTGATGCGCGCCTCGAGCTTGACTTCGAAGGCGAAGGAGAAGAGAAGGAACGAGAGGAAGGCAATGACCCAGAGCGCCGTGATTAGCGCCGAGCCCCGCCGGCGGAGGCAAGCTTGGGCGACGAATGGGACGGCACGGCGGGGCATGGGATCACCAGGCCAGGGGAGCGCAGGGTATTTCGACAAGTCGTTGAACAGCAAAGGGCTTTTCGCCAGGGTCGGTCGGTTTGAGGTAGAGCGTAAGCCGGAGGCGCCATGGAAGGCGGTTGGTTTCCTCCCACGTCTGTTCCCACTCCCACTCGCCAAAGGCGGTGTTGGTGCTAACCGCGCAATCGAATCCCACGATTCCCCCCGCAAGAATGGTCCACGGGATCTCCTCCGGATCGAAGTCGTCAGACATGGCGAAGGGCCGCCAGGCCCGGATCGCGGCCCTGGGTCGGCCGTCCTCATCGTCTACGATGGTAAAGGCGATCCGATGAAGGGCGGGAACGAGCGAAGAATCAGGGTCGAGCAGCGCCGGGCCGGACTTGACCCAGCTGATGCGGTCCCGGGCTTCGGGACCGTCGCCGTCGTCTTCAAGCCAGAATCCGTAGGTGGCCGAGGGGCGGTTTCCGCTTCGGGCGTAGTAGGCGGCGAGCTGATCCAGGATGGCGTCGGCGTGGTTGAGACGGGCGGCGGCCTCGGTTCCCGCCTGCCAGGCCCGGGTGATATTGGCCAGCGTCATGGCGATGATCGTGGTGGCCAGGGCGAGCAGAACGGCCGCGAGCATCAGCTCGACGAGGGCAAAGCCGGCATGGGCTGAGCTCGAGCGAGACGCGGTCATGGGGATTGACCCTGTTCGAGCGCGTTGGTGAAGTAAAGAAAACGGAGAACCTCCTCGGCGGCATTGGAGCCGACGCCGGCCCATGTGATGCGGTCGCGGACCAGATAGAGACCGCGGAGACGGTCGGGATCATCCGGCGCATCGTTGACGCAAGCACGGGAGAAAACGAATCCCGGCATGATCTCCGTTTCCGGAATGTCGAGGTTCTCGATCTCCGTGTCGCCCGGCATGAGGGGATAGCGGAGTTCCGCCTGTTCGAGCGCATAACGGGCTTGGCGGTAGTTGCGGATGGCGGTGACCAGAGCCAGGCAGCGCGAAACGGCGGCCGAAAGCGCGGCCACGCCGGCCCCGATGATGACGAGGGCGAGAAGGACTTCCACCAGCGTCAATCCTCGACGCCGAGGCGGATCAGGGAAAATCACAAAGCGCTTCACCGACGGTATCCACAGTGAGCACGGCTTGACGACCGACCTCGTTTTCGAGTACGACGGTGTACGGTCGGCATGTGCCGTTGGGGAGGTAGGCGATCTCTATGGCTGTTTCCATGTCGGAGACGTCGGCATCACCGAGTCGGACCGAGCGAATCCGAACCCCCTCGAGAAGCCGCGTCAGGGTGCGAGGGGATCGGAGCGGCTCCGAGGTGTCCGAGGGGGGAGAGAGGAGATCACGATCCGCCGGCGGAGGGGAGGAAACGGAGAGCGTGGGTTCAGCGATGGCGAGGACCTGGTCCCGGGTATAGATGGCTTCCAGGGGGGCTGGCCTGGGCGGAGGGGCTTCCCGCAGGGCGATCTCATTGTTGCTGGGATTGAGGACGAGACTCATTCCCTGGCCCTTGAGAATCGCCATGGTGCGGGCGTATCGGCCGGCCTGCTGGAGGGTTCGGGTAGCCTGACGGAGGCGCTGACCGTGGAGGGAACGGAGGAAGACCGGCGTCGCGACGGCGACCAGGAAGCCGATGAGGGCGGCGACAAGGAGCACTTCCGTCAGGGTGAAGCCGGATCGGCTAGTTCGTGATGTCATCGGCGGTTCCCATGAGGTTGTCGGGCCCCGCCGAGACGATGGAGAAGGAGCCATCCGCATGATTGGGCGTGTAGGCGAATTCCATGCCCCAGGCATCCTTGGGCACGCTCTTTTGATTGCGCAGGTATGGTAGGACATCCTGGAGAGAATTTGGAAGGCGCCCGCTGTGGTCGAGCTGATACTGGTCAATGGCCGTTTCAAGGTTTTTGATCGAGGCGCGCGTTGCCGCGACCTGTCCTTTGGCCAGGTTACCCATGAGCCTGGGCGTCACCACGGCGGCCAGGAGGCCGATGATGACAACGACCAGCATGATCTCAATCAAGGTAAAGCCACCCCCCGGCGAATGGAGACGCATAGACTTTCTCCCTTCCTCTTGCTTTTAATTCTATACACCGAGGGAAGCTCCGGCAAGCCTCGAATCAGGTCCGCTTTGCGATGGATGGAAACCGGGCGATTGGGTATCCTGGTGCCTGGTCATCCGAAGCCGGATAAGGAGGTTCGTCATGAAACGGTCGGAGATCAATGCGATCATGCGAGAGGGAGTTGCCTTCATAGCCGAGTGCCGGTTTGCGCTTCCCCCTTTTGCTTTCTGGACGCCGGATGAGTGGCGCCGCAAAGGGCCGGAATGCGCCCCTCTGGTCGAGCGCCAGTTGGGCTGGGACATCACCGATTTCGGGAGCGGGGCCTTTGAGAAACGGGGTCTGCTACTCTTTACGCTCCGCAACGGTTATGCCGACGGCCGGCGTGGGCTGGTGTACTGCGAAAAGATCATGGTGGTTCGGGAAAATCAGGAAAGCCCGCTCCATTTTCATTTCCAGAAGACCGAGGATATCATGGTGCGTGGAGGCGGTCGGCTGTGGATGCAGATTTGGGTCGCCACGCCCACGGGCCGGCGGTCGGATCGGCCGGTCGTGCTTGAGCAGGACGGCTGCCGGGTCGAGAAGCCGGCTGGCGCTCGGTGGGTCTTCGAACCGGGCGAGTCCGTCACCCTCCCCCCGTATGTCTATCACCGGTTCTGGGGCGAACCGGGCGGCGGGCCGGTGCTTGTCGGCGAGGTCAGCCGCGTGAATGACGATCACAAGGACAACCGCTTTTTCGAGGGCATCGGCCGCTTTCCCGTGATCGAGGAGGATGAACCGCCGTGGCATCTTCTGGTCGGCGATTATGCGCGCTGGTTTCGGCCCGGCCAGCGACGGGTCACAGGTTGAGCCCGCTGGTGATATCGAAGACGGCCAGCAGCATGGCGATGGCGACGAATCCAACCAGGGCGGCCACGCCGACGATCAGGATGGGTTCCAGGAGGGTGGTGAAGATCTTGACCCGACGGTCCAGCTCGTTTTCGTAGCGGCGGGCGATGTGAAGAAGGGCGCCCGGCACATCGCCCGATTGTTCCCCGACGGCCAGGATGTCGGTAATGACGGCCGGGAAAACCCCGCCGGCGGCCAGGGGGCGTGAGATCGTGGCGCCGTCCGTGACCCGCTCGCGCGCATTATGGATTTCGCGGGCGATCACCGTGTTGCCGATGATTTTTTCGACAATGCCCAGGGCTTGCAGAACCGGTACGCCGTTGGAAAGAAGCGTCGCGAGCGATCGGGCGAACTGGGCATAGGCGGCGGCCTCGACGATGCCGCGCACGCCGGGCAGGCGGAGCTGCAGACGGTGCCACCAGAGGCGCCCGTTTTCCGTGGCGAGGGCGCGGCGCGCGGCTATCCCGGCGGCCAACAGGAGCGCCAGCACGAATATCCCGCGGTGAACCACAAAGTCGCTGAACCCGATCAGGATCCGCGTCGGCAGAGGAAGCGCATCGCCGAGCGTTTCGAAAACGACGGCAAAACGGGGAATGACGAACGCCACGGCGAAGATCAACGTACCCACACCCATGACAATCACGATCAGGGGATAGAGAAGGGCGGTGATGACTTTTTCCCGAACCTCCCGTACGCGTTCGTAGTGGGCGGCCAGCCGCTGGAGAACGTCGGCCAAGGTCCCGCCGGCCTCTCCGGAGCGGACCATCGAGACGTAGAACGTGGGAAAGGCGTCGGGGTGTTGGGCGAGCGCGTCCGAAAGGGAACGGCCCTGATTGATCGCGTCACGCAGGGACGCGATGAGGGGATGGTCGGTCTCTTCCCGTCCCCGCCGCGCCAGGGTGTGAAGGGCCTGACTGAGGGTCATGCCCGAGGCGAGCAGATCGGCCAGCTCGCGCGTGAAGTCGAGGAGATCCGTGGTGGAGAAGCGAAGAGGGGTCCGACGGGACAGCGGGAAGACAAAGCGCCGGGGCGAGCGCGCCTCCGGCGTGGGGGATGCCGATTCGACGACGGCAATGGGCGCCCGGCCGGCGTTTTGGAGCTGGCGGACGGCGGCACGCCGGTCCGACGCCTCGATCTCTCCCTCCGTTCGGGCGCCATTGCGCTCCCGCGCGACATAGCGATAACGGGGCATGCGTCAATCCGTCTCCTCGGTCACGCGCAGCACCTCGCCGATGGTGGTGATGCCGTCGAGGACTTTCATCCAGCCGTCTTCCCGAAGGGTTTTCATACCGAGGGCGACCGCTTTTTGTTTGATGGCGCTCGAGGGGGCACGGGCGACAATGAGCGTTTCGATCTCATCGCGGACGGGAAGAATTTCGAAAATGCCCAATCGGCCCCTGAAGCCGGTCTGGCGGCACTGATCGCAGCCGGTTTCGGTATAAATCCGGGCTGTCGCGCGTTGTTCGGGGGTCAGGCGGAGTTCCAGGGCGACCGCCTCGTCAATGGGGGTCGGGCGGCGACAGTTAAGGCAGAGACGGCGGACGAGCCGCTGCGCGATGATGCCTTCAAGGGAGGAGGCGACCAGAAAGGGCTCGACGCCCATATCGGTCAAACGCGTGATGGCACCGGCCGAATCGTTGGTGTGAAGGGTGCTGAGGACCAGGTGGCCGGTGAGCGAGGCTCGGATGGCCATTTCCGCGGTTTCGAAATCCCGGATTTCACCGACCATGATGATGTCGGGATCCTGGCGGAGAATATGGCGCAATGCGGTCGCAAAGGTCAGCCCGATGTCGGGTCGGACCTGAATCTGATTGATGCCCGCCATCTCGTACTCGATGGGATCCTCCACCGTGATGATCCGATCCTCAATCGAGTTAATTTCGTGGAGAAAGGCATAGAGGGAGGTGGATTTTCCGGAGCCGGTCGGACCGGTCACGAGGATGATGCCGTTGGGGCGGCGGATCATCTTTTCCACCCGCTTTTGATCCTCCGGGTTGAGGCCGAGCTCGGTCAGGCCGATCTGGCGTTTGCCGCGGACAAGGAGGCGGAGCGAGACGCTTTCACCATAGACCGTGGGCATGGTCGAGACGCGGATATCAATTTCCTCGCCCCGAATGCGGAGTCCGATGCGGCCGTCCTGAGGCAGCCGTTTCTCGGCGATGTCCATATTGGCCATGACCTTGATGCGGGAGATGATGGCGGACTGAAAGCGCGTCAGGCGGGGCGGCAGGGGGGTGGGGTGGAGGACGCCGTCAATCCGATATCGGATCCGCAGTTCGTTTTCCATCGGCTCGAAATGGATGTCGGTCGCCCGTTCCTGATAGGCCTCCCAGATGATCTGGTTGACGAACTTGACGATCGAAGCCTCTTGGTCGTCTTCGGATAGATCGGTTTTAAAACGCGCCTCTTCGGCTTCCGCTTCAATACGGTTGTCCTGAACCAGTTGTTCGACCGTTTCGGCGCCGACGCCGTATCGTTTCCGGGCCGCCCGGGCGATTTCGGCGGACGGGGCGAGAGCGAGCCGGATGCGGAGGCCGGAGGCGAGGCGGAGGGACTCGAGAAGCCCCGGCTGGAACGGATCGGCGACGGCGACCAAAAGGAGGCCGTTGTCGGCTTCGAGCGGAAGGACGTTATGCTGGAAAACGGCCTTGGGAGGAAGCTTTTCGAGGACCTCCGGGGCGATGGCGCTGGGGTCGATTTCGCGGTACGGAAGCCCGAGCACCCTGGCCAGGGCGGGAAGGAAGTCGGCCTCGGAGAGACCGGCTTCCGCGAGAACGGCGGCGATAAGACTCTGCCCCGTCTCCCGGCTTCGGGCCAGGGCGCTCTTGACCTGGTCGGGAGAAAGGAGGCCGGTGCGCGTGAGAATCAGTTCCAGGCTGTGAGGCGCCGTCATATCGTTTCATCATAACGGGCGGGGGCGGGGGCCTCAAGGTTTTTCACGCTGGGGCGATCGGTGGGGCGATCGAAACGGGAAGACGCTGTCACGACGTTTCGGCGCGGGGAAGGGGAAAGAGAACTTCTGCTGTGAACCGTTGGCGGTGAGGGCGTACGACGATGGGCGGGTGCGATCACGGGCGAGGGGGTGGTGACCCCGAATGGGTCCCGGCCAGGCCGAAGAAGTGGAGAATACGTTGCACAAAGTGATGAACGTGCGAGGATTCGGCGGCCGGAACAGCGTGGGCGGCCGAGGCCGCCATGACCGCCTCACGGTCGCGTTCCCGCTGGGCCAGAAGAAGACCCAGCGCTTCGGCCAGACGAGGATTGGCCTGGAGAATGGGCGCAAAGGACTCCTTGTCCAGTTCGAACACCTCGCTGTCCTCCACCGCCACGACTGTCGCGGACCGCGGTTCCCCCGTCAGAAGCGAGCGCTCGCCGAACAGATCGCCGGAACGAAATTCCGCCAGTTCAATCGTTGTCCCATCGGATTGGGCCGTTTCGACCCGTAGACGGCCGGATTTGAGGATAAAGAGCGAGGCCCCGGGCTTCCCTTCCTGCAGGAGGATCTCGCCCGCGGCAAAGATCCGATGGTGCGCCCGCGCGGCCAGGGCGGCCCGCTCCGCCATGGAAAGCGGAGCGAAAAGCGGCTGCTGTTCCAGAAGATCGGCCACCGCCTGCCGGCGGCGGTCGACGTCGGCCCGCTCCTCCTCCGCCGTGATTGCCCGGCTTCGGACATCGCGGATCGGGAAGGGAATCGTCAGGCCCGCCCGCTTGAAGCGATACCAGATGAGGTTCAGAAGCGCCGCCCGAGTCTCTTCCAGCCGTTCAAATTCCCGAATAAAAAAGAGCACTTCATAGATGATAGCGAAATCGGCGTATTCCACGACCCGGACGGAGGGCGCCGGCGTGGTGGCAATCGAGGGGATGGATCGGACGGCGTCGAGAAGCGTCTCCCGGACCCGGTTCGGCGGGGCGTCGTAACTGACTCCCACCCGGACGCGGGTTCGAAGCTCCGGCGTGGGATGCGAGTGATTGATGATGATCTCGCGCGAGAGCGTGGCGTTGGGAATGATGATATCTTCGAGATCGCGGGTCAGGATGCGGGTCGAGCGCCACGTGATGTTGGTAATCCGGCCGGTTCGTCCCTGAACGGTGATCCAGTCGCCGATGGAAAAACTGTCCTCGGAATTGAGCGCCAAGCCGGCGATCAAATTTCCGAGGGTTTCCTGCGTCGCGTTGCCGAGGATATAGCCGACAATGAGGGAAGAGACCGCCAGGGCGCTGAAATTGACCGTGGGGAAGAAGAACTTGATGACGCCCACGAGAGCCGCCGCGGCCAGCGCGATCCGGAGAATGTCGCGAAGCATGTTTGGAACAGGCCGTTGGGTGCGGCGTGGCAGCAGGTGTTCGAAAAGGAGGATTTCAAGAAGACGGATAACAAGGAAGAGGCTCAGAAAGAGGGTGGCCGCGGAGAGAAGTCGGGGGACCTGAGAATGAATCGCCGAAAGACGGGCCGACGCGTAAAGCCGGAGGAGGCCCGCCACCCCAACGAGGAGGAGCGGGGCCGTAAGACGCCGCACGAGGGAGAACGCCCGAAGCAGGCGCAATAAAAAAGCCAGGAGCGCAAAGAGAGCGCTGGCGGTCAGGATGTCCCCATAACCTTCCATGCGGAACACCATGGTGGCGAGGAGCATGGGCGGGGTCAAGCGCGAAAACAGGCTCAACGAGGGAGTCCCGGCTTGACCATGAACCGCCGATGGCGCAGACTGACCCCCATGTGGTGGGTCGCCTGGCTACTGTTTGGTGCGGTGATGGTTGCGGTCGGAGTGGTCTCCGCCCGTCGTCTTCGGGGCTATGACGGCTATCTGACGGCCGGTCGGACCCATGGTCCCGCCGGCATTGCCCTTTCCATCGCGGCGACGGCGATCGGGGCTACCGCCACGGTCGGGCTAATGGATCAGGCGGCTCGGAGAGGATGGAGCGCCTTCTGGTTCATGGCCGCCGCGGCACTCGGCCTGGCTGTCCAGGGAGTGACTGTGGCGAGCCGCATTCGCGAGAGCGGGGTCCGAACCTTTGGTGAGTTGGTCGAACGATTTCTGGGTCGTTCCTTCCAGATCGCCGTCTCCATCCTGATCCTTTTCGGCTGGACGTGGATCGTGGCGGCCCAGTTTAAGGCGGCAGGCGAACTGGCCGCCGTCTGGGGGGGCGCGGGAACCTTTCGGACCGGCGCGGGGCTGGCTGCTCTTTTCATTCTGGCTTACACCCTGCCGGCGGGGCAGCGCGCCGTGATCGCCACCGACGCGATTCAATGGCTCCTGTTGGTGTCCGGCGTGCTGGTGGCGGCCGGCGTTTCGAGCCGTCTGCCGCTGATCGGGGAGCGGATGACCTCTGCGGCGTCGGCCCACGCTTTCGGCGGGCGGGAGGTTCTTCATCATCTGCTGGTCATCGGGGGTCTTTACGTGCTCAGCCCCAATCTTGTCAGCCGTTCCGTCGCGGCGCGGGATGGATCGTCGGCCCGATGGGGTGCGTTGGTCGCGGCGCCGATGTTGGCGGCGGTGGGCGGGGTGGTCGTTTGGACGGGAAGCCGGGCGGCCGCGGGGGGAGTTGTCCCCCCCATTTTCCCAGAGCTTCTCCGGCAGGCGGGAGAGATCTGGAAGTGGGGATTGGGGATTGGCATTCTCGCCGCGATCGTATCCAGCGCGGACACAACGCTGCTGGTAACGGCTTCGATTGCGCAGAATGATCTGGTTCGTCGTCCTAGCGTCACGGGGGTCCGCCTGTGGGAGGCGGGGATTGCGTTAGGGGCGCTGGTCCTCGTGCTTTTGGCTCCGAAGGCGACGCTTTTTGATTTTCTTTTTGTGGCCTATGAGATGTTTACACCCGCGGCAGTGCCCCTTCTGGCCGTTGCCCTCTATGCGCGGCGGGGCGTGGAGCCGGTTCTCGCCTGGGGCGCTTTTGGAATCGGGGCGCTGGCTGGCCTCTATGGGCCGGCAGCGGCGCTGGCGCGTCGCTTGGGTCTCGGGAGCGATTGGCCGGCCAGAGAGAGTGTGGTGACGATCGGCTTTCTCGTGGCGCTACTGCTAGCGGGGTTGGGCGCCTGGCGTGCCATGCGGAGAGCGCCATGAACGAACGATTTCGAAGGGCAGGGCAGACATTTCATCGTTATTTGCGGTATGGACTGGACATGGCGTGGCTGGCCGTGGTGGAGTCCTGGCAGGGATTCGATCGGGACGAGGGCTTCCAGAAGGCGGGCATGCTGGCCTATTACTCGTTCATGTGTTTCATCCCCTTCCTTTTGGCCTTATTGCTTCTGGCGGGGCATTTGCTTACGCCGGAACGCGCGGTGCAGCTGGTCGAGACGATGGTCGGGCGACTCATGCCGCAGAGCCAGGATTTGGTCCTCCGGGAGGTGCGGGGATTGGCCGAGCAGCGGGCGTGGAGTCTGCTCTCCTTTGTGCTGCTCTTTTGGTGGATGACGCCGGTGGCGACGGCCCTGCGTAACACCATGGCGGCCATTTTCAAAACCTCGCCGCGCGTCTTGCGCATGCGCCCGATCCCCGTCGTGACCTATCTCATCAACAAGCTGTACGACATGATCGCCATGGTGGCCATCATTGGTGTGATGGCGGTACTGGTGGGGACCGGATGGTTAGGCGAACTTGCCCAACGTCTGTTTGGCCAGGAGGTCCCATGGCTGCCGGCGCTGATGCGTTTTGGGATTCCTAAGATGGCGGCTTTTCTGTGCCTGATCTTCTTTTACCTGCTGTTCGTTCCGCGGCGTTGCCATGCGGCGGCTCTCATGGCGGGTGCTTTGGTGGCCGGGGTGATGCTCAAGGCGCTGAATCCCCTTTTTGCCCTTCTCTTCCGGTTCAATCCCGATTACGGGTACATGTTCGGGTCGCTGAAGGCGATCTTCCTCTTTTTTATCTGGATTTTTTATGCGGCCTTGGCGCTTCTCTACGGGGCGGAGGTCATGTCGAGCCTTGTGCGATGGAAGGAGGTAACCCTTCGGGAGCATCTCTCCTACCTTTTGAATGGAAAGGGCCGACGCCCCCGCTATCCGCACCTAGCCCGGCTTGGGGTCCGGGCGCTCCATCCGGGAGAGTTGCTGTTTCAGCAAGGTGAGCCAGGACGGGAGATGTTCGTCGTGGTCAAGGGGGAGGTGGAGTTGATCCGGGAGGGGGAGCGGGTGGCAACGGTGCAGGCCGGGCAGTGCTTTGGCGAGGTGGCAGCTCTTCTGGGAGAGCGCCGCACGGCGACCGCCCGTGTCGGCGCCGAAGGCGCGGAGGTCGTCGGATTCGACCCTGCGCGGCTTTCCGACCCCGCCCTGCTTCTCAAATTGCTCCAGGACATGGCCCGGAGGCTCGTTCAATCCGGTCAGGACTCGAAACGCTCCCCCTTGGCCTTGTCCTGAGGAAAATGACCTCAGCTCGCGAAAGGTGGTTTAAGTTTAGAAACCTGGTTTATCCGCGGGAAGTCGTTGAACTGCAAGGAGTTAGATCGCCTCGGGACTTCGTTTTTTGGCCTTACACATTTATTTTTGAGGCTAAAATTGGGGTCTTAGATCAAGTCGCCGCTCCATCGGTGCGCCGCGGTGATGTATTGCGCGGGGGCCGTCGGGGCTGGGGCCATAGAATCGCAACGACTCGAAAGGAATAGGCCTCCACTCTGAGATGGCGGTATCATGGCAAATAATTACAAAAAGAGAGATTGTTTGCCAAAATGACGAATGTTGAGACGTGACCCTGTATGAGGGGTGTCAAGGAGGGGGTTCAGCCAGGGGAAGGTGGGGCTGTAGGAAGGGTAGGGGGGCAGCGCCTGGCGGCCCTCAACGGCGCATTTGACCGAGAAACGAAAATCGCTTAGGATATTTGTCAGGCGGAAGGGGGAAAACGGATGCTCAAGTTCAATCCCGGCTACAACACCTTTGATTACGATTCGTATACGGTCCTTTTTTCGGACGTAGATGAGCCGAATCTGTTCCGCCCCATCTTTCCCTATCACGAGGTGCCGCGCATCGCCTTCAACCATCGGCTAGTGCCGATGAAGATGCCAAAAGAGATCTGGGTGACGGATACAACCTTCCGGGACGGACAGCAGGCCATGCCGCCCTACACGGTCAAGCAGATCGTGGACCTCTACAAGATGCTCCACCGGCTGGGAGGGCCCCAGGGGGTGATCCGGCAGGCCGAATTCTTCCTTTACTCCAAACGAGACCAGGAAGCCGTTCACGAGATCCTCTCCCTCGGTTACCGCTATCCGGAGGTGACGGGATGGGTTCGGGCGACCAAGAAGGACCTCGAGTTGGCCAAGGAGATGGGACTGAAGGAGACGGGGATTCTGACATCCGCCTCGGATTATCATATTTTTTTAAAGCTCCGAAAAACCCGGCGCGAGGCGTTGGATGACTATCTCGGCGTGGTCAAAGACGCCCTCGACGTGGGGATTATTCCGCGGTGCCATTTCGAGGACGCAACCCGGGCGGATTTCTACGGCTTTGTGGTTCCCTTTGCTTATGAACTCATGAAGCTGGCCGAAGAGAGCCATATGCCGATCAAAATCCGGGTGTGCGACACGCTTGGGCTTGGTGTGCCGTATCCCGGCGTCTGTATGCCCCGCTCAGTGCCGGGGCTCATCTACGGCCTTCAATACTACGCTGGGGTTCCCAGCGAGTGGCTCGAATGGCATGGGCATAACGACCTTTTTCTGGTGACGGCCAACGCCGTCACCGCCTGGCTCTACGGATGTTCTGCAGCCAACGGCACACTGCTGGGACTTGGGGAACGAACGGGCAACCCCCCGATCGAGGCCTTGATCGTGAACTATCTCCAGCTTCGGGGTAACGAAGCGAAGGTGGATACGACGGTCATCACGGAGATTGCCGAGTATTTCGAGAAGGAATTGGGCTATCCCATTCCGCCGCATCAGCCCCTGGTGGGCCGGCTCTTCAACGCCACCAGCGCCGGCGTGCACGCTGATGGGCTGCTCAAGAACGAAGAGATCTACAACGTGTTCGATACGGAAAAGCTGCTCCGGCGGCCCATTCAACTGGCCCTCACCGATAAGAGCGGACTAGCCGGCATCGTCCTGTGGGTTCGCCAGCATGTGGGCCCCGGCGAAAAGAGACCCTTGACCAAGGACCATCCGGGCGTTCGTCGGATTCACGAGTGGATGATGGAGGAGTACGAAAAGGGTCGTGTGACCCAGATCACGGATCGGGAGATGACGGAGCAGGTCCGGGAACACCTGGCCGAGTGGATGGACGAAAACGGCTATGTCCTATAGCATTCGTATTTACGGCGATCCCGTGTTACGCCAGAAGGCGCGGCCGGTCACGACCTTTGATCGGACGCTGTCCGACATCGCAGAGGCCATGATTGCGGCCATGAGAGCGGCGCGTGGTGTCGGGCTCGCCGCGCAGCAGGTCGGGTTGACGCTAGACTTGTGTGTCATTGAGATTCCTCCCGGAGAAGGAGAAGGACCGCTTCCGCCGATGCCTCTTGTTCTGGTCAATCCGCGTCTGGCAGGACAGGAGAGAGAGACCTGCGCCGAGGAGGGCTGTTTAAGCTTTCCCGGAATCGTTGGCCCGGTCCGCCGGTCGGCAGCGGTGCGGGTGGTCTATCAGGATCTCAATGGCCGCTCGCAGGAGGTCCGTCTTCAGGGATTAGCGGCCCGCGCTGTTCAGCATGAGATGGATCACCTGGCGGGGGTTCTGCTGATTGATCATTTTTCGACGGCGCGGCGGACGATGCTGCGGCCCACGCTTCGCCGGCTGAAGGCTCAGGCGGTCTCTCCGGTGTAGTCCGTTCCGCCGGGGGCGACGGGGCGTCCGATTCGGAAGCGGCAGCCGCTGGCGGCATCTGGCGAAGGCGTTCCCGTTTCAACAATTCCTGGGCGACGGCACGGTAACTCTGAGCGCCGAGGCCATGGGGATCGAAAAGGATAATGGGCTGACCGAAGCCGGGGGCCTCGCTGAGACGGACTGTTCGCGGGACAACCGTCTGCAGGACTCTGTCTCCGAAGTGTTGGCGGACTTCATTCACGACCTGTTGCGCCAGATTGGTGCGGCTGTCGTACATCGTCATGACGATACCGGCGATTTCGAGCGCGGGATTGATGCCGTTGGCGCGGATATCGTTCAGCACCCGGTTGAGAATGCTCAACCCTTCCAGGGCGTAATATTCGCATTGGAGCGGAATGAAAAGACCGTCGGCCGCGGCCAGGGCGTTCATGGTCAGAAGCCCCAGCGACGGCGGACAATCGGCGAGGATGAAATGGTACCGGTTGTCGGCCGCCACAGGGGCGAGGGCGTCGCGGAGGCGGTACAGCGGGCGGTCGAGGCGGGCCACTTCGATTTCAACCCCACAGAGGTCGGTTTCGGACGGGACCAGATCCAGCCGTGGAACGGCAGTGGGTCGGATTTTGTCGGCCAGCCGGGTCTCCCCGAGCAGAACATCGTAGAGGCTAGCACCGGGGATCCGCTCGAATCCCAGGCCGCTCGTGGCGTTGGCCTGGGGATCCAGATCGAGAAGAAGGACTCGCTTGTGAAGTTCGGCAAGGCAGGCTGCAAGATTGATGGCAGTCGTGGTTTTCCCCACGCCGCCCTTCTGGTTGGCGACCGCGAGGATTCGTGTCATGGAGACTCTCCGGCATCCTCGCGATGGGCGCGGACGAGGGAGAAGAAGCGGTCCTGATATTCTTCGAAGACGCCGAATTGCTGGAGTTTTCGTCCGAGGGCTTTGATAAGCCGGGGATTGCGGGAGGCCGCGAGGAAGTCACGATCCAGTTCCTCTCGAACCGCCCGGGGCAATCCGCCGTCGTCGTCCAGAAGCTTCCGGCGGGCCAAGTCGCGCACATTGCCGGGAGCCGAATAACGGATGACGTCGGCCATCAGTTTGATGAGCGAAACCTCCCAGGGATGGTCCACTCCAGCGACCACTGCGGTCATGGGATGGGGACTCTTCTGGGCCTGTTCCACCACCTGCGGCTTGATGACCTCGATGGGCTCGTGGACGAGGTGTTCGCGGATCTCCTCCTTCCGGATGTGGAATCCGTAGCGGAGGATATGGAGGTCCTGGGTATGTTCACGAAGCCAGTTGGCATAGGCTTCCGCTTCGGGACCGAACCCTTCGAGGATGGCGTTGGCGAACGAAGCCGGGGTCAGAATCTGGGGCTGATAGGCCTGAATGCGACCTTCCCGGATGCGGGTCTGACGGACGGCGTCCATCGGCTCGCTGAGCATGTGATAGTAGATCATCGTCGCGCCGAACGTCTCGAGACGCCGCATCGGCATCAGCGGGATCTCGGTATTGTTGACGGCGTACCAGAAATCGAAATCGCCAATGGGACTCCGTGGACTCATCGTTTCTAGGATAGCAGAGGAGCGATGGCCATGCAAGGAGCCAGTGAGGCAGGGCGGCCGAGAATGGAACCCAACGGCCCGTCTGGCGGGCCTGTTTCCGCTTGTCTTCATCGCTAGGGGGAGTAGGATAGTCGGCGAAAGGAATGACGTTATGAAAGAGGCGTGGACCCTGCTTTTCCTGGTTGGGTGGACCCTCGGGGCCCTTCGGGCCGAGGAGTCTTCGGCGACATGGGTTGTGGTAAAACAAACCGACATCACCCGGCAGGTTGAGTACCGCGTGATGGCGGAGGCCGACTACAAGACCCTCGAACAGCAGACCCGGCGGGAGGCCGCGCTTTTTCCGAAGGCGGAAGAGATGGTTAAAAAGGAGTGGAAGACCGACGATGCCACTCGCAAAACGCCCTTTCCTTCCAGCCGCCTGAATCCGCCGAAGGTTGAGGTGGTGGACCGGACGACCGACCGTGAGCGGGCGGAGACGCGGGCGGAGGCGGGGAACAAGGTGGAAGATCGAAAGAACGAACCCCGCAAGACCACAGGCAAGCCGACCGAAGCCGAAAAGAAGATGGCGGCGGAACGGGCGGAGGAGGAACGGATTGTCGCGCAAGCGGCTGAAAAGATCAAAGCCAAACTGGCGGAACTGATGAAACCGGCGGCCGGAGAGGCCAGCCCTTGAGAGCCGTTGTTACGGCGAAGGGTTCCGCCCCCTCATGCGCTCCTTCTCCAGGGCGGAATAAAACTCCTTCAGGGCTTTTTCGAAGGCGGCTTTCGAATGACACGCACGGGCTTTGATCCGTCCGGCGCGCCCCAGGCGTGCCCGTTCTTCCGGCCGTGCGGCGAGGTCAACCATGGCCGCCGCGAACAGCGAGGGGTCGGGCGGAACCAGTCGGGCGATATCAGGAGTCAACGCCTGCCGATGGGTTGGAAGATCCGTGGCCAGGAGGGCGCGGCCGGAGTCGAGATAGGTGTAGATTTTCATCGGCGTGTTGTTGCCTGTCATGCGAGGCGAGACGAGCACATCGGCGTTGGCGACCAGCTCGGGTAGGGCGGAAAGAGGTGTTGCGCCAAGAAATTGGACAGCGTTCGAAAGGCCCAGCGCCTCGGCTCGGGCTGCATAGCGGAGGATATCGGCGGGCGTGCCGCCCGCGATGGTGAGCCGAAGGTCTGACCGTTGCTGGCGGGCGAGATGGAAGGCGTCGAGAAGGAGGTCCAACCCCTGGTAGGGTTCGAGATTGCCGACGTAGAGGAAACGCACGTCCGACCCGGATGAAACGACGGCGTCGGGATCATAGGTGTCGGGAAGCAGCGAACAGTCGCGCAGGATGGCGACCCGACGGGCGCCGGCGGCGGAGGCGAGGGCGGCCAGCGCGTTGCAGACACAGAGTACGCCATCGGCCTGTCGGATGGCCCATCGCTCCACGGACTGAAGCAGGGGGAGAAGAAATCGGAGGCGAGGCGTGTTTTCCGCGATCTGAAGCGGCATGGAGGAGTCCATGTCGAAGACGATGGCGGCCCGGCTGATGAGGCGCAGGAAGAGAGCGATGAAAATTCCTTCTTCCACGGCGTGGATGACATCATACTGCCGGCGCCAGGCCAGTCGGGCGGCCAATCCCGCAAGGAAAATATCGCAGAACAACTTCGGGAGCGAAAAGCCGGGACGAACATGCCGAATGAAGGGCAGGCGGGGGATTCGTACCACGGTGACTCTTGGAATCAGGGGCGTGGCGCCCAAGTGCCAGGTCGCCACGTCCACCGTATGGCCGAGCGCGGAAAGCTGTTCGAGCAGGAGACGGACGGCAATCGGAGTGCCGCGCTCCTGAAAGAAAGGCTGGGGCGCGATGACCAGGATCTGCATGTCTTCATAATGGCCCCCAGGGTCCGGACGTGTCGAGCGCAAATCCGCATAGACAGATCGGCGCCGGAAATGGTAAAAGGGAACGCAGGAGCGCGGGCATGGTGGAGACGAACCCCGAGGGGCTTCGAAAAGGTGTTCGATGAATCGATGGGGACCTATGGTTCACCGATCTTCCGGCGCTTGTGGTTGGCCCATTTATGCCGGCGGCCGGGCCGGGCGCGGGGTGGTTCCCCTTTTCCATTGGTCTTGAGCATCTGTCCTGCACCGGCCTGGCCACCGGCGCCTTCAGCCCTGCGGGTGAGCTGGTCCTTGACCTCGGCTTGCAAGGTTGGTACCGCCTGCATATCGCGCAGAACCCGGCCCTCCGGGTGTGGCTGGACGGGGAGCCCGGCTACTGGGAAATGCCCGGGGACGAACGGGTGGTGCGCGACTATCCGTTGCCGGCGGCCGATCTGACCGGTCGGTGTCTCCACGTCGCGCCGGTGCGGGGCGCCGAACTCTCCCGCGAGCTTCGGCTTTTCTATATTCGGGCCGAACCGTGCCGGGGGGAGGAGCCTCCCCGGCGAAACCTGGTAGCCACGAATGACGGCCATGGAGTCTTCTTCCGTGGACTCGATTCGTCCCACGATCTCTGGCGGCATGTGACGCCTTATCGGGACAGCGACTTCTTCCGCCTCGTCTGGGGGCTCTACGGTGGATGCCTCTTGACGATGCGACCGGATACGCGGGCCGGTGAATCGCCGCTTCGTTCCGATGAAGGCTCCTTCCGGGCGGGCGACTGGGTTTTCAATCGCTCACTCCGCCGTCTCCAAGCGGCCGGCGTGGATCCGCTGGCGGTCATTCGCGCGGCGACGCGCGAGTACGGGCTGGAGCTCCATTTTTATCTCCGAATGGCCGCATTTTATGGTCCGTTTCCCAAGATGGACTGGACCACGAGCTTTTTCCGGGAGCATCCCGAGTGGCATGGGCGGGATGAGGAGGGACGGAGGATCAACGTCCTGTCGTACGCCTGGCCGGGGGTCCGGGCGCGTGTGCTGGCGTTCATGGAGGAGTTGCTGGATTATGAGCCGGAAGGGTTGTGCCTGGCCTTCAATCGTGGCTTGCCGATGATCTTTTTCGATGAGCCGGTGATCGAACGGTATCAGCGTCAGTATGGCCGTATCCCCCGTCTCCCGCACGAGAGCGAAACGCCCGAACTCCTCGGAGTACGGCAGGCCATGCTGGTGGAGTTTGTCGCGGAGGCGGCCCGTCTGTGCGAACGGCGAGGCCGGGTTCTTTCCTGCATCGTCCCGCGGGATTTTGACCGTTGTCGCCGGCTGGGGCTTGACCCCGAAGACCTTGTGCGGCGGGGCCTGGTGGAATCTGTCCTGGTCGGCGCGGGTCATGGTGATCCTCCCGAGCTGGCGGAGGATCTTGGCCCGCTGCGGCTCCTGAAGCAGCGGGGGGGGCGGGTCTACGCCGGCGGATCGGCCGTTCGAGCCCATGGCGCGGCATGGCCTCCCGAGGATCTTCCTACCCGGCTCCGGCGAATGCTGGCCATCCATGAGGCTGGGCTTGACGGGGCCTGGTTCTGGGATGCGGAGACGATTATCGGCTGTGAGTGGGAGACCCACCGCCGCTTTGGCAACCGCGCGCTGCTCGAACAGATGGCGGCCGGCCGGTGGCCGCGGCCCACCGTTCACGAAACCCGTTCCATTCACGATCTGGTCATCGGCCGCTATAACCCCTGGCATGCTTATTAAAAAGGAGATGGTATGAATGAAGCGCTTTCTGGTGGTTATACTCTGTCGGTCAAGGACTGATGGGGTAGACAGGTTACAGGCTGAATTGTTCGCGTGAGGCTTTGACCTCGTAAAGGAGATTGGTCAGACCTGTAACTGGAGCGCCACCATAAGGGGTTCGGTAGCCAATCCGGATCACCTTGGATAGGAGCATGGGGCCACCGGAGAGCACGTCTACTTCGTCGTCCACAGCAACAGGAGGAAGGGCGATGAAGAAGCGGTACATGGGAGTGGATCTGCATCGGAATTGTTTCACGGTATACACGCGGCAGGAGGACGGGAACGGGGAGAGTCGGGAGTGGACGATACGGGAACTGAAGGCGTTTGCCAAGACGGTGAAGGCCAGCGATGAAGTGGCGGTGGAGGCCACGGGCAACGTGCGGATGTTCTGCGCGGCGTTGAAGGATCGGGGCTGTCGGGTCGTGGTGGTCAATCCACACCAGTTTCAGGTGATCAGCCGATCGGTGAAGAAGACCGACGAACACGATGCGAAGGTGCTGGCGGAGTTTCTCTCCAAGGGGATGCTGCCGGAGGTGCGGATGAAGGATGAGGTTCATGCGCGGGTGGCAAGCCTGGCGCAGACGCGGGACAAGCTGGTGAAATTGCGTACGATCTTGAAGAATAAGGTCAACAACCTGCTGGCGGCCCGCGGCATTCTGCTTCGCAAGGAAAGCCTGGCGAGCGAGAAGGGCCTCGCCGAAGTGCTGGCCTCGCCCGTCTCGGAACTGGAGCGCATGGAACTGGGGATTCTGGTCGGAGAAATCCGGCACTTGAACGAGAGCATTAAGAAGCTCGAAGGGCTGCTAAGCGATCAGGGGCCGAAACTGCCGGGCTGGGAGAACATCACCAGCATCAAGGGCATTGGCGACACCGGCGCCAGCATTCTGCTCTCCACGATCGGCAACATCCACGACTTCGCCGACGAGGGCAAGTTGGCCGCCTACTTCGGCATTGTGCCGCGGGTGAGCAACTCCAACGAGACGGAGCGCAGCGGCCGGATCACCAAGCAGGGCTGCAAGCTGGGACGCACGGCCTTGGTGCAGTGCGCCCTGATCGCGGCACGCTACAGTCCCTACCTGCAGAGGTACTACCAGCGGATCGCTGCGACCAGGGGAACCGGCAAGGCGATCATTGCATTGGCCAGGAAGTTCCTCGGCATCATCTACAAGACGCTGAAGAACAACTGGATATTCGAAGACTTTCCTCGGTTCGTTCTGGCGAACGGCTGAGGATAAACAAGGATGATGAAGTAGACATTCATCATAGGAGACATTCATCATAGGAGCGGGAACGATGAGCGCAAAGCTGGTAAAGGCGGAAGATGCGGCGGCGCGGCGGATCGCCGAGGACTGGGGCAGCCTGACGTGGCTGGCGGGAGGCAAGCTCGGCAATGCGGAGGGGGTGACGTTGGGTCGGGTGGTCATTCACCGCGGCCGCTCGAACCCGCGCCACGGGCACATGAACTGCGAGGAAGTCCTGTACCTGCTCGCCGGGGAACTGGAACATACTGTCGGC